>WNFC01012074.1_pt1 | contig 16295 bp, 12 predicted proteins | sample 5400541 | NCBI WGS metagenome assembly WNFC01 (sample SAMN13153342, study PRJNA577476) | soil metagenome | isolation source: 120 cm saprolite under Douglas fir tree site 2 hole 2 replicate 1 | place: USA:California | collected 2015-04-18
CGAACGCAATCGGCGCCCCTCTTCCGAAGGAAGCGGGGGCGGCGCCTTGTCGTCACATCGTTGAATTCAACCGGCTTCAGGAAGCCAGCGCCGCCGTTCTCGCGCGCGCGCGCAAAAACATCGCGGGATCGATTTCGGACGCTATCGGGAATTCGATGACGATCGGCAGTTCGTCGACGGCCGGCAAAGCGTTTTGTTCGCCGATATTCAGCTTGGTCTCGATCCATTGCCACAGGCCGCGCAACTCCTCGGCCGATTTACCCGCCGGGGCGAGTTCGGTCACGGCCAGTCCGGCGCTCAGCGCATCCTGGTGGTCGTTGCGCATGACGATGAACGGCTGCGCGACAACGTCGGCGATGTCGAACATCTCGTTGCCAAGCGCGGTCGCTGCTTCGCTGATGCGGTGGCCGCGAAGCGGCGTCTGGTTGAGGACAAACGCGAACGGTTTCCGCCACGCGCGGATGACATGAAGCGTCGCTGCGGTGGCTTCGATATCGGCGATGCTCGGGCGCGCCGGGATCAGGCACAAATCGGCATAGCGAATCGCCTCGGTGGTGGCGGCGGTGATGCCGCCCGCGGTGTCGATGATCGTCAGCGTTACGCCACTGCGTTCCAGCGACTGCAGCCGCTGCTCGATCTCGCGGCCATTGTAAACCGGCTCGACGATGGGCTCGGCAGCGGTCCGGCGCGCCTGCCAGTTCGAAAGCGTGCCTTGAGAATCGGTCTCGATCAGGCGAACCGTATGGCCGGCTTGCATCGCCACAAGGGCGAGGCCGATGGCAAGCGTACTCTTGCCGCTGCCACCCTTTTGGGTGGCCAATACCAGCGTAAGCATTGTAAGTTCCTTCGGGCAGATTTTTGAGAGGGCTGCGGTTACGCCGTACTGAGTTGCATCGCGGTTACGATGCCGAGCAATTCTCGCTCAGGACGTGCCGGCCCGACCCTTGGAGGATCGCGGCTGTCCGAATCACCTAACGCGTAATTATGCCTCATTTTGGAGAATGTGGCTAATCCGGGGTAATACTGGGCGCGTGCGCGCGTAACGCGGCGCCGGCTGCTTCACGACTGGATTTGATGGTCGCCGGCCGGCTGCGGGATCGTACCCGGCGGCCAGCCGTAACTCAAAGTTTTTCAACGGCCTTGAAAGTCCCGTCGCGTTGAATCACCGTGAGAAAGACCTTGCTGGGAGCATCGCGCATCTTCGAGCCGAAGGTCATGATCGTTCCACTGATGTCGAAACTTCCGACGTCGTTGATGACCCGAAGCATATCTGCGCGGGTCGGATTCGGTCCGGTGTTCTCCAGCGCGGAGGCAACAAGGCGTCCGGAAAGATAGCCCTCGAGAGATACAAATTCCGGCTTCATGTTCGGATCGAGTGCCTTTTCGGCGGCCTGGTAATCGGCGACCACCTTCACTGACGTATCCCAGGGGAAGGGGACTACCTGGGAGACAATGACTCCCTGGCCCTCGGGGCCAAGCTCTCTCGCCAGCGCGTTGGCGCCAACGAAGGAGATATTGACGAAGATTGGATCAAAGCCGCTCTTGTGCGCAAGTTTGATGAACTCGGCGCACGGCCCGTATGTGCCGACCATGACCACTGCTTCCGGTTCGGCGCGCTTGATCGTGCGCAGTGCCGAGCCAACCGCTTTGGTATTGCGCTCGAATGTACCTTCGGCCGTCAGTTCCAAGCCGCGTTTTTCAAGCGCAAGCTTGACGCCGGCCAGGCCGTCGCGGCCGAAGGAATCGTCCTGATAGAAGATTGCGATGTCTTTGAAACCAAGATCTTCGGTCAGGTGCTTGATCCAGGCCTCGGCCTCGGCGCGGTAGCTCGCGCGAATATTGACGACGTTATGGAGCTCCGGTGCGCGGAGGAATTCAGCTCCGGTGAAGGGACCGATGACCGGCACATTCCTGGCACTTGAAATTGGAATGGTTGCGACGGCAGTTGGCGTGCCGACAGCGCCGATCAGCGCGAAGACCTTGTCCTCCTCGATCAGCTTTGTGGTCTGAGCAACCGACCGGTCCGGATCGTAGCCGTCATCACGGCTGACAAGCTTGAGCTTGCGGCCGTGGACGCCGCCCTTGGCGTTGATTTCCGTAAAGGCTGCGAGGATACCTTGCCGCATGCCTTGGCCGAGGGCCGAGGAGGGACCTTCGAGCGCGGCCGCCTGACCGAACAGAATGGTGTCGGAACTGACGCCGGCCTCCTCGGCCCCGGCATGCAGCGGACCAGTCACGGCGAACAGGATCGAAAGGCCGGTGAAGATCGTCAGTTGCAACCGTTTCATGGATCGTTTCTGCGAGGTGAGGAAGTCATCCGCCTGCGCCGTACGATATCCCTCCGTGATGAAGAGCTCGCTAATCTCCCGGCGTCTTGTCTGATGCAACATGAACCCGCTCGCGCCTCACACGGCGACACGCAGGTTGCATTTTACCGATCGCGTTCAATCGTCAACTAATCCATCCATGCTGAGCGGCATTGGCCCCGATATTTGTGAATTCTTAACCTAAAACCATGTCCGATCATGGACGGGGGGACACCTGTTCGGTGGCCACTGTGCTGTTCGAACGAAAGACGAAGATGACCGATCGAGATCCCGGCGACGATTGCCAGGGAGACATCGTCGAGCGGCGGCGAATCTCTGCGTCGCGGTCAAGGCCCTACGGGCCTGCGCTGGTCGCAGTAGGCATCGGCCTGATGCTGTCGCTGATCGCGGCCTACGCGGTCGGACGGTGGGAACAGCGCGTCACCAAGGTCGAGTTCGAGGGCGTCGCCGCGACCGAATTGATCGTGATGCAGAACGGGATCAACGAATATCTCAGCCGGTTGGTCACGCTGCGCACCCTGTTCGAATCCACCAACGAGGAGGTTACCCGGAGCGAGTTCGAGGTTTTCGGCGGCCGCCTGTTTGCGGATCATCCGGGGATTCTTCGCATCGGCTGGCTGCCGAGGGTCAACCGAAAGGAGCGTGCCGACTACGAGGCCGCGGCGGTCAATGATGGCATCGCCGGCTATCAGATCAGATCTCTCGCGCCGGATGGCGGCCTCTCTCCGGCGCCAGAGAGCAAATTTTACTTCCCGGTCTTCTTTTCCACCGAATCGAAAACTTCGATGGTTTACGGGCTGGATTATTCGACCGAGCCGATACGGTGGGCGACGCTGGAGCGCGCGCGGGATAATGACGCGGTCGCGACGCTGCCCACCAAACTGGTTTACGATCCGAAAGGCGGCACCCCCGGGGTGCTGGTCAGCGTGCCCGTATATGCGAAGGGAACTTCGCGCACCACGGTTCCAGACCGGCGGCGCAATCTGATTGGTTTCGTGGTCGGAATATTCGATCTGGCGCAACTGCTGCAATCGATCCGAACGGCGACCGCGGCATCTACCGCCATCACCATCAACGCCTATCCGCCTGAGCTGGGCCCCGGCGGACCGCAATATCGCTCCATTCCCGATTACTCATCGGCACCGCAAACACGACAATCGAAGCAAGACTTCGCGACAGGGACGCACTGGTCGGGCGCGCTCAGGATCGGCGATGCCATCTGGCAAGTGCAGGCCATCCCCACCGCCGGTGGCCGACTGATCGCGCGGTACGACCGTGCTTTGATCGTGCTGACCGCCGGACTGATCATCACCATATCCGTGGCCGTGTATCTCGGTCTCGCAAGCCGCAACTCGCGCCAGCTCGCACTGGCGAACCGGCGGGTTCTGGAGCTTGCGCAGACCGACATTCTGACCGGGCTTCCGAACCGGGCGTTCTTTCTGGAGCAACTGGATGAGGCCGACTCGGACGAGCGCCAGCGCGGCGGGGCGTTTTCAATCCTCATGCTCGATCTCGATCGTTTCAAGAACGTCAACGACTCGCTCGGTCATGCCGCCGGCGACGCGTTGCTGCGGCAGGTGGCGCTTCGTTTGAAATCCGCGCTGCGCAGTACCGATGTGCTGGCGCGGCTGGGGGGCGACGAATTCGCCATCATCCAGGCGGAGTGCGACGATCAACGGACCGGTTCGATCGATCTGGCGACCCGAATTTCCAAAATCATCGCCGAGCCATTCCTGCTGCAGGGCCATCAAGTGGAAGTCGGTACCAGTATCGGTATTGCGATGGCTCCGGAGCACGGCAGCGATCAGGAGCAGTTGCTGAAAAAGGCCGACCTTGCGCTGTATCGATCGAAATCGGCGGGCCGGAACTGCTTTACCCTCTACGATGAAGCGATGTCCGCGGAACTGGAAGCCCGAAACACGCTGGAAAGCGACTTGCGGGACGCCGTCGCACGCTGTCAGTTCGAGTTGCATTATCAGCCGTTCTTCGACTTCCAGAGCGGCGAGCGGCGTGGCCTGGAAGCCCTTGTTCGCTGGCGTCATCCGACAAGAGGGCTGATACCGCCCGACCAGTTCATCCCGCTCGCCGAGGAGACCGGACTCATCGTCCCGCTTGGTGAATGGGTGCTCAAGCGAGCTTGCGACGACGCGACATCCTGGCCGGCAGACATCAAGGTCGCCGTGAACTTGTCGCCGGTCCAGCTCAAGCAGGCCGAGTTGTTTGATGTCATCCGGTCCGCGTTGCGGAGTTCCGGTCTGCCGCCGGAGCGGCTGGAAATTGAGCTCACCGAATCCGTCCTGCTGGAAAGGGCGGTCGAAAATCACGCCTTGATGGAACGACTGAAGGGTATCGGGATTTCGCTGGCGCTTGACGACTTCGGCACCGGATATTCATCGCTGAGCTGCCTGACGGCGTTCCCGTTCGACAAGATCAAGATCGACAAGTCGTTCATCGGCAATCTCACGAACGGTCACAAGAGTTCGGCGATCATATCGTCGATCGTGGCCCTGGCGCGCGGTTTGGGCATGTCGGTCACTGCCGAAGGTGTGGAAACCCACGAGCAATTCGAGAGGTTGAAAACGCTGGGGGTGAACTTCGCTCAGGGCTACTTGCTCGGCCGGCCGATGCCGCTCGGCGACTCAAAGGTGAGTCTCAATCAGATCATGCGCAGCTGGGTGCAGCGTTGCGCCGCCAGTCGCGGCATGGACGACTTTGGTCGCGGTTCCCCGAACGATGGAAGTCTTGTCGGTGGATCATTCGCGCCCGCTCAGCATCATCCGCGGTCGCTTACCGGGTAATTGTGGAGGTGCTGGTTCGCGTCGGGATGAGCGTGATCACAGTTCGCAGGGCCAGACAGAGTCCGCCTACTTCCTCACACAGATCACGCGCACGACCGACGCCTTTGCATCCGACGATCCGTCGGCCGCGTTCACGCCATTCACTTTAAGAAATTCACGCACGGTATCCGCCGATACCAGCGCCGCCTGCGACGCGGGCGCGGCATTTGATGGCCCTGCAACGACCACCGGCTTGAGCAGCGCGATGCCGGCGAATTTACCGCCATCATCGAACGCCGCTGCGCCGGAAAAGCCCATAGCGGGGGCCGGGGCCAGCGCGAGATCGGTGCCGCCGCCGGCTGGAGCGATCGAGGCCTTGACGTTGCTCGCCGCGGCGCCGCCGCCCTGGTTTTGCGGATCGGCAATACCTGTGAGTTCGACGCCGGTTTTCGCAGCGCCGCTGTTCAGGCCAAGCGGCTTCAATCCGCGCGCACCATAAATGCGCAGCAGCGCGAGATCGTGGTCCTTGTCCTCGGCGACGCGATCGGCATTGCCGTAGCCGGCGATCGCGATCGCCAGGCAGCCGTCGGAGATCTGGCGGTCGGCAATGATGGCGCCGTCGGCACTCACCACAATGCCGGTGCCGTATTCGACGGTCTTGCGCGGCGGCGGGCCTGCGATCTGCGCGCCTGCTGGAAATGGATTGAACGCACTCGACATCGCGATCACCACCGGCTCGACCGTGCCTTCGGTGGCCTGGTCGTAGAGAATGGTGAGAATGCGGACTTCGTCGCCCTTGAAATGTCCGCGCACGTAGAATTTTTTCAGGCCCTGCGTGCCCGACAGCACGAAGAAGTCGGGCTTGACCACGCTATAATCGACCTTGCGTCCGGCGGGTTCCCTTCTTTCCTGATCGGCGAGCTTGGCGGTGGCGGAGTTGGCTTCCTTGCGCCGTGCGAGCTGAATCTGGATGGTGCCGGTCGACGAACTCCATTTGGCGCCGTTGGCGTCGCTGGATTGCTGCGGCACCAGCTTGGTCGGGATACCCAACCGTACCCCGCTGCCGGCGTCGGTGACGATTTTCCAGCCGACATTGTCCTGCCGCCGCCTGGCGGTTTCGGCGAGCACGCCGCGCTCCTGCGGATTGAGCACGCCGGTCTCTTTGCCACCCCTCGCTTTTTGAAACTCCTTGATCGCGGCCACCATGCGCTCGCTGACTTCGCCCGTGATGGCGCCGTTGTAGTTGCCAACCCAGGCCAGGTCCGACTGGATCGCCTGGCGCTCCGCCTGCGCCATCGCATTGGCGGTATCGGCGGGTGTCTGCAGAGCGGGGCGGATCGGAACGGTCGTCACCGGCTTCGGCTTGACGCCCGTCACGGCAGCCGTTCCGGACATTTGAGCCTGGGCGGAAGCCCCCGCGGCCACGAATATCAATGTTGCTGTCAGCATCGATCTCATGACAAATCTCGGGTCCATTGAAGCGCGCGCAATTAAGCACATCTGCTTGGTCGGCGACAGGGATGCGATGGTTCAGGGAATGATGCATACCCTCATCCTGAGCAGCGGCCGTTTGGCCGCGTCTCGAAGGATGAGATGCGTACTCACATGGTTCGAGACGCGCGAAGATGCGCGCCTCACCATGAGGACCGACAGGACTGAGGAATGACCCGATCATGCTGAGTCCCGAAGAACTCGAACGATACGCTCGCCACATCGTGCTGCGCGAAGTCGGCGGCCCCGGCCAGGCCGCCTTGAAGGACGCATCCGTGCTGGTGATCGGCGCGGGCGGCCTCGGCGCACCTTCACGCCACGCCGGACATCGGTCGGCGCAAGGTCGACAGTGCCGCCGGGCAAATTCATGCGCTCAATCCCCATGTCAGGTTTGCGGCGCACGCCACCCGGCTCGATGCCGACAACGCGATGTCACTGATCGGCAGTTACGACGTGGTGCTCGACGGGTCGGACAATTTCGAAACCCGCTATCTGGTCTCGGATGCGTGTTTCCTGGCCGGCAAGCCGTTGATCACGGCGGCGCTTGGCGTGTTCGACGGATCGCTGACCACGATACGCGCGCATGAGACCAACGCCGAAGGAGAGTTCAATCCGACCTACCGCTGTCTGTTTCCCGAACCGCCGCCGCCGGGCACGGTGCCCGCCTGCGCCGAGGCTGGCGTGCTGGGCGCGCTTGCCGGCGTCTTGGGATCGATGATGGCGCTGGAGGCGATCCGCGAAATCGTCGGCTTCGGCGAGGGCCTGGTCGGGCGATTGTTGATGGTGGACGCGCGCGCGATGCGGTTCGAGACCCTGCGCTACCAACGCGACCCGGCCAACCCGCTCAATGGCGACGCGCCGACGATCGTGGATTTGAGCGCGTATCTGAGCGGTGACCTCTGAAGGCCCCCACCCCAACCCTCCCCCCGCGAGCGGGAGAGGGGGTATGCCGCGTCGTTTGGCGAACGGCGTGCGTAAATGGCCAAAAATATGAAACCGCATCCGATGCGGATGTTTAGGCGCGCCGTGCGCCGCGAATGTTGACCGCTCCCTCTCCCGCTTGCGGGGGAGGGCCGGGGTGGGGGCGCTTCAGTCGACAACCCCTCACAACATGCTGGGCAGCACGCGGTCCGGCGGCTTGTGATTGTCGAGGAAGGTTCTGATGTTGATGATCACCTTCTCGCCCATCTCGACGCGGCCTTCGATGGTCGCCGAGCCCATATGCGGCAGCAGCGTCACCTTGCCGGCCTTGGCCAGCCGCACCAGTTTCGGATTGACCGCGGGCTCGTTCTCGAACACGTCGAGGCCGGCGCCGCCGATCTCGCCGGCTTCGATCAGCTTGGTCAGCGTTTCCTCGTCGATCACCTCGCCGCGCGCGGTGTTGACGATATAGGCGTCCTTGCGGATCAGTTTCAGCCGCCGCGCCGACAGCAAGTGAAACGTGGCCGGCGTGTGCGGGCAATTCACCGAAATGATATCCATCCGCGCCAGCATCTGGTCGAGGCTTTCCCAATAGGTCGCGCCCAGTTCGTCGGCGATCCGCGGCGCGACGGGACGGCGGTTGTGATAATGGATTTGCAGGCCGAAGGCATGGGCGCGGCGCGCCACCGCCTGGCCGATGCGGCCCATGCCGATGATGCCGAGCCGCTTGCCGCCGATGCGATGGCCGAGCATCCAGGTCGGCGACCAGCCTGGCCAGTTCTTGCCCTCGGTGAGGATCGAGGCGCCTTCGATCAGCCGTCGCGGCACCGCCAGGATCAGCGCCATCGTCATATCGGCGGTGTCTTCGGTCAGGACCTTCGGGGTGTTGGTGACGGTGATGCCGCGCGCATGCGCTGCGATGACATCGATATTGTCGACGCCGTTGCCGAAATTGGCGATCAGTTTCAGCTTGCAGTCGGGCTGCTTGAGAAGCTCTTCGGTGATCACGTCGGTGACGGTCGGCACCAGGATATCGGCGGAGCGGACCGCCTCGGCGATCTGTTCCGGAGTCAACGGCGTATCGTCGAGATTGAGCTGGGCGTCGAACAGTTCGCGCATCCGGGTCTCGATCGAGTCCGGCAGCTTGCGCGTCACGACAACGAGAGGCTTTTTCTTAACGGACATGTCCTGCTCTCATGGGGGGCTCTCGCTCGTAATGGCTGCGCCGTTCAGGCCTCATTAACCCGGTTGTTCGACACTGCGGCTGCCGCGCGGTCCCGGCGTTCCCTTTGGGTTCCCGATATTTCCCCTGGATTTCCCAAGGGGCAATTCGGGTTTGTCTTGGTGGTAGGCGTCCTCTCTAGCAGAAGGCCGGCCCAAGACAAGAACCCGAACTGACAGACCGAGGGGTAATCGGGGCCGGGTACAGGGGGTTTAAGGGGTCGACGTTCGCTGGTGCTTCAACTCCAGGAATTTGAGTCGGTATCTCGGCAGGAGACGAGTTGATGGCGTTGAGGCGTTTTTGTTCCGCAGTGGTGCTCGCGGCGGTGTTGCTGGCGGTGTCGGTGAGTTCAGGATTTTCGGCAAAGGATTCGCCTGTCACCACCAGCGGGTTGCCGGTGCCGCGCTATGTCAGCCTCAAATCCGATCACGTGAACGTCAGGGCCGGTCCGACCAAGGATAACGACGTCGCCTGGGTCTATACCCGTTCGGGTCTGCCGGTTGAAATCACCGCTGAATTCGAGAACTGGCGCCGGGTCCGGGATTCGGAGGGAGCCGAGGGCTGGGTTTACCATTCATTGCTGTCCGGTCGCCGCACCGCGGTCATCACCATGAAGACCAAGGACGAACTCGCGCCGCTCCACGAGAGCGCCGACGAAACCAGCTCGATCGCGGCCCGCCTGCAGGCCGGCGTCGTGGCCCAGGTCAAGCGGTGCGCGGCAGGCTGGTGCCGCGTCACCGGCAACGGCTTCGATGGCTGGATCGAGCAGCAACGGCTGTGGGGCGTCTACGCCGACGAGAAGGTGGAGTGAGCAATCCTCATCCCGAGGAGCGGCCGCTTGGCCGCGTCTCGAGGGATGAACAGCCTCATGGTTCGAGACGCGCGAAGACGCGCTCCTCACCATGAGGATCACAATCAGGTCAGCAAAGATGAAATGCGGTCAGCGCTTCTTGCGCAGCCGGACCACCATGTCGACCCGGGCGATCTCGTAGCCTTCGGGCACTTCCGGCATCTTCTGCAACACCAGATGCGGATCCGGAATGTCGACCAGTTCGTGACTGTTTTCGAGGTAGAAGTGGTGATGCGCGGACACGTTGGTGTCGAAATAGGTCTTGGTACCATCGACGCTGACCTGACGCAGCAAGCCTGCATCGGTTAGCTGGTTGAGAGTGTTGTAAACCGTGGCGAGCGACACCGGAACCTTGGCGTGGGTCGCTTCCTCGTAAAGCATTTCCGCGGTGAGATGGCGGGCGCCCTTGCCGAACAGCAGCCAGCCCAGCGCCATACGCTGACGGGTCGGACGCAGTCCGGCCGCCTGCAGCATTTCGTTGACATCGTGCCAGGGACACCCGGTCAGGGCCGGTTGGCGTCCCCCACTGCGAGCCACCGAGCCGGCATCGTCGGCATTCACACTCGAATCGTCGTTGCTTATGTCCACTGGTGGCACCGCACTCGCTATCTCAGCACTATGGTAGTGGAATATAAGAAGGAAATGCGTTAGATGCAAGCTTTTCGCAACTAGACCGGAACCCAGGCGGGACGCGGCGATTTACCCCCGTCGTGGCGCTTTGCCGTCCGCGGGGCCTATGATAGAGAGCGCGCGGACTTAGCTTTGCGATCTCGGCAAAGGCGAGCGCCGATGGCCGCAGGAGCAATCCTGACCTGCGGTATTCGCGCCAATCCGTGATAACTGGCGCGCTTCCTTCGCGAAACGGGTCTTTTTCGCTCGAAAATGCTCCATCGGGATTTTAAGAGAGGCTCAGCAGATGCTGGATCGGCGCGGCGGCTACGAATACGAGGATCTGCTGGCATGCGGCCGCGGGGAGATGTTTGGCCCGGGCAATGCACAATTGCCGCTGCCTCCGATGCTGATGTTCGACCGCATCAGCCAGATTTCCGCGACCGGCGGGGAATACGGCAAGGGCATGATCCGCGCCGAACTCGATGTGACGCCGGATCTTTGGTTCTTCGGTTGCCATTTCAAGGGCGATCCTGTGATGCCGGGATGCCTGGGTCTCGACGCGCTCTGGCAGATGGTTGGCTTCTTTCTGGGCTGGAGCGGCGGCGAGGGGCGCGGCCGGGCGCTGGGCCTCGGCGAGCTCAAGCTTTCCGGGCAGGTGATGCCGAACGTTCGCAAGATTGTATACAACGTCGACATCAAACGCGTGATCCGTCTAAAGCTCGTGTTAGGCATCGCCGACGGGTGGCTTTCGGCCGATGACGAGATTATCTATCGCGCGAAGGATTTGAAGGTCGGCCTGTTCAAGCAGGAAGCCGCATTGCAGCTGGGAACGTAAGTTACTTGCGCAGGCAGGCCGACGAAGCGGCTTTCGGTTTGACGACGGCCATCACACAAAAACGCAATGACAGGGCGAGGCGATCATGAGGCGGGTTGTCATCACGGGGATGGGCATTGTCTCATCCATCGGAAACAACACCCAGGAAGTGCTTGCGAGCCTCCATGAGGCGAAGTCCGGCATTACGCGCGCGGACAAATATGCCGAGCTCGGTTTCCGCTCCCAGGTGCAGGGCGCGCCCACGCTCGATCCGAGCGGCGTCATCGATCGGCGAGCGATGCGCTTCCTCGGCGACGGGGCGGCGTGGAATCACGTTGCGATGGAGCAGGCGATCCAGGATGCCGGTCTTGAGCCGGCGGAAGTTTCCAACGTGCGCACCGGGATCATCATGGGCTCCGGCGGACCGTCGGCCCGCACCATCGTGGAAGCTGCCGATATCACCCGTTCCAAGGGGCCAAAGCGGGTCGGACCTTTCGCGGTGCCAAAGGCGATGTCATCGACGGCGTCGGCGACGCTTGCCACCTGGTTCAAGATCAAGGGCGTGAACTATTCGATCTCGTCGGCCTGCGCCACGTCGAACCATTGTATCGGCAACGCCTACGAGACCATCCAGATCGGCAAGCAGGACGTTATTTTCGCAGGCGGCTGCGAAGAACTCGACTGGACGCTGTCGGTGCTGTTCGACGCGATGGGCGCGATGTCGTCGAAATACAACGATACCCCCGCGACGGCCTCCCGTCCGTATGACGTCAGCCGCGACGGTTTTGTGATTGCAGGCGGCGCTGGCGTCGTCGTGCTGGAGGAGCTTGAGCATGCCAAGGCGCGCGGCGCGCGCATGTACGGCGAAATCATCGGCTACGGCGCCACCTCCGACGGCTACGACATGGTCGCGCCATCAGGCGAAGGCGCGGAACGCTGCATGAAGATGGCGATGGCGACCGTGAACAGCAAAATCGATTACATCAATCCGCACGCGACCTCGACGCCGGCGGGCGATCCGCCGGAAATGGACGCGATCCGCAGAGTGTTCGGGACCGGCGAAAAGTGCCCGCCGATTTCCGCGACCAAGGCGCTGACGGGACATTCGCTCGGCGCCACCGGCGTACAGGAAGCGATCTACTCGCTCCTGATGATGAACAACGGGTTTATCTGCGAAAGCGCTCACATCACCGAACTCGACCCGGTATTCGCCGACATGCCGATCGTGCGCAAGCGCATCGACAACGCCAGACTCGGAACCGTGCTTTCGAACTCCTTCGGGTTCGGCGGCACCAACGCCACCCTGGTGTTCAAGCGGATGGATGCGTGAAATTGCGCACGAGCTAACACCTCGATTCACCGTCATGGCCGGGCATCGTAGTCTGCCTGGCGCGGACTACGTATACTTGTCTGCGCTCCCGGCCATCCACGTCTTGATCCACGCGAGGTCAGAAAGACGTGGATGTCCAGTACAAGGCCCGAACATGACGCAAGAGAAAGCACGGCGAGCATGCAGGATCTGATGAAAGGCAAGCGCGGCCTGATCATGGGTGTCGCCAATGATCATTCGATTGCCTGGGGCATTGCCAAAACGCTCGCCGCGCAGGGCGCCGAGCTTGCCTTCACCTATCAGGGCGAGGCGCTGGGCAAACGCGTCAGGCCGCTGGCCGAGCAGCTCGGGGTGCCCCTGGTTCTGCCCTGCGATGTCGAGGACATCGCCAGCGTCGATGCGGTGTTCGAAACGCTGCGCGGCGCATGGGGCCGGCTGGATTTTCTGGTCCACGCCATCGGCTTCACCGACAAGAATGAACTTCGGGGCCGCTATGCGGACACCACGCGCGAAAACTTTTCGCGCACCATGGTGATTTCGTGCTTCTCCTTCACCGAGTTGGCCAAGCGTGCCGCGGACTTGATGCCCGAGACCGGCGGTTCCATCATCACCTTGACATTCGGCGGTTCGACCCGCGTGATGCCGAACTACAATGTGATGGGAGTAGCGAAAGCCGCGCTGGAAGCCTCCGTGCGCTATCTCGCGTTCGACTTCGGCAGGCGGAAAATCCGGGTCAATTCGATTTCAGCGGGACCGGTTCGCACCCTCGCCGGCGCCGTCATCGGCGACTCCCGCGTCATGTTCGCATTTCAGCAAAAGCATTCGCCGCTGGGGCGCGGCGTGTCGCTCGACGAACTCGGCGGCTCGGCGCTGTATCTGCTGTCCGATCTGTCGACCGGCGTGACCGGCGAAATCCACTATGTCGATTCCGGCTACAACATCGTTTCGATGCCGCGGCCGGAGGATTTGAAGAACGGCGCCGAATAGCTTTACCCCGCCGCGATGGCACTCGCGCGCTGGAAGGCCGGCCGCGCCGCGCAGCGATCGATGTAGCGGTCGAATGACGGGCGCGACGGCACCATCTTGAACAGCCGCACCGCGAAATTCAGTCCCGAGCCGATCATGATATCCGCGGCCGAGAATGTGTCGCCGAGGATCCACGGTCCCGTCGTCAATGCTGCGTCGAGCACATCGAATACCCGCTGGGCGTCGCCCCAGCCCGCGGCCACGGAATTCATCTCGATCTTGGTCGCGACCTGCACCATCGCGGGTTCGACGCAGCCAGGCACGAAGAACAGCCAGTAAAGATATTTCGCGCGCAAGGGGTCGCCTAGTGGTGGCGCAAGGTTCGCTTGCGGATAGCGTTCGGCCACGTAGGCGCAGATCGCGGCGGCTTCCGCGAGCGTCGCGTCGCCGTCCTTTAGCGCCGGCACTTTTGCCATCGGGTTGATCGCAAGATATTCAGGCGTCTTCTGCGCGCCAGTGGAAATGTCGGTCAGCACGCGCTCGTAAGGTTGCCCGGTTTCTTCCATCAGCCACAGCGCGGAAAACGACCGCGAACGTGGCGACCAATAAAGCTGCATCATCGCGAATTCCCTCTGCGGATCGGTTGAGACAGTTGTCGTGCAGGATTGCGGCAGGCGCAAGATGAAGGCCGGGGCAGGCGTACATCTCTATCAGACGGCTTCCTCCTTCTTCCATCGATAATATTTCATGACAAATCCGGTCATCGGCTCGACCGCTTCCTTTTCAAAGACAAAACCCTCGCGCTCATACCAGCGCCACGCCTTCTCATTCTCGCGTACGCAGCGCAACGTAATTTCATCCGGCAGATGCTGCCGCGTGAACGCAAGCAGCCTCCGCCCGAGGTTCTGACCCTGATAGTCCGGCGCGACGAACAACTGGTCGAGATAGAAATCAGGCAGATGCAGCGCCAGCATCGCCGCAAGCGCTCCGCCATCAGCGGCGACGAACAGGCTCCAGCCCTTCCCGACCTCGAGCGGGATGCGTGCCCGCAATTGCGCCAGCAGAAGATTGCTCGCTTCCGCTAGCCCGGTCGAGACCCAGCTGTTCATCCAGACGCGCGCGATCTCGTCATATTCGTCCGCTCGGGCGGGACGGATGGCGGGCTGCGGCATGAAAAACAAGTCCTTCCGGCAGGCAAAGAAAAAGCCCCCGCGATACTATCGCGAGGGCTCCTTCCACTTCAATCGGGCGCGAACAATCACTCCGCGGCTTGCGGGCGCTGCGGCATCCTCTGCTGCCGGGCGGTTTCGGCCGCCTCGGCGCGGGTCATGTGGCCTCGAGAACCTTTCCGCAGCGATCAGGCAAGATCGAAGCGATCGGCATTCATCACCTTGGTCCATGCCGCCACGAAGTCTTTCACAAACTTCTCCTTCGAGTCCGCGCACGCATAGACTTCCGCGAGCGCGCGGAGTTGGGAGTGCGAACCGAAGATCAGGTCGACACGGGTGCCGGTCCACTTGATCTCGTTCGTCTTTCGGTCGCGCCCTTCGAACACGCCTTCGGTTCCAGCGGACGGCTGCCATTGCGTGCTCATGTCGAGCAGGTTGACGAAGAAGTCGTTCGTCAGCGTCTCGGGCCGCTTGGTGAAGACGCCGTGCGCCGGCTTTCCGGCGTTCAGCGCGCGCAGGCCGCCGACGAGCACCGTCATCTCGGGCGCCGTCAGCGTCAGCAATTGCGCCCGATCGACCAACTGCTCCTCAGGGGATACGCGCTGCTTGCCCCGGAGATAGTTGCGGAAACCGTCAGCGGTCTGTTCGAGCGGAGCAAAGGATTCGACGTCGGTTTGCTCCTGCGACGCGTCCGTACGGCCCGGCGTGAAGGGCGCCTTCACATCGTGCCCGGCATTCTTCGCGGCTTTCTCGACCGCGGCGCTGCCGCCGAGGACGATCAGGTCAGCGAGCGAGACTTTCTTGCCGCCCGATTGCGAAGCGTTGAATTCCTTTTGGATCGCTTCGAGTTTCTGAAGCACCGTCGCCAGCTGAGCCGGCTGGTTGACGTCCCAATCCTTCTGCGGCGCGAGGCGAATGCGCGCCCCGTTCGCGCCACCGCGCTTGTCGGAGCCGCGGAACGTCGAGGCCGAAGCCCAGGCCGTCGAGACCAATTGGGACACGGCCAGCCCGGACGCGAGGATCTTGGCCTTCAGAGCGGCAATGTCCTGCTCGCCGATCAGTTGATGATCGACCGCGGGAATGGGATCTTGCCACGCCAGTTCCTCCTTCGGAACGAGCGGGCCGAGATAACGCACGATCGGGCCCATGTCGCGGTGCGTGAGCTTGTACCAAGCCCTGGCGAACGCATCCGCGAACTGATCCGGATTCTCGTGGAAGCGTCTTGAAATCTTTTCGTAAACAGGGTCGAGCCGCAACGCGAGGTCAGTGGTCAACATGGATGGCGAGTGACGCTTTGACGGGTCGTACGCATCCGGCACCGTACCGGCGCCTGCGTCGTGCTTCGGTTTCCACTGATGCGCGCCGGCCGGGCTCTTGGTCAGTTCCCATTCGTAGCCGAACAGGTTCCAGAAGAAGTTGTTGCTCCACTTCGTTGGCGTCGTGGTCCAGACGACTTCCAGGCCGCTGCCGATCGCGTCACCGCCTTTGCCGCTGCCATAGGCGTTCTTCCAGCCGAGGCCCTGCGCCTCGATGCCGGCGGCTTCCGGCTCCGGGCCCACCAGTGTCGCATCGCCGGCGCCGTGGGTCTTGCCGAAGGTATGACCGCCGGCAATCAGCGCGACCGTTTCTTCGTCGTTCATCGCCATGCGCGCGAATGTCTCGCGAATATCCTTGGCTGCCGCGAGGGGATCCGGATTGCCGTTCGGCCCTTCCGGATTCACGTAGATCAGACCCATCTGCACGGCGGCGAGAGGATTCTGAAGATCACGGTCGCCGCTGTAGCGCTCGTCCGCCAGCCACTTGCCTTCGGAGCCCC
>WNFC01003856.1_pt1 | contig 16294 bp, 5 predicted proteins | sample 5400541 | NCBI WGS metagenome assembly WNFC01 (sample SAMN13153342, study PRJNA577476) | soil metagenome | isolation source: 120 cm saprolite under Douglas fir tree site 2 hole 2 replicate 1 | place: USA:California | collected 2015-04-18
CTGCTGAGCGCCGTGGTGACCGAGTTGGCGGCGGCGGGTACCGCCGGAGCTGCAGTGGTCGACGCGCTGGTGGCCCTGGGCGTCGCCAGCCGTGACGCATCCGCCAGAGTGGTGGTGCTTGCCGATGCCGTCGACGGGCTGCGGGCGGATGCCGGCGCCTACCTCGGCGCCCGGTTCCGGACCGTCCTGGACACCACCCCCGAACTGCTCGCCGTCACCGGGCCGCCTGGCGGCCCGTGGACCGCTGGCGACCCCGCCCAGCCGCTGACCTTCGAGATGGACCCGGACCGGTTGACGGTGCGGCTCGCCGGCCTCGCCGTCGCCGGAGCACACCTCACTGCCGAGGTCACCCACCGGCGGGGCGACCCGACGGCCCGGGTCTCGTTCGAGGCGAGCGGGACATCGGCGGCGCTGCGCTGGGACCCGGCCGGCCGGTCGTTGGTGCTCGTCCCCGGTGCGGGCGAGGATCCCGTGGCCCTCGTGCCGCGGCCGGACCCGGGCGCACTGGCCGGCCGGCTCGCTCCCCTGATCGTTCAGCGCTTGGTGACCGCGGTGGCCGGCGCGGCCGTCGGCGACCGCCTCGGCCCGGGCTGGACGCTCGGCCCGCTGACCGAACTCCTGGTGCATCCGGGCCGGATCCTGGCCCCGCTGCTCGACGGCGACCGGGTCGGCGCCGTCCTCGAGGCGCTGTCCGGCCTCATCGGCGCCCCACCGGCAGCCGGCCAGGTCGCCCTTCCCGGTGGCCTCGTGCTGGGGGCGGCCGGGCGGCCGGGGCGGGTGTCACTGCGGACCGCGCCGCCGTTCGCCGTTCCCGGCATCGCCGGAGGGCCGCCGGGAACTGTCGCGCTGGAGCTCGATGTGGACCTGGCGGCGACCGGCGCCGGTGTGGCCAGCGTTGCGGGCGGGCTGACCCTCGACGTGCCGCTCGGTGGCACCTGGGGCGGGGTCACGCTCGCCCTGGGCCTCGACCACGCAACGGTATCCCTGACCATCACGCCCCGCACCGCGGCGGGAAAGCCGCTGGAGCCAATCCAGCTCCTCCCGCGGTTCGGCGGGCTCGGCCCCCTCGCCGCGGATGCCGTCCAGGCGCTGCTTCCCGCGCTCCTGGATGCGCTGGTGGCGCGGGTTCCGGACCCTCGCTCCGCCCTGGCCTCCGCCGTCCTGGCCGTCGCCGATGCCGCCGGCATCCACGGTGGCGCAGGCGACTCCTCGTTCGCGGCGCACACCGACCGGATCCGGGCACTGGCACGGCCCGACGGGCTCACGGCCCTCGCCACGCAGAGCCTGCCCGCGGCCGTCGCCCAACTCTGGCACGTCGCCGGCCTACCGGGATCGGTGACGCAGACCGCCACCGGGGTCGCCGTCCATGCCACGCTTGACGGGCTCGCGGTCACGGCCGAGGCGGGCTGGGGAACAACCCCGATCCTTCGGCTGCGGCTCGAGGGACTCCGCGCCGGGCCCATCGCCCTCGACCCGATCGTCGTCGGCTACGCCGACGGCGTCGTCACCGGCACGCTGACCGCCACGGTGGCGCTGCCGGCCGCAGCCGAGCAGCTGCTGGGCTTTCACCTCGACCCGTCGCTGCAGGTCGATGTCACCGGCGGCAGTGTGACGGTGCACGCCCTGCCGCTCGGGCCGGGCACGAGCGCCCTGATCAGGGCAGACATCCTCCCCACGGCCGCCCTCACCGCCGGCGCCGGGGGCGTCGCCGGCCTGGTCGAGCGGCTGGCCGCGCCGCTGGCCGCACAGGTCGTGTTGGACCGCTTCCACCTCGACGCACCGCTGTTCGCCGGCGGCCCTTCTACGGCCGCCCTGCTGCGCGCCGCAGGAGTCCTCGCCGCCGACGCGCCGCGGTTGGCGGTACCGCTGCCGGCAGCCGACCAGTGCGTCATCCGCCTCCTCGGCGCCCTGGCCGCGACGGGTGCGACCGTCCACATCGCAGATGACCTGGACCTCCAGCTGATCGCAGACCGATCGACGACACCGGCCCGCCTGGGACTCGGTATCCACGGCGTCACCGGGCTGACGGGCGACGGCACCCGGCTGTCGGTACGGTTTGGCGAGCGACCGCCCACCTGGCTCCCGGACGGTGCGCCGGCCCTGCGGCTGCTGCTGCTCGAAGAGGACACGTGGCGGCTGCGGCCCGCGCTGCGCCTGGCGCCGATCGGCGTCCGCCTGGCCGGGTCTGGCGACGGCCCGCTGGTCGACACCGGGGACGTCCGCCTCGGCACGGTGACCGCGTACCTCTGGGCGACGTTGGGCCTCGACGGCGGGTTCGCGCTCGCGGACGTCGGCGGTGCCGTCGACCTCGACGACCTGGGCCTGCCGCTCGGTGCTCTGGGGCGCGGTCACGCCTCGGCCAACCCGGTGGCCGCCAGCCTGCTCGACTCCTCCGGCGGTTCCCCGGCGGGTGACGCCAGCGACCGGCAGGCAGTGCTGCCCGGCCTGTCGCTCGTCGCCGCCCGGCGCCCCGGCGGCGATTTCGTCCTGCTCCGGCGAGAGGACGACGCCTGGATCGCCTTCGCGGCGCGTCCCGTGTCGGTCGGCGTGCACCGCAGCTTCGGGCCGCTGGCCATCGACCAGGTCGGGTTCGCGCACGTGCCGGCGCCGGCCGGCAGCGGGCACCTAGGAACCGCGGAAATCTTCGTCGACGGCGGCGTGCAGGTCGGCCCGCTCACCGTCCAGGCACACGAGTTGGGTCTGGAAGTCCCGCTCGACCAGCTCAACCAGCCCGGGTCGTGGGCCCTCGACCTGGGCGGCCTGGCCGTGGCCCTGCACAGCAGCGCCGCGTCGATGGCCGGTGGCCTGGTCAAGCGGCCCGGGCCACCACTGGACTACGCCGGGACACTCACCGTGGAGGTCGCCGGCCGGACGTTCAGCGCCGTGGGCGCGTACGCACGGCCGTCCGACCAGGAGGGCGGGTTCACCTCGCTGTTCGTCTTCGCCGCCATGTCGACGCCCCTCGGCGGCCCGCCGTACCTGTTCGTCACCGGGCTGGGCGCAGGCGCCGGCTACAACCGCCACCTCGTGCCCCCGGTCGCGGTCACCGAGGTCGAGGGATTCCCGCTGGTCACCGCCATCGACGACGGCATCGGCGACGACCCGATGGGCACGCTGGCACGGCTGGGCGGCGCGATGCTCCCGCAGCGGGGCAGCTTCTGGCTGGCGGCAGGCGTCCGGTTCACCTCGTTCTCCTTCGTCCGCTCGGTCGCCGTGGTGTACGCCGCGCTGGACCGCGGCATCGAGATCGGCCTGGTGGGCATCTCCCGGGCCACCATCCCGCCGCCCGACGCCGGCCCCGGCTCGCTCGAGCTCGCCTCGGTCGAGCTGGCGCTCAAGGCCCGGTTTTCGACAGCGGAGGGCGTGCTGTCGGTGCAGGCACAGCTCACCGACAACTCGTGGCTGCTGAGCCGCGACTGCCAGCTCACCGGGGGCTTCGCCTTCTTCGTCTGGTTCCGCCGGGACCAATTCGTGCTCACACTCGGCGGCTACCACCCCGCGTTCGTGAAACCTCTCGAGTTCCCGGTCGTGCCTCGTCTCGGCTTCCACTGGGCGGTCAGCGACGCTGTCGTCATCAAGGGCGAGGCGTACTTCGCGTTGACCGCCAGCAGCGTGATGGCCGGCGGGCGCCTCGAGGTCTCCTACAACCAGTCGGGCATCTACGCGTCGTTCGTAGCGTACGCGGACCTCCTCATCGGCTGGGACCCGTTCCACTACGACATCAGCGTCGGCGTCACGGTCACTGCCGGGTTCCGTCTGCGGGTCTGCTTCTTCGTCTGCGTGACCATTGACGTGGACGTGTCGCTCGGCGCCTCCGTCCACCTGCTCGGACCACCCCTGCGTGGGGAGGCCGTGCTGGACCTGGAGATCTGCAGCGTCACCGTCTCGTTCGGCAACGAGCCACACGACCCGCCCGCCTTCCTTGGGTGGGAGGAGTTCCGGCAGAAGTACGTGATCGCCGGAGCCTCCGACGGCAGCGCCTTGTCACTGGGTGCCACCGCTGGACTCGTCCCGCCGGACGGGGCGTCGGTGGGGCATGCGCCCGGGTCGCGTGACAACCCGTGGCGAGTGGCGGGGACGTTCTCGCTCCGCAGCGAGACACGCCTTGCGGCCAACGGGTTTTCCGTCAACGGCACCAGGGTCAACGTCGCGCTGAGCGACGGCGTGCAGGTGGTGCCCGGGGCCCTCGACCTGGCCCCGATGAACGTCGCTCACGTGGTGGGCCTGCACGACCTGACCATCCAGTCCGCCTCGCCGGCGGCGCCGCCAGTGGACATGTCCCGGCTCGACGTCGTGCCGGTGGTGGGCCATGTGCCCGCGGCGGTGTGGCGGATCACCGATCACCCCACCGCCTCGGCCGACGTGCTGCCCGTGCTCACCGGCCTGACCATCACCGGCCGGCCGGTGGTCGCCGACGACGCCGGGCGACCGTCTCTTTCCCCAGGGGTGATCGACTTCAATCTCCAGCCGGTGCCCATTGGCCTGGCCACGCCGCCCGCCATCGCGGTGGCGCCGGCGGCTCTCGACCGGGCGCTGGCCGACCTGCGCACGCAGGCCACGGGAGGTGACCTCGTCCGCCTCGGCGCCGACATGCTGGGCCCGGCCGGTGCCGGCGCCCGCAATCGAGCCGGACTCCCCGCCACCCCCATCAGCGCCATCAGCGCCCGCGCACTGCACGCCCGTCGCTCCTCGCCACCCCTGGTCGCGAACCTGGCAACCGGCCTGGCCCCGACCTCTCCCCCTCCGCAGACTGCCCCGCAGACTGCCCCGCCCACCCCCAGGGTGGCGGCAGCGGCGGCGCCACAGCCGCTGGCCACGCCAAGGCCGCTCGCCAGCATGCATTTCCCGGTCGACCCGGCGGCCGCCGCGTCGATGCGGACGACCGTGTCGGGGTTCGATGGGCTACGGCGGGTGTTCCCGCCACCGGCGCCGCCAGGACGGCCCCTGCAGCGCATCAGTCAGGTGACGCCGACCCGGGCAGCGTCGAACGGCCGCACCCGTGTCGGCAGCGCCCTGATCAGGCTGGAGCCAGGTGTCGTGCAGGTATGGGAACTGCCAGCCGCCGGGGTGGCCGGCCGGTGGATGGTATCGGGACCGGGTGCGGCGCGGGTGGTGTTCCTCGACCGGGCCGGGGCGCCGCTGCTCGACCACGAGGTGGTACCGGGCGACGACGGCGCGGTAGCGGTGAGCGCACCTCCGGGCGCCGAGCGGATGGCCGTCAGCGCCCTCGGCCGGCTGCCCCGACCCGCCGTCGCCGGACCGGGAAGTGTCTCGTTGCGGGCGGCTCCGGCGGGCCGGCCGGCGGTGTGCGGGTGGCAATCCGGCAACCATCTCGCCCAGGTCGCGCCGACCACGCTGCTGGCTCGCGGCGCGACCGTCCGCCTGCCCGCGCCGCTGGTCACCCGGCGGGACGGGCTGCGGACCAGCCAGGCCATCGTCCGAGCGTTCACGGCGGTCGCCGGCGGGCAATCCTGCGAGACGTGGCTGCCAGCAGAGGTCGACATCGTCATGGTGATTGTCGACGCCCGCCGCGCGTCGCTTGACGAGCCGGGCGGCTTGCCGGCGGTGTCTGTTGACGGCGCCGCCGTGGACCGCGAGCCAACGGTGGTGATCGCCGGCCACCGGATCCACCTGCTCCATCGGATCGCCGACCGGCAACCCGGTCGCGCGATGATCGTCGTACGGGTCACCGCCGGGCCGGACTGGCAGCTGGCCGGCGTGCTCGGACTGCCCGGGACGATCGAAGCCTGGACGTCGATGCTGACCGACGCGAAGGCTCGCCACCTCGTCCCCGATGGCCCGCTCACCGCAGACGGCCCCGTGACCATCCGCTACCAGCCCGTCGAGCCGAGAACCGGGGAGCCTTCATGACCGAGAAGACCGTCGCGCCCGGCGAGATGCGGCTCTACGACGAGGTACGGCCGGCCCTGACCGACGATCTCTATCGAGTGTCGGTGACGACCACGCTGAGCCGGCCCGATCTCACCGTCGGAGCCGTCGAGGCGTACTTCGTCCTTGACGGCCCCCGCTTCGCGCTGCCCGCCACCGAGGTCGTGGCCGTGCACCCCCCACGCAACGCCCAGGGCGCCTTCGAGGAGCTCCTCCCACAGGTTGTCCTCGGCCGCCGGACCCTGCCGTGGGAACGGGACCTCGACGCGGACGGGGTCATCCCGGCTGCGGTCCCGGCTGTCCCCGATCCCGAGCCACGGCCGCTGCCGGGCACCGGCGTGCCATGGCTCGGACTGCTCCTGTTCGTCGACGATCCGAGCCGGCGAGAGGTGACCGTGCTGCCCGAGCCAGTCCCGCTGAGCAGCGTCGTGACCGACGCCGCCATCCGCGCACGGCTACGGCTGGGCGCCGCTGACCCCCCAGTGCAGGCCATCGAGGTCGACGCCCCGTTGCTGCGCCAGCTCGCGCCCAGCAAGGACGAGGTACGGCTGCTCAGCCACGTCCGCCAGGTCAACGTCGACGACCGCGAGCTCGCCGCCGGGGACAGCGACGGCTGGTTCGCCGTCGTGATGGCCAACCGCCTCCCCACCCCAGGGATGCGCCACCGCGCGTGCCTCGTCAGCTTCGAGCAGCGGTCGGACGTGATCTTTCCGGCAGGGCCGCGGCCGGGCGAGCCATTGCCGGCGTCGGCCCCGCTGCGGCTGGTCCTGCTGCACACCTGGACCTTCACCGCCGCACCCGCCCGGCGGGGCGGAGGCTCGTTCCGGGAACTGGCCCAGGCGCTCAATGCCGGGTTGCTCGGGACCGCGACCCCGAACGTGACCGACACCGGGCACCGCGCGCTGACGCTCCACGACCGCACCGGCAGCGACCAGACGGTCTGGTACCGCGGGCCGCTGGTCAGCCGGCCGGTGGCTCGCGACCCGCTGGGTCCGTACCACAGCGCCGACCAGGCCCGCCGGGTCACCCCGGAGACCGGCGCCGAGGACATCTCCTACGCTGCTGCATTCGACCTCGGCCGGCTGCTGGGAGCGGCCGACGGCCGGCTCGCCCAGGATCTGATGGCCTGGCGCCGGGAGGCGTACCGGCAGGCCGCCCGGCACAGCGTGGCCAATACCGTGTGGGCCGAGGTCCCGGCCATCGCCACGCCTCCCGCCGCGGCGGTGGCCAACGGGATGACGGCGCCGGTGGCACTGACGATGTTCGAACGAGCGGGGGCCAGTACCGGGGGCTCCGCCGACCTCACGATGGCCAAGGCGGTGCGAGCCGCCCCCGGCCTCGATCCCCACCGGCTGGCTGCCGCCTGGAACCTGACCGCCGACCACGCCGACCGGCTGCTAAGCGGCGCCGATGCCGGCCCGCTGCCACCAGCGCCGGCTCCGATGCCCCCGCCATCGGCAGCATCACCCGAGGGCGACCTGCAGGCGGCCCGCCAACGGCTGCTCGGCACCCAACCGCAGCCCGACCCGCGGGGTGCCACGCCGTGAGGGATCCGTGGATCTCCGAGCCCGAGGCGCTGCGCGAGCGGATGTCCAAACCTGAGCAGGTCACCGCCGACCAGCCCGAAGCCGTGCTGCCGGCGTACGCCACGTCGTTCCTGGCTCACCTGCGGCTGCTCATCGGGGTGCCGTTCGAATACCTCGTGCCCGATCCGGCGATGCTGCCCGACGAGTCGATCCGCTTCTTCCACCTCGACCGGTCCTGGACCGATCGGCTGGTCGACGGCGTGCTCGCGGTCGGCAAGGTCGGGTCCCGCGAGCAGGCGCACCACCACGCCGCCGCCCCGGCCCTGACGGCCCTCCTCGACAGCCTTGAACCCGCCGTACGGCCCGTGCAGCGGGGCCTCGCTCCGCTGTCGCCTGGCGGCACCGGCGGGGACCCGGCCGTCACCGGGTTCCTGCTGCGGTCGGCGCTCGTGGTCGGCTGGCCCCATCTGGAGGTTCGCGCGTACCGCAGCTCGCTGAAGCTCCCGCTGTTGCGCCTCGAACGGCTCTCGAGCGCGGTCGTGGTTGCGCTCTTCGCCGGCGCACCCGACCGCATCGAACTGGAGGAGCCGAGCCACGGCGTGCAGTTCGGTGTCACATTCGGGGCCGGCGGCGGATTCGTGGTCGAGCCCCGCGGACCCGACGGCAACCGGCACACGACGCCGCCCTTCCCGGTGGCGTTCCGAGCGACCGACCCCGGCCTGCGGGTCGTCGAGCTCGCCGAGCTCCGCCGCATCATCAGCATCCGGGCCGACCTCGACGAACCCGGGCTGCCCGTGCAGACCGGCAGCGCACCATTCGCCATCGAACTGCTGCGACCGGCATGGAAACAGGTGTTTTCCGATGAAGGCACCAAGGCCGGCCCGACGACGGTACAAACGTCCCTCGGCTCAGCCGTCGCCGGCCTCGGCGCCGAGATGCAGTTGTCATGAGCACCGTCGATCCCTCGCTCGGCCGCATCCCCCGGGTGCTCGTCCCCATCCAGCTGGATGGGCTCGTGCTGCCCGAGGACCGAGCGGGCTTCGCCGACTGCCGGATGGCCGATCCCAACCCGGCCGGTGGCCGGCAGGACCTGCTTGCGCCGCCCTTCTCCGACCTTGCCACCGCGCGGCCTCGTGGCGTCCACCTCCATTGGGCGCTGCCCGATGCGCTGACCCGGTCGCGTCCCACCACACCGCCGGCCGCCGACGGCACAGCCCCCCTGGCGGACCTCCCCCCGGTCCCCGACCGGTGGCTGGTCGTCCGCCTCGCCCTCGGCACGACGCCCGATCACCGCCGGCTGCGCGCCTGGGTGATCGAGGCCGGCGGGCCGCAACCGGTGGTGCGTGCGCTCGCCGACTGGCAGGAGTCCGGGGCTCGGGCCGCACCGGGCCGCGAGCTGACTGCGTTCGGTCCGGGCGACGTGGCATGGTCCGCGTACTACGACAACGTCGTCGGCCGGCTCGGGTTCCACGACGCGCTCGACGACGGCGCCGTTGGCCCGCTTGGCTACCTCGTCTGCGGCTGGTACGCCGACCCCGCCCTCGACCCGCTTGCCGACCCGGCGATCACGTCACTCTCGGCGTTCTACGCCAAGCTCTCCGGCCTGGGCTGGTCGTTGCCGGGCGGCGAGCTCGAGCAGGACGTGCTCGCGATGCCCTTCGACGCCGGGTCACCGGTGCAGACTTTGGCGGTGCCGGTGGCCCGAGTCGGCGAGCCTCCGCTGGTGACCGACGGTTCGTGGTGGCCGCGCGGCCTGATGGTGCACGGGTCGGTCGTGGGGCTTGGCTGGCCCACGCCCGGATGGCCCGGCGCCGAAGCGGGGCTGCTCGGCGCCGACCAGGGCGGCCCACCGGATCCCGCTGAGACCCGGGTGGCGTTCGGAGCGACGCCGACCGACGCCCTCGCAGCGCTCATGGTCGGATTCCTCGCAGCCGCCGAAGGCACCGACAGCGCCACCGCCGTCTCCGAGGACCGCATGCTGGAGGCGTTCCAACTCGGAGCACTGGGCGAGATCGACCATCCCGACGGCCGGGTCCGGCTGGACGCCCGCCTGCACGCCGACGGTTTCCGGGCCATCGCCGGCGACCGGCAGCCGGCGGACGTCGGCGGCCCGGTCCAACGATCGCAACCCCGCTGGTTCGGCCCCGGCGAGCCGGCGGTGGTCATCCAGGGCCTGCGCCGGTCGCTGAAACACGGCGGCGACGGGCGCTTCAGCCAGGACGGCACATTGGTGTGCCGTCTCAGCAGTTTCACCGTGACCGCGCTGAGCGCCCAGCTTGGCGACGGCACACAACGCGCGACGGTGAGCGGCGACCAGTTGCTGGAAGCCCCGTTCACCTCCGGCGCCCTGCCGCCAGACTGCGCCGACCTGGTCCGGGAGACGGTCCTGCTCGACCCCGGCTCCGCCCGTGCCGCAGCGCTGCTGAGCGTGCCGCCGCTCGCCGACGAAGGCAGCACAACCGTCGACGACCTGACGCTGAACTTCATGGTCGAGCAGACCGTCTGGTGGGCCCTGCGGGACCCGCTGGTGAACGCCGGCGCGTTGCTGGCCCGGTCCGGCATCACCGGTTCGCTCCCGTCCCCGCTGGCCGTGACGCCACCGGCCGCCGCATGGGCGCCACGGCACCTCGACTGGGAGGTTGAGGTCTTCCATTCGCCTGGCGGCCCGGCCGAATGGAGCCTGGGTGACCTCGACTTCAGCCATGACCACCTCGGCAGCGTCAATGCCGACCGGGGCACGGCACCATCGTGAGCGGGCGGGCCCTGCTCACCGGCGGCCTTGCGCGGCGGGCCGCGCAGGCCGGTGAGGCGGCCATCGAGCTCGCCGCCGTCGGCGGCGCGGCAGTCCCGGGCCAGGACAGCAGCGACGTGTTCGTCCCGGCCGCCTTCGGAGGACCGGCCGCCACCGACGGCGAGCTCCTCACGAGCGGGACCCAGACGATCGCCCAGGCGTTCGTGGCGGCGCTGCGGGGCATCGACGTGATGGGTGGGACGCTCGACGGCGTCCACGCCCGTCTCCGGGGCGAGCCGACCGGGCAGTGGGTCGGGTCGACCCCGCCGCCGGCGCCGGCTCCCGCCCCGGACGCGCCTGGCCTCATCGCCGGCTTCCTCCGGCCCGTACGGCTGCGGCTCGTCGACACCTTCGGCCAGGTCGTCGACCTGCTCGGCTCCGGCCCGACCCGGCCGGCCGACGCGGCCGGAGCACTGATCTCCCGGCCGGTGACGGTGAGCGAGCGGCCCGGGCTGATGGCCCTCACGCCGCGCTTCGCCGCACCGGCCCGGCTGCTCCTTCGCTGCATCGACGCCCACGCCACCGGTGCCCCGCCAGACCTCGAGCGGGTTGACGAGTCCGCCCGGCCGGTGTGCGGGTACCTGCTTCCCGACCACCTCGACGGCGCGCTGGAGGTGTTCGACGCGCACGGCACGGCGCTCGGCCAGCTCCTGCCGGCACTGGACGGCACCGGCCGGGCCGTCTGGGAACGGGCCCCGGGGCAGACCACCGGGGCTGGCGACCTGCCATCGGCCACGATTGCCGACCCGACGCTCGGCGCGATCGCCGACGGCCTGGTGCGCTGGGGCGACCACGACGCCGCGTCTGCCAAAGCCGAGAGTGCGCTCGCTGGTCTGCTGCGCCTGATCGACTCGACGCTGTGGAGCACCGACCCGTTCGGCCACGCTGGCGATGAGCACACGGCACTGCTCGTCGGCCACCCGATCGTGGTGCTGCGGGCGGTGCTGCGCCTGGACGTCGACGACCCGCTCAAACCCCGGGACGTTCCGACCTCGCCGGTGCCCGTCCGGCTCGGTGCGCTCGCGCAATGGCAGGACGGCCTCCTCGGCTACTTCACCGGCGACGACATGACCCGGATCCACCCCGCCGGCACCGGCGCCGCCGGGCTCGCCCGGCCGGTCGGTCCCGGACAGGGCTACCTCGGACCGGCCCCACAGGTCGCGGAGTTCCATCGCAGGTTCGCCGCCGACCTGCAGCCAGGCCAGGTTCCCGCCACTCCGGTGACCCACCCCTACGTCGCCGGCGAGGAGCCCATCGCGGTCTGGCCGGGACACCCGGTCGCCCTCACGATGCTGGTCGTACCGCACGCGGTGGTCCACGCGACCTCGGGCCTCCTGCCCCGGAAGGAGGTCGGCATACGCCGGGAGTGGGTGGCCGACGGCCTGGCCCGGCTCGCCCCGAGCTTCCGCTTCGGGCCGGTGCTGGTCGACCAGCGCACGATCCGGATGCCGGTGGCCACCGAGCTGGCCGGGACCTGGACCTGGAACCACCGCACCGACGTTTCCCGGTGGGTCGACCAGCCGGTCGTGAACGCCACCGGAACGGCCATGCTCACCAGCGGTGTGGTCGAAGCCGAGGAGGGCTGGCTGATCCTGCATCCGCAGCCGGGAGTGGGGCCATGACCGTCCTGGACGCGCTGCTCAACTTCGTCCCGCTTGCTGTCCAGAAGGCCCTGACCGCGGACGACCGCAACGTGCTCCGGCACCCGGCGACAGCGCCGGCCGACGTCAAGCACGGGATACTCCTGCACCCCGACGCCGGCCAACCGGGCGACGTGACGCCACCCCGACGGGTGGTGGTCGTCCTGGGTCCAGGGGCCACCTTCACCGGCATCGCCGACACGCTGGCGCTGCTGTACGCCACGGCGGCCGCTGCGGGCGGCAAGGCGGCGCCGACGGTGGACGAGCTGGCGAAGGCGCTCGTCTTCTACAACAGGGGCTACCTCCCGGCAGCCGACTGGCGGCACCACCTGGTCGGCCTCGTCCTGCCGCTGCCGATCGAGATCGACGCATCGGGCGCGTGGATCGTCAACGTCGATGACGTCCATACCTGGGCGGTCGATGATGTCCACAGCCTCGGGACCTCGTTCGACCCCATGTGGAGGCCACGGCTGACAACCCCCCCGGCGGCGCTCGACGTGCCCGACCCGTTCACGCTCGAGGCCGACGCTGCCGCGACGATCGCATCCTTCTGGCCGGCCGAAACGCTCGCCCCCGTGCTGTGGACCCAGGCGCTGCGCAACCCGTTCCAGGCAGTCCTTTCGTTCCTGGCCGTGCTCCGTGCCCCGCCCATGGACCAGGCGTCGAAGCTCGCCACGGCCCTGGCCGCGCTGGACCTCGCCACTGCCGATCAGGCAGCACTGCTGGCCACGACGCTGGCCGGGAATGGGATCCTGCGCTGCCTCGAACGCGTGCTCCCCCCGCCGGCCGGCACGGACCCCCCGCGCCTGGCCCACGCCCGTACCCTGCTCGACGACGCCCTCCGCGAGGGTCCCGCCGGCGCCCGGACGCTGGTCGCCCAGCGCGAGCTTCCCCAGACCCCCACCCAGCAGGCCGTCCGGCCGGGCAAGGCGGAACCGGCCGACGGCGCGAAGACCGACCCAGCCGGCGGCATCCACCGCCTCGTTTTCGGCCGGGACCTGGCCGTCGGCCGTCCCGTGTCGGCGCGCGCCGCCGGTGTGACCTCCACCGGCCCGGCGTTTCCCGGGCGCATCCCCCTTCAGCCGTACCTGCAAGCCGACGCGGACCGCCTCAACCCGGCGCCCCCGGACATCCGGAAGGCAGGCTTGCTGATCGTCCTCGGCGGCGCTCCGAACGAGGGGCTGCTCGACGCCGTCCGGGTCGGTGGTCCCGGCCTGCTGTCCGTCGGCCTCGACCACTGGGCGGCCGGCTCCCCCACCGGGCTGGCGGCGCTGCTGTTCGCGTTCAAGGGACTGCAGCCCGACGAGTTCGATCTGTTTTTCGCCCTTCACGGCCTCGACGTCGACACCGACCCCGCCCACCCGGGCCAGCACCGGCTGCTTTCGATCGGCGCCAACGGCTCGCCGTCGGCCATGGACGGCGCGGCACTCCAGACGTTCTTCGGCGGCACGGTCGGCGCCCACGGCGCCGTCACCTTCAGCTCCGAATGGGCCGCCCGGTTCCGGCTCCCCGCGCTCGTCTCGACGGCGTACCGGCGAGCTCAGGTCTTCCAGGCGGTCGACCGGCTGGACCACACCGCGGACCCGCTCACGGTGCTGGCCGGATCGTTCGGTCCGTTCCCCACCACGTACTCCCTCACCTTCGACCCCGCGTCATCCGCCACGCTGGCCGGGTTCGTCAACGAAGAGTTCTACGCACCGGGCAAGGTCATCAAAAAGATCCACGACACCGGAGCCAAATCCGCCGAGACGATAGCGACGGCGCTGGTCGATCTGACGGATCATCCGCTGACGCCGCCGTACGCGGGCTTCCGAGCGGAGCCGCCGGCCCTGGATGAGCCCTTCGACGAGCAGACGTTCAACATCGGCAGCATGGCCAAGGTCGCGCCGATGTACGCCGCCCACGAACTGCGGTTCCGCATCCAGGTCCTGGTCAACGCGGTCAAGGCCGCCGGGCTCGCGGTGACACAGCAATCGCAGCTGAACGTCTTCAGCGCCATCCGCAGAGTCTGGTCCCCCCAGATCTGCATCGGATTCCCGGGGCTGGACACCCGCTACCCCGGCCGCTTCCCCAACCTGGGCCAAATCATCAGGATCGATGCTGCGGGCACCGTGACATTCCTCAAGGGAACGGCGACGGCGGATGAGGTCAACGCAGTGGGCGAGAACAAACCGCCGACCCCGAACATGAGTTTTTTCAACTGGATGGACCTCATGATCCGTTGCTCGAACAACGCCGCTGCCGGGAAAGTGATCGATGTCCTCGGATATCCCTACATCAACGGCGTGCTGCGAGAGGCCGGGTTCTTCCACCCCGCGACGAAACGGGGGATCTGGGTTTCCCAGAACTACGCCAGTAGCCGATGGAAGAGGGGTGGCGACTTCATGACCCTGTCCCCGCGCGGAGAGAAGCACTATAAATCGACGACAAACTTCACCGGCACTTGCTGCGAGCTCGCCCGGCTGCTGACCCTCGCCGCCACGAACCGGCTGTTCGAGGGCGATGTGACAACCTGCAATGACATGGTCCTCATGATGGAGAAGATACCGGGCACCGCCCCAACCACGACAAGTTTTATCCGGGACAGGCTCGCGCAAGTGGACCACGTTAGTTCCAAGATCGGAATCGGCGTCCCATCACCCGATGTCCCGGGCCTGCAGGGAATCCACGACTGCGCCATCATCGACCAGCACGTAAACGGGCACGCGGTCCGCTTTGTCGCCGTAGTCATCGGTGGCTACGACAGGGGTCCTGACAATCCAGCCTTACGCGAAGTCGTCCGGGCACTTGGCCGCGCCATCGGGCGCCTGCACCCCTGAAACCGTACAAACAGGGCGTCACCGCTTCAGAGCGCGTCAATGGATCCCGAGTGCGGGTGTAAGGAAACAAAGAGGCCGGAGGCATCATCGCTCGGCGAGGTTCTTGAATAACGGCGCCCGAACGGATCTGAACACTCTGCCAGGCGGACGGCGTCTATGCAAGCCTGGGGGCCGTCAGCGCTCAAGGCGTCGAGCAATTCCGCCCACGTTCGATGGATGCCGAGATGGGTCACGGATCGGCCGAGACCATCACTGACGATGGCGGCCCGCCGCACCTGGCAAGGGCTCGGGCCGATCGTCACCGAACCGCGCAGGCTTCGACGAGCGGCGCTCGGGTCGTGGGCCGCGATCCAATAGCCCCTCGGTGTTGGGAACTGTGCGTTCGGCAGCCACCAGCTCGCTCACGAGCCGGGCATGGCCGGGAGCGTCGTAGCCCCGCCCACTCAGTAGGTTGGCCCGTATCTCTTCCCGCAGCTCCGGAGCGACGCTGCTGAGGCGCTTGTCGCTGTGACACTCGACGCTGTCCCCGAGGTCGAGCAGGACGGTGCTGTCTCCCAGGACCAGCCAATCGAGATCGTTTCCTCGGCGACGGATGAGGCCGAGGGTCTTCGCAGACGGGCCGGAGGCTCGGTCCACCTGAGAGCACAAGGCCCTGTGCTCATCGGTGACGTGCTCGATCGCCGCCTCCAGGGCATGGTGCAGTTCGATCCGGCTGCCGTCTCCAAGGATCTCGCTGAGGAAGATGGTCAGGTGTTCGACGTACCAGCGTGCGTCCAGCGAACAGCACGCCCCGGCCGACATCGGGACGCTTGCGCCGTCAAGCACCCAGGCACAGGAGCCAACGGCGGCGACGAGATCCTCGTTGACCTCTCGACCGGGCCTCGGCGACGAGGCGAGCCTCACCTGCACGAGCGTAGAAGCCTCAGGCCTTCTTGGCGGATCGCTTGCCAAGGCGGGGCTCCTGGTGGACGACTGTCGGGCCAGCGTACTGGCTGGCCGTGATCTGCAGCGGGCGATCGCTCAAAGGTCGATGAGACCAATGGCGTGCAAGGTTGAGGGGACGGGGCTGAACCCTGCCATGAAGTAGGGCTGGGCGGTATCCCCCCAAGCCGCCCAGCCCTACACCCTCGGAAGCGGAGAGCCTCCAGCCCGGGGCGAGTGGTTCCAGTCCCTGTACCGGCGGGCGGGGACGTTCACTCCGCCGACCGGGAGATGGCCGGGATGGCCTCGGAACCCACGCTCGCCCCGGGCTCGGGGCTCTCGTGGCCAGTGCGCCGCCTGGGAGGGGTCGGATCTGAAGGTTGCGCGAACCTCGCCGACCGTTCCACAGGCTCATGACCGTTTCCGTGATACGCCAGCCCTGACGAAGCAGGTAGGCAGAAGCCGCAGTGGCCAGGGAGCAGGTCATGCCGGCAGCGTTGGTCCATGGCCACGGACACTACGGAGCGCCTGCGTCCCTGGGAGCACCACTCGGTAGGCTCTCGTTGACATCGGCTTGAGGCCCTCGTGGTGGGTGAGTAGGATCGCCAAAAAGAGATCCTCGTCCCGAAGGTGAAGGTTGTGGCGAACAAGCGGCTGCGGGCTCGACGGCTGGCCCGGGGCTGGTCCCAGGAGGATGTGGTCCGGGGG
>WNFC01004670.1_pt1 | contig 16293 bp, 16 predicted proteins | sample 5400541 | NCBI WGS metagenome assembly WNFC01 (sample SAMN13153342, study PRJNA577476) | soil metagenome | isolation source: 120 cm saprolite under Douglas fir tree site 2 hole 2 replicate 1 | place: USA:California | collected 2015-04-18
CGAAGAGGAAGCCGAGCGCGAGGTCGCGGTCGTGGCCCGGCGTCCGCATCATCAGGGTCAGGGGCTGGCCTGCGATTCGGATTTCGAGCGGCTCCTCGGCGGCGAGTTGGTCCTCCACGCGGGCGCCGGCATCGCCACCATAGCGAAGGACCCGTGCGCGGTGGGAGCTGCGGTCCTTCATTTCAACGATCCTAACGAACGTTCTCCCAGCGGTAGGGAATAGTGCCTCCGCTGAACAGGATATGCAGGCCCGGGCGCACCAGGTAGGGCTCGACGCCGCCATAGAGAGGAATCAACCGGTTCTGCGCCAGCGCCAGCGCCTCGGCCTGCTGGTACGCCTTGATCGCGTCGTCCCAGGTGAGCGCCGCGCGACCCTGGTCGAGCGCTTGCTCCACACCATTGTCGAAAAGCCGCAGGTTGTTGAACTGCGAGCTCGCTCGCAGCACGTTCTCGAGGAAATCGGACGGGTACGGCACGTCGGCGCTCCAGGTATCGATGAAGAATGGCAGCTTGTCTAGCGCGGCTTGATTGAAGAAGTCGCCGGCTGGATGGAGGACAACGGTCCGGCCCGTCGCGGCGCTGAGCTGGTCCTGCAGGTCGTTCGCCACGCGCCCCACCGTCGCGTTCGTTGAATAGTAGAGGTCGATCTTCGGCCCGAATCCGGCCTGGTCGAGCGCGTTACGCGCGGCGGCAGGGTCATACGCCGGCAACTGCCGGTTGAGATGGCCCGGCACGCCGGTAGGAAGCAGATCGGTGGCCGGCGCCGCCAGCATCGACCCGAAGAGCGCCAGGTCCGTCACCCGCGACCGATCGATCGCTTGCGCGATCGCCAGCCGGTCGGTTGGGCCGTAGCCGCTGCCCGCGACCGTGTTGAAGCCGAGCCAGGTGGTGCGCGGGGTCGGGACCTTGTGCAGCGCGGCCGCCTGCTTTGGATCGCGCCCGTAGGCGAGGAGTTGCGGACCGGTGAAGCCGTGGGCAATGTCGACCCCGCCGCCGGCGAATCGATCCAGGCGTTTGACGTTGTCGGGCTCGATCTCGATGTCGACCTTGCGCACGGAGGCCTTCGGCCCCCAGTAGTTATCGAAGGCCGAGAGGTGCAGCGCCAGGCCGCGGTCCCAATGGTCGAGCCGGAACGGACCCGTGCCCGAGGTCGGCTGCTTGGGGTCGGTCAGCCAGTAGGGCGGCAGCGCCAGCAGGGTAAGCAGCTCGCTATCGGCCCGCGGCAGCCGCAGTCGGAGGGTGGTGCTGTCGACCACCTCGACGCTGGTCAACGGATCCCCAGGATAACGGGCCCCCAGCGCCGCAAAGAAGATGGTGTTCGGACTGGCAGTTGCCGGATCGAGCGCGCGGGTCCAGGCGGTGAGCGCGTCCTGTGCCCGGACGGTAGCACCCGATTGATAGTGGGCCGCCCGAAGGCGGAAGGTGTAGGTCCGGCCGGCGTCCGTGATCTCCCACCGCTGGGCCAGCGCGGGCACCGGTCGCTGGTTGAGGTCGAGGGCCGTCAGCCCCTCGAAAATCTCGCTGCCGATCTGCAGTGAGGTCGGATCATCGATCAGGGCCGGATCGAGCGTTTGGGCATCTTCCGCCTCGATCAGTTGGAGATGAGTCGCACTTTTCGGATACTAGCAAGGTGCCTTCTCGTCGCCTGGCGCTCCTGACGAGCGCGCTCGTGATGGCAACCTCGGTCGTGTTGGCGTCCGGTGCCAGCGCCGCCGGTGCCGCGACGCTGGTATCGGGCACGGTCCTCCCAAACAATCCGCCGATGGATGGGATCGTCCGACTCGACCTGCAGGTGCGCAACGAGACGTCAACCGCTTGGAGCGCCAGCGACCTCGTCCACCTCAGGTGGAAGCGCGCCGATGGCAAGACGACAACCGAGGATTCGCATCAGCTCGGGCAGCCGGCGGCGCCGGGGGCGACCGTGCCGCTGACGCTGGTCACCCTGGCGCCGGCCGAGGTTGGGGATTTCTCGCTTGCGACCGAGCTGGAGACGAACGGCGTCAAGCTGGCCATCGGCCTTCCGACCTCGTTTCATCTGAGCGGCTTTCTCTTTAAGGGTCGCGGCAACGGCCATGGGCTCGGGATGAGCCAGTGGGGCGCGCGCGGCCGGGCCGCCGCCGGGCAGGATTACAAGACGATCCTGTCGACCTATTACACGGGGACGCGCATCGACGCGCGCGACACCTCCGGTCTGGTGCGGATCGCGCTCACCGACGATCCCATCGACCTGGCGCGGCCCTGGCCGCGGCTCTTCGGTGCACTCGCGTTCCTCGCCGGGCCCCTGACGGTCGACGGCCTGCCGCAGCTCCAGGCCGCCGCGGGTTCGTCACTCGGCTTCGATGCCAATGGTCTCGGCCAGCCGATCGCCTTCGTCGTCACCGCCGACGGGTCGCGCGTAGCGCCAGTTGTGATCGCCAGCACGCTGACGATTCACACCACCAGCCCGGCTGGTCTTCGCACCAACATCATGCAGGTCATGGGCGGCGACTTCCGGAGCGGCGCCGAGCAGCGGCGCTATGCGGGGCTGCTGCAGATCATTCCCAAAGGCGGCGCGACGGTGCTTCCCGTCAACGTGCTCCCGATGGAGGACTACCTCAGGGGCGTGGTGCCGGCCGAGATGCCAGCCTACTGGGGCGTCGAGGCGCTCAAGGCGCAGGCGATCGCGGGACGCACCTATGCGATCGGCCGCGTCGGTCGCGGCGGCAACTTCGACCTGCGGGCGAGCGAGTCCGACCAGGCGTATAGCGGGCTCACCGACCAGCGCGCCGAGTCCAATGCCGCGGTGGACGGGACGCGCGGCCAGGTCCTGACCTACCAGGGCCAGCTGATCACCGCTTTCTATATGGCCTCCGACGGCGGGCACACGGTCAGCAGCGAGTACCGGTTCGTTCAATGGGACCACGGACCAAAGCTGCGCTCGCACCTCGGTTACCTGACCGGCATCAGCGACCCCTTCGACCGCGCGCCGTCGTGGCAGGTCGGCCCGTTCTCCGCCGATGGGGCGGCCGTTCTGCTGAAGGACAACGGCTTGAACCTCGGCGACCGCCTGCTGGCGATCGACGTGCTGGCGAAGGAGCCATCCGGACGGGTAGCCGGCGCACGACTGCGGGGCAGCAGTAAGACGGTCGAGGTCAGCGGGCCAACGCTCCGGTTCTATTTCGGTCTTCCCGACACGCTGGTCGAGATCATCGGCGGGGGTTAGGCAGCCCGGGGCTGGTCCGCGGGAAGTTGCTGCTGCACCAACTTGCGCTGTTTGCGCAGTTGATTGGCCGATAAGATCGCCTCGCCCAGGAACACGAGGATGGCGAACCGGACGATCGAAAAGTAGCCCGCGAAGATCAGCGCCAGGGTGTCGAGCAGGTAGAGGATCGCGCCGACGATCGTGGCTGGCAACGAGCCACCTCGAACGAAGTAGGCGATAACAAGGAAGATTCCTCCCTCGACCGCCGAGTACCAGTTGAAAAGGCCCTGCAAGGGGGTCAGGTCCGCCAGTTCGGCGAGCAGGCCGATGCCGAGGTTGATGGCCCCGACGATGGCATAGATCCAAAACGCGCGGCGCACTCCCTTGGCGGCCTTGTCGAGGTCAGTCTTGCGAATCGCCCCGGGACTGGCCGCCCAACTCGCCGACGAGGAAGCCAGCTCCCCAGCTCCAGCTGCCTCTTTCGGTGCCGTCCAGACCGGCTGGGCCGGCGCCATGGCGCCATACGTGGCGCACACCTCGCAAGCCTTGCTCCCGAGCGGGATGGCAGCGCCGCATCGCTTGCAGATAGCCATGCGCATATATCGGTCCAGAACGCTCGAACTGCTGTGACGATCGTGCTACAAAACCCGCGCCGACCGCTGCTGAGCGTGGGGGCGGAGCACAGTGACGAACAGTGACCTCGAAACTGAAGTGGCGTTCAACCCACATCACCGCGGCCATCCTTGGCGCGGCCTTGCTGGCGCTGACCGCCCGGCACGCCGTGGTCATCAACAGTCGAGATCTGCGCACCGGGGTGCTGGCGATCTCGAGCATGGCGGCGATCATGGTGGGGCTCATCCTGCTGGCTCGCTTTCTGAGCGGTCGCAAACAGCCCACGCTTTACCTGACGATCGGATTCTTCGGCTCCGGGTTGCTCCTCGGTGTCCACGCGATGTTCTCGTCCGAGATGGCCCGCACCGCGTCCTGGACCCAGATGCTGGTCGAGGCGAGCGACAACGCGAGCGACGGATTGATTTCCCTCTCGTTCATCGTCGCGTGGCTGTCGTGGTGGTCACGGGAGGCGCTCGAGAGGCGAGTTCCGGCTGTGGCCCGGTTCGGGATTGTAGCTGCCGTCGTCGGGCTGATGCTTAGCGGATCCTTGATCCTGGCGGCCGACCCGACGGTCTCGCGGAGGGCCGACCTCCTGTGGGTGGCCTTCTTCGTTACCGGGTTGATCGGCTTCGGACGCAAGAACTCGCGGCGTCCCGATACGCTCGAGCGTTGGCTGATCCTGGCCGGAATCTTTCTCATCTATGGCCAGGTAATGGCCGGGCATCCTCGGGGATGGTGCGGCTGTCGGTCAGGTGGGCGCAGCCGAACTGATGACCGTCGTGGGGTACTTTGCCGCCTTTGTTGGGGGCGTGGTGAGTACCTACGAGCTGTTCGAACGCGCCGAGCGGGCGATGCAGGTTGCCCGTGGCCGCAACGAAGAGCTGCAGCGAGAGGTCGTCGTCCGAACGGCGGCGGAGGAGGAGTCACGACAGCTGGCGCTGATCGATCCCCTTACCAACAGCTACAACCGGCGCGGCTTTACGGCCCTGGCCACGCACGTGCGCGAAATCGCACGGCGACAACAGCGGCCGATTCACCTGTTGCTGATCGACCTCGATCGATTCAAGCGGATCAACGACAGCTTCGGCCACGCGGTGGGCGACACGGCGCTGGCGGAGGTCGCGCCTGACCGCGACCTTTCGAAAGTCCGACGTCGTGGCCCGAACCGGCGGTGATGAGTTTTGTGTCTTGCTGGCGGAGCCGGACGAAGGACTGCAGACGGCGCTGGCTCGCCTGCGGCAGAACGTCGATGACAGCAACAATGCCGAGACGCGTTCGTACCGGCTCGAATTCAGCGTCGGGATTGCGCGGGCGCTGCCGGGCGACGACGTCTCCATCCACGCCCTGGTCGAGATGGCGGACGAAGCGATGTACGAGGAGAAGCGGCTCCACGAGGGAGCCGCTTAAGTTCAGCCCTCGATCGCCGTCTTCGCCAACTCCGTGTCGGCGATGATCCAGCCCTCGATCGCTTTCGCCTGATCGTTGATGTGGAAGATGTAGACGATCTGGTCCTCGTAGGTCTTGCCGCCTCGCTTGAACGAACTGTTGACCAGCGCGACGACATGCTTGTCGTTGGCGACGATGTCGTGGAACTCGAGGGTAATGTCCTGAAGCATCTGCGGATACCTGGCGATCGCCCCCAGCGCGGCTTCCTTGCCCGTGAAGTCACCGCCGAAGACGCTTCCGCGCGCGTGCCAGACGAAGTCATCGCTCCATGTATCGCTCAGAGCTTTCAGATCGCCGCGCTTGAACGCGGCAAACGCATCGCGAACCACCTGGATCTTCTGGTCGAGGCTGAGCTTCGTGCCGGCTTCCGCCATCACAGCGCTCCTTTGAGCCCATCGGGCTCGACCCGGCTCGGGCCGGGATGACGACCCTACAACACGCCGCCCTTTCCACCCCGGGGGCGGCTATTCAGGCCGACTATAGACTGGCTGCCAAACCACGGTCAAGGGCGATCGGCTGCAGTGAACCCTGACGTCGGAGAATGTCCCGGCGCGGCGCCCCGAAGACAAGGCCCGCATCTTCACAACCTCGCTATCGCTGCGAACGGGCGATGCGCGCTACGCGTCGGTCAACGATACGGTCGGCGCCGTCGAGGGAATCCTGAACACGACAACCGACCAGGCGATCGCACGGGCCTTCGCCTGCGTGAACGAGCTCGCGGCGCTTCCGGTCTAGCTTTCGCCCTTGCCTTTGCCGGCGACCGGTTCCTTCGGCGGCTTCTCGGGTTTTTCGGGCTTCTCCGGCTTTTCCGCCTTGGCCTCGCGCGGCTTGGCGATGACCGGCGTCAGCTTGATCTGGCCGTCGGCCATCTCCACCAGCACCGAGTCACCCGCGCCGAACTTGGTGGTCAGCAGCGTCTCCGACAGGGGATCCTCGATCAGTCGCTGGATCACGCGCCGTAACGGACGGGCGCCGTAGATTTTGTCGTAGCCCTCCTTGGCCAGGTAGTCCTTGGCCTCGGCGGTGACCTCGAGTTTCAACTCATGCTCCTCGAGCCGCTGCGCCACCTTGAAGACCAGCAGGTCGACGATCTGCCGCATCTCCGGCGCCGAGAGCGCCTTGAAGACGACCACCGCATCAACGCGGTTGAGGAACTCCGGCCGGAAGGTCTTCTTCAACTCGTCCATGATCTTCTCGCGCATCTTGCCGTGCTCTTTCTCTTCCTGGCTGGTGCTCGCCATCGAGGGTTGGAAGCCCATCGACGTCGTCGCCTGCTGGAGGTTCGCGACACCGATGTTCGAGGTCATGATCACGATCGTGTTGGCGAAGTTGACCTGCTTGCCCTTGGCGTCGGCCAGCCGGCCGTCCTCCAGGATCTGGAGCAGCATGTTGAAGACTTCGGGATGCGCCTTCTCGATCTCGTCGAAGAGCACCACGCTGTACGGCCGGCGGCGGATCGCTTCCGTCAGCTGGCCGCCCTCGTCGTAGCCCACGTAGCCGGGCGGTGATCCAACCAGGCGCGCTGTCGAGTGGCGTTCCATGAACTCCGACATGTCGAGTCGAACGATCGCTTCCTCGTTGTCGAAGAGGAAGCGCGCCAGCTGGCGAGCCAGCTCCGTCTTCCCCACGCCGGTCGGTCCGAGGAAGATGAACGAGCCGATCGGGCGCTTGGAGTCTTTCAGGCCTGCCCGCGCGCGGCGGACGGCCTGCGAGATGACCTTGACGGCGTCGTCCTGGCCGATCAGGCGGGCGTGGATGTCTTCCTCCATCCGGAGCAGGCGAGTCGTCTCCTCCTCGACGAGGCGGGAGACTGGCACACCGGTCCAGGCGCTGACGATCTCGGCAATGTGCTCCTCGTTCACCTCGGGCACGGTCGCGCCAAGCTTGTCGCGCCACTCCATCTCTTCCTTGACGTACTTGTCCTTGAGCTTCTTTTCCTTGTCGCGGAAGGAGGCAGCGGTCTCGTAGTCCTGGTTGGCGATCGCCTCTTCCTTCTTGATCTGGAGATCGCGGATCTCTTTCTGCATCGTCTTCAGATCAGGAGGCGTCGTGGTGAGCTTCATCCGCACCCGGGCCGACGCTTCGTCCATCAGGTCGATCGCCTTGTCGGGTAACGAGCGGTCGGACACGTAACGGACCGACAGCTCGGCCGCGGCCTTGATCGCCTTGTCGGTGACGGTCACCCGGTGATGCTTCTCGTAGAGGCTCTTGACCCCGTGCAGGATCGAGATGGTCTCGATCAGCGACGGCTCGTCGACGAAGACCGGCTGGAAGCGGCGCTCCAGGGCGGCGTCCTTCTCGATGTACTTGCGGTACTCGTTCAGCGTCGTGGCGCCGATGCATTGGATCTCACCGCGGGCCAGCGCCGGCTTCAGGATGTTGGCCGCGTCGATCGCGCCTTCGGCGGCGCCCGCGCCGACCAGGGTGTGGAGCTCGTCGATAAAGAGGACGACCTCACGGCTGGAGCGGATCTCGTCGAGGATCTTCTTCAAGCGCTCCTCGAACTCGCCGCGGTACTTGGTGCCCGCGACCAATGCTCCCATGTCGAGCGTCAGCACACGTTTACCGCGCAGTGACTCCGGGATGTTGCCGAGCACGATCTGCTGGGCAAGACCCTCCGCGATCGCGGTTTTGCCGACGCCCGGCTCGCCGATCAACGCGGGATTGTTCTTGGTGCGGCGCGAGAGGATCTGCACCACGCGCTCGATCTCAGTCTCACGACCGATGACGGGGTCGAGCGTGTTCTTGGCGGCAAGGTCGGTCAGGTCACGGCAGAACTGGTCGAGCAGCGGCGTCTTGGACGGCTTCTTGGTGGTCGCTGCCTCTTCGTCGAGCCCACTCTCGTGGAGAAGGCGATCGATCTCGCCGCGGACCTTCTCGAGGTTGGCGCCCAGATCTTCGAGGACGTGGGCCGCGATTCCCTCACCTTCGATCAGAAGGCCGAGAAGCAGGTGCTCGGTGCCGACATAGTTGTTGCCCATCCGGCGGGCTTCCTCGAAGGAGATCTCGATGACCTTCTTGACTCGTGAGGTGGGGATGATCTGCTGGATGATGATGCGCTCGTTCCGGCCCAGCACCGACTCGATGGTGGCGCGGACCTTATTGATTTCGACGCCGAGGTTGTTCAGCACCTTGGCGGCGAGGCCTTCGCCTTCGCGCAGCAACCCAAGGAGCAGATGCTCGGTGCCGATATATGAGTGGTGCGAGCGCTCGGCCTCTTCCTGGGCCAGCGTCAGGACCTTCTTCGCTCGCTCCGTAAACCGTTCAAAGGGGTACAACCAAAATCCTCCGACTAAGTTGACTTCTGTCTATTACGATACCCGGAATCTTCAAATGACTTCCCGTTCGGATCTGCGGTTTGCCGCTTGCTAGGACGTTAGGGAGTTACCACTGCTCGGGTAGGTCTAAACAATCGTTCTCGGAAGCATAGCGCAAATTCAGTTTGAATACGCGCCAAATCTAATAATCCCTTAGCTGCGTCGAACGTTAAAACGCCCCTATTCTTGCGGGGCGGCGCTGACTTCGGCGTAGACCCGCTCGCGCTCGGCTTCGGGCACCCGCTCGATTTCGCCCGGGTAATCCGACACCTCGGACTCCGCTGGACGGGTGGAGGGATCCTCCACCTGCTTGAGCGAGAGACTGATCCGACGCCGGCTCCGATCCGCCTGCAGCACCCGCACCCGCAGATGCTGGCCGACCTGGACGACGTCCTCGGTGTGCTCGACATGCTCCCAGGCGAGCTCGGAAATGTGCAACAGGCCCTCGATCCCGTCGCCGATCTGGAGGAAGGCACCGTATTTCTTGATCTTGGTGACCTCGCCCTCGACGATCGCTCCCGGCGGGAACCGCTTCTCGATGTGGTCCCAGGGATCCTGGCCGAGTTGGCGAAGGCTGAGGGAGATGCGCGAGGTGTCGGGGTCGAGCTTGATGACCTTGACCCGGACATCCTGGCCGACCTGGAGGACGTCGGCGACGTTCGCCACCCGGTCCCAGGAAAGCTCGGAGATATGGATCAGGCCGTCGGCGGCGCCCAGGTTGACGAAGGCGCCGTAGGTGGTAAGTCCGGAGACTTTGCCCTCGATCTCGTCGCCGATCTTGAGCTTGTCGAACAGCTCGCCGCGCTGACGGGCCCGGTCCTCATCGAAGGCGGCCTTCTGGCTGACGATCAGCCGGTTGCGCTTGCGGTTGACCTCGAGAATTTTTACGCCGATCCGCTGACCGACCAGTTCCTGGAGGTTCGAGCTATGGCTGCGAGAGACCTGGGATGTCGGCAGGAAGCCGCGCAGGCCAAGGATGTTGACGATCAGGCCGCCCTTGTTCTGCTCGCGGACTTCGGCGTCCATCATCTCGCCGGTCGCCTGCTGCTCCTGGGCCTTGACCCAGACGGATTCGGCGCGGGCCCGGCGGAGGGACAGCACGACGTTGCCGTCCTCGTTTTCTGGCTGCAGGACAAAAACCTTGATGTGGTCGCCGGCATGAAGGTCGGGCGTTCCCGCCTCGCGCGTCCCCAACTCCCGGCTGGAGATTACACCCTCGGATTTTGAGCCGACGTCGACCAGGACTTCATCGGGATCAACCCGGACGACGACCCCATCGATGATGTCGCCGTGGGCTATGCGCTTACTTGAAGCTTCCTCCTGGTTGAGGAACTCCTCCATCGTCGCGGCGCTTCCGTTCTGCGAGTCGGACGAGTCCTGAGAAAGCTCGAAATCAGACAAACCAGTAGGCCACCACCTTGTGTTATTGGAACTCGTTGGTCGTCAAGTCGTTGGCAGGAGCGCGAGTCACCACGAAGTATAGCAACCGCGCGTTAACGTCATCGGCGAAACGAGTTCGAGCGTGGACGCCGATCGAATACTTGCATAGACTTAAAGTGCATGCTGCGCTGGGGGCGCGATAAGACGGCGTTCGCGATTTCTGGGGGCGGGGCTCGGGGGGCTGCTCAGGTCGGTATGTTGCGCGCCCTGATCGAGCGCGATATCACCCCGGATTTCATCGTGGGGGTCTCGATTGGCGCCTGGAATGGCGCCTGGCTGGCCCACCGGCCGGACCTCGACTGGGTGAAGAACCTGGAGGAGGTCTGGCACCAGGTCAGCCGCCGCTCGCTCGACATGGTGTGGTGGCGCGCCGCCCGGAATATGATGCGGCGCAAGCCGTCCCTCTATGAGGGCGGCGGGCTCTCCCGCTTCATCGCGCAACACCTGCAGGTGTCCAACTTCGAGGACCTGACCGTGCCGCTCCACACGGTGGCCATCGACCTGACCATGGGCACCAAAGCAGTCTTTTCCCACGGTCCGTTGGGACCGGCGGTGCTGGCCTCGTCGGCGATCCCGGGCGTCTTTCCACCCGTCATGATCGGCGGACGGCAACATGTGGACGGAGGGCTGGTCGACCCCACCGGCCTCGACACCGCGATCGAGCTGGGTGCGCGGCGGGTATACGTTCTGGACTCGGGCTACGCCGGCCGGCTCCCGACGCCGCTCGGGTCGATGAACGCCATCGTCGACCACACCTTCCAGATCGCGGCCCAGCACCGGACGCGCTGGACCATCAAGCAAATGGGCCGCGCCGTCGAAATCATCCATTTGCGCCCGAGCGCCGGGTTCCTCCGCCATTCGATGGACTTCGGCGCCACCAAGGACTACATCGAGGCAGGGTATGGATTCGCCTCCGAGATCCTCGATGCGCGGCGCAAGCGGCACCGGGTGCCGGAGCTAGCCCCGGTCGTGGCACCCGTCTATTACTAGATCCAAAGTGCCGGAACGTCGGCTCGCTGGCCGACGATGAGCGAAGGACGCACGCTTCGCCAGAACCTACGCGAACTGCCGCCGGCCGCCTGGGTGCTTTTCGCCGGCACCTTTATCAACCGCTTCGGCAGCTTTGTGATGACGTTTCTGATCCTCTACCTGACCCGCCGCGGCTTCTCGGCTCAGGAAGCCGGGGCCGCCGTCAGTCTCTATGGCTTTGGCGGCGTCCTGGCATCCATCATCGGCGGAGAGTTGACGGATCGAATCGGCCGCAGCCGCACCATCACGATCTCGATGTTCGCGTCGGCCGCCGTCATGATCGGCCTGTCGCAGGTCAACCTGTTGCCGATCATCCTTGTCCTGACCGCGCTGGCAGGGCTTACCTCGGAGGCGTATCGACCCGCCTCGAGCGCCCTACTGGCAGACCTGGTGCCGGCCGGTCAACGCGTCACGGCGTTCGCCGCCCTTCGCTTCGTGCTCAATGCGGCGTTTGCCCTCGGGGCCGCGACGGCCGGCCTGCTGGCGCAGCGGTCTTTCTTCCTGCTCTTCCTTGCCGATGCTGCGACCTCGGTCGTCTTCGGCCTGCTGGCCCTCGCCGCGATCCACGATGTGCACCATGCGCGGGGGGCGACCGGAGACCGAGGACTCGGCGGCTACCGCTCGGTGATCACGGATCGCGTGTTCGTGATGTTTCTGATCGGCATGCTTTTAGTCGCCTTCGTCTACCTCCAGTCGTACAGCACCTTTTCCCTGCAGGTGCGAGCCCTCGGATTCTCGACCTCGGTTTATGGCGGGTTGATCGCGCTGAACGGGTTGCTGATCGTCCTGCTCGAACTGCCCCTGACGTCGTGGACTCAGCATCGAGCACCTCGACCCGTGATCGCGGCCGGCTTCCTCCTGGTCGGCATTGGCTTCAGCCTTCTCGCGGTGGCTCACGTCCTGCCGCTCCTGATCCTCGCCGTGTTCATCTGGACGGTGGGCGAGATGTTGAATTCGCCTATGGCCGGCGCCTACGTGGCCGACCGGGCGCCGATGCACCTTCGCGGCCGATATCAGGGTGCCTGGGGTCTGACCTGGGGCGTCGGCCTGATCTTCGGGCCAGTGGTCGGAGCCGCGCTCTTCACCTGGAATCCCAGCGGCTTCTGGCTGATCTGCGGACTGCTCGCGTCGATGGGCGCCGGTCTGGTACTGCTGAGCGGCCGTCTTCGCGGCGCTAGCGCGAGACTCGGAAGCTGAAGTCGAAAGCCTTGACCGACTGGGTCAACTGGCTGACCGAGATGTAGTCGACACCGGCGAGCGCATAGGCCCGCGCGTTGTCGAGGCCGACCTTCCCCGTGACTTCCACCTTGGCACGGCCCTGGACCAGGGCAATGGCCTGGCGGACCTGGCCCGGCGGGAAATTCTCGAGCAGCAGGACGTTGACCTTCGCCGTCAGTGCCTGGTCGAGCTCCTGCATGTTGGTGACGGTCAGCTCGATGCGCTTGCCCTGATGGGCCTTGCGCAGCTGCCTGACGACGCTTGGCACGCCCTCGCTCAGGGCGAGGTGGGACTCCGTGACGACGAGCCGGTCGGCGAGGCCCTTGTGCAGGCTCGCGCCGCCGCCCACCTCAACCGCATACTTCTCGAGGAAGCGGAGGCCCGGCGTGGTCCGACGGGTGTCGAGGATGCGGGTCTTGGTCCCCTTGACGGCATTGGCAAACCTGGCCGTCTGGCTGGCGATTCCCGAAAGGTGCTGCAGGAAGTTGAGCGCCGTCCGCTCCGCCCTGAGCACGCTCACCGCCGGGCCCGACACGCGTGCTACCAGCTGGCCGCCAGCCAGGGCCATGCCGTCCGTTGCGCGCGGCTCGAAGGAAATGTTCTTGTCGACCAGCTCGAACACCCGCTTGAAGATGGGCAACCCGGCCAGAACCCCTTCCTCGTTGGCGATCAACTTGCCGCGGGCCTTTACCTTTCCAGGAAAGAGCGACTCGGTCGTCAGGTCGCCGTCGCCGACGTCCTCCGCGAGCGCCTCCTTGATCAGCTTGTCGACCGCGCTCATGGGGAAGCGCATCGTGATCACGGGAGGCGCCGCCGGACGTGGCTGCGGTGCGGGCGGGTGCGGCACGGGGGCGGGGCGCGGCGGCATCCCAGCCGGGCGACCGGCCGTTCGCCAGGGCGAGCCGAGGCCGAGGATGGTCGGCCTGGGGAAGGGCATGATGGGCACGCCGGGCGCCAGCGGGGGCTGCACCCGGGCCGGCTGGGGGGCAACGGCCGCGGGCTGGCCGTTATCCGGCTGGCTGTGAGGGGCGACCGACGGCTTGGGAGTCGGCCGCGCCACGACCGCCGTTTTATGGGTCGACGACTCCTTCCGGGCGGAAGACACCGGCTTTGGGCGTGCCGCTTTCACGGTCGGCTTCGCCTTGACCTTTGAAGTTGTTACTCCGCCCTTCGCTTTGGAGCGCCGCTCTGAACTCAGAGGCGCTCCGCTCCCAATACGACGTTATCGATCAATCTAGTTGATCCAAGTTTAACAGCGACCGCCAAAACGCTGCCCGGGGAGGCCCGCTCGGGGCGGCTGAGCGTGGTTTCGTCCACCAGCGCGACGTAATCGATGGCAATCTCGGGGGCAACGGCCAGCCGGTCCCTTGTGAGCCGTTCCAGCTCGAGGGGGTCAGTTTCACCCACAGTGAACGCCCGTGCTGCCTCCGTGAGCGCCTGGCGCACGACCGGGGCCAGCCGACGCTGGGCGGAGTCGAGGTAGGCGTTTCGCGAGCTCATTGCCAGACCGTCCGCCTCCCGGACCGTGGATACCACAACGATCCGGACCGGCAGGGCGAGGTCGCGAACCAGTTGGCGCACCAGGACGACCTGCTGGAAGTCCTTCTGGCCGAAGTAGGCGCGCTTCGGCTGGGTCAGGTTCAGGAGTTTCAGCACGACCGTGAGCACGCCGCCAAAGTGGCCCGGCCGGCTCTTACCTTCGAGAACCTCACCCAGGGGCCCCGGATCGACCCGGGTCTTGAATGCCGCCGGGTAGATCTGGTCGACCGGAGGATGGAAGATGGCGTCGACGCCCAGCGCTTGGAGGCGGGCGCGGTCCTGCTCGAACGGCCGCGGGTATTTCTCGAAGTCATCATGCGGCCCGAACTGTTTCGGGTTGACAAAGATGCTCACGACGACACGCTGATTTTCGCGGCGGGCGCGGCTGACCAGGCTGTCATGGCCGGCGTGCAGCGCTCCCATGGTGGGCACCAGCCCGATGTCATCGCCGGCATGGCGCCAGGCGATCGCCTGCTCCTGCATGGCGATCGCCGACTCGATGACGAGGGCCTTAGCGGGCGGAGTATTCGTGCTCAGGGGTGGGGAAGGCGCCGTTGCGTACGTCCTGGTCGAACGCCCGTGCGGCACCTTCGATCGCCTCTCCGAGGTTGGCGTACTGACGCACAAATTTCGCGACGTGGTCCGGGTTCAACCCGAGGAGATCCTGGATGACGAGCACCTGGCCGTCGCACTGCGGTCCCGCGCCGATGCCGATCGTCGGGACCGTTAGCGCTTCCGTCACCCGCTGACCGAGCACACTCGGGATGCCCTCGAGCACGACGGCGAAGGCGCCGGCCTCCTCCAACGACTGCGCGTCTTTGAGGATCTGCTCCGCCGTCTCGTCACTGCGACCCTGGACGCGCATCCCGCCGAACTGGTTCACGAACTGGGGCGTCAGCCCCAGGTGGCCCATCACCGGGATGCCCATCGAGGTCAAGGTTTTCGTGTAGTCGACGACCCGTCCTCCTCCCTCCATCTTCACGGCATGCACGCGCGCCTCCTGCAGGAAACGACCCGCATTGCGAATCGCGTCCTCCTCCGACGCGTGATAGGCCATGAATGGCATGTCGCCGATGATCAACGCGTTCGGCGCGCCGCGAACGACCGCACCCGCGTAGCGGACCATGTCATCCATCGTCACGCTCAACGTGTCGGGATATCCCAGCATCGTGTTGCCCAGGCTGTCGCCGACCAGCAGCACCGGGATGCCGGCGCGGTCGAGCCAGCGCGCGGTCGTGTAGTCGTAGGCGGTGAGCATCGTGAATTTCTTGCCTTCGGTCTTCCACTTGCGCAGGTCGCGGACGTTGGTCGTCATGCGGCGGCCTCCTTATTGGGATTGAGGAGCTTGGTGCGGTCGGCAAGCAGTTGATACAGACGCTGCAGCTCCGGGTCGCGCTTCAGCGCCTCGAGATGCCGCTCGATGGTGCCGTCGTCGCCGCGCGATGCCGGCCCGGTGATGGCGTCGGCAGGCGCCAGATCACGCAGGTTGTTGACGGCGCCCGCGAGAAGCGTGGTCAAGCCCCGGCGGGCGGTCTCGGGATCGAGGCCAGCCTCCGCGGCGAGCGCGATCGCTTCCGCCAGCAGGGTGATGGGGTAGTTCGCGGCGAAAACGGCCGCGGCGTGGTAAAGGGCGAGGTCCACCCCGGTGAGGTCGAATGGGTGACCGTGCAGGTCGCGGGCCAACTGGCTCAGCTGATCTCGCAGCGGCTGCTCGGCATCGATGCCGAAGTAGGTGCCGGGAACGTTGACGACCGCCTCCGGCCCGCGCCGGAATGTCTGCAGCGGATGGAAGACCCCGGTTCGGAGGCTTCCCTGCTGCGATAGGGGACGTAGCGCGCTGCGGTCCTGCGCACCGCTCAGGTGAACGGCGGCGTGGCCCGCGGCCGAGCAGAGTGACTCGACCATGTCGGTGGCCAGCGGGAGGATGACGTCGTCGGGCACAGCCAGAATCGTCAGGTCTGCCAGGTCGATCGTCGTCGCCGGGCTCTGGCAGGCGCGGGCACCGAGCTCGTTCGCAAGGTTGCGGACGTTATCCGGGTTGCGGCCGCCGATGGCGGCGATGGTATAGCCGGCCGTGTGGAGGGCGCGCCCCAGCGCCGATCCGGCGCGGCCGGGTCCGATGATGGCGATCGTCGGTTTCTGCATGGTTCCGTCTCGGTCCTGAGGATCCAAGCGGGTGCTTCCAATATAACGCGGAAGCCGGCAGTTCTCCTACTACGCCGGTCGGCTTACTCTGCGCGCGTTACAGCCTCACGGGCCAAGCAGAGCTTTTTTTCGCGTCTCGTATTCCTGCTGGTCGATCTCGCCGCGGGCAAAGCGCTCGTTCAGGATGCTGAGCGCGTTATCGGGCCGGATTCGCCGCGGCGCGATCCGAATCGCCCAGAGCACCAGCCATACCGCCAACACAAGGACGACGGCATAGAAAAGGAGAACGAAGATGAGGACGTACCAGTGTCCAAGAAACGGCACCCCCCGGTCCCCTCTTTAAGCGGGCGTCGGCTCCAGGCGCCC
>WNFC01003857.1_pt1 | contig 16292 bp, 12 predicted proteins | sample 5400541 | NCBI WGS metagenome assembly WNFC01 (sample SAMN13153342, study PRJNA577476) | soil metagenome | isolation source: 120 cm saprolite under Douglas fir tree site 2 hole 2 replicate 1 | place: USA:California | collected 2015-04-18
GTCAGCCAGTGCCGCTGCGCGACCAGATCCGCGCGGAGGAAGGCGAGCAGCACGTATCCGCTGCCGAACAGGACCGAGCCGATCTTCGCGAAGGCGAGAAAGAGCGGCCAGAGACCCACGGCCGCGGGCGCTGCGGCGGTGGCCGCCGCGGGAACGGCCAAGAGGACGCCGCGCCCGCCCCGTCCCAGGCGCGGAGCGCAGGCGGCGGTGCCGGCGACGCCGAGCACCAGCAGCTCGTTCAAGCCCAGGAGCGCGGCGGCCGCGCTCGCGACCGCGATGACGACCAGCCACCGCGTCCGCAGCGCGGCCCGGGAGAGCGAGACGACCGCCTGCACCACGATGACGATGATGGCCGGCTTGATGCCGTACAGGACGCCCTCCACCCGCGGCACGCCGCCGAAACGGACGTAGGCCCAGGCGAGCGCGGCGGAGAGGAGCGAGGCCGGCACGATGAAGCAGACGCCGGCGAGCACGAGGCCCAAAGGACCGCCGCGCAGGTACCCGAGGTGGATGGCCATCTCGGTCGAGTTCGGGCCGGGGATCAGGTTGGTCGCGCCCAGGAGGTCGAGGAACCGCTCGCGGGTCAGCCATCCGCGGCGCCGCACCACCTCGTCCTCGAGCAGCGCGATGTGCGCGGCTGGACCGCCGAACGCGGTCGCGCCGAGACGCAGGAAGAGCAGCGCGATCTCGCGCAGCGCCCCGCACGGCGGGGCGGGTGCCGGGGCGGCCACCGCGCCGTTCTACCCTGAACGGTGCGCCGCAGCAGCGGTCAGGGAAAGCGGCCGGTCGCAGCGAGCAGATCGATGCGCGCCTGGCGCGCGGCGTCCTCCGCCACCGCGGCGGCGTTTGCGGCGTCGCGGGCGCGGCGCTGCGCGTCCACCACCTCCAGGTCGTTGGTGGCGCCGGCGTGGTACGCGAGGGTGGTGATGTCCAGGGCCTCGGCGGCGAGGCGGCTCGCCTCGCGCGCCTGCTGCAGCGACAGATCGGCGCGCTGCATCGCCTCGAAGCCTGCCCGCACGTCCGAGCGCGCCTGGCGGAGGGCGGCGTCGAGCAGCTCGCGCGCCTGGTCGCGCTCGGCGCGCCGCTGCTCCAGCGCGCCGTAGCGGAACCCGCCGTCGTAGAGCGGCAGCGTGAGCACCAGTTGCGCCTGCCATCCCGTGGTGGGCGAGGTGAGGGAGGCGTAGCTCGAGGCGAACGGCTGGGCCACGCCGGTCAGGAGCGGCAGGAAATCGGCGTAGCTGTCGCGCACCACGTGCTGCGCCGCCTCGGCCCGCTTGCGCTGCGCCTGGATGTCGGCGCGCAGCCGCTCGGCGTCGTCGATCGCCTCGGCGGGCGCCGGCAGCGGAGGGAACTGCATGTCGTCGGTGGTGTCGACCGGCGCGTCGCCGCCGACCAGGATGCCGAGAGCTTCCTGGGTCCGCACCAGCCCCGTCAGGGCGGCCTGCACCAGCGATTCCGAGGTGGCCAGCTCCTGGCCCGCGCGCACCAGGTCAAGCCGGTTGCCGGTTCCCGCCGAGAGCCGCGCCTTGGCGTCCTCGAGGTGGTCGCGCGCGTTGTCGGCCGCGCGCTGGTTCGCGTCGACCAGCCGGTGCTGGGAGAGCACCTCGACGTAGAAGCGCGCGGTGGTGACCGCGATCTGACGGCGGACGTCCTCCGCGGAGAGGCGCGCCACGTCCACCTGCTCGGAGGCGTGGTCCCACTGGACCCAGCGCTGGGGCGCGACCAGGGGGACGGTCAGCTGGAGGCTCCCGGTCCAGCTGTTGCGCGGCTGCAGGATGCGGGTCACGTCGACGGTGTTGCCGGAGGCGTCGAGCGCCGTGGCGACGGTGGTCCGGTCCGCGTCGAGGCGCGTGTAGACGCCGTTGGCGGTCAGCGTGGGAATGGCCGCCGCGCGCACCTCGCGCATGATCCCGTGGGCGCGCGAGATCTCCTGCAGCGCGATCTGGATCGAGGCGTTGCGGGCCAGCGCGCGCTGGACGGCCTCGGGGAAGGTGATGCGCTCGGGCTGCGCTCGCGCGGCGGCGGCGCAGAGCAGCAGGGCGGCGGCCAGGTTCCGGAGTGCGTTCATGTTGCCTTTCGATGCGCCATCGCCGGCTTGGGCTCAGGCGTGCGCCGTGCGGCTTTCGGACGCGTCCTGCTCGGCCGGCCGGCGGAACCGGTCGAGGAGCGAGTACAGCGCCGGCACCAGGAAGAGGGTGAACACCGTGGAGACGGTGAGTCCGCCGATGACCGCGCGCGCCAGCGGCAGGTTCGTCTCGCTGCCCTCGCCGATGCCGAGCGCCATCGGCACCAGGCCGACGATGGTGGCGATGGTGGTCATGAGAATCGGCCGGAGCCGCGTGCGCCCGGCCTCCACGGTGGCCTCGATCAGGTCCTTGCCGCGCTCGCGCAGCACGTTGGCGAAGTCCACCAGCAAGACGCCGTTCGAGACCACGATGCCGACCATCATGATGATGCCCATGAAGCTGTTCACCGAGAGCGTGGTGCCGGTGAGCCAGAGCATGAGGAACACGCCGGAGATGCCCAGCGGGACGCTGAACATGATCACCAGCGGGTCGAGAAGCGAACGGAACTGCGAGGCGAGCACCATGTAGACGAGCGCGACGGCCATCAGGGCCGCCAGCCCCAACCCGCGGAAGGCGTCGCGCTGCGCGGCCGTCTGCCCGGAGAGCTGCGCGCTGAACGCCTCCGGCGGACGCAGGTCGTCGAGAACCTTCTGCACCGCCGCGCTGGCGGTGCCCAGGTCCTTGCCGGGGGCGACGTTGGCGGTCACGTCGACGATCCGCTGCAAGTACTTGCGGTTGATCAGCACCGGGCCGCTGGAGCGCTCGATGCGCGCCAGCGAGGCGAGCGAGACCACTCCGCCCTTGGGCGTGGTGACGAATACCTCGCCGAGGTCGTTGACGTGCGAGCGGAAGCGGTCGTCCATGCGGACGTTGATGAAGTACTCGTTGCCGGTCGTCGGATCGGTGAACGTCGTGGGCGCGAACTGCGTGCTGCCGGAGAGGGTGGCGAGCACGCTCTGCGCCACCTGCGTCTCGGTGAGGCCGAGCGTGCCGGCCTTCTCACGGTCCACCACCACGTTCAGCTCGGGGTAGTTCTCCTCGCGCGTGATCTGCACGTCGGTGAGCAGCGGGCGGCCGTCGTCGCCGGCCAGCTGCCGCATGCGCGCGGCGACCTGGGCGGCGTAGCGCGAGCCGCCCTCCAGGTCGTAGCCGAGGATCTCGACGTCGATGGGCGCCGAGGACCCGAAGTTGAGGATGCGCTTCACGATGCCGCCGACGAAGAAATAAAGCTGCGTCCCCGGGAAGCCGTCGCGGATGGCGGCCCGCAGCTTCTCGGTGGCCTGCACGTCGCTGAACGGACGGCTGCCCTTGGGCACCAGGTTGACCTGGAGGTTGCCGGCGTGGGGCCCGGTGTTGGCGCTGAAGATGGCGGTCCGGCCCAGCGGCAGCCCGCTGTCGCTGATCATCGTGGTGTAGTCCGGGCCCAGCGTCTTGTGCACCGCGTTCTCGAGGCGCATCGCCACCTGCTCGGTGCGCTCGACCCGGGTGCCGATGGGAGTCTTGTAGAGCAGCGTGAACTGCGACTCGTCGGTCTCGGGGAAGAACTCAGTGCCGATGAACCGCTTGATGCCCAGCGAGAGCACGAACACGCCGAGGATCGCGCAAATGGTGAGCGCGCGGTGGTGCAGGACCCAGCGCAAGGCGCGGGCATACGCGTCGTCGAGCCTCCCCAGGGCCCGGACGATCGCGCCAGATACGCCGGTCCGGTCGTGCGCGTGCTCGGCGCGCAGCACTTTCAGGCAGAGCAGCGGCGTGACCGTCCGCGAGACGAAGAAGCTCATGATCAGGGCGAAGGCGATGGTCAGCGCCAGCGGCAGGAAGAGGTTGCGCGCGATGCCGAAGAGGAAGAGCACCGGGAAGAACACCACGATCGTGGTGATGGTGGAGACCAGGATGGGCATCGCCACCTCCTGGGCGGCGGCCAGCACCGCTGATCTCCTGTCCTGTCCCAGGGCCAGGTGGCGGTGGATGTTCTCCAGCTCGACGATCGAGTCGTCCACCAACCGGCCGACGCCGAGCGCGAGCCCTCCCAAGGTGAACACGTTGAGCGTGTTGCCGGTGAAGAAGAGCAGGACGAAGGTGGCGACGATCGAGAGCGGGATGGCGACCGCCACGATGGCGGTGGCCCGGAGGCTCACCAGGAAGACGAGGATGACGAGGATGGCGAGCAGGCCGCCCGTGACCGCTTCGTGCTCCAGCGCCTTCACCGCCGAGCGGATGTAGCTCGACTGGTCGAAGGAGATCTGCAGCTTCACGTTGGCGGGCACGCCGCGCAGGTTCGGCAGCGCCGCGCGGATCGAGTCCACCACCTTGATGGTGTTCGCTCCCGGCTGCTTGAGCACGCGCAGGTACACGCCGCGCTGCCCGTTGATGCGCACGATCTCGCTCTGGTCCTGGGTGCCGTCCTCGATCCGCGCGACGTCGCCCACGCGCACAGGCGGCACCTGACGCCCGCCCACCTCCAGGCCCGGCCGCAGGATGACGTCCGCCAAGGGCTTGGTCTGCTCGAACTGCGTGTTGGCGAAGACGTTGTAGTCGCGGTCGCCCGCCCGGAGGTTGCCGGACGGCAAGAGCAGGTTGGAGCTGCGCACCGCGTTGACCACGTCGAGCACGGCCAGGCTGCGGGCGCGGAGCGCGTCGCGATGCACCTGCACCTGCACCTCGCGGACCTTGCCGCCGCCGACGGTGGCGCTGGCGACGCCGGGGATGCGCTCGAGCTGCGGCTCGATCACGTTGTACGCGAGGTCATAGAGCTGCTTCTCGTCCAGCTCGCTGGACCCCACCGCCACCTGGACCACCGGGATGTTGGTGATGTCGAACTTGATGTTGAAGGGCTGCTGGATGCCCGGAGGCAGCGTGTTGAGGATCTGCGCGATGCGCTGCGAGACGTCGAACTGCGCGTTGTCGAGGTTGGTGCCGAACTGGAACCACACGCTGACCAGCGAGACGCCCTGCTTGGACACGCTCTCCACCCGGTCCACGCCCGGCGACGCGCTCACGGCCCGCTCGATGGGGACGGTGATGGACTTCTCGATGTCGACCGGCCCCGCGCCCGTGTAGAAGGTGGCCACGCGGATGAGCGGGACGGTGATGTCGGGGAACAGGTCGACGGCGAGCCGGTCGAGCGAGACGGCGCCCAGCGCGAGCGTCATCAGCGACATCATCAGGATCAGGACGGGGTTTCGCAGTGCGAGGCGCGTCAGCCACATGGTCGCCTCCCAGCCGCCGCCTGAAGGGCGGACACAGGTCAGTCGCCGCCGTATTCGGCGGCGCTGCGCTTTTCATGGCGCGGCAGTTTTGGATGCATTCTAGTCGCGCACCGGGATGGCCGGGCGGCGCCCTTCCGGCGCGCCCGCGTCGGCGCCCTCGCCGGCGGCAGCGCCCCCGGTCAGGTCGGCGTTGCGCGCCGGCCGCACCTGCGATCCTTCCGCCAGCCCTTCGATTCCGGCGATCACCACCTCGTCCTCGGGCGACAGGCCGTGGGTGATCTCGAGCCAGTCCTCGCCGTCCACCCCGATCTGCACCTCGCGGCGGCGGACGCGATCGCCCTGCAGCACGAACGCGATCCGGCGCCCTCCCGAGATCTGCACCGCCTGGACCGGGACCGTCACCGCGCGCTCGTGCACCGCCGTGACGATGGCCGCCCGGCCGTACATGCCGGGGCGCAGCTCGCCGGAGCCGTTCGGGATCTGCACCTCGGCTTCGAGCGTGCGCGTGAGCGGGTCGAGCGAGGGCGCGATGCGCACCACTTTGCCCAGGTACGGTCGGCCCGGAGCGGCGTCCAGGTCGATCCGGGACTGCTGCCCGATGCGCACGCTGATCGCGTCTCGCTCGTTGACGGTCACGAAACAGCGCAGCGCGTCGATCTGGTCCACCGTGAGGATGGGACCCGTGTTGCCCGAGCTGGGCCCCACCAGCGCGCCGGGGTCGAGGCGGCGGCCGGAGATCACGCCGTCCAGCGGCGCGGTGATGCGCGTCTCTCCCAGCCGCGTGGCGAGGGCGGCGACCTGCGCGCGCGCGGAGGCCTCCTGGGCCTCGGCCGCGGCGAGGGCCGCCTCGGACTGCTGCAGCTCCTGCCGCGAGATGCGGCCCGAGGGCGCCAGCAAGGCCGCCCGCTCCTGGTTGGCGCGCGCGAGCCGGGCGGAGGCGCGGGACTGGGCGGCGGCGGCCCGGGCAGCGGCGAGCTGATCGGGCAGATCGCTGGGCCGCACCAGCGCGACTACCTGGCCGCGCTTGACCCGGTCGCCCCGGTCGACCAGCACCGCGTCGAGGTAGCCCAGCGTCCTGGAGCCGATGTCCGCGGTGAGGAAGGGCCGCAGGTCCACGGGCGCGCGGACGGCGACCTCGACGTCCCGGACGCGAGGGTGGGCGACGGCCACCAGCGGGGCCGGCCGCTGGCGCGCGGCGGGGTCGTCCTTGGTCGCGCACGCGGCGGCGGCGGCCGCCAGGGCGACGAGCTGCTTGCAGGGGCGCACGGCCGCCCGTCCTACCCTGGAATGCTTGATTCCGCAACCGTTGCGCTTGGAACGAATCTCCGCTACACGGCGGCGCATGGCCCCCCGCCCCTCCGCTCCGGCGGCCCGTCTCCGGCCCGCTCCGGTGCGCGGCGCCCCCGCCCAACCCCGCGGGTCCCGCTGGCTGAACGAGGAGGTGGGCCGCCTCCTGTTCCGGGCCCGCCGCGCGCTGTGGACCGCGGCCGCCGGGCGGCTGGAGGCGCGCGGCGAATCCGTGCTCGCCTGGCAGCTCCTGAACCAACTGCAGCGCTGCGGGCCCGGCACGCAGCGCGACATCGCCGAACGGGTGGCGCAGCACCCCACCGGCGTGTCGCGCCTGCTCGACGAGCTCGAGCGCGGCGGCTACGTGCACCGCAGCCGCGAGGCCGCCGACCGCCGCAAGCTGCGGGTGGAGATCACGCCTGCCGGCGTCGCGCGGCTGGAGCAGTCGCGGCCCGAGGTGCTGACGGCCGTCGACGAGGTGCTGCACCCTCTCTCCCTCGCCGAACGCCACGCCCTCCGCGCCCTGCTGGACAAGCTCAGCCCCGACTGAACGGGCCAAAAAGATCAACGCGGAGGCGCGGAGACGCGGAGGTTTGGGTTCACGCGGCCGATCGCATGCCCGTGCTCGATGTGCGCAAAAAAAAAGAATCTCCGCGCCTCCGCGTCTCCGCGTTCGTAGTTTGACCCTCAACGGCAGTGTTTCGGTCCTGTTTCGCGGACCCGCCTGGATTGACGCCGTCAGAACGCGGCCGTTACCCTCCGGGGCACCTTGCGCATGCGCTTCGCCAGCGCCCTCTCGCTCGCTTGCCTCGCCCTCGCAGGCTGCAACCGCGGCGCGTCGGCAAGCTTCCGCACCGAGGAGGTCACGCGCGGTCCGATCAGCGAGATGGTCTCCGCCACCGGCGACGTCAGCGCGATCGTCACGGTCAACATCGGGAGCCAGGTCTCCGGCATCGTCTCCAAGCTGTATGTGGACTTCAACTCGCAGGTGAAGAAGGGCCAGCCGCTCGCCGACCTCGATCCGCGGCTCTTCCGCGCCACCCTGGAGAGGGCGCAGGCGGGCCTCGCCAGCGCCCAGGCGGACGTGGAGAAGGCGCAGGCCCAGCTCAACGACGCGGTCCGGGTGGAGAAGCGCACCAAGGAGCTCCTCGAGCAGAAGCTCGTCTCGCAGCAGGACGTGGACAGCGCGGTGGCGAACCGCGAACAGATGGCCGCCAACCTGTCGGGGACCAAGGCCAAGGTGCTGCAGGCGCGGGCCGACCGCGACATGGCCGCCGCCAATCTCGAGTTCGCGCGGATCAAGAGCCCGATCGACGGGATCGTGGTCTCGCGCGCGGTCGACGTCGGGCAGACGGTCGCCGCGTCGTTCCAGACGCCGACCATGTTCACCATCGCCAACGACCTCACCAAGATGCAGGTCCTGGCGCACATCGACGAGGCCGACGTCGGCAAGGTCCATGAAGGCGCGGAGGCCAGGTTCACCGTCGACGCCTACCCCGGCGACGAGTTCGCGGGCATGATCCGCGAGGTCCGCCAGGCGCCCAACACCATCCAGAACGTGGTCACCTACGACGCCGTCATCGACGCGTCGAATCCGGAGCACAAGCTGCGGCAGGGGATGACCGCGGCGGTCAAGGTGCTCACCGGCCACAAGGACGACGTGCTGCGCGTCTCCAACGCCGCCTTGCGCTGGAAGCCCGAGAACGCCGCCGCGCCGGAGCCGCCCGCACAGCAGGCCCCCCGGGGTGACCGCACCATGGCCCGGACGGAGCGGCGCACCACGGGCGGCGCGGGCTCGCCCGCCCCGGGGAAACCGGCCCGCCTGTACAAGCTGGTGGCCGGCAAGCCGGTCCCCGTGGACGTCCACATCGGCATCTCGGACGGCCAGCGCACCGAGGTGCTGAGCGGGCTCGCCGAGAACGACGCGGTGGTCGTGGGCGACCTGGGCGCCGGCGGCGCCCGGCCGCAGGGGACCCGCCGTGGACCATTCTGAGGTCGCCGGCGCGGCGCAGGCCACGGCGGTCGTCGAAACCTTCGGCCTGGAGAAGGTCTACGCGATGGGCGACGTGAAGGTGCACGCGCTCCGCGGCATCTCGCTGCGCATCGACCCGGGCGAGTTCATCGCGGTGATGGGCGCCTCGGGCTCCGGCAAGAGCACCTTCATGAACCTGATCGGGTGCCTCGATCGCCCCAACGCCGGGCGGTACCTGCTCCGCGGGCAGGACGTGAGCCGCTTCTCCCGCGACCAGCTCGCGCGCGTGCGCGGCCGCGAGATCGGCTTCGTCTTCCAGGGCTTCAACCTGCTGCCTCGCACCAGCGCGCTGGAGAACGTCGAGCTGCCGATGCTCTACCAGGGGATCGCCGCGCGCGAGCGACACGCCCGGGCCGCCGAGTCCCTGGAGCGGGTCGGTCTCGGCGACCGGCTCGACCACGCCCCCGCACAGCTCTCCGGCGGGCAGCAGCAGCGCGTCGCCATCGCGCGGGCGCTGGTCAACCGGCCCACGCTCGTCCTCGCCGACGAGCCGACCGGAAACCTCGATTCGCGCACCAGCCTCGAGGTGATGGGCATCTTCCAGGACCTCAACGACCGCGGGCTCACCGTCCTCATCGTGACCCACGAGGCGGACATCGCGCTGCACGCCAAGCGGGTGGTGGTCTTCAAGGACGGGCACGTGCTCGACGACCGCCGCGTCACGGACCGGCGGCTGGCGCGCGCCGAGCTGCAGGAGGGCGCGGCATGAACGTGCTCGCCGCCACGCGCACCGCCCTGCGCGCGCTGCGCAAGAACAAGCTGCGCTCGTTCCTCGCCGCCCTCGGCATCGTGATCGCCGTCGCCGCGGTGGTGGCCACTGTGGCGATCGGCCAGGGCGCCCAGGCCAAGGTGGCCGCGCAGATGGCCTCGCTGGGATCGAACCTCCTGATGATCCTGCCCGGCTCGATCTCGCAGCACGGCGCCGCCACCGGAAGCGGAGCGACGCAGAACCTCACCCGCGACGACGCGCAGGCGATCGAGAAGGAGCTGACCTCGACGGTGGGCGCCATCGCGCCGATGAACCGCACCGGCGCGCAGGTGGTCTACGGCGGCGCGAACTGGTTCACGCAGGTGATCGGCACCACCCCGGCCTACCTGGACGTGCGGGGCTGGCCGCTCGTGGCCGGCGAGATGTTCGGGCGCGAGGAGGACGCGGCCGCCGCCAAGGTCTGCATCCTGGGCCAGACGGTGGTCGACAAGCTCTTCGGCGAGCAGCCGGCGCTCGGCGAGCAGATCCGCGTCAAGCACGTGCCCTGCAAAGTGGTGGGCATCCTCGCGTCCAAGGGGCAGAGCAGCTGGGGACAGGACCAGGACGACATCATCATCATGCCTTGGGCCACGCTGGTCCGCCGCATCAACGGCTCGCAGAGCGACGCGGTGGGCTCGCTGATGGTGTCCGCGCGGTCGCCGCAGGCGGTCGCGCCGGCGCAGCGCGAGGTGACCTCGCTGCTCAAGCAGCGGCACCACCAGGCGGACAGCGCCGAGCCCGACTTCCAGGTGCGCAACCTGGCGGAGATGCAGAACGCGGCGCAGGAGCAGACGAAGACCATCGCCCTGCTGCTCGGATCGGTGGCCCTCATCTCGCTCCTGGTCGGAGCGATCGGGATCGCGAACGTCATGCTCGTCTCGGTGACCGAGCGGACGCGCGAGATCGGCATCCGCATGGCCGTCGGGGCGCGCGGACGGGACGTGCTCTTCCAGTTCCTCACCGAGGCGGTGGTGCTGGCGGTGGTCGGCGGCCTCCTCGGCCTGGGCCTGGGCACCGGCGTGGCGAAGTACATGGCGCTCCAGGCGCAGTGGCCGACGCTGCTGTCCGCGCCGGTGATGGGGGCCACCATGCTGCTCGCGGGCCTGGCGGGCATCGTGGCGGGGTTCTACCCGGCCCTGCGCGCGTCGCGGCTCGATCCCATCGAGGCGCTGCGCTTCGAGTAGTCGCCGCCGTACTCGGCGGCGCTACGTTCTCTTTGGTTCGCGGACGTGATGGGAATGCGTTCCGGCGCGCCCCGCGCGCGCGGCGCCCACCCGTGGAGTAGCCCGCCGTGTCCGCTGCGGCGCGGTAGAGATGCCGCCGGGCGGGTTGCCTGCGACGCGCCCCGGTGCGGACCTTCACCGCAGGAGGTGCTGAGGCGCGATACGTCCGATCTGCAGCCCCTGACTACCGTCGAAACCGCGGCGTCCAAGACTCGACTAGCTGGTTTTCTGCTTCTTCGTCCTCTTCCTCGGGTAGTTCGAAGCTATGGAGAACGGTGAGCGTCTTCCCGTAAGCGCCGAGGTAGACCACATCCTCGACGACCTCCACGCTCCGTCCCCCGCCGAACCAGTCCTGCATGTTGGAATTGCTTCGAACTCGACGGACGCGCTGAAGGCGTTCACGATCGGCGTTCAGTCTGCGCGTCTCAGATGTCACTGGAAGTCGGTCGCGCTTCCGAATCCAGTCGATCCCATCGAGTTCACGGAGCGGTGGGGACATGAAGCAGTAGTCGATGCTTTCCCCGCTGCTCATGATCACCGCTACGGGATCGTGATTGAACTGAGCGAACCGAATGGCTGTCGCTGTGAGAGACGTGCTGCACTGTGCGGCAAGTCGCTCCACGGCGACCATGCCTTCCCCCGCCGTCCGAAGAGCATCCCGGAAGAGCCACGCGGGCATCAACAGCGCAGCTGCAAAATGATCTGCCTCGATCTCGAATCTATCGCTCGTTCTGAAGCCAGCGCGTGACTCGTGCACTCCGGTGTCTGAAAAAATGGCATCGACGTGCCCGGGGAGGAAGTAATGCCCAAGCTCGTGCGCTACACTGAATCGCTGAAACCCGAGGCTGTTGATGTCCGTGGCGTATACGATCGTGAAAGCGTCGCCTACTCGCAGCAACATCCCCGATACACCTGGCTTTCTAGCGGGCTTGGCCTGAACGGAGATCTCGCACGCTTGAGCGATCGCCATCGGATCGACCGGGAACTTTGCCACGCCCTTCTCCTGCAGCACTCGCCCTGCGATGACCTCTGCGGCGTCCCACGCACTTTCGCGGCTCATGAGTCGCCCTTCTTACGCCGACCGGCAGCACGCTCCGCCATGTCTTTCACGATTTTTTCCGCTAACTCTCGATCTTCAGTCGTGAGCCGCTCAAGGTTCCTGAAGAGTTGGTCGGCCCTGGCATGACCGGACGGTTCCTTGGCTCGGCCTAAGAGGAAGTCCGTCGTGACGTCGAGTGCGTCCGCGAGGCGACGTAGATTGTCAAAGGATGGCTTTCGGGTCCCGGTTTCGAAGTGGGAGATCGCCGAACTCTGGAAACCTGCCCTCTTCGCCAAGTCGCCCTGGTTGAGGCCGCGTAACTCTCGCGCGTACTTCAGCCGAGAAGGGAAGTCGTTCGCTGGGGGAGTTGGCGGGCTTGACGGCGTCATGACGAAAGCGTATAAGGCGAGATGACGAACACGGCGGGCTCCTCGCGGGGCTTTTTTTGTGTGCGGCGCATTGACGGGAACGTCATAACAGATGTGACGGTGAAGTACAATTCTGGCGGAGGATGACACAGAGACAAGCGGACAGACGCAGGCAACGCCCGCGGCCTGCGTGTCAGACCTGCATGCGAGAGGTGATTTTCGGGACAGTCGCACCGGAAACGGAGCCAACATGAGCAGATTGACTGCAAGGACGATTCCCCCAGCAATGACTGGGTCAAATGCGCGCGGCATGCTTCACCGACGTCTCTCCACGTTCGTCGATTGGATCCGCACCGACCCGGACAGAGAGGACGAGATTCGCGCTCGGGCGACCGAGGTTCGAAAGAACATCCGCGCCAAGGCGGCCGACGACGGTCTCATCATTCAGGCTACGCCCGAGTCGGGATCCTTCGCCGCCCGCACCGGTCTTCGTCGTCACATGCGCGGCGAGTCTGAAGTCGAAGGGCAGGATGTTGACTGTCCCTTCGTGGTCGCAGCGAAAACGGAGGACGATAGGCGCCTCACCGCCCTCCTGCCGCGCTTCGAGACGTATGCCAAGCAGGCATACCCCGACACCGATCGCGAGTCGACGAAGTGCTCCGTCAGGCTCAATTTCGCGGACAAGGTGAGCTTCGACTTAGTGCCGCTACTCGCTACACGAAACCCAGAACGCCAGATCCTCATCCGCTCCGACGGCGAGCGGCGCGAAACCTCCGTTCAGGGACACGTCGAATTCATGAAAACTCGCACCGACAGGAGCGAGGAGGAGCCCGGGCGGGCGAAGTTCAACGAACTAGTGCGCCTGCTGAAATGGTCGCGGTACTTCCGGAGCATCGATGGGGCGGTGAAGGAGATCCCAAGCTTTCTGGTGAACCTCCTTGCCGCTCATGCCTTCGACCACCGAGGAGTACAGGTCACCTACGGCGAAACGGTTGCTGACTGGTTCGGATTCCTCGCGCGCACGGCACGGAAACGCACAACCATCGCCTTCGCCGCCTTCGGCGGCGCGCCGAAGGCGGTACCGATGACCACCTGGTCGATCTTCGATCCTGTTGCCCCCGACAACAACCTTGTCGAGAGCTGGAACGGCCTCATGTGCGACGAACTCGCGGACTGGCTCGAGGAGAGCCGCGATGCCATGTACGACGCGATTGTCGCCTTCAACGATGACCGGGAGAACGACGGGCTCGATAGCCTGGTTCCCGTCTTCGGCAACCCGATCTGCCACCACTCGGAGCCCAACCAATGATGTCTACCGCTACCGCAAGCGCCACCACGACGATGACGGAGGCGCGTGTGCGCGCCGTCATGCAGAAAGTCGGTGCCAATTTTTGGGCGCTCGTCGTTTCGGGCCACCTCGATCGTCATGAGGCGCAGAGATGGGTTGACGACCTCATCTACTTGCAGGTCGAGGAGGCGCTCGATTTTTTCGAGGTGCAGGTTACCTCTCCGCAAGGGGAGCGCTTCGGCCTGCGCTACACGGTAAGGGCGGATGGCTCCGTGCAGCAAGACTCAAAATCGGGCGGCATCGACCTATATGGGTTTTCCAGCGGGACCCGGGTCAACCTCTACGCTCACCTGCGCTATGGTATTCCGCAGAGCGTGCGCGAGGAGCTACAGCGACGTCGCTGGGGGTTCAACGGCACGCGGCTGCAGGCCGAGATCTCCGAGCGGCGGGCCTTCTCGAAGGATGGTTACGGTCTGATCCGCGAGAAGCTGGGGCAATGGCCATGAGCGCTATCCAACTCCATGAGCTCAAGCACCCGATCGACAGCGCCTGCGCGCGCTACGAACGCCTAATCGGCCTCGATGCGCAGAAGGAGCAGTTGGTCGAGTATCTCGTTCGCATCTTCGATCCTGAGCACGTAAGGCGGTGGCAGAGGAAGCACCACCCGAGAGGACTCGCGCTCGCGAAGCGGGTCGAAGATCGCCCGCCCCTTGTGATCCTTGCGGGCGACGTCGGCTGCGGTAAGACCGAGCTTGCGAGATCCGTAGGCTCTCCCGTCGCGAAAAAGCTGGACAAGCGAGTCGTTGCCCTCGAGACGCCCTCCGACGTCCGCGGGGGCGGTCTGGTCGGTCAGCTGTCCGAGCGGATCACCGCCGTGTTCAGCGAAGCGCGTTTGAGGCTCATCCAGAATCCGGGCATCCTCATCATCGACGAGGGCGACGATCTCGGGACGAGTCGCTCTCAGATGCAGGCGCACCATGAGGATCGCGCCGGCGTGAATGTCCTCATCAAGGAAATCGACCGCGTTGTCCGCGACCGTCTCCCGCTAGCAGTCTTACTTGTCACCAACCGACTCGACGCGCTCGATCCTGCACTGGTCCGCCGGGCGCACGTGATTGGCTTCAAACGACCGGATGGGAACTCGCGGCGCGCTCTCTTCGAGCAGTTGCTCGACGGTGTCGACCATACTGAACGAGACCTCGAGGCTCTCGTTCGCGTCTCCAACCGCGAACCGGCCTTCACCTACTCAGATCTCGTCGAGCGTGGCGCCGAAGCGGCGCTCCTTGCCTCGCTACGCTCAGACACACCCGTCACTGCAGCAGCCTTACGTGAAGCCATCGAGCGTCTCGAACCGTCACCGCAAGTCGATGACGAGAAGACCTGATCGTATGGGCGTGCCGACGACCCGCACAACGAGAACGGCCAGGACCTCGCCCGTAACCCGGGCGCGCGGCGTTCCAGCGAGTACCCAGGCGCTTTTGTACGCGATCACGGCCGGTCGCTGCGAGTTCCGAGGCTGCAACAAGCCCTTGTTCGAGCATCAACTCACTCTACGCGACGGGAACTTCGCCCAGGTCGCCCACATCTACGCATTCAGCAAACGCGGGCCTCGCGGGAACGCGCCGCAGCGTCCGAAGAACGTACACACGCTCGCCAATCTCGTCCTGCTCTGTTCTGAATGCCACCATCAGATCGACACAGAACCGGACGACTTTCCCGTGGCGCTGCTCAAGGACTACAAGAGGGATCACGAAGAACGAATCAGGCTCGTAACGGATCTCCGTGCGGAAATGAGAACCGTGGTCCTGCAGTTGAAGAGCAAGGTCGGCGGCGACGCGGTGGAGATCCCGCTGACCGACGTCTCCCGTGCGGTGACGCCCAGATGGCCCAAGGACCGCCAAGGGGTCATTATCGACCTCGCGAAAATCGATGATACCCAGCCGGGGTTCACCACCTTGGCTGCCGAAGAGATTCGCAGGAGGGTTGAGCGCCTATATGAGCCGGGAATGGATGCCGACCAAGTCCGCCACATATCTCTCTTCGCCCTGGCGCCGATTCCGCTCCTCGTGCACCTAGGCACTCGGCTCTCCAACAAGATTCCGGTCGATTTGTACCAGCGCCATCGCGACACGAAGGACTGGGCCTGGAAGGTCGACGGATCGATCGTGGAGTACGAAGAGCGAATTCCTCGCCGAGGCAGCGACCCCTCTCGAGTGGCACTCGTTCTCTCGCTGAGCGGAGTTATTGATCTGGCGCGACTGCCTGCAGCCATCGATGACACCTTCACGGTGGTCGAACTGACCCTGAAAGGGATCGCGCCGACTCCGGACTTCTTGCGACGTCGCGAGGATCTTGTCGCGTTCGGCATCGCATATCGTCACGTCCTAGCGCGCATCGTTCGAGAGCACCCAGGCGCGAAAGAGCTTCATCTCTTCCCGGCGGTGCCGGCACCCGTGGCGGTTGCCTGCGGGTACGAGCTGCTCAAGAAGGCTCAACCGCTCCTCGTCATCTACGACTACGATCGAGCGAACGGTGGCTTCGCTGAGAGCCTCAGAGCAGGCTAAGCGAGCACGGATCGGCAGGGGCGACGAACACGGGATCCGCGGGGCTGCGAGCCTACCCAAGTGATCTAGTTTGAGCGGCAGTGCACCTCGGTCGCGGCACGTCCGGCGCCCAGCGCTCCCGCGCGAGCTCGTCCACGATTGGTACACGGAGATTCAAATGGCTGGTACTACTTAAGTCGTCTAATCCGGAGCGCTCCGAGGGACCCCCCTGATCCCGACGGCGCTGCGGTAGATTCATCCGATGCCTTCCGCTCCGAGGGACTCCCGCGGCCGCTTCCGCAACCTCGACGGCACCGGCGCCCACCCACCCGGGGCCGTCTTCCGCTGGGCGGTGCTGGATCGCCTGGCGGGGCGGCGCCGCCGCTCTCCCGCCACGGCGGAGGTTCCCTCCGTCGCTCCCGACCGTGCCCTCCTCGCGACGCCCGCGTCCGTCCCGCGGCTCACCTGGCTGGGCCATGCGAGCTTCCT
>WNFC01006250.1_pt1 | contig 16292 bp, 15 predicted proteins | sample 5400541 | NCBI WGS metagenome assembly WNFC01 (sample SAMN13153342, study PRJNA577476) | soil metagenome | isolation source: 120 cm saprolite under Douglas fir tree site 2 hole 2 replicate 1 | place: USA:California | collected 2015-04-18
ATGCAAGCCCGTGGCCGAACAGCGCGATCCACAACTTTCCCAGCGGCCCGCGCGGCCCCATGGCCACCAGCGCGTAAAAGCCGAGCACCGTCGGCGGCAACACCAACGGCAGCGCCACCAGCGATTCGAGCAGAAATTTTCCGCGCCAGTTCGAATACGCGAGCCAATAAGCCACTGGCGTCCCGATGGCAAGCAAAATCGCCGCCACGCATCCTGCTAATTTGAACGACAACAACAGCGCTTCCATTCGCGTCCCTTCCTGTTCTTCTCTGCGCTTCCTTCGCGTTCTCAGCGTCTCTGCGTTATCTTTTTTGTTCTTTCTTCATGGTTTCCGGAAACTCAAAACCATACTTCGCCATCGTAGAACGTCCGGCGGGACTCTTTACAAAATCCAGAAACGCTTGCGCTGCACGTTTATTCTTGGCGTCTTTCAGAATAATCGCTCCTTGTTCGATTAGCGGGTACATCTCCGGGGGAATCACCCATTGTTTCCCGTCGCGCATCGCGGGCGAAACCGCAAGCGACACGGCGACAATCCCGGCCTGCGCATTTCCCGACTGCACAAACTGCGCCGCCTGCGAAATGTTTTCTCCGTACACCAGCTTGGTTTTCATCTGGTCGTAGATGCCCGCTTTTTGCAGGGCCGCCACGGCCGCTCGTCCGTAAGGAGCGTGATCCGGATTCGCGATAGCGATCTTCTCAACACTCGGATCCAGCAATGCGTTCCATCCTTGCTTTGTTACGTCAACCGTGGCATTCGCGGGCGTCCAAATCACGATTCGCCCTACGGCGTACTCGTAGAGCGTCCCCGGTTCGGCGAGTCTCGCGGTCTCCAGCTTTTTCGGATACTCGATGTCCGCGGAAAAAAAAAGGTCGAAGGGGGCGCCATTTTGCATTTGCGAAGAGAAATTCCCGCTGGACCCGTAAGTCACATGCACTTTGATTCCTGTCTGTTTCTCGAACCCTTCGGCCAAGTCATCCATCGCAAACTTTAAATCCGCCGCAGCCGCAACGCGGATTTCTTTTCCCTGGGCGCGCACCACACCCTGCGCAAGGAAAACAGAAATGATGATGGGGAATACCTGGAACCACGTGCACCAGATTGTTTTGCCACAAGTCACGAGTCACCAATCTCTGAACTTCCTACACTCTCAAGATCATTACTTCGGTGGACTTAATCAGCGCGGCGGCACGCTCCCCAGGCTTCAGACGCATCTCCTTTGCGGCTTCCGCGGTGATGATCGCCGTAATGTGTTGCTCTCCGATCGCTAGCCGCACTTGCGCCAGAAGCCCGCTAAATTTCACTTCCAGCACGCGCCCGATGAGCTGGTTGCGGCCGCTGATCTTGCGCAAATTGCCGCGCCGCGATTCGATGCTGCCGCGCTCGAACTTCTTGGGAAACAGCCGGTCGATCTCACTTTCCGGCACGCGATGATGCCCGCCGGGGGTCTTCACCGACTTGATTTTTCCGTGGTAGATCCACTGCTTCAGGGTGGGATAGCTGATGCCGAGAATGTTGGCCGCTTCCCGGGGCGCCAAAAGCTTCTGCACGATCGGCCTCCTGCGAGTGCATAGAATACCGCACAGCTAATCGTCATAGCAATACGTTTTTATATGATTATTGCGCGTTTCTTAGTTTCGGAGTGGTTTTCCAGTTTTGAGCGTATGCGCGATGCGCTCCTGGGTTTTCTTTTCGCCACAGAGGGAGACGAAGGCTTCGCGTTCGAGATCGAGAACGTATTGTTCGCTGACCAGTTGCGGTGACGTCAGCGGGCCCCCTGCCAGGATGTTCGCGAGCTTGCGGCCGACATGCGCGTCGTACTCCGAGGCGTAGCCGCCGCGGAGCATCATGTGGATCGCCAGTTTTGCGCCGGCAAGAAATTGTTCGCCGAGCACCTTGATCTGCGTGGTTTGCGCACCTTCCTGCCAGGTTGCAGCGAGGGGTTCGTAGCCGCCGCGCACCAATGACAACGCGGCTTCCTTGGCGTCCGCGACCAACCGTTCGCGGTTCATGGAAACACCATCTTCGCGCCGCAAATATCCCAAGTCGCGGCATTCCTCGGCGCTTGTGCCGACTTTGGCCATGGCGATCGTTTCAAAGACCGGCTTCAGGGCGTGGAAGAGATCCAAATCTTCTCCACCAGCCGCATGTTCATTCGCGCGAATCATCATTTCCTTCGTGCCACCTCCGCCAGGAATCAAGCCGACGCCCGTCTCCACCAAGCCGATGTACGCTTCTGCCGCTGCCTGAATCTTCGCCGCGTGCAAACTCACCTCGCATCCGCCGCCCAGCGCCATCCCTTGCGGCGCCGCCACAACCGGCTTCGGCGCGTACTTGATCGCCAAATTGATGTTCTGGAATTGTTTTACGGCCAAGTGCAATTCGTCCCACTCCTGCTCCTGCGCTCCGACGAGAACCAGCATCAGGTTTGCGCCCACGGAAAAATTCACCGCCTGGTTCGCGATGACCATGGCGTCAAAATCCGTCTCCAAGCGCTTCAAGCCTTTGTGCAGCATGGCGATCAAGTCCGCACCGATGGCGTTCATCTTGGCGTGAAATTCGCAGCAAACCACGCCGTCGCCAAGATCGATCAGGCTCGCGCCGGAATTGCGGTCTACTTCGCGGCCCGCATCCTTCAACGATTTTAGAAAAATGACGCCACTTGGCTCTTCGACTTTTTTCGATGCGCCGCTGCCGATATCGAAAACCGTCGTCGCACCTTTTTCCGATTCGTAAAATCCCTTGCGCCCGCTCGCCAAAACTTTTTGGATGACCGGCGGCAGCGTGCGTCTTTCCTTCTCCACCTGTGCGGCAAACGCCTTCACGCCAATCGCATCGATGATCTCGAACGGCCCAAGTTCCCAGGCAAAGCCCCAGCGCAGCGCGCGATCGACGTCCAGAACGTTGTCGGAAATCTCCGGAACTCGGCGCGCCGCATACAAACACATCTCGGAGAGAGCGCCCCACAGGAACAGCTGCGCTTTGTCACCCTTCTGCCCTTCCAGCACGGGTCCCACCAGCGCGCGCAATCGCTCTCGGGTATCCTCAATTGCTTTGCCCATTTCGAGCGAGCCGAATTTCGCTTTCTGACGCGGGCGATACTCCATGGTGTTCACATCGAGGGTCAAAATTTCTTTTTCGCCTTCACCCTTGACTTTTTTGTAAAAGCCCTGTCCCGTCTTATCACCCAGCCAGCCACGCTTGGCCATCTCTTCCACCAGCGCCGGCACTTTGTACATTTCTCGCGACTCGTCGTTTGGCGCCGTCTCGTAAATGTTCTTCACAACGTGCACCAGCACATCCAGCCCGACAATATCCGCGGTTCGAAAGGTTGCCGACTTCGGCCAGCCCACAGCCGGTCCGGTGCACGCGTCCACTTCTTATGCGATTGGCGATGAAGTTCGGCGTATCTTTCGCTACCACCACTCCTTTTCCGAGCCGGCGGTCGCAAAACTCGCTCAAGGACTCGACCACTTCGCTGGACGTCTTCGGCCCCGGTATCACTTCCACCAATTTCAAGTAGCGCGGCGGATTAAAGAAATGCGTCCCGGCCCAGTGCTGCTGGAATTCTTCGCTCATGCCCTCGGCGATCAAGTGCACCGGCAAGCCCGACGTGTTCGTGGTTACGATGGCTCCGGGCTTGCGAAACTGGGCCACGCGCGCCAGCAATGTCCGCTTGATTTCCAGATTTTCTGCGACTACCTCGATGATCCAGTCGGCCTCAGCGCAACGTGCCAAATCGTCGTCGAAATTTCCAATCGCGATTTTTTCCGCCAGCGCTGCGGTGAAGAACGCCGCCGGCTTCGACTTTTTCGCCGCGTCCAATCCGGCGCGTACGATTTTATTGCGCTCACCGGCTGGCGCATCCGGAGCCAAATTTGGCGGCACGATGTCCAGCAAAATGCACGGCAGCCCCGCGTTCGCAAAGTGCGCCGCGATCCGCGAGCCCATCGTTCCTGCTCCCAGCACCACGGCCTTTTCGATGCGACGTTTCATGGCACGCCTTCTAAACGGGATTCGGACGGAAGGACAGGTTACAAAACCGGCATGCGGCGGTCAAACCGCTGTGCGATCTTTCGCGATGGCCGTAAAATGGAGATGTGGCGGAAGAAACAAAAGGCTCGGGCGCCCTCGGCTGGTTTCGAACGGCCAAGGACAAACTTCGTTCGTTTGCCCACAGCAGAGAGGGCGAGCCAAGGGAGCGCCCGCGCGTGGGCTTGGCTCTAGCGGGCGGCTTTGCGCGCGGCATCGCGCACATCGGAGTCCTGCGCGTATTGCGCGAAGCAGAGATTCCTATCGACTGCATTGCAGGTACAAGCGTGGGCGCGCTGATCGGCGCGAGTTACTGCGCCGGAGCTTCGCTCGAAGAAATGGAAAGAATTGGCGCGGAAACCAGCTTCACGGATTTCGGCCGGTGGACGCCTTCTTGGCTCGGCTTGGCCACCAACCTGCGCATGGAAAAATATCTTGCGCGCTTTACCCGCGTAAAAACTTTCGAAGAACTGCACACGCCGCTGGCGATTGCCACAACGGACATCAACGCAGGCGTCTCTGTGTACTACTCGCATGGCCCGCTTGCGCCCGTGATTCGCGCTTCGTGCGCCTACCCCGGGCTGTTCGTGCCCATCCAATACGACGGACGGACGCTGGTCGATGGATTCCTCACCGCTCCAGTGCCCGTGGAGGGCGCTCTACTTCTTGGCGCCGACATTGTTATCGCTGTGTATCTCGAGGCGGGCACCCTCGAACAGCCGCGCACGTTCACGGACGTTCTCAGCCGCGCCTTCAACATTCTCCAGCGCCACACCGATCTCGCTTGGCGCACCCAAGCGGACGTCGTCATCGAACCGGACGTAAAGCACTTTGTGTGGGACGATTTCACCAAGACGCCGGACATGGTGGCTGCCGGCGAAGCCGCTGCGCTCGCGGCGCTGCCGCAGATCCGCGCAGCTTTGAGCGGCGAGAAGCGTGACTCCGCCGCGTAGCGTATTTCATTCACCGCAGATAAATCTTCGGAAAACTCTTTCGAATCACACTAGAAAACTACGCGCGCGTGACGTCCACCGCCACGGGCTGGCCTTCGCCTTTGCCGCGCTGCGTGAGCCACGCGGCCAGGCCTTCAGCGAAGCGTTCGGGCGTCAGGCGGAAGCTGGCTTCGACTTTTCCATCAGCGACGGGAAGCGTGTCGTCAAAGTCGGCGGAGTTCGTAAAGTTGCGCATGCAGAATTGATCGAGCCATTCGAGCGGGCAGGCGCGCGCCTCCCCGCGAATCACCACGTTCACATTGAATTTTTGCGCGTACATGAAGCGAAAGATGCGGGACTAATGCCCGCCGCCAGCTATGAAGTGCGGGGCCGCTTGACCGAGTGCGCCAAGCCGACCGCTTCGAGCATCCAGATGAAATACCAGCCGATATCTGTCTGATACCAGCGTAGGCCAAGCCGCGCGGATCCCGCGTGCGTGTGATGATTCTGGTGCCAGTTCTCGCCCCACGCCGTCAATTGGAACGGCCCGAGCCACCAGACATTCATGCTGGAATCGCCTTCCGCGGCGTGGTTGAGGTGTGTAAGGCTGTTCACGAGGCACTGCATGTGGAGTGAATAGACCAGCCGGATCGCGCCCATCCAGAAAAAGCCCATCCAACCGAACCCGAGAATCAGCCCAATGCAGATCGAGAAGACAATCACAGGCGTTTCGGCCCATCCCCAAATCTTGTATACGCCGCCGGTCAGCTCAGGCGCCCAGCGCTTCTTGTCGGCGGGATGTGTTTGATACAGCCAGCGAAGATGCGCCCACCAGAAGCCGCCCTGCTTGGGGCTGGAGATGTCCTCGGGCGTGTCCGTGACGGAGTGGTGCAAGCGATGATAAGCGACCCAGCTCGCGGGGTGGCCGGAGCCATTGAACACCGCCCAGAAAATCAGGAATTGCTCGATGAAGCGGTTGGTCTTCAGCGTCTTGTGGGCCAGCATGCGGTGATAGCAAACCGTCGTGCCCAGGCCGCCAAAGGCGATCGACAGCAGCGTCATGCCGATAACCTTGAGATTCGGTATGGGAAAGAGAATCAGCCCAATGACCGCCAGAACGTGAATGAGGACCAGATAAGTGAAGACGCCTTCTTTGCCATGGACGGGCTTCCAAAACGGCCTATCCCAGGGGCGCGCTTGACGCGTTGCGGTTAATTCCATGTAATCTCCGGCGATCTGCGTTGCTGAGAGTGCGTGTGCCTGGTATGCAGAGCGTATAAGGCAGTCATAACAATACCATTTTCCTTCGCGCTAAGTCAGCACACTGTTCAAAAATGAACACGATTGGTGACGGGCAGGTATTGCTCAGCTCAGGTTCCAACTCCGCGAGGCATTCTCTGCCATCTCGAAGCCGCATGTGCCGGACGCGGAGCCTCGTCCCGTTCTGGTTCTACCCGGAAGCCGTCGTCTGAGAAACGACAACCCTATTACGAGCTACGCCGAGCGTGCTGCTGCCGCTCATTCGATTCCGCACACCGCCCGTGCATTTGCGACCAGCGTTGCCAAATCATCGAGCTTGGAAAAGACGGCAATGATTCCGCTCGCCAAAGCCTTCTTCTCAAGGTTTACATTGTAGTCCGTTGTCATCACAAAAATCGGCAATTTCGGAATGAGGGCTTTGAGCCTCTGAGCCAGCTCTAGGACTTCCATATCTTGCAGCGAGAAGTCCAGGACGGCGAGGTCGGGCAATAGCTGCTTTGTCTTGTCTAGGGCATCGGCGCCATTCCGGGCCTCCACACAAGCGTTGAAGCCGCCGCCATGATCGAAAAGCGTACGAACGTGTTCCCGGAAATCGTTATCGTCATCAACGATAAGCACCATTGGCATGTTTAGCCTCGTTCTAGAACAACCCGGCAAGAGAACTTCATCGAGCGCAATTCTTTCGGAGTGCTTGAATGCTGGCGTCAACCAGATGCGCTAGCTTGTTTTTTACCTCCGTCAGCTCGGAGACCGGCTTGTCGACACGCGATTCATAGGCCTCCAAGTATCCCGGGACGCGAGCTCTCACCAGCGCTTCGTGAATGCGCAGAGCCAGGATTCGCAGTTCGGACGCGCATTTCATGGCTTCTCGAGAAACTTCAAGAATGCCGACAATCGCGAGCCTGGTGTCTTTATCTATGTCGCTTCTCCAAAGAAAAGAGTTCGGCAAGCAACCTATTCCACGCGCGCTTCCGGCTGCAGCGGTCTCCTGCAATGTGAACAGCTGGGAACTTTGTTTTGCCGAATAACCTTTAAAGTCTGAAGACAGAATGGGCAGCGCCCTGACCATTCGTGATTACACTCTGGACAAACGACCAGAATGAGATCCGCGCGCCGTAAGAGTTTGTTACCTTCTCGAAGAGAAATCAGAAAGCGACATTCCCGGTTCTTGCAGATCAAAAATTCTTCCACCCGGAAGACCCCCTTCGAAAGGACAGTTTTGGCACGGCGAGAGAAGTTGGGGCAGCTCGAAGTCTTGTGGCGGGCTTCCCACTGCCGCCTTTTTTCGGAACATCAGGTTCAATCCAATCAAGTGGGTTCGGCTGGGTAAGTTGAGGCACCAGTGCGCACCTGTGACCGCTAGGATCGGCCATACGTGAACGTCCCTGCCCGACGTTCTTTTATGAGACTTCGAGTTGTTGGCGTGCAATCCCGTGAACTACGTACCAACAATCACGTATTGGCTTGCCTCTACTCGCTCTGGCATGCGCAATCAGCTCACGACCGCCCCTCTCCCACTCCACACTTGGACCCCGCGAATGCCAAGCGCTCAGATGGATGAGGCGGCGAGCCATTTCCCCGGGAAAGGAGTACTATCGGCCCAACGAAGCAGCGAATCGTAGTTAGGCTCCTCCGATTGAAAACCAGGGGTTACAGCCATGAAAAAGGGCGCCGTCTGGAGGAGGGCACCATGAGCCAGACCGGGTCTAAAGCCCGCAACATCGATGCTGAAGAAGCATCGAATGCTATCGAAGAGCGCCTGCGGCTCATCATTGACACCATTCCCACAATAGTCTGGCGCAAATTGCCTGATGGCTCGGCTGATTTCCTCAACCGAAATTTTCTGGAATATACAGGCCTTTCCTTAGAGGACGGCATGGGCTGGGGATGGATGAATGCGTTCCATCCTGAAGACCGTTTGATGGAGAAGTGGCCTGCCGCTATGGCCGCTGGGAAGCCCTTTCAGACGGAAGCGCGCCTTCGCGGGTCTGACGGGCAGTATCGTTGGTTCCTGATTCGCGCCATGCCTCTACAGGATGACCGGGGAAACATCGTCAAATGGTATGGAACAACCAGCGACATCGAGGATCTGAAAAGGGCCGAAGATCGCATTCGGCTTGCTATCAACACTATTCCCACGATGGCCTGGACCGTTCGGCCTGATGGCGTCGTTGATTTCCTCAACCAGCGTTGGATGGACTATGCCGGCCTCACTCTAGAGCAGTATGTTGAAGACCCGACGGGCTCAATTTATCCCGAAGACATTCCAAGAGTTCTGGATAAGTGGCGCGCGGCTAAAGCCGCTGGGGAACAATACGAGGATGAAATGCGCTTGCGGCGGGCTGACGGGATATACCGCTGGTTTCTGATTCGCAGCGCGGCGCTGCGTGACGAGCGGGGAAACGTCGTTAAGTGGTACGGAGTAGCCATCGATATTGAGGACCGCAAGCGAGCTGAAGGGCAGTCGCGAGCGCTGATCGACGCGATCCCGCAGCAGATTTGGAGCGGCCCGTCTGACGGCACACTGGACTATTGCAACGAGCGTTGGCGCTCTTACATGGGACTCGACCTAGAAGAATTGCAAGGGGCGGGCTGGCAGAGCATGCTTCATCCCAACGACCGAGACCGCGTGCTTAAGGCCTGGCATGAATCAGTGACAATGGGGACGCCTTACGAGCAAGAAGAACGCCACCGCGGAGCTGACGGGACGTACCGTTGGTTTCTTGCGCGAGGCATGCCGCTACGCGATGCCGAAGGACGCATCGTAAGGTGGTACGGGACGAACACTGATATTGAAGCTCGAAAACAGGCCGAAGTGCAGTTGCGCCACCTTTCCGGTCAGCTTTTGCGTTTGCAGGACGAGGAGCGGCGGAGAATTGCCAGGGACTTGCACGACTCCGCCGGCCAAGACCTCGTCGCTCTGGCAACCACCTTGAGTCAACTTCATGCTTCCATTCCTTCGACCAGCAGGAAGTTGCGCAAGCTCGCTTCGCAGTGCCAAGCCCTGGCGGATCAATGTATCCGGGAGGTTCGTACACTTTCTTATTTACTGCACCCACCGATGTTGGATGAAGCCGGACTGGAGGATGCTATTCGACATTACGCGGACGGCTTCACCGAGCGAACCGCAATCGAAGTTGAACTGGAGATTTTGCCGCATCTCGGAAGGATGAAGCCAGACACCGAGATGGCTCTGTTCCGCGTGGTTCAGGAAAGTCTCACCAACATCCAGCGCCATTCGGGAAGTCGCAAGGCCAACATACGAATTGAGCGCAACCCGGGAATGATCGCGCTGGAGATCAGCGACAAAGGCAGTGGAATTCCCGGAAACCTGCGGAGACAGAACGGGAAATTATCCTTTGGACTTGGGGTCGGCATCCCCAGCATGCATGAGCGCGTGAAGCTCATCGGCGGCCAACTTGATATTGAATCCAGCAGCAGCGGCACCACCGTGCGCGTGACGATACCGGCAGATGACTAGAAGCGCGAAGAAACTTCGTATCCTCGTGGCGGACGACCACGAACTCGTCCGCCGCGGCATACGGGGACTCCTCCGCATTCGAAGCGGTTGGACCGTCGTCGGCGAGGCAGTGAACGGCCGCGAAGCGGTCGAAAAAGCAAACAAGCTGAAACCGCACGTAGCCATCGTTGATATCAGCATGCCCGATTTGGACGGGCTTCAGGCCACGCGCCAGATTCGCGAGACCTCCCCGACTACCGAAGTCGTTGTACTTACCATGCATGAGTCGGACCAAATGGTACGCCGGGTACTGGATGCGGGAGCACTTGCCTACGTCTTGAAGTCTGATCTTGCCGCCCACCTCGTTAAGGCCGTGAAAGCCGTCTCCTCGGGTAAGCTGTTCCTGACTCCCAGAGTTTCCGACATTGTTTTGAAGGGATTTCTCAAGAACGGCAGTCGAGTCGATGACAGGGACAATTCCCAGGAGCAGCCAACCCCGCGCGAGGTTGAAATCATTCGCCTTCTGGCGCGGGGAAAAGCCAATAAGGAGATTGCTGCCGAGCTAGGGATCGCCATCAGGACGGTCGAAACGCACCGAGCGAACATCATGCTGAAGCTTGGCATTCATTCCCTTGCCGAGCTCATTCACTATGCTATCCGCCACGACATCGTCCCGGCACCGACCGCGGCGGGATGACCGCGGCGGCGAAGACAGTAGCCGAGACAATAGGACTCCCTTTTACTCCATCTTCATCTCTGCGCCCATTTTCCCAAGATTCTCCGCTCGCCGCCCTGCATGCCCCGGTCCCGAACTTCAACCTTCAAACCTGTAACCTGCAAACCTTTCAACGCCTTACGTCCTCGTTCGAATGATATCCAACAAATAACTTGACACGCAGACTACTTCCTGCTATTCTTTCCCGTGTTTATTTACACTGAGTCCCGAAGTAGTTGCTCTGAGTCTCCATCGACCTGTCCCGATCTTATCGGGAAGATCCCGACCCCGTCCGGACCGAAGACTCCGGCCTTGTTGGAAAGAGTCGAATCCCATCCTTGTCGGCCTTTTGACTTTTTTCCTCGCGTGTCCCGCTCCCGCACTCCCGACCCTCGACTCCGCATTCTTCTGCTCACGGAACACGGTTCAATGACCTGCCCCGCCTGCCCCGACGCGGTCGGGGACCATTTCGGGGTCACCGCCCACTTTTGTTTTAAGTCCTTTAGCTGCAACACTTATGGGTCCCCCCGCAAGTGTTGCAAACAAAAGACTTACGGTCTGGCTAAACCCTTTAGATGCAACACTTACAAAAAACGGGGGGTACCCATCCTTCCAGCCAAGAGTATTTTCTCTCTCGCCACGCTTCCGCGAGGTTCGGACCTACGGCAGCGTAAGCGTCTGCGAGCCAGCATGGAGCGGATAGCGCTTTCCATGCCAGACGAATTCGCCTGGCAGCCCTGCGGGAAGATTCACGTGCATCGTCCACGTGCCGCGCTCGAATTTGTAGTCAACCTGGATGTCGGATTCTTTCCAGGGAAGCGACGCCGAAACGTTTTGCAAATTCCCGAGATGCGGCTCGATGACCACTTTCTCGAATCCGAGTGCGGCGGGGCGAATTCCCGCCACGATCGTCAGCAAGTCAAAATTCGGGTGCGCGCTCCAGGCGTGCGAATCGGACCGCGTTGGTTCGGGCTTCTCCGCCCAGGTGCTAAGACCGAGCGCCAGCATTTCTCTCCACGGACCCAGAAGTTCCAGATAACGGTCGCCCATGGCGGCATGATCGAGAGCACGCGCGAGATAAAAGCGGTAGTAGTACGAGGCTTTTTCCATCGGTGGCAGATCCCCGCGAGCTTTGAAAACGGGGTCACTCACAGAGAGCACCTTGGCCATCACTTCTCGTTGGCGCTGCCTGGGGACGACGTCCAGAAGAACGCCCAAAAAGTTCGCGTGCTGGCTGTAGAGTTGCTGCGCGGGAGTATCCGCCATCAGGCCGTTCTTTTCATTCCAGCAGAGGCGCTGAACGCCTTGCACCGCTTTCGTCGCCACCAACAGATATTGCTCCGCTCTCTGCCTGTCGCCGTAAGCAGATTCCAGTTCCGCGGCTTCGCGGAGCGCCATCGCGAAATGCAGCGTGAGCGGGGCGGAATTTCCATGCTCATCTTGTGGCGGGATGCCATCGCGAAAGCCGTCGGCCCAGTCGATGAAGTTCCACCAGGGCATCCGGTCAAGCAAACCGTTTTCCTGCTGATGCCGGACAAACCAATCAAGCACCGTGCGTGTCCCGGGCAAATGCGCGCGTACGAATGCAGGGTCCGCTCGATACAACGCAAAATCGTGCAGCATGCCAACCCACAGGAGAGAGAACGGCGGAATCGCCTGGAAATGGTTGGTGGGATAGCGGCTCAGAGTGATGCCGTCGGGAATGCGCGAATCGTCGAACGCTTCGATGGCTTGCTTCGCCAGGCGGTCATCTCCCGCGACGGCGTAAGAGATCAGTGCTTGTATCCGCGTATCACCTACGTACTGCAACTGCTCCCAGTAGGGAGTGTCCATGTAGGTTTCATGCGCATCGAGGCGTGCCGTCCTCCAGCCAACCTCCCAGATGGAGGACAATGCCGGATCATCGGAGACGAAGCGCGCGCGCTGCTGAAAAGGAAATGCTGTGAACGAGGCAGTCAGGTGAAGAAGCCGCAGAGGCTGATCGCGCGTTTCAATGTCGAGCTGGAGATAGCGCCAGGTTCTCCACACCAGCGAAGACAGCATCCTGTTCTCCGCCCCGTCCGTAATGTACTCGTCGTAAACACCGATGATTTTCTTTCCCGCGATTTCATTGCGGTTGCCCTTTTCTCCTTTGGCGTCCTTGAGCGCTTCCGCATACGTCACGCGAATGCTGGCGTCCTTTCCGCCGCTGACAACCAAGTTTGTAAACGCGGTGGTCAACACGGTGTTGTCGAGAAGCAGCGACACTTTTTGATTTGCCGCGACCTCCAGCGGCGCGTCCGGGAATCCTCCGGCCGTGGCGATGCCGGACATTCTTACGATTTGGCCGCCCGGCGTTTCTCGCCAATCCATCGCCGGAAGAGGATCGCGAATCAACTGCCAATTGTTAGGCGTGTCTCCGAGTCCGCGATCGGCAGCCGGCCCCAGGGGCTGAGCTTTCTTCCAGCGAGGCGATGCGGTTGTTGGGGCGTCCCAGGTCCAGTCAAAAATTCGCCCGTCGATTTTCTCGAAGGGGTCCGCGGCAAAATATTGCAATTCGGGCCTGGAGACCGCGGCTACCTGGAAGCCAGGCTCCTCTTCGGCCAACCACGAGTCGTTCGTATTGGCCGTTTGCTCCTGTTGGCTTTCTCCGCGAACAAGAAACCCCGTGCGGTTGCTGATCTGCGCGACGGGAGCAAACGTTCCCAGATTCCAAACCGTGGCGGCAAGAATATTTTTTCCAGCGTGAAGAAATGGCGCGAGGTCGTACACTTCGTACCTCCAATGAGGTAAATCTCCGCGCGCAGGCCCCGACCCGACGCGTTGCTGGTTCACCATCAGCAGGAAGCGATTGTCCGCCGTTACATCAACAAGAAAATGCGCGGGAACTTTCGCCAGTTCGATTTCCTTGCGGAAGTGAAGCATGGTCACGTCCCTGGCGGAAGCGCCAGGTGAGGTGATCCATTGAACGGGAACGGGTTTCGCGGGCGACTGCGGCGAGGGATCTTGCGCGGCAGTATCAGCTCTCAGTGAAAGAAAGAGCAGCATGGCAGCGAGTAGCGTCGGGAAGGGAAGACGTCGTCCGAATTGGGAGGAGTTTGCCACTTGATTTCTCGTTGCGTTCAAAATGGCTCGAAGGAAATGCCAAATTGCCCGCCGGCCTGGGCGACGAGAACGCTTGTGAACTTGTGAACCAAGTGAACCTTTTTCGTTGTAAACATGCGGGCATTCTTCCACGGAGGAGCGCGTTCGCGCAACTTCGCACACCAAGAGACTACTGGGAAAGTTTACTGTCCTGGCGGGATTTCCAGAGAATTTGGCGGAAAATGCCGAGGGTGAGTTCGGCGTCGGTGGCGGAGAGATGCAAACGGTGGACGAGGCGACGAATTTTTTCGTCGGTGGGTGCAGCGGAGCGCCGCTTCCGCGGACCGCTGGGAGTAGATTTCAAATAGCCGCTGGAGCGGAGAGCGTCAAGCAAAAGAACGGTGAGGCGTTCGAGATCGGCGGCGGTGGCAGCGAGATGTTTTTCGGGTTTCACGATGGCTTGGGGATCGCACGCGAGTTCGTAGAGGCAGACGGCGACGGCCTGGCCGAGATTCATGGAGCGATGCTCTTCGCGAGTGGGGATGCGCAGGAGCCAGTGGCAGTGGCTGAGGTCCTCATTGGAAAGGCCGCGTTTCTCTGAACCGAAGAGAAGGGCGGCGCGACTGCCGGCGAGGTGCCTTCGAAGGAGTCGCCCGGCTTGCTCGAGGCGGCGAACGGGATGCTGCGGTTGGCGGCGGCCAACAGCGGTCGTGCCGACAACAAGAGTGCAATCTGCGACGGCTTCGGTAACGGTTTTGAATTCCGCGGCCTGTGCAAGCAACGGTTCAGCACCAACGGCGGAACGCGCTTCGCGGAAGGCCAGTTCGTAGGGATTCACGACGCGAAGATGGAAGAAACCGAAGTTACTCATGGCGCGCGCAGCGGCGCCAATGTTGAGCGGATTGCGTGGCTCGACGAGGACGACGCACAAGTGGTCGAGTTGGGGGAGGGGCGACAAGGGAGACGAGTTTACAGCAGAGGAGAAGCGATGATGTAAGGAAGTAGAAGTGAAGACGAGTTAGTCTTAGTTTCCGATTGCTAAACCTATCAGAGGCTTGTCGCACTCATTGAGATAAACTTGCAGTTGGATAAGTGGGAACGGCGGAAATCGATGATGTCTCTTCGAAGGGTATTTCTATTACTCGTGCTCACCTTGCCCTGCCTTCTAAAGGCACAAGAGATCAAATATATCGACCTCATTGCCCTTCGTCAGCGCACGGAACTCCGGCACCCTCCGGCACCAGAATCGGATTGTAGAGAGGGCACGGGTTGTCTCGGTGGTGGCTATGGCGGCGGGAGCATAGGAGATGGGGCGTCCGACCAGCGCGACCCGCATGCCCTGGGAATCTACTTGTTGCGTGTTACTCCGACTGACATTAATCCAGTCGAGCCATTCCAAGTCGAGTTCAAAATTCTCAACGCCGGAACCGCTCCTATTGAGCTGCCGGTTTCACCTCATTTATCCGACCTGCAGCCTAGGGATGAGTCTGCGGCCTTCAACTATTTCAGCCTTGCACTGGTTGTGCGAGGAGAAGCTGAGCCGCAGGGACCACGAGTGGATTCTGTTGGCTTCGTCGAGCTGTTCGGATCGCCTGACCACGCGGAAAGCATGATGGTATTGCGGCCTGGAGAATGGATTCGAGTCAATGCGAACGTGAAGCTATTGAAGTGGCCGTCGGAGCCGGTATCTGCGCGCTTGCGTGGAAATTTTTGGCTGCGAAAGAATACGTTCCATCCTCATCCAGGTGGTCAGTTTATTGAGGCACGCAACCTATACCCAAACGAAACGCCCACTCCGCTCGTAGCTGTGCGTTTGCTTCCACCGGTAGGCTCTGACCAGGTAAAGCAGTAGCGCCTCTATGGCCAGATTTCAGCACCACGACGGGTCCTGTGCGCGCGTGATAGACGCGTGACAACAAACTGATCTGGTGCGAAAGATTCGAGGAGCAGTAAGATTCCGCCTGGAAGGCGGCGCTACGACCGAGCAGGGCTAGGAAGGCGGCTTGTGTGGGCGGCGAGGGGTAACATATTCTGGAAGTTAGAGATTTGAGGTTAGAAATTGGATAGAGTGTCCCCGACAGATTCAAGCGTTGATTCCCTGAGGCAAAGAAGTTCGAAGTTCGAAGTTCGCAGTTCGAACTAAAGGTAGAAAAAGAACGACGGACTTAACGCAGAGAGGGCCAACGGCAGCGCGACAGTTCGCAGAGAGCGCTGAGAGTGGCGCGCAAAGTTTACGGAGAGGATTGAGACGGTGGCAACTTCACTGGAAGCCTGGGTTGATGATGCGGCGAAGCTGACCAAGCCGGACCGCGTGGTGTTCTGCGACGGGTCCGAAGCGGAATACCAACGAATGATCGCGGAGATGCTGCGCGGAGGGGATTCCTTCGCGCTGAACGAGAAGACTTATCCGAATTGCCACCTGCACCGAAGCAGCCCGAACGATGTTGCACGGACGGAGCACCTGACGTTCATCTGCGCGCCAGATAAAGAGGACGCGGGACCCACCAACAATTGGATGGACCCGGACGCGGCGAAACACAAAGTGGGCGCGTTGCTGGATGGGGCCATGCGCGGGCGGACGATGTACGTGGTGCCGTACGTGATGGGGCCGGTGAAATCGCCCATCAGCAAGGTGGGCGTGGAGGCGACGGACAGCCCGTACGTGGTGGCGAGCATGCGGACCATGTCGCGGATGGGCAAGGTGGCGATGGAGCGGCTGGGAGCGTCGAACGAATTCGTACCCGGGCTGCATTCGCTGGGCGATCTGGATCCGATGCGGCGGTATATCGTGCACTTTCCGCAGGAAAAATTGATCTGGAGCGTGGGGTC
>WNFC01005575.1_pt1 | contig 16289 bp, 11 predicted proteins | sample 5400541 | NCBI WGS metagenome assembly WNFC01 (sample SAMN13153342, study PRJNA577476) | soil metagenome | isolation source: 120 cm saprolite under Douglas fir tree site 2 hole 2 replicate 1 | place: USA:California | collected 2015-04-18
CCGCACCGATGGAGCAGCTCGCCTGGATGTATCAATCGTGCGCGGCCCCGGTCGAGATGCGCACCGTCGACTCGGCGCAGCCGGGCGCGTTCTTCGCGGGGTTCGCGCGGGACAAGACCAGCGGCATCCTCGAGCTGACATCGAACGCGCGGGTGTCGTACGTGCGGTTCGACGCCGGACGTTACGCTAGCGGCTACTTCTGCGACAAACCGGACGTGATGGCTATTCCGAAATTTCTCGAGTCGCAGTTCCATGCCGGCGCCGGCGGGCAAACGCCCGTGCTCACGGCGGCCGTGTTCCCCTACGTCGCCGATCTGCCGCAGCAGGCCCCCAACGCGCTCATCAACACCTACCGCGAGCTGTACTGGCGTATCGTGGACGAGGTGGACAAGGAATTTCCGGGCGAGGCGAAGCGCCGGGCTCAGAAAGTGAGCGCGGGCATCGTGGACGCGCACAAGGCGATCACGATCCTCTCGGCACCGCGCGGGACGGATACTCCGGACTCCGTGGTGCAGCCGGAGGAGCTTTCGAACGCGCTTACGGACTGGTCGCTGCAGCTGCTGGAGGGCGTGGAGGTGATGATGCCCGGGACGGCGCCCAAAATCCTGCGCGAGGCCACGCGCGAGCACCGCTACGTGCTGCAATCGGCGGGCTACTACGGTCGCCTGCCGTGGCCGGTGTCGTGGTGAGATGGCCGGCACCCTGTACGTCGTGGCGACGCCGCTCGGCAACCTCGAGGACCTCTCTCCGCGCGCGGCCGCCACGCTGACCCGGGCCGCCGCCGTCGCGGCCGAGGACACCCGCCACACCAAACCGCTACTCGCCCACATCGGCTCGCGCGCCGAGCTCATCAGCTTCCACGCGCATTCGAGCGACACCGCGCTGCGCCGCATCCTGCACCTGTTGGCGACCGGCAAAGACGTGGCGCTCGTGACGGACGCTGGGACGCCGACGGTGAGCGACCCAGGCGCGCTGCTGGTGGCCGCCGCGCGCGAGCGCGACATCCCCGTGGTGACCGTGCCCGGGCCCACCGCCGTCGCGGCCGCCCTGTCCGTCTCGGGCCTCGGCGCCGATCGCTACCTGTTTCTGGGGTTCATCCCGCGAAAAGGGGCGGAGCGGCGGCGCCTGCTCGACGTGGTGGCGAAGAGCGAATGGACCGTGGTGCTGTTCGAGGCGCCGCCGCGAGTCGCCGAGCTGCTCGAGGATCTCGCGGCCGCGTGCGGCGCGGAGCGCCCCGCCGCGGTGGCGCGGGAGCTGACCAAGTTGTTCGAAGAGACCCGCGCCGGGACCCTGGCCGAGCTAGCGGGTTTCTACGCCGAGGCGCCGGCCCGGGGCGAAGTGACGGTGATGGTGGCGGGTACGGGTAAACCGGCCCGGGAAGAGCGCGCAGCTGGTCCTGACCCCGAGGAGCGCGCCCGCGCGCTCCTGGCGCAGGGCATGACGCGCCGCGACGTGGCCGAGCAGCTCGCCGCGGAGACGGGGATGACGAGAAATACCGCGTATCGGTTGGTGAACGGACTATGATGGTCAGGCGGACAGGCGGACTGATAGTGCTGCTGGTAACCGCGTTTCCGTCCGCCAGTCCTCCCGTCCGCCCACCTGCCGCTGCTCTCACCATCGGCCGCCTGCACTACGACGGCGGCGGCGATTGGTACGCTGGCCCCTCCGCGCTGCCAAACCTCCTGGCGGCGCTGCGCCAGCGCACGGCGCTTCCCGTCGCGGAGCGCGAGCGCGTCGTGACGCTCACCGGCCCCGAGCTGTGGGACGTTCCTTACCTCTTTATGACGGGTCACGGGAACGTCCATTTCTCGGACGAAGAGGTGAAACGGCTGCGGCGCTGGCTCGAGCAGGGGGGCTTCCTGCACGCCGACGACGACTATGGGATGGACAAGTCGTTCCGCCGCGAGATCGCGCGCGTATTCCCCGATCACCCCATGGTTGAAGTCCCGTTGAGCCACCCCATCTATCACTTGGTGTACGACTTCCCTCGGGGTATCCCCAAGATCCACGAGCATGACGGGCTGCCCGCCCAGGGGTTCGGTATATTTTTGGGTAACCGGCTGGTCGTGTACTATTCCTATCAGACCGACCTCGGGGATGGGTGGGAGGATCCCGAAGTGCACCACGATCCTCCGGAGCTGCACGAGGCGGCACTGCGAATGGGGGTCAACCTGTTCACCTACGCCGTGAGCGCAACGCGGTGACCGACACGGCCGTTCGGCTGCGGCGGCTCGGTGGGCCGCACGCGCGCGCCCGCGCCGGAGCCGTGTTGCTCACGAGCGCGGGCGTCGCATTTGCGATCGCGGCAGCCGGGCTGATGCTGGCCCCACGCGTCGCCCCGGTGGTGGTCGCGTGGCTCCTGATCGCGGCGATCGCCGGCGCGGCGCTGTGGCTGGCGCGCCGGGCAGGAAGTCCCGCCGGGCCCGCCGCCGTGGGGCGGCTGGTCGAGACGGCGGCCGGCACTCGCGCGGGGAGCGTCGTGGGAGTGCTCGCGCCGGCGGCGAGCGCGGGAGCGAGCCCGGAGTTGTTGGGGCTCGCCGACGCGCGAGCGGCCGCCGTGGTGGAGCGCGCGGCGCCGGCGGTGGCGCGGCTGCTGGCGCGCGGCACGCGGGCGTCGCTGCTGATGGGCGCGGGGACGGCGCTGCTCGGCGCCGCGCTATTCGTGGCGTCGTCGCCCGGAGCGGGACGGGCGGCGGCGTTCTGGCATCCGCTCCGCGCCATCGCCGACGCGCGCGCGCCGGTGCGTCTCGCGGTGGACCGCGCCACGGTGCGGCGGGGTGACAGCGTTACCGTCACGCTCGACGTCCCCGCGGCGACGCGGGCCATCCTCTGGACGCGCGGACCGGGAGAGCCATGGCGCCCGGCGCCGGTCGCGCTCGATTCGGTCGGCCACGCGACGCGGCGCATCGGCCCGCTCGAGTCGGACCTGTACCTTCGGGCCTCGAGCGGGAGCCGCCGGAGCATCGAGCGGCGTGTCAGCGTGGCGCTGCCCGCGTTCCTCGCCGGCATCGAGCTCACCGCGCGGTATCCCGAATACCTGGGGCGTGGCGACGAGCCGCTCGTTCCCGGCCCAGACGTGGTGGCGATCCCCGAAGGCACGGTGATCCTCACGAACGGCGCGGCGAGCGTTCCGCTGGCGGCGGCCGCGTGGCGCCGCGGAGGCGGACGTTCGCGCCTCGCCGTAACTGGGGCCCGGTTCTCCGGCCGGCTGGCCGCTCCGCCGTCCGCGTCGGGCGCCTGGCAGCTCGAGCTCGCGACGGTGGATGGGACGCCGCTCGAAGGTGATGCACTCGAGCTGCGACTGAGCGTCGTGCCCGATTCCGCGCCCGTGGTGAGCGTGCCAGTCCCGGGGCGCGATACGACGCTGCCGCTGTCGCTCCGGCAACCGCTCGTCATCGACGCGCGCGACGATCACGGTCTGACCCGGCTCGAGCTCGTGAGCTGGCGGGTGAGCCGGACGGGAAAGGTCGGGGCGGCGGTGCGCGAGTCACTCGACGTGTCGGGCGCGGGGGAGCGGGCGATCGTCCAGGGCGAGCTGGACGCGGAGCGGCGGGGACTGCTGCCGGGCGACACGCTGCGCCTCCGTGTCGAGGCGTGGGACAACGTCCCCGCGCCCGGGACTCACGTGGGGCGGAGCGACGAGCTCGCCTTGCGGCTCCCGAGCCTCGAGGAGCTGCGCGCCGCGACCCGCGCGGCGGCGCAGGACATCACCACCGCGGCGGACTCGCTCGCCGAGGCGCAGCGCGAGCTGGGGGCGCGGACGCGGGATCTGGCGCAGCAGCGCTCGCGCGACGCGGCGGGCACCCGCCGCACTGCGGACGGGCGGAACGGACCGCTGCCGTTCCAGACGACGGAGCGCGCGCAGGCGGTGGCGCGGGAGCAGGAGGCGCTGCAGCAGCGGGTCCAGGAGCTGTCGCGCGCGGTGGAGGAGATCGCCCGCGCGGCACAGGCCGCCGGGATGAATGACACCGCGTTCCAAGCGCGGCTGCGTGAGGTTCAGGAGCTGCTGCAACGCGCGGTGACGCCCGAGCTGGCGGCGCGGCTGCGCGAGCTGCAGGAGGCGCTGGCGCGGCTCGACCCGGAAGCGACGCGCCGCGCGCTCGAGCGCCTGGCCGAAGCGCAGCAGCAGCTCAAGGCCGAGCTCGAGCGCAGCGAGGAGCTGTTCCGCCGGGCTGCGATTGAGGGCGCGCTCGCGTCGCTCGCGGCCGACGCGGAGGACCTGCGGCGCCGCCAGACGGAGTGGAACCGCGAGGACGCGCCGCGGCCGGACAGCGCCGGCGCCGGACGACAGCGCGCGCTTGCCGATCGAGCGGACTCGTTGGCGCGCGGCATCGACCGAGTCGCTCAGGACCTGCGCGCGGCTCGCCCGACCGGCCTCGCGGCGCCGAGTCAGGCGGCGCGAGCCGCGCGGGCGGCGATGCAGCGCGCGGCGCAGGCTGCGGACCAGAGCCGGGCCCCGGCCGCCGCGGAGGCGGGAACAGAAGCCGAGCAGCAGCTCCAGGGTGTGCCCGACGCGCTGCGCGGTCAGCGCGACTCGCTGGCGCAGCAGTGGCGCGGGGAGACGCTCGCGGCGCTCGACCGGGCGCTCTCCGAGACGGCCGCGCTCGCCGAAGGGCAGCAGCGCGTGGCCGAGGCGCTGCGCCGCGGTGAAGCGGGCGCGGCCACCCGGTCGCGGCAGGCGTCGGTGGAGGAGGGAACCGACGCGGTGGCCCGCCAGATCCGCGAGGCGGCCGGGAAGCACGCGCTCGTCTCGCCCCAGCTCGACGCCGCGCTGGGCTATGCGAAGCGTCAAATGGCGGCCGCGCGCTCCGAGCTCGAAGAAGCCGATCCCAACGCCTCCGAGGCCGGCATGCTCGCCGAGGACGCGGTAGACGCGCTCAACGCCACCGCGCAGGCGCTGGCTCGCAGCCGCAGCCAGGTCGCGAGCGGAAAGTCGGGCAGCGGGTTCGCCGAAGCGGTGGAGCAGCTGGCGCGCCTGGCGCGCGATCAGCAGGGGTTGAACGGCCTGGCCCAGGGCCTGTTCCCAATGATGGGCCTGGGCGGCGAGGCGATGCTGCAGCGACTCCAGGCGCTCGCGGCGCGCCAGCGCGCGCTCGCGGACCAGCTCGAGCGGCTCCAGGCGGGCGGTGCGAGCGCCGCCGCTGGTCCGCTCGCGCAGGAGGCGAAGGAGCTGGCGCGTCAGCTCGAGGCCGGGCGCCTCGACCAACAAACCATCGAGCGCCAGCAGCGCCTGTACCGCCGGCTGCTCGACGCCGGCCGCACGCTCTCGAACGACGAGCCCGACCAGACCAAGGAGCGTGTCAGCCGCTCCGCGACGGGCGACAGCGTGCACATCCCCGACATCCTGAAACCCGGTGCGACGGGCGCGGGCCCGCGGCTCCGTTATCCCACGTGGGAGGAGCTGCAGGGTCTCACCCCCGAGCAGCGCCGTCTGGTACTCGAGTATTTCCGCAGGCTAAATGAGCCGCCTCGGTCGCCTTGAGTTCGCGGGTAAACCCGCGACTCGGCAGTTCCCGCTGAAGCGGGACTCGGCCGGTTTACCGGCACATGCCGAGCCGCGGCTTCAGCCGCGCGTTACGGGCCGGAGCCCGTCGTTGCTGGTCCTTTGCTCGGTGGTGCTCTTGTTCGCACGCTCGCTGCCGGCCCAGGCCATCGGCCAAAGCTTCGAGCTCGAGCGATCCGGCCAGTACGAACAGGCGGCGGCCATCTACCTCGCGACGCTGCGGGCCGAGCCCACCAACATTTCGGCGCTGCTCGGTCTCGAGCGCGTGCTGCCGCCGCTCAATCGCCTGGGCGAGCTCTTGCCGGTGGCTCAGCGAGCGGCGGCGGCGAGTCCGAGCAACGTGGCGCTACGCGGCGTGCTGCTCCGCACCTACGTGGCCCTGAACGAGCCCGACAGCGCGCGGGCGTTGGCGCTCGAGTGGGCCAGGGCCGCGCCGCGCGACGAGGCGCCGTACCGCGAGTGGGCCATGGCGCTCGAGGACGCGCACCGCCACGCCGCGGCGCGCGATGTGCTGCTCGCCGGCCGGCGCGCGCTCGGCCGGGCCGGCGCGTTCGGAATCGAGATGGCGGAGCTGAGCCAACTCTCCGGAGACTGGGAAGGCGCGGCGCGGGAATGGGCCGCGGCGCTGACGGACGCGCCGGTGCAGCTGCCCAACGCGGCGAGCGCTCTGGGCGAGGCACCGGACGGGCAGCGCGAGCGCATCGCGCGCCTGCTCACCGATGGGACGCCGTCGCCGCTCGCGCGCCGCCTGGCGGGCGAGCTGCTGTTGGGTTGGGGGCAGCCGCTGCGCGGCTGGGCCGTGTTCGAGCCGAGCGTCGCCACGCCGTCCGCGGATGCGGCGTTCGCCGCGCGGCGCTTCGCCGACCTCGCGGGCGGCCGCAACACGCCCGAGGCGCGCCGCGTGCGCGCACTCGCGCTCGCGCGCTACGCCGATCTGTCACCCCCCGGAGGGACGGCGGCCCGGGCGCGCGCCGACGCGGCGCGCGCTTTCATCGAGGCGGGCGATCAGGTTGCCGCGCGTGCCGTGCTCGAGCGGGTGGCGCAGGACTCGAATGCGCCGCCCGACGCGCAGCGGCTTGCCCAGCGCGCGGTTGTCGAGGCGCTGATCGAGGGGGGAAAGCGCGACGAGGCCGCCCGTCAGCTCGCGAGCAACGCCCGGCTGTCCGCCGATGACCGCGCGAGCTTGCGGCTGCGGCTGGCGCGCGCCTCGATGCTGGCCGGAGAGCTGGACCGCGCCGAGACGGAACTGGCGCGCGATTCGAGCGTCGAAACCATGGCGCTGCGAGGGTGGATCGCCCTGTATCGCGGCCGATTGAGTGATGCCCACCGCCTGTTCCTCACCTCTGGGCCGTACGCGGGCGACCGGCGCGATGCCACCGCACGCACGGAGATGGTGGCCCTACTGCAGCAAGTGCCGGGCGACTCGTACCCCGCGCTGGGCGGGGCGCTGTTGTTACTCGCCCAGGGCGACTCGGTGCGCGCCGCCCAAGCCCTGCGCCTGGCGGCCGGGGGTCTGGTCACCCGGGAGGGCGGAGGCGGGCGGCCCGATCTGCTGCTCCTGGCCGGACGTGTCGCGGCACGGCTCGATACCGCGCAACAGCGCTCCGCGCTGGAGGTATTCGACGAGGTGGTGCGCGGAGCGGGCCAGGGTGCGGCGGCGCCCGCTGCCGAGCTCGAATGGGCCCGGTTGCTCGAGCGCCGCGCGGAGACGGCGGAGGCGATCAGACACCTGGAGCACCTGATTCTCACCTATCCCGGGAGCGCGGTGGTGCCCGAGGCGCGGCGCGAGCTCGAGCGGGCGAAGGGGGCGATTCCCCGGTCATGAAACGAAGAGCGTTCGTGACGGCGGTCGGGCGCACGGCCGCACTAGCGGTCGGAGCTGACTTCCTCGGCCTCGCGCCGCCACTGTCCACCCAGCTCTTGATCCCCATGGACGAATCTCAGAGCGATCACCTCAAGGCGTACGGCGTCACCTATCGAGTGGTGCAGGCGGGCATCAAGGCGGAGTGGCTCTTGAACTACCGCGGCGGATCGTTTCTGCTGCCGGACGGGCCCGCGATCCGTCGCGACGCGGCGCTCGCCGGCGTGAGCGTGGAGCCGGTGGAGGACGCCCGGGTCACCGCGATCCGGGGCGAGATCGAGGCGAGCAACATGGACGCCGTGCCGCTCGAAAAGGCGCCCAAGGTGGCCGTGTACGTGCCGCCCAACGTGCCGCCGTGGGACGACGCCGTCACCATGGCGCTGCAGTACGCCGGAATTCAGTTCGACAAAGTTTGGGATTTCGAAGTGCTCGGCGGCAAGCTCGCGGGTTACGACTGGCTGCACCTGCACCACGAGGACTTCACCGGACAGTTCTCGAAGTTCTACCTCATCTATGCCGGCCAGCCGTGGCTGGCGGAGATGGTGCGGTTCAACGCCGATGCGGCGAAGCAACTGGGGGCGGCGACCGTCCCCGATTTGAAGAAGGCAGTGGCGCGGCGGATCCGAGAATACGTGGGGAATGGCGGGTTCCTGTTCGCGATGTGCACCGCGACGGAGACGCTCGACCTGGCGCTCGCCGCCGAGCGCGTGGACATCGCGGCCGTCTTCGCCGACGGCACGCCCATGGACCCGCAGGCGGACGCGAAGCTCGACTGGTCGAAGGCCCTCGCCTTCACGGGGGCGCACGTCGAGCCCGCACCGCAGATCGCGAGTTTTTCGGACATCGATGGGCACCAGGTCAACGCCCCGGCGCGCCGCCAGCCCCTGGGGGCGTTCAAGCTCTTCAATTTCAGCGCCAAAATCGACCCGGTCCCGACGCTCCTGGTGCAGAACCACCGGCAGGTGATCCCCGACTTCTACGGCCTCACGACGTCCTTCCTGAGGACCCGTTTGAAGCCCAGCGATATCGTGCTGGCGGACGAAGAGGGGGCTCCCTGGGTAAAGTACATCAACGGCAACCACAGCAAGGGGACATGGACGTTCTTCGGCGGCCATGATCCGGAGGACCAGCAGCACCAGATCGGCGATCCACCCACCGACCTGTCGCTGCATCCCCAGTCGCCGGGCTACCGGTTGATTCTCAACAACGTGCTCTTCCCGGCGGCCAAGAAGCGCGAGCTGAAGACGTGAGCGTCGAGCGCCTGGCCCCCGCGGTCCGCGAGCTGTTGCGCGCCGAGATCGCGGCGGCACGCGGGCGGGAAGTGTCGTTCGTCGCCCGTCTCGACGCGGACGGCTTGATTGTGGAGGCACGGGTCGTGGCACGCGGGACGGTGGACGCCGTGCTTGCGCTTCCGGGAATCGCGGTGCGCGGCGAGCTGCTGCTGCACAACCACCCCAGCGGCGTGCTCGAGCCGTCGGGCGCGGACCTGAGCGTTGCTGCACGGCTGCACGACGGCGGCGTGGGCTTCGCGATCGTGGACAACGAGGTCACCGACTGCTACGTGGTGGTCGAGTGCCCGCGGCCGCGCGCCACCACCCGGATCGATCCGATCGACGTCGCGGGCCTGCTCTCGCCCAGCGGTCCGGTGGCCCGGGCGCTCGGCAGCTTCGAAGATCGCCCCAGCCAGCGCGACATGGCGGCCTACGTCTCCGACCTCTACAACGACGGCGGGGTCGGCATGCTCGAAGCGGGGACCGGCGTGGGAAAATCGTTCGCGTATCTGGTGCCGGCGCTCGTGTGGGCCCGCGAGAACGGCGAGCGGACCGTCGTGTCCACCAACACGATCAACCTGCAGGAGCAACTCGTCGGGAAGGACCTCCCGATCCTCGCCCGCGCGCTCGGCAGTGGCGACCATTCGCCGACGTTCGCGCTGCTCAAGGGGTGGCGGAACTACATCTGCCTGTCGCGCCTCGAGCAGGCCCGGGAGCAGGGGGACTCCCTGTTCGAAGACGAGCGGCGGGTGGAGCTGGACGGCCTGGCGGCGTGGGCCGCCCGGACGAGCGACGGCTCGCTCGCCGACTTGAACGACGAGCCGAGCGGCGACGTGTGGGACGCGGTGGCGGCGGAGTCCGATCTGTGCACGCGGCTCAAGTGCCCCCATTTCGACCGCTGTTTCCTGTTCCAGGCGCGGCGGCGCGCCGCGGAAGCGGACGTCGTGGTCGTGAACCACCACCTGCTGGCGTCCGATCTCGCCGTGCGCATGGCGTCGGACAACTGGCAGGAAGCCGCCGTGCTGCCGCCGTATCGCCGGCTGGTGCTGGACGAGGCCCACCATCTCGAAGACGTGGCGGCCACGCATCTCGGCGCGCAGGTCAGCATGCTCGGCGTGCAGCGCCTCTTGTCCCGGCTCGAGAAAAACGGTCGCGGGCTCCTGCCCACGCTGCGCTCGGTGCTGTTCGGGCGCGACGATCTCATGTCCGCGCCGAGCCGCGAGCTGGCGCAGCAGGGCCTGGCCGACGCGCTCGCGGCGGCGCGCCGCGCGGCGGACGACTTGTTCGCGCGACTGGCACGGCGGCTCGACGGCGAGCCGGGTCCGGCGCCCGTGCTGCGCCTCTCCGACGAGTTCCTCTCGGACGCCGTGTGGGACGAAGGGTTGGGCGTGGCGCTCGACAATCTGCTGCTCGCCTGCTCGCGCCTGTCGGAAGGCGGCGCGATGATCGCTGACCGGCTGACCCTCGACGACCCCTCGGAGCGGCGCGCCCAGCTGGTCGGCGAGCTGCGGGGCGTGGTGCGGCGGCTGGACGCGGCGGCCGCGGGTCTCACGGCGACGCTGCGCCCTCCGGCCGCCGGTCCGGCCGCGGTGCGCTGGCTCGAGCGGCGCGGTCGCAAGACGCCGAACGTGTCGCTCGCCGCCGTGCCGCTCGATCTGGCGCCGGTCCTCAAGGAAAACCTGTTCGACCGGATCGAGACCGTGGTGCTCACGAGCGCCACCCTCGCGGCGGGCGGGGACTTCAGCTACCTCGAGGAGCGGCTGGGGCTGGACTTGCCGCCGGCGCGGACCAAGGTGCGTGAGATCCATGCCTCGCCCTTCGACTACGCCTCGCAGTGTCTGTTCGGGATCCCCACCGATCTCCCCGAGCCGCGCGACGACGAGTCGGGGCACGGCGCCGCGGTCGCGCGGGTGCTGGTGGAGCTGGCCCACGCGTCCGACGGCGGCATGTTCGTGCTGTTCACGAGTCATGCGGCGCTGCGGCGCGCGGCGGAAGCGGTGCGCGACTCGATCGCCGGCCGCTGGCCGCTGTTCGTGCAGGGCGAAGGACAGCGCGATCACCTGCTGCGACGTTTCCGGGAGGCGGGCTCCGGGGTTCTCCTGGGAACCGACTCGTTCTGGGAGGGCGTTGACGTACCGGGGCGCGCGCTGCGGGTGCTGATCCTCGCGAAGCTCCCCTTCAAGGTGCCGACGGAGCCGCTCACGGCCGCGCGGTTGGAGCGGCTGGAGGCGCGAGGCCTGAACGGCTTCGCGCATTACCTCGTCCCCAACGCCGCCCTGAAGCTGAAGCAGGGATTCGGGCGCCTGATCCGCAGCCGCGGGGACGTGGGAGCCGTCGTGCTGCTGGACCGGCGCGTCGTCACAAAGCGCTACGGGCCCATGATTCTCGAGGGGCTGCCCCCGGCCACACGGCTCGTGGGCCATTGGGCGGATGTGCGGGGCGCCTGCGAGGAGTTCTTCGCGCGACACGGCATCGGGGCGGCAGCTGGGGCGGTCGAGGGCGGTAACGCGCTGGACTAGGGGAGCGTAGATTCTTCGGAGAGGCGACATCGTGACCCCGTTCAGCAAGCGCTTGACGGCGCTACCCACTTACCCGATGGCCGAGATTCCGGCGATCAAGCGTCGGCTCGTGCAGCAGGGCGTCGACGTGATCGACGTCGGAGCGGGGGACGCCGATTTCGCGCCGCCCGAGGTGGCGGTGGAAGCGCTGGCGCACGCCATCCGCGACCCGGCGATGAGCCGCTACGCGTTTCAGATCGGCCTGCCCGCGTTCCGTGAGGCAGCCGCGGGGTACATGAAGCGGCGCTTCGGTGCGCGATTCGATCCGTTCACCGAGCTGCACCCGCTCATCGGATCCAAGGAGGGCATCGCACACCTTGCGATGGCGCTGCTCGACCCGGGTGATGTGGCGATCGTGCCCGAGCCGGGTTACGCCGTGTACGAGGGCGGCACCGTGCTCGCGGGGGCGGAGCCGTACCGCTACGCGCTGACGCCGCGAACCGGCTTCCTGCTGGAGCTCGACGAGATTCCCTCCGATGTCCTCCGCCGCGCCAAGCTCGTTTACCTGAACTACCCCAACAATCCCACCGCCGCGATCGCACCGCGAGATTATCTCGAGCGCACGGTGGCGTTCTGCAGGCAGCATGGGATCGTGATCGCATACGATAATCCCTACTGCGAGATCACGTTCGACGACCACGCGGCGGCGCCCAGCATCTTCGAGATCCCGGGGGCGCGCGACATCGCGGTCGAATTCCACTCGCTGTCCAAGACGTTCTGCATGACGGGGTGGCGGCTCGCGTGGGCCGCGGGGCGGCCGGAGCTGATCGCGGCGCTGGCGCGCGTGAAGAACTACGTGGACACGGGCGCGTTCCTCGCGGTGCAGGCCGCGGGGGCCGCGGTGCTGCCGCAGGCGGAGGGGCTGGCGCGCGGCTACGTCGCGCGCTTCCGGGAGCGGCGCGATGCCATGCTGCCGGTGCTGCGCGCCCAGGGGTTCGAGCCGGAGACGCCAGAGGCCACGATGTACGTGTGGGTGCCGCTGCCCGAGGGCGTCGCTTCGGCGGCGTTCGCCCGGCGCGCGCTCACGGAGGCGGGAGTGGTGACGCTCGCCGGTAGCGGGTTCGGGGCGGGCGGTGAAGGATTTTTCCGTATCGCGCTCACGGTCGGCACGCCGCGGCTGGTCGAAGCCGCCGAGCGGCTGGGAAAGGTGCTCGCCGCTGTTTGAGATCCGGAGGCCCCCGCTCAAGTTTCGGCGGCTCACCTGGGTCGTCAGCGGGGTCGTGCACCTGACGATCGTCATCCTCGCATTCAGCGGGTCGTGGCGCATCGACCGGCCGCAGGGCCTGATCACCATCATTCCGCCGTCCCGGCCGCAGCCGCCCGAGCTGCCGCCGTTCGGCGGCACGCGGCGCGGCAAGGGTCCGAGTGGCGGCCTGGGACGGCCGCTGCCCAACGGCGCCGCGCCCGACACGACCCGGCCCGTTCCCGCTCCCGTGGGTAAGCCCGACACGACGCTCGCCACGAGCCCGGTGGCCGTCGGCCCCCACATGGTGACCCTACCCCAGGTGGGCGACGGTCGGCTGTGGGTGCTGCCGCGGCCCGCGCTGCCGTCCGAAGTCGCCGACGCGCTGTACGAGCCGCAGGAGAGCCGCGACACGACCGTGGTGCGCCGGCTGCGCGCCATGGTCGACTCGCTCAACGTGTTCATCGACCAAGATCAACGGTCCCGGCGAATCCCCGTCTGGACCACGGACGTAGCCGGGAAGGTGTTCGGTATCGACTCGCAGTTCATCCATGTGGCGGGCATCAAGATTCCCACGGCAGCGCTGGCGCTCCTACCGATCAGCCTGCCGCAGGGGAACTACGACGAGCAACGGCGGGCGCGCCAGCTTGACGAGATGCGGGAGGACCTGATGCAGGCGGCCCGACGCACCGAGACACTGCGGTTGTTCAAGCAGTACGTGCGCGACCTGCGGGCGCGGAAGCAAGCCGAGCGCGACGCCGAGCGTCGAGCCCGGGGCGATACGACGCAGGCGAAGACGGATAGCGTCAGCGCGGTGCCGTAGTCGCCACTTTCAGCCGCTCCAGCGCCGCCTCTTTCCCCACCACATACAGCAGCTCGTTCACCGGCTCCGACACGGTGCCGCCAGTGAGCGCGATGCGAATCGGCTGGAAGATTTTCCCCGCCGCCACACCCTGCTGCTCTGCTAGCGCGCGCAGCCGCCGCTCGAGCTGCTCGGGGGTCCAGTCGGTCTCCTTGAGCGCCGCGACACTCGCCTCGAGCGACGCCTTGTAGCCGGCTGGATCCTTCGCGATCTCCTGCTTTGCCTTCTCGTCCACGACGACGTGCTTCGGGTCCAGCCGGGCGGCCACCTGGCGCGCGACATCGAGCGTGGTGCGCGACCGGGTCTTCACGGCGGCGATCGCCTTGAGCACCGCCTCCTTGTTCCCATTCACCCCGAGCTGCGCCAGCTGTGGAGCCACGAGCGGGTAGAGATCCTCGGCGGGCGTCATCGAGAGGTACTGGCCGTTCATCCACTCGAGCTTCGTCATGTCGAAGATCGCGGCTTTTTGCTGGATCCCGGCGAACGAAAACAGCTTGATCATCTCGTCCAGCGTCATGATCTCGCGGTCGCCCCCGGGACTCCAGCCGAGCAGCGCCAGGAAGTTCCGCATGCGCCAGGAAGTTCCGCATGGCGGCGGGGAGAATACCCATGTGCTGATAGTCGCCCACCGCCGTCGCGCCGTGACGCTTGGAGAGCTTCTTGCCGTCGGGGCCGTTGATCATGGGAACGTGGCCGAACACCGGCAGCGGGGCGCCGAGCGCGCGGTACAGCGCGATCTGCTTGGGCGTGTTCGAGATATGGTCGTCGCCGCGCAGCACGTGGGTGATTCGCATGTCGAGATCGTCCACGACCACGGCGAGGTTGTAGATCGGCGTGCGATCGGAGCGCAGGATGATGAAATCCTTGATATCGGCGCCCTGGAACGAAATCCCGCCGTGCACCGCGTCCTCCCAAGCGATCTCGCCGGGCGGCACGCGGAATCGGATCGCGCCCTCCTCCATGTACGCCTTGCCCTCGGCGAGGAGACGGTCGGCGATTTCCTGGTGGCGCTTCACGCGGGCGCCCTGGAACACGAGCTCCTCGTCCCAGTCGAGGCCCAGCCAGGTGAGGCCGTCGAGGATCACCTGCGTATGCTCGTCGGTCGAGCGCGCCTTGTCGGTGTCTTCGATGCGCAGCAGGAACTTGCCGCCCTCGTGGCGGGCGTACAGCCAGTTGAAGAGGGCGGTGCGGGCGCCTCCGACGTGGAGATAGCCCGTCGGGGACGGAGCGAAGCGGACGCGGGTGGACATGGTTGCTGGGGGCTAGGGATTAGGGGCTAGGGGTTAGGGGGCCTAAGACCTAGCACCTAGTACCTAGCACCTGCTTCCGTCACGGAGAGGGGGGGATTCGAACCCCCGATAGGGGTATTAGCCCCTATAACGGTTTAGCAAACCGCCGCCTTCAGCCACTCGGCCACCTCTCCAACGTGTTGCATCCGTCGGGCGGAACGTAGTGGCGCTGGAATACGCGGGCAAGCCGACGCCTCGTCAGTAGCCCCGCTCCATCAGCTTCACCCGCTCGGCCAGATCGGCCGGCTCAGTCTTGACCAATTGGCCGAGGGGACTGATGTAGATCCGCACGGCGGGGGCTCCCGGGATGCGGGTGGGTCCGAAGACGAAGCGCCACACGCGCGGGTGTCCCGGCAGCTCGGGTGCGCCCTTCCACAGAAAGTCCGTGGACTGTTTGCCCAACTCGGGGGGGGGAGCGCCGAGCAGATCACCCACGGTGTAAAAGGCGGCGGCCCAGGAGGCTCCGAGCAATAGGGCGCCTGCAAAGGCGGCCATGAGGGTCATCCAGAACAGGCGTGCCATTTTGAGTCCCGGTTGGGGGGGGGCTGCGTCCTAACGGATAGCGAGTGAGCCTTGGGAGCACAAACGAGTGACCCGGCGGGGTGGTCCGGTTCGCGGCGAAACTGTCGCAACCGGGCCACAAAAACCGGGCATTTGCGACATGCGCCCCGATGTCGTGGAATGCCCGTGAGCCCAGTCACGGTGCGGCTTTAGCGCTATGTACGGATGCGTGGCACCCCCTTTGCCCTTGCCGAAGCCATGCAGCCCATCAAAGCAGCGCTCGTCGCGGTGGTGGCGGTCGGCGGATGGCTCACGCCCGCGGCTGCCCAAAAGGCCTCCCGCGTACCGAGCCTCCGGGCCGCGTCCTACATCTATCTCACGCCCAACCCGTTTCTGGGAGCGCTCACCGCCCGGGTTCAGCGTCCCTTGCGGCCCAGTCCGGATCGTCGCGCGCTTCACGCCGTTGCGGTCGCGATGCCGGCAAGGGCGTCCTGGAGTACGGAGTATCTGACACGGCTTCCCGCGCGCGTGTCGTGGACGCACTCGCACACCGCCTTGGCCAGTGCGTTCGTCGTCACCCTGTTGATCGATGCCGCGCAGACTCGTGAGCTCGCCCGCCAGGGATGGGTAGGCTTCCGCGAGTCCAATCCGCTGCTGGGCGAGCGGCCGAGCGTGGGCCGGGTGAACAGCTACACCGCCCTCGCCGGTCTCGGCGTACTCGGTGCGGCCGCGGCGGCGCCACCGCGCTGGCGCCCCTGGCTACTCGGCGCCGCGGTGGCGGTGCAGGCGTTCACGATCCAGGGCAGCGTGCGCCAGGGGCTCCCGATCAGATTCCCCTAGACGCAACGCGCGAGTGAACTCGCGGCTCGGCACTGCCCGTAAACGGGCGCCGCCGGGCCGCTTCAGCGGTAGTGCCGAGTCGCGGCTTGAGCCGCGGATTAGATTCGGCGAATGACCCTCGCTGTACTGTCGACCATCCCCGCCGTCAATCGCTCCATCATCCGTTGCACCCGCTGCCCGCGCCTGCGCGCCTATTGCCGCCGGGTAGCTCGGGAGAAGAAACGTGAGTTTCGCGACTGGGAGTACTGGGGAAAGCCCGTCCCGGGCTTTGGCGATGCCGAGGCGCGGTTGCTCGTCGTGGGACTCGCCCCTGCGGCGCATGGCGCGAACCGCACCGGGCGCATGTTCACGGGAGACTCGAGCGGCAACTGGTTGTACGAGGCATTGTATCGCCACGGGTTCGCGAGCCAACCGCAATCGC
>WNFC01013041.1_pt1 | contig 16284 bp, 20 predicted proteins | sample 5400541 | NCBI WGS metagenome assembly WNFC01 (sample SAMN13153342, study PRJNA577476) | soil metagenome | isolation source: 120 cm saprolite under Douglas fir tree site 2 hole 2 replicate 1 | place: USA:California | collected 2015-04-18
AGTTCACGACGCCGGCGATGGTCAGCGCCACGTTCGTCGCCGCCTGCACGAGAGCGACCTGGCAGGTGGGCAGGCGCGGCTGCAGGTACGCAACGACGTCGGCGACCGGCTGCGCACCGACCGCGCCCGAGGCGCCGGCTAGGTAGAGGTCCACCTGGCCGGGGATCGCCGGGTCCTGGATGGCGAGCGTCTTGGTGATGGTCGTTGCGTGCCCCGCTGCCGCCTCCGCGAGGGTCGCCCACAGGGAGAACACCGACTGCGTGGGAGCGACCCCGAGCGCAGGCCAGCGCTGCTGACAGCGCAGCATGTACGCCGAGTCGGATTCCGCGTCGGCGCCTTGCGAGGTGACCCACGTCCCCGAGCCGGGATCGGGATTGTTCACGGTGACGCCTGGAAGCGTGCCGCCGACGATGGAGGTGATGGTCCCGTTGCCGACGTTGAAGGCGGAGCCGGGCGAGATCGCCTGCACCTGCAGGTTCAGGCTGCCGCTCTTCGCGAGCGTCCCGCCGGTCGTGTTCGTGTAGAGCAGGCCGGAGCTGGACGCGAAGGTCATCTGCCCGGCGGTGATGGTGAACGGTCCAGCCGAGGCGGCGTCTGTGAGCGTTACCTGGCCGGCCGTCGCAGCGGCCGCGTTGCGGGTCAAGCCGTAGAAGTTCTGCCCGAGCAGATCCGCCCACGAGGCGGTCGCGGTGGTGGTGAACCCGCCGGCTGTGATCGCCGCGTCCTGGGCGGAGAAGAGGGCCAGCGCCTGCACGTCGATCTCGACGAATTGCCGGTAGCTCCCTGACGCGGACCAGGCGGTGACCGCGAGCGCTGAGACGATCAGGGCGAAGGTGAACGTGTCGCCCAGGCCGAACGAGGTGCCGGCGCCGACCGGACCCGACTGGAAGGTGACCGTGACGCCGGTCGTGGAGAGGAGGTAGGCGCCGGTCGAGGCAGGGACCGTCTGGTTCGCGCTGAAAGTGACGCCACCGTCGAGCGAGTACTGGAAGACGGCCGTCCCGAGCTCGCCAGCGGTGACGATCTTGATGACGATCTTCGGGTAGGCGGCGGTCGGCGATCCGGAGAGGGCGATGGTTCCGGTGCCGATCGCGACTCCGCCGGCCGCCGTGCCGCTCTGGACGACGATGCCCTGCCCCTTGAGCGAGCCGAGGAGCATGGTGCGCAGCTGGTCGACGGTCAGCGGCGCCGTCAGCTGCGAGAGCGTGAGCGACATCTACCCCGCCTTCAGGATGGAGAGCGTCACCGCGGTGACCGCGAGGACCAACTGGAACGGGCCCGCGCTGGTCGTCCCGGTCAGATGGATCGTGACGGACTGCCCCTGCGCGGTGAGCGGGTTCACGGTAACGTCCGCGTTCGCGGTGGCGACCGTCTCCTCGCGCAGCGCCTCCCGCTCGACAGCTGCCTTGATCGATGCCTGCGCGTCCGAGGTCAGCGCCTCGTTCAGGTAGGCGCGGACGTCGGTGCACTCGTTCGGCGCCCAGAACCAGGCGCCGCGCGGGTTCGTCAGGCGGCGCGCAATCCGCTGTGCGAGCGCGACCAGGCCGGAGACCAGGACGTCGTTCGCCGACAGATCCGGGTAGCAGGAGATGTCGGTGCCGAGATCGAGGGCCATGGGTCAGGTCGTCTTGTTCGCGGAGAGTTTCGCCAGGACGGCGGTCTGGTACGCGGTGATCGCGATGACGATCGCAGCCGCTGCGGCTGTCGCACCGGCCGGTGAGCCGGAGGTGCCGACATTGGTTGCGATGGCCTGCATCAACGTGTCGAAAGCGCCGCCGGCGGTCGAGAAGTCGTCGCCGAAGATGAGCGGGTGCGCCGCTCCGGAGCCGCCCAGCTTGATCGCGGTCGCGGTGATGGTGAGGAGCGTGACGCTGGCCGACTCCCACACCGTCGCGATCGGCTTCTGCGGGTCGCCGCCGGCGAACTCCAGCAGCACGCGCGCACCCGCGGCGATCGTCGCGGTGACGCCCGGGACACCGTAGCGGATCGGCACCTTCGAGTATCCCGGGAGCCGCGTGTCGTCCGGCTGCAGCTCGAGCGAGCCGTCTCCGTTCTGCGACACGGCCTTGCATTGGTATGCGGCGAGATAATCGACTCGCGGCCCCAGGATGTTCAGCCCGACCACGCTGCGGATGAACGCGGCGAGGCCGGCCTTCGCGCGATCGGAAGCGGGCACAGGTCAGCTCTCCGTCAGGACGACCGTCCGCACTTCGGTGGCCCGGATGATGTGGTGGACGCCGCCGACCCTGACCGCCTGCGCGCCCTGCCCCGGCACCGAGAACTGGAGCGTGGTCCCGGGCAGCACCGAAGGCGCGATCGACGCGATGGTGACGCGCCCCTTCTCCGGCTCGGAGTGCATGGCGAAGACGTCGCGCAGCGTAGCGGCGGGCCAGCTCTCGAACCCGCACCACACCGTTCCGTCGACGAGCACACGCCAGACCGCGTTCGGGACCGCCTGCAGCAGCGAGGCGACCACAGACGACGCCGGCGCCGCCATGCGCGACCAGGCGGAGAGCTGCATCGCGAGCAGCGAGGCATCCGCGGTCGCGGAGAGGACCTCGCCGGCGTCGCGCAGCGCATCCGAAAGCGGAACCTTCAGCGGGATCGAGCCGTAGGAGCGTGGCTGCAGCACGGTCGCGAGCCCGGCCGCCCCGCCCACGACGCGCGCCCGCAACCGGCCCATCACGTCGCGGCCATTGCGGGTAAAGGTGCCGACTAGCGTCTGCGACCCGATGGTGATGGTCGCCTTGCCCTGCTGAGCAGCGTACGCGTCGATCGACAGGTCCGCGATCCAGACACCGATCCTGGGAATCGTGACGGCCCCCTCCAGCACAGCGAGGCCGTTCACCGAGCAGAATGCGCCCATCGGTCTACTGCGGGCCGGTGCTGGTCGTGCTCGGGTCCGGCGGAAGGGTGCGGGCGGTGGGCTGCTGCGCGGGCTTGGCGAATTGGTTGGGCGCTACCTCGTCGCTCGACAAGAGCGCCTGGACGCCCTCATTCACCGGGGGCAGGAACTCGATGCAGTCGATCGTAGCCTCCATGATCTGGAAGCCGACGTGGCGGGGCGCGCGGATGTCGACGATGTAGACGCTGGTCACGCTGAGCGCCTGAAATGCCGGGTGTAGCACGTCGATCGCGCGCAGGGTGGAGGTGGTCTGGGTCGCGATCTGCGAGGGCTGCGGCTTCGGGTACAGGAGCAGAACGAGGTTCTGCCACAGGAGCCACTCCTGGTTCGTCCACATCGTCAGGGTGACGGTGAACTCGGCCGGCATGAACGCCATCACCGTCGGGATCTGCCCCGAGGAGCCCGGAATCATGCGCGGGTCGACGATGCGTCGCCGCCCACCTTCGACGGTCGCCTTGCCGGGCGCGCGGACCTTCCCGAAGTAGATGACCTCCCACGGCGAGATCCCGTCGTCGAGCGGCTGCGAGGACAGCTCCGGCAGCGCCGTGAGGATGCCCGGGAACGTCGTCGCGGCCGAAGTCTGCTGGCCGCCCTGGGTCGTGACGCCGGACTTCTGCGCGGCTCCTGGGTCCCAGAAGGGAATCGTCGCTGCCATCTAGGGTACCCCTCCGGCCTGTTGCGTGGTGAGCTTCTCGAGTTCGTCGGCGACCTTCTCGGCCACTACGTCGGCTAGTTGGTGAGCGTCCTGGGTTCCGCGCGCGTCGACCTGGACGAGCGGGCCGCTAAGCTGGAGCGTGACGTGTCGCTCCGCTCCGGCGTAGCCGCGCTGCGAGGAGGGGCTGCTCTCGCGGGCGAAGATCTCGCGCGCGATCTCGGCCCGTCGGTTCAGCAGAAAGGTCGCATCCTGCCCGCCAGGTAACCCGTAGAACTCTTCCGGGCTCACGGCGATCCCGCCCCTGAGGAACATCTGGTCGGGCTTCGCCCTGAGCGCGTCGTTCATCGCCGTCCGCCACGCTCCCTCGCTGGGCGCGAACCGATCCATCAGACGGACCAGCGGGCCGAGGACGCCTAGGACCTGCTGCACGCCCTGCGTCATCGCATCGAAGAACGCCTCCATGCGCGCTTTGCCTTCGGGCCCGGTCAGCGGCTTGAGCGCCTCGCCTAGCGTGTCTGCGAGGCTCCGGAGCGAACCACGCATCCCACTCCCGCCCAGCGTAGCGGCGAGGTTTTGCAGGACCTGCTGCAAGGTCCGGATGCCCCGCGAATTCTCGATGCTGGCGAGGAAGCTCTCCCACGCGGTCTGCACGCGGCCGATCGAGCCTTCCAGCGTCGTGCCGCCGAATCTCTGCGCCATCGTCCCGATGCGGCCGCCCTGGCCGGGTAGATCCGCCACCGTGTCGAGTAGCGATGCGATCAGCGGGCTCCCGGGGCCGCCGCGGACCTGGTTCAGCCGGAACATCTGCTCGGCGTCGCCGGGCCGCATCTTCATCCGCTGGCCGATGGACGCCCACAGGTTCTTCAGCGGGAACGCGCCGGAGAACGCCTCCACGTTCCCGACGCCGAGCACCGGCGAGGTCAGGATGGAGCGGATCTGCTCGGCGATGTTGACCCGTCCGCCGGTCCGAGCACGCACGTCCGACACGGCTGCGACCAGCGCGCGGGCGATGTTGGGGGAGGCGCCCAGCTCGGCGAAGGACGCGCCCATGCCGACGATCTCGCCCGGCGGCCGCCCGTACGCCTGCGCCTGCCGCTCGAGCTGCTGGAAGAAGTTGCCCCCGTCCGCGTTCCCCATCGTGGCCCGCAGCCCGAACAGGCCCCGCTGCCGGGTCTCGATCGCGTCCTTGACCTGGCTGCCCATTTCGAGCGCAGCCCGGCCGACCGCGCCGAACGCGCGCCGCACCGTGTCCAGGATGTAGAGGGAGCCGGCCCATTTGACCAGCGCATCCGTCCAGGACCGCGAGGCCGACGTGTTCGCGCGCGCATGGTCGTCCAGGGCGCGCTTCGACTGGAGGAGCTTGTCACGCTGCAGCTGCAGCTCGAGGCGCTGGCGCTTGAGCGGGTCCAGCGTCTTTTCGAGGCGTGCCTGCTTCGTCTGTATGTCGAGCTGCCGCAGCGCCGCGGTGACGCGGGTGAGCTGCTGCTGGATGTCCTGCGCCGGCCCGGAAATCTGGTCGCGCAGTTTGAACACCCACTCTGTGGCCATGGCGCCTCAGAGGAGCGGCATCATCGCGCGCTCGCGAAGGAGGTGGAGCAGTTCGACGATGAGCATGGCGCCCAGCTCGGCATCAGCTTCCGGTTCCCCGCGCCTGAAAGCGAGCAGCGCGCGCGCCGCGACCCGCGGATCAGCCCGGGCGGCGATCAGGCGGCGGGAAAAAGATCGATCTCGGCCTCGTCATCGATGCCGGCGAGCTTCCCTGCGGCCTCGGCAAGCTTGGCGGCAAGGCCGGGCTTCTTGTCGAAGACGGCGTCGAGTTCCTCGGCGGAGGGGGACAGGGCGCACTTCTTCGCCAGGTTCTCCATCGCCGGGCGGGAGCGACGTGGATCGCCGAGTGCATCCTGGAACTGGTGCCAGTCGGCCCGGCTGGGCGCGGCGACGAAATACTCGCGGCCCTGCGACTTGACCCGGGCGATCGCGCGGCCCGGATGCTTCTGCTGCAGCTCGGCGAGCTTGTCCATGCGGCCCCTTCTACGGCGCCGTCGCGGCGACCGCCATCTTCAGGAGGGAGTTGAGCGCGGGGATGCCGTTGGTCAGCAGGTAGCGCGCGATGAAGGGCATCTCGACGGTGAGACCATCCGAGCTGCCGCCCTGGGCGCGGTGGCGCGTGCCGGTGAAGCGCATGCCGACGATGGTGTCGGTCGACGTGCCAGCGACCGCGCCGGTCGGAATCGCCGCGGGCGGCACCTCCGAGTAGGTGATCGAGCAGACGACGTTCCCCTCGAGGAGGCCCTGCGCGACCGTCACCATGTTCGAGGTCAGGTCCTGGAACTCCTCGCGCAGGATGGTGAGCGTGCCGGAGACCTTGTACATCCCGCGCGTGAAGCCTAGGATCTGCGGGTTCAGCCCCCGGACCTCGCCCGGCAGGAGCTCCTGTTCGTACTGGATCTCGGTGACGCCGATGTAGCGCAGCGTGTTGATCTTCAGCTCGATGCTGGACGCATCGAAGCGAACTCCCGAGACTAGCGGGTAGCCCAACGGCATTGCGGTCTCCTGTTCCGATTCGGGCTACGCGGCCTTGACGACGAGCGCGCTGTTCGTGAAGCCGATGTCGACCGTGATGAACTTCGCGTACCCCAGCGGCAGCACGCGGATGGTGACGAGCAGCGTCTGCGTCGAGAGCACGTTGTTCGTGCGGGTCACCTGGACGGTCAGGTCCGAGAAGCTCCCCGGCGGCAGCGCGTTGCGGATGAACTGGTCGGTGAAGTTCTCGATGTTGCGCGCGTCCTTCTCTGAGATCGTCCCGTCCCCGTTCACGCGAACCGAGTCGTTCAGGAAAATGAGCAGCGCCTGGCGGCAGAACGACGACGCCAGGTCCATCACCCGCCGGTACTGCCAGTAGGTGAAGTCCGACCCGGCCGGCGACATCAGGCGACCGTTCGTCACCCAGAAGCCGTTGCGGCCCGTGATGCTGGTCAGGGTGGTGAACCGGCCGGCGTCCAGGCCAGGCGTGACCGACTCGTCGCGCGCGAGCTTGATGACGCCGGGGAGCGACCCGGAGTTGACGCGCCCCAGGTCCTCGGCCGGCGGTACGGCGCCGGCGCGGGCCATCGCGGAGTACGCTGCGGGCCGGGATTGCTGCCGGCCGTTCAGCGGCGACACGTAGGTATGGAACCCGGCCGCGGCGCCGACGCGCAGCGAGCTGGACGCGGCGAAGGCCGAGAGCGTGTTCGCGTCGGTGTCGGAGGGGACCTCGATCATCGCGCCGTCGAACTTGAACGAGCCCGCGGCCGTTCCCATCAGCGTGTCCAGCGAGGCGAGGAGCGTCGCCGCGTTCGCGACCGTGGACGCGGGCCCGACCACATGCAGGCCGACGCCGGAGGTGAAGCGGGTGTCGGCGGTGAGCCCGTTGAAGGCGTTGGTCAGGTCGGTGGTCGTGTAGGCTGCTGTGGTGGTGGCGAAGCTGTACGTGGTGCCGACTACGTAGGTGCCGGCGGCGAATGTGAGCAGGAGCCCGGTCGAGCAGCTGCCCGCCTTGTTCGCGTCGTTCCCGTCGGTGATGACGAAGCTGCCCGAGGCGGGAATGAGGAACGGCTGCGAGACCGTCGCGCCGCCGTCGAGCGAGTAGGTGAAGAACCCGGCGCCCAGGACGCCGCCGCCGGTGACCGTGAGCACCACCGTGTACGCGTCCGCGGGGCAGGACGAGCTGTGCGTGATGGCAAGCGTGCCAGCGCCGGAGATCTGGGTGACCGTGCCGGCCGTGGAGATGGTGGTGGTGTCGCCCGCGATTGCGGTACCCGCGCCGAAGGCGAGCGTGGTGAACGACACGCCCGGGATCAGCACCGTCGCGGCCGAGGTGAACGTCGCGCCGTAGGTCACGCCGCCGTCGAGCGACACCTGGTAGGTCGCGGTCGCGGTCAGGCCGCCCAGGATGCACTTCAGCTGGAACGCGTACGGCGGGCGAACCGCCACCGTGACCGCGGGCCCGGTGCCGCTCTGGGCGACCGCCGTCGCGGTCCCGTACGTCGACGGGTTCACCGGGACGAGCAGGAGGCCGTTCCCGCGCGTCGAGCCCTGCCCGCCCACCGCGAGCGCCAGCGCGGCGGCCTCGACCAGCGGCCCGCCGTTCCCGCACACCTTCTGCAGCGAGGTGTTGTCGGTAACGGAGAGCACCGAGTTCACGACGCCGACCGGAGCCGGGCCGATCTTCGCGAATTGCTGGCCGGTGCCGGGGGGCACAATTCCGAGTCCGCCATCCCTAACCAAAACCGATACGCCAGGAAGCGCCATAAGGGAGCCGCCTCCATCGGCGGTGGAATTGTCGAGAGCGCTGCCTCGAAGAGGCGGCGGTTACTGTCCGTGCTTGACGAGGTACGAGACCGCCGACTCTAGGCGGTTCACATCGTCCTTCGCGTATCCGAGCAAGCTGTTGCAGTAGACGCAGAGCAGGCCGCGGACTTTCTTCACGCCGCCATGCTCGTGATCGACGCTAAGAGCGCGCTTCAGTTTCGACTGGTGCGTCTTGCAGATCGCGCAGGCGCCGCCCTGTTCAGCGAAAAGCCGGTCCCATTCCTCGGCGGCGATCCCGTAGTGCTTTCGGCATTTACTCCGGTGCCCAGACAGCTTCCGGCCGCTAGCTGGATCGGCATAACGATGTCGATCCAGGGCCTGAGCGCACGGCTTACAACGAGCATTGTGCGTCTCGAAGTGAGTAGGTACGCCGTGCAGCCAGAACTCGCTCCGCGGTTTCTCGATGCCGCAGCCTTTGCATACCTTCGTGTCGGTGATCGGCCGCGCCGACCCGAAGAAAAGGTGAGCCGGATTGACGCATAGCTTATTGCGGCAGTGGGTGCGAACCCGAGTCGTGTCGTGAATCGGCCCATGCTCCGCGATCCACATTGCTCTTGCTGCACGGTGAGGCCCACCGAGGAGTGCGGTCCATGCGTGTCCCTCTTCGTTCCGGCACGCCGTCCACGGCCAGCACGCATCCGGGCCACCGCTCCGGTCACAGTTCGCGAGCAGCCGTGCGCGAGCTTTGTCCTGGTGCATCCCTCGGTTCGGCATGGAGCTAATTCTAATGCGAGGGTCTGACTATCTCCCGCCCATCGTGATCGCGGCGACGGCCTGGAGAGCCTTGTCGAAGTCGTCCTCTGTGACCAGGACGAACTCTTCCTGCCCCGCCCACCTGTTGGCCGCGGCCGCGCCGGCGTAGAGGACGTCGAACATCACCCGCGCGCGCCGGTCCGCGTCGTGCTGCGGCTCCGGAGGGCGCTTGCGGCCGAGCCAGAACCCGACCGGCTTCTTCGCCGGCGCCGACGTGTCCAGCGGCGTCGGAGCGCGGTCCTTGTCGGGCATGGGTGGAAGCTCCTGCTATGGTGCGAGGTATGGGCGAGACGCTGACGGACGCCGAGATCGCCGAGATTCGACGCTACAGCCGGGAGTGGGCCAGCGCCTGCCCGTGGTTTCTAGGGGATATCGATCGCCTGCTCGACGAGGTGGGCCGCGCCCGCGCGTTGCTGGGCCGGCTCGAATGGTCTGGCGTGACCGACGAAGGCGAGAAGTACTGTCTCGAATGCGGAGCGATCCTGATTGACCTGGGTGACGTACTTCCAAGGCATCGCCCCGGCTGCGAGCACGCCGCACTGCTACGGCGTTGACGAGTACGTGCCGCCGCCGGGCGATAGCGGGCCCATGGTGTCGGTCTGCGTCTCGGCGGTGATGACGACGCTGCACCTCGAGCACCGGGATGTCGATCGCGAGGTTCAGCACGTAGCGGTGGCCGAGTTTGTTGGCTTCAACCCCCGGGTTCACCCAGGCGCCGCCGAGCAGATGCACGACGCCATACGCCTGGTGGCGCAGCGCCGAGATCACGGCCCCGACCAGTGCCTCGGTCAGGCTGTAATCGTCGGCCGACCCCGGGTTGTTCCCCGCCCAGATGTGCGCCTCGACACCGACCTGGCGCGTGGCGATCGCGCGCGGGATCTGCTTCCCGGGGTTCGCCGCCAGGAACGCCTGCTGCACCGACCGGGTCATCGCTGGCGGCTGCAGGTTGAAGCTGTCCTGCGTCGGCACCCAGGTCACGCGCGGGGTCGCGGTGCGGTCCCGCTTGGGCGTGGACGCGATCTCCAGCGCCGGCGTGCCGGTGGTCGTGGAGAGGGCGCCGTTCGTGGTCAGGATGGTGTTGACGGGCACGAGGACGCCAGCGAGGGACATCTGCTAGCCTCCGGTCGTGGCCGAGCTGCGTTTCGTTCGCATCGAACTGAGGCGTGGCTTGCAGGCGATTCAGGTGCTCCGTCGGCTTGACGATGGCACCGAAGAGATCGCGACTGTGCCGATCCCGGACGACACGGCGGTCACGAAGGTCAACGAGTGCGAGTACAACTTCGACCCACCAATCAACTTCGACCCGTGGTCGCCAGAACTCGTATTCCGACCGATTGCCGCTACGCCGCCCGCCTCGTCCGGCCCATGAGCCGCGCGATCGCCGCGTCCGCGATGCGCTCGAACCGGAGCGCCCACGCGCGCGGCAGCTGCCCGTCCTTGGGGAAGAACGGGCGCGCGACCATCTTCCGCGTGCCGTTCTGGTGGAACTGCGCGTACGGCACCGGTGCCTTCAAGGTGAAGCCTGAGAACGACACGTAGCGGCGGACCGAGCCCTGCATCTTCCCCGACTTGACGAGCGGGCCGGCCCCGATGTGCTGCGGCCTGTGTCGTTTGAGCGGTGCCCAGCGGTTGCCGTACGGGTCATGGCTGTTCGGGAACTCGTCCTGCTGCACGTACTCCTGCGCCGACTGCGCGAACTCGCCCATCAGCTCGCGCGCGAATTCCTGCCGACCGAGCAGCCCGATCTGGCGCGCGAGGTACTCAACTTCCTGGGTCGGGCCCGAGAACGAGATCACGGCGAGGCGTCGAAGGCGAAGGTCAACGCCGCGCCGACGGTGGTGCCTGCGCCGGGGTTGACCAGCAGCCGAAGAGAGTCTCCGAGCGTCTGCGGGATGACCGTGTTCGCAGCGATCGTCGGCGCGTACCCGCCGCCGGGCCCATCGATCGCGTTGGAGGCGGTCGGCGTGGCGCTCGTACCGGAGCCGCCTCGCGTGAGTACGATCGTCGAGGACGCCGCTGCACCGCCGCCGGCGAGCTGGGTCCAGCGGACGATCTCCTTCCAGAAGCCGGTGCCGGGCTGACCGAGGCCGCGGCCGTAGTTCGTCTGGAGAACGATGTCGAGAGTGCCGCCGGTCGCGCCGATGAGGTTCGCGCACCCGACCACGCGGCCGAACTCGATGAGGCCATCCATCTGGGCGAGGGCGACCATCTGCCAGGTGCCCAGGTTCGTGATCGGCGAGGTGAAGGACCACGACCAACTTAGACCGTAGACCGCGGCCATGGCGCTCCCCTTTCGTTACCAGCCGCGGAGCGTCGGCCGGCCGATGAAGACCTGCCCGGCTTGCGCGTCCGAGTTGATGGTGACCTGCCCGTCGAGCTGGGCCTGCGTAGTGGAGAAGCTGGTGCGGGCTTGGGTCGTGAACGGGTCGCCGCCGGCACCGCCCTTGCCGCCCGGCTTCGAGTCCACTACGACGGGCGTCACCTTGCCCTCGGCGATGAGCTCGAGCCACTTGGTGACGTGGTCGCGGCGCTCCTTGAAGACGACGTCGCCGGGGTCCTCGGGGTCGAACCCGCGGTAGGCGATGATGCCGTACGCAGTGAGCACGACCGCGGCGTTCTGCAGGTCGGGTCCCCACTGGACCAGAGGGAGAGTGAACTTCGCCCCGATGTAGCTGTCGATCTTCGCGTTGGACGAGTCGAGGATCGACTGCTGCTGCGGCGTCGTGACGGTCCCGACCGCGGCCTGCGGCAGGCCCGAGTTGTAGACGTCCGCGAGGGTCGCGTACGGCGTCGGGGCGAGCAGCGGCATCGGAGGCTACTTCGAGGCGCTCGCCTGCGGCTTCTCGTCGAGGACGACGTACTCCAGCATGGCCGGCGTCCGGACCTTGCGGGTCTTGTTGCCGTCCTGGAGAACGATTTCCTTGCCGCCCTTCGCGTCCTCGAGCTGACGCAGCTTCTGGGCGACGGTGTATCCGGGACGCCGAACGATCTCCTGCTTCTGCGTCTCGAAGTTGTACATGGGGAGCGGCTCGCCGTCGGGATCGTCCTCCAGCACGTCGGTGCTTGAGCCGTTCGGGAAGAACTTGCCGAACACCCAGTAGCCCTTCTCGGTGTCGGTCGACCCGTCGTCCCTCGTGAACGTGCGCTCCGGGACGATGACCATGACCTTTACGGGCTTGGAGGGCATGCGATACTCCTTGGGATGGGAACGGTCGAGTTTCAGCAGGCGGGACAGAAGGTGATGAGCGCCATCATCGAGGCGCTCTCGAAGCTCGCGGACAAGGACGTTCCCGATACCGCGGTCGTCTTCGCCCTGCTCGCCGCAGCAGCGATGCTATCCGAGAAGTCGATGGGGATGACGGATCGCGCCGCCTTCCTGCGTTTCGCGGGCGAGGTGTGGGACGGGCACCGCCGGCAGGGCGGGACGGGCTAGACGTCGCTCTTCACGAGCGTGAGGCGCTTGCGGTTGTGCAGGTGCTCGTGCACGCGATCGATCCAGTCTTCGAACTCGGCGAGCGTCTGGTCCATCTTCGCGCGGTTGCACGTCCCGCAGCAGGACACGACGTTGGTGCGGACATAGCCCTGCGAGCTGTCGACGCGATCGATGCCGTTGTAGATGAACGGCTGCGGCTGCCACGCGAATGCGGTCTTCTTCCAGCGATTCGTCCGCTTGAAGACCTGGGCGGGCGGCACCCCGCAGTACGCGCAATCTCCTCGGAACAGCGCCAGCGTCTCTTCCTCGGTCAGCTCGAAGGCCATTCCCTCGCGGCGGGCCTTGACGAAGTACTGGAGGAACAAGCCGTGACCGCACGAGATGTCGCCCGGCTTGCGTCGGCTACATCCGCAGCTGGCACTCTTGCCGGCCCGCAGGTGATACGCCATGTATGCTTGCGTCGAGCCGCAATCGCAGCGACACAACCATAGCGCGTCACCGCGCTTATTCGCCCCAGCCCTGTCGATAACCAGCAGCTTACCGAAACGCTGACCTAACAGACTCGGTGCAGGTGGTCCAGCCATGAGGAGGAGTGTACTCCTCCCCTCTGACAACGGCTGTCTTTTTAGGCCCCTGCCTTAGCGAGAAGAAAGGGCAAAGTGTACCCAGCGTTTCCGCGGGCGTCGATGCCCCAAAGGAATTTTCTCGTTTTAAACACGTTATCATCGGTCGGGCTGGTCTTCTGCACGATGGTGACCGGCTGCCGGATCTGGAAGATGATCCCGCGCACGATCCCGCCGAGCGTCTTCGTGTCGCCCATGTACCAGGTGGTGTCGTCGCCGGCGAGCTTGGGAATCATCACCACGCTGAAGCCGAGCTGGTTGAGCACGTTGCTCTGGACGGTGGAGGCCGCGTTCTGGCCCACCGCGATCGCCGGCGCCGTGAAGGCCGAGTTGACGATCTGGCGCGCCGTCACGTCGAGGAGCGGCGGCACGTAGATTGTGTCGGGGATGGTGTTGACCGGGAAGCTGTTCGCTCCCTTCCAGGCCAGCATCGAGGCGCGGACGAAGGCGAAGTTCGCCGAGGTGAGCAGGCGCGCTCCGGAACCCGCCGTGGTGAACAGGTTCGACTGCGTCGCGGAGGCCGCGTTGTCGGGGTCCAGCGGGTGGCTGGCGTTGAAGTACGGCTGCCCGTCGTAGCAGGTCGCCGAGGTCTGGTCCCCGTTCTGCAGCGCGTTGATGACGAGTTGGTCCGGCCACAGCGCGCCGCTCATGCCCAGGGCCTGGGCGCGCGCGTTGAAGATGCCGAACTGGTCGTCGAGCAGCGGGTTGCGGTCGATCTCGACCGTCGCCTCGTAGTCCTTGTTGATCAGCGTGTAGGCGCGGGTCTGGAGGTTCAGGATCTGCCGCTCGCCGATCCACTCGCGCATCAGCGGGAGCCGGTCGGTCCAAGCGTGCACTTCCTGCCGCGTGCTGGAGGTGGTCTGGCTGGCGATCGTCGCCCAGTAGGTCACCGTCGACAGCAGCGCTTGCTGGACGATGTTGTTGAACCCGTACCAGAGGAAGTCGATGTTGGACTGGATCAGCTCCATGGGGACACGTCTCCGTGCGCCTCACCCGATGCGGGCGGCGCGGCTTGCGTGATGAAGGGCGGGTGAGGCGGAAAGGGCACTCGCGGATAGCTACGCGAGCTGGATAAGGAACTTGCCGGAGCCGCCGGTGAACACCGTGCCGGCCGCGTTCAAGAGCGTGATGGTGTCGGTCGGTCCGAACTGGTTCAGGGCGGTCACCGCCGTGCCGAGAACCGGAGTCGCCGCGTAGGCCGTGTTCGCGACCGTGACGGTGCAGACACCGCCGGTCACCGCGACCGCATTGACCTTCAGGCTCACGGCCATGGTCGCGCCCGCGCCCGCGCCGCTGACGTCGGCGACGTAGGAGATGCCCATGATCCGGCCGGTGAAGCCGAGGGTGAGAGGACCGGCGATGGTGCCGCCGCCGACCACCAGCGAGGCGAGCGTGACCGGGAGGGTGAGGATCTGCCCGCCCAGGCCCGGCTGGGCGAAGTAGCCCATCGACACCCAGACGCCATCCGAGTCGACCTGGACGATCTTGCCAGCCCGGGCACGGCCGGTGCTCAGCACGCGTCCGACCGTTTGGTCGTCGACCGCGAAGCAATCCTGGCCTACATCGGCCTGGGTGATCGCGTCGGCGCTGGTCCCGTTCGCCCACTTGAACACGCCGGTCCGGACCACCACCTGCAGCGAGCTGGCGGCGTGGCCGGTGAACGTGTTGTCGTACTTGGTGTTCGGCGAGGTGTTCTGGGTGGTCGGCTGCGGCAGGTAGGGCACCTCGGCCTTGCCGAGAACGGTGACGGCAGTCGCGTCGGCGCCGCGCACCGCGAGGCCGGCAGCGGTCACGCCCACCATGCCGCCAACGAAGATGACCACGTTGTCCGCGATCGGGACGAAGTGCAGGTCCATGATCGCGGTGTCCTTGAACTTGAGCGTGTTGCGGACGGCAGTGAGGAAAGCCATGCGGCGGTCTCCTAGGCGCTAGAGAGAGCGCCCGTGGAACGGTGAGGTGGAGCGGTCCTGTCGTGGATTGCGGCTGCGCTAGGCAGCGCCGGCGCGCACGGCCTGTACTTCGGCGAGCTGCTCGGAGATCTTCTCGAGCGCCTTCGGATCGGTGATGCCCAGCTTCGTAGCCGCCTTGAGCTGCTCGGCGGTGAGGGGGACCTTCACCTTCGCCTCTGGCTCGAGGGCATGCTTGCGCGGCACCACCGGCGATGCGGTGGAGAGGAACGCGCGGAGCATGTCCACGTCGTCCTTCCCGATCTTGAGCCACATTTCCTTCTGCGCCGGCGAGATCTTGCCCTCGCGGATGCCCTGTTCGACGAGGGCCTCGGTAGTGGCGCCCTGGCCCTTCTGCTCCAGCTCGGCGATGCGGGTCCGCAGCTTCGCGAGCTCGGCCACGGCGTTCTGCCAGGAGAGCACGACGCCCAGCGACTCGCTGTACGTCTTCATCCCGGTGAGGTCGTTCAGCCGACGCTCCGAGTCGGCGCGGGTCTTCTCCGTCTGCACCGCGTCGGTCGCCGTCTTCGCCGCGATCGTGGCCAGGTTGGGCTCGCCTTCGCGCGCGAGCTTTGCCTTGGCCTCCGCTTCTGCCTTGGCGCGGGCGTCGGCCTCGAGCTTGGCGCGGGTCGCGTCCACAGCGCGGGCCTGCTCTTTCAACCCAGCGAGGGCCGTGCGTACATCGTCGGGGCTCGCGTTGGGAGGCAGGCCGAGGTCGTAGAGCATCCAGGCGCTAACCCTGTTCTTCTTGGACATCTTCTGCTCCTTGCGGGTGTACGTTGGGCCGCCTTCTCGCGAGGCGACCAGAGGCATCTGCTTCTTGATGGCCGGGATATTCGTCAGCGCACAGTTGACTAGTTCTGTGATGTGGCGGTCTTCCCGGTCGAAGTCGAAGGCCGGCGAGATGTAGCGGGCCTCGCGAGCGATGAGCATCTTGCTCGCGTCTTCGGTCCACTGGACGTCAGTCGCCCAGAGCTCGCCGTCCTTCAGTTGTGGCTTGAACCAGCCAGCGGCCTTCATGGCCTTCGCTGGGTCGACGTTGAAGAACGCCAGCATCGAATGCCCGTAGTCGATGCAGTAGTCGTTTCCCCAATCAGCGACCGCGGCCATCACCGCCTGCGCCGACTTCGCGTCGAACGTGAAGGGCCCCTTCGTCGTGTCGAATGTGCCTGATGCGAAGATGCGGAAGTCCTTGGGAGGCTGGCCGTCCTTGGCTAGCAGCTCGATAGAGAGGGATGCGCGGTCGCGGTTCATTTCGCTGGCCCCGCTCCCTTCGCCTTCGCTTGCCGGTCCGCCTCTTCCTTCTCGGCGACCTCGTCCTTGAGCTTCTGCTCCTCTTCCTTCGACAGGAGCGGCACGTCGTGATCCTCGAGGACCTGGCGCTGGTCGACCGGCGCCGCGGCCGTCTTGAAGGTCGCCAGCGCGCCGGCGAGCTTCTGCAGCCCGTCCGCCTTGTCGTTCTTGTCCTCTGGCGGGTCGACCGCCCAGGTCGGCGTCGGCGCCTGCTCCGGGTCCGACCCGAAGTTCAGGACCGACCACGGCGTGACGGCCTGCTCGCGCACGCAGTCGGACATCGACTCGGCGTCCGCCTTGAGGAAATCGCCGCGCACCCGGTCGTG
>WNFC01003865.1_pt1 | contig 16282 bp, 13 predicted proteins | sample 5400541 | NCBI WGS metagenome assembly WNFC01 (sample SAMN13153342, study PRJNA577476) | soil metagenome | isolation source: 120 cm saprolite under Douglas fir tree site 2 hole 2 replicate 1 | place: USA:California | collected 2015-04-18
CATTCGAAACTACCGTCCGCGATTTGCTGGAGTACTGGCGGGCCCGGAGCAAATCGCAGACAGCAAGATCATGTCCGGTGTAGTTCGAGCTGTGCAGCCTCGAGAAGCGGGCGAGGAAAGACGATTGATCGGTGTCTGAGCACATCAAACGCTTTCCTTAAAGTAAGATGTGAGTTGGAGGGCTGCCTCAAAGAGACACTATATTTGTGGGCCCGCCATTGCTTTCTCTCCGCGGCGTCTGGAGATCTGACATTCGCTATGATCGCTCGTTTGAAATCTGACAGCCGTTCTTCCTGCCCGCGGTTTGTCAAATGGCTCCTGTATGAACGAGGCTAACGACGACGATGCATAAGTATAAGAAAGTTGAGAGGTGCAGAATCTGCGGCAACACTCGTCTGGAACGCGTGCTTGACCTGGGCGAGCAGATGCTGACCGGGGTTTTTCCTCGCACAAAAAATGCAAAGGTTACGTCGGGCCCGTTACGTTTGGTGAAATGTACCGGCGACAATGAGGTTTGCGGTCTTTTGCAACTTGAGCACTCCTATGACTTAGGTGAGATGTACGGCGAGAACTACGGCTATCGATCAAGCCTGAACGCAAGCATGGTGCACCATCTACATGGCAAGGTGGAGAGAATCCTCAGACAGGTCAATTTGCGTGAAGGCGACCTTGTGGTGGACATCGGCAGCAACGACAGTACGACTTTGCAGGCTTACCCAACCGGCCCAATTCTAGTGGGCATCGACCCGACTGGAATCAAATTTGGCAGCTATTATCCGACACACATCCAACTGATTCCTGATTTCTTTTCTGCCGCTCTTCTGAGGGACCGCTTTCCAAAAAAGAAAGCGAGGACTATCACTTCCTTTTCCATGTTCTACGATTTGGAAGATCCAATCTCCTTCATGCGCGAAGTTCACGAGGTGCTCGCCGACGATGGGATATGGGTATTTGAGCAGAGCTATATGCCGATGATGCTCAAGACGAATTCTTACGATACAGTCTGCCACGAACATCTGGAATTCTATGCGCTACGTCAGATTGCGTGGATGGCAGAGCGTGTTGGATTCAAGATTCTTGATGTTGAATTTAATAACGTGAATGGTGGTAGTTTTTCGATCACCGTGTCGAAAGCGGGCGCTAATTCGAGTGTTTCGTCTTCAGTTCAGGAGATCCTCCGCGAGGAGCGCGAAATGGGGTTGGACAGTCTCGCGCCTTACCTGGCCTTCGCGGAGCGAGCGGCCGAGTCGAAACGCGATTTGCTTGAATTCATCGAGACGGTCCGAGCTGAGGGGAAGACTGTGGCCGCGCTGGGCGCTTCGACCAAGGGGAACGTCTTGTTGCAGTACTGTGGCTTTACCGAGGAAGATATCCCTTATATTGGTGATGTGAATCCGGACAAATTCGGATCCTATACCCCAGGAACATGGATACCGATCATCCCAGAGACCGAATTGCTCGCCATGAAGCCAGATTGTTTAATCGTTCTGCCCTGGCATTTTAGAAGGTTTTTTGAGGGAAACGCGAAATACTCCAATTGCAAGCTGGTTTTTCCTTTACCTCAGTTGAGTCGGTAAATGTTCAGAATAACGCTCGATCGAGTAGGAGTCCGTTGAATGGATAATGTTCGGCTTTCCATCTGCATACCAACCTACAATTTCGGTGGATTCATAGGTGAAACGCTTGAAAGCATCATTAGTCAATCCACTAATGAGGTGGAAATCGTCGTTGGAGATGGCGCATCTAGCGATGCTACGGCAGAAGTTGTCAGGCGTTACCAGTCTCAGTTCTCTCGCTTAACGTATTGTAATTTTGGCAAGAAGAACGGAATCGACCTAGATTTGTCCATGACAGTCGAACTTGCGAAAGGTGATTACTGCTGGTTGATGTCGAGCGACGACGTTCTGAAATCGGGAGCAATTCCACGAATGTTAAATGAGATTAGATCCGGCCACGACGTATATTTGCTCAATCGTACGATGTGCGACCGAAATCTGAAACGCATAAGACGTAAAAAGTTGTGGTTATCGAGTGGGATACCGGACAGGGTATATGACTTTTCTATTAAATCCGAATTGATCGCCTATCTCAACGCTTCGAAATCAATAGGCGCCTTGTTTAGTTATCTGAGTTCAATAGTTGTACGTCGAAATAAATGGGTCGAAGTTGGTTACGATGAAAGATTCACTGGGAGCAACTATGCCCATGTGTTCAGACTGTTCTCCGCACTGAAAACGGGCGACGGCAACTTGAAGTATCTAAGAGAATTTCCTATCCTTTGCCGAGGCGGCAACGACAGTTTTCTAGGCAAGGGACCCGCCAATCGACTTCGCATAGACCTCGATGGTTACTGGCGTCTTGGAGAGTCTTTGTTTCCTGACCAAGACATTCGAGACGCTTTTAAAGCAGTCATGAGGAGAGAGCACAAATGGTATATGTTGCCAAGTGTGAAAAGCGAAGTTGATGACGATCACAGCTGGAAAGAGGTGGAGAACAGGTTGTCTGATTACGGCTACAGTTCTGCGCAATTGCTTCTGATTAAAATGCTGGGGACTTTGAAGCCCCTGCTTAGATCATTGCTGTCGGTTAAGAGGCTTTTGCGGATTTAATTTAGGATGCCAGCGCAGGCTGATCGCAGGCAGCTAGGAATGGACAGAGTTCGTCGGTTGCTCCGTATGGTAACCGAGATAGGCTCCCCTACGGCAGCGTCCCTTTCGGGCGTCTCATGGTAGAGAAGCATGAATGCGGAACCGCAGATCTGAGAAGCTCATCCATGATCGTTGCGATTGACTGCGACATCCTGTCGCATTGGTCGAACATGGGCATTGTTACCTACTTGATGAATCTCCTGGAGCATTTTGCGCGAATCGAATCTCCATACGACTTTTATCTCTTTGTTCGCAAGCCCCCGGCCGACCTTGTTGCCTTGGCTTCCAACCACCCGAGGTTCAAGCTGGTCTCACCTTCAGGTCCTGGGTGGTTCTGGAGGGGAGTAGGTGGTGCTTTAGTTGCTTTGCCTTTCGGTTCGGGCTGGTTCTGGAAGCAACTAAGCAGATTGCTAGTCGCCAAACGCACGGGGAAGATGATCCTCTTCGTTCCCGTTCACCGGGTGCCGTTGATTCCGGCGATTCCCAAGGTCGTTGTCATTCAAGATCTCGCTTTCGAGCTTTTTCCTCAATCATTTCACCTATTCCAGAGGAAGCGAATGTCTTGGACCACTCGATTAGCAGTTCGCCAGGCAGACCGGGTTATCGCCGCGTCCGAATCGACGAAACGAGACCTAGTAAATTGCTACGGCTGTAGGGCGGAGAGCATTCGGGTGATACATCACGGCTATGACAGCGAGACTTTCGAGCCATCGCCGGTGTCTGCCGAATCAGGCAGCAGGGTCCTGGAAAAGTATGGCCTGCGACCGCCATTTTTCTTGCATGTTGGCGTTCTTCAACCTAGGAAGAATATTGTCCGGCTTATTGATGCATTCGTGCACCTAATGAAGGAAAGTGTCCGGTTTGACGCACAGTTGGCGATTGTCGGGAAATGCGGATGGAAATACCAGGAAACAATTGAGCGTGCGAGCGCGCCAGATACGAAAGGCCGGGTCATTCTCACGGGTCCGGTGCAACCCCATGAACTCCCTGTTCTCTATAAGAGTTCGTTGGCGTTTGTTATGCCCTCTTTGTACGAGGGCTTTGGGTTACCGATACTAGAAGCGATGGCCTGCGGTACCCCGGTGGCCTGCTCCCGAGGATCTTCCTTAAGCGAGGTAGCTGGGAAGGCTGCTGTTTTTTTTGACCCATATTCAGTGGAGGAAATAGCCAATGCCTTGCGCAATCTTTGGCGAGAACCTTCTTTAAGAATAGAGTTAATTGAACAGGGTTTGCAGCAAGTGAAGGATTTCTCTTGGCAGAAAACGGCGCGCGAAACTCTCGATGTCTTTTCTGGGCTTGCTTATGATCCATAATACAGGACTGATCCACTGCCTGTTTTTCTGTGGCCAGTCTTAGTTTCTCCGAGCGTCATCAATTGCCGAAACTTTTGTTTTTGACACCAAATCCGGTAGATAGTGCAAGTGAGCGCTACAGGGTGCACCAGTTTCTGCCTTACTTGGTGCGTGCGGGTTTTGTCTGCACTGTGCGCCCATTTGCAGTCCGTGCCCTGCATCGAGCTATCCAGAACGAACGACTCGCGCCCAAGCTTCTTCTTACACCCTGCTGCTACCTGCGGAGGATGCTGCACCTGATCGCGATTTCTCAGTACGACGGAGTGGTGGTGCACCGTGGTATTTTCCCCTTTCCCTGGTCGGCGTTGGAAAAAGCGGTCATTCGACGACACAGCAGAGTGATTTTTGACTTCGACGATGCGATCCACATCGGTCATCGGAATATTGGTGCGACAAGGTATCCTTGGATTTACAAACTTAAGTACGGTCCGGGAGTGAATGAAATCCTGCGCCATTGCGCACACGTAATAGCTGGCAACCGCGTTTTGGCAGATCATGCTCTAGGCTTTAATTCGCAGGTAAGTATTATCCCGACCGTTGTTGATCTTGATCGATACACCTATCGGCCACCCCGCGGGTCAGACGAAACGCTCACGATAGGATGGGTTGGCAGCCGCTCCACGAGCCCGTACTTGCTGGAGATCGAGCCGGTTTTGCGAAGGCTCAGCGAAACGCATCCGGGCAGGATTCGATTTCGACTGTACGGCCACCCGCAACGACGGTTGAATCTGCCAAATTGTGAATCCTTGCCCTTTTCATTGGCCACCGAAATCGAGGACCTTAGAACAATCGATATCGGCATAATGCCTGTGCCCGACAATGACTGGACGAGAGGAAAGTGCGCCTTTAAGGCTATTCAGTATATGGCACAGAGCATTCCCATGGTCACTTCGCCAGTCGGAATGGCCACGGAGGTCGTTCAGCACAATTTCAATGGATTGTGTGCGCGGACACCCGAGGAATGGTACGAATCGCTGAACCGTCTGGTTACCGATGCCCAGCTTCGCCGGCGATTTGCCGAAGAGGGGCGTAAGACGGTAGAGGCGCGCTACTCGTTGCAGGTATGGGCACCCCGTTTCGTCGATTTGCTAGAGGATGTCGTAAGGCGAAAACAGCCCGGGGCTGGCCAGGCACGCGTCAGCGCCGCAGATTAACAGAAGCTGATAATAACCACCTTCGTCTGCTGCTGTGGGAGGTGGTGCAAGGGGAGAATCAGGGCTTGTCACTAGGACTGCAGGGACAAGGCGACCGCAAGGTACGGCAGCGCGGTAGGCGACTTCTGATCAGTCAAGCCGTCCGAGAGCTTTCTGAATTTCTACCATGACTAATCGAGTACAACAGCATTCGATGCGCCCTTTCAAAGGTTAACGATTTCGCATATATTGACGAGTCTGTATAAAAACGGAGCGATATCAATGTATCGTGGCGTGGAGGACGGGGAGTTCTCGAGTTTCGGCTAGTCTCAGGACCGGAATCGAGAGTTTCGCTGAGTGCTAAGAAAGAATCACTGAGAAACGTGGCGTTGACGATTGAGTGCCTCAACTCAGGCTTTTGGCCTGTGGGCGCGGCGCAAGCTAAATTTGAGAGTTGGAGGGAACCCGATGCAAATATTCATTGATTCAGCAGATGCTAGCCAAATTGAAACTTGGTTGGGACAAGGCGTGGTGGACGGGGCCACGACGAATCCGTCCATTATGTTCAAAGACGGTGTCACAGACCTTCGAACGGGCGCACTGCGCATCAGCAGCTTGCTCGGCGACCGACCCCTCAGTGTGGAGGTCACCTCAAACCATCTTGAAACCATGCTCGAACAAGGGCGCTTGTTTTCCACTTGGGCCCGCAATATCGTCATCAAAATACCGATCGTGAACGAATTCGGTGAGTCTTGTTTGGGCGTTATGCATCGACTATCACAAGAGCGTATTGCAGTGAATGCTACGGCGATCCTCTCATTCAATCAAGCTATGCTGGCAGCGAAGGCGGGTGCGACCTATGTGAGCATTTTCGCCGGGCGAGTAGCAGACGAGGGAAATGATCCGGCCACCACTATCAAGAACGTCCGACGGTGGCTTGACGATTGGGGGCTTTCCGCGCGCATCATCGTGGGGAGCGTCCGTACGGTCATGGATATTCAAAATGCCGCTCTGGCAGGTGCGCACATCGTTACGATTCCTCCTCAATTCCTGCCGAAGATGGTCGACCACAGATATACACGGGAAACGGTCCGTCAGTTCGTGCAGGACGCCGAGAAATCAATCGAAGAAATGAGCAAAGCTGCCTCGCAGGGACGTTAAAATCTCTTGAGCTAATTCGAGCCGAGTTTTCTATGTCGACAATCTCAACGCGCGAAACTTTGGTATCACGCGAATCCGGAATGGCGAGGCCTGCGGCAAATGTGACGCAGGTTCTACCGGCCTATGCCCGACTCCTCGCCTCTCCCATCCTGCACAAATTAACGTATCTGGCCGGAGACGTGCTGGCTGTCGCCCTGGCTCATTTGCTGGCCGTTCGTATGGTGGAACATTTCCTTCGCATATCTCCGAACGCAATGAACCCTTTCGAGTACCATCGTTTTTACATTCCGTTTTTCGCCATAATCCTGTACGTGTTCGACGGATACAAGAGCCCCGAACTGCGTCGGCCCGAGCAGGAGCTTGAAAGAAGCTGTAAAGCCGTATTCGTAAGCTTTCTTGGACTCGTGCTTTTTAACTTTGTCGTCTTTCGGTCAGAGGTGTTTTCGCGTTACCTGCTCGTCTCATGGTTTGTTTTGGCAAACATTATGCTTATCGCGGCGCGCTTCACGTTGCGAGGCATCCTCGGAGAGTTGTGGAAGGCCGGGTTGGCTCGGCGGCGGGCTGTCTTGGCCGGTTCGTCGAGTGGACTCTCCGAGTACCAGCAGTTACTTTCCACCCAGCGCCACTGTGGTTATGAAGTGGTGGGGGTCCTGACAGACTCTACAAAGTCGGCATCTCAGCCCGCTGCCATCCCGGAAGTCCAGTTACTCGGCTCTCTAGACCAGTGGGAAGAGGCTCTTGCTGCGGCGGAAGCGAATGTGTTGATCGTCGCATATCCCGTCGTTTCTCACGGCGACGAATGGCTGAGAGAGCTTTTGCGGCGATGCAAGGAATTGCGCGTTGATGTGGAACTTTATTCTTGCGTACTGACGACGGCCAACATGAATTACGAGCACGACGAATTCTCTGGCTGTTTCCGGTATTACGCCAAGGCGGAATGGTCGGTCGCGGTGCAGCGCATAGTGAAGCGGATTATCGACGTGACAGTCGGGCTCATCGGCAGCGTGGTGACCGTGCTGCTGACTCCAATTGTGTGGATCCTTGTCAATCTTGAAGATCGTGGTCCAGTGTTCCATTTTAGAGAGTTTGTGGGCTCCGACGGAAAAATTCACTACTACCGGAAATTCCGGACCATGCTGAAGGGCGCCGACGACATCCTGAGGCGTAACCCGCAATTGAAAGCTGAATTTGATCGGCAGCACAAGCTAAAGGACGATCCCCGGCTGCTGCGCTGTGGGCGCTTCATGCGGCGGTTCAGTGTGGATGAGTTTCCCCAGTTTTTCAGCGTCTTGTCCGGAAGCCTTACTTTTGTCGGCCCACGCGTGATTTCTGGGGAGGAAAAGCACCGTTACGGGCCACTCCTGGCGAAGCTGCTCTCGACCAAGCCGGGCTTGACGGGATTCTGGCAGGTGATGGGACGTCAAACCACCACCTACCAAGAACGGGTTTGCATGGATATGTTCTACGTGGACCGGTGGTCGATTTGGCTTGACCTCGTCATCATTGCCAAGACGTTTTGGAAGGTTTTGAGGGCGGAAGGCGCGTACTAGGGGAGGAAAGCTGCTGTGAAAGTTCTTGTCACCGGAGCCGCTGGCTTCATTGCGTCCCACGTCGCGGACGGTTTCCTAAATGCGGGCCACGAAGTGGTCGTACTCGACGATCTGTCGCGTGGCGCGAAGAAAAATGTGAATTCGAAGGCTCGCTTATATCAGTGTGACGTTCGGAATCGAGAAGCCGTCGAGGCCATCTTTCTTTCGGAAAAGCCTGACGTCGTGAACCATCATGCGGCGCAGATGGATGTTCGGCGCGGAGTTCGGGAGCCACATTTCGACGCACAGGTAAACATTCTCGGGTCCCTCAACGTGATCGAAAGTGCCGTTGCCCATGGCGCCCGCCGCTTCATCTATGCCGCGACCGCCGGGGCAGGCTATGGCGAACCGAAACAAATTCCCGTTCCCGAGGACTATCCCATTAATCCAATCACTCCCTATGGCATCAGTAAGCACACGGTTGAACACTACCTTTTCACATTTCAGTTTCTCTACGGGCTGCAATACGTTGTCTTGCGGTACGGAAATGTCTACGGCCCACGGCAGAGTTCACAGGGAGAAGCAGGGGTGTTTGCGATCTTTGCCGAACAGATGCTGTCCGGCATTCAGCCAGTCATTTACGGGGACGGTGAAAAGGTTCGGGACTATGTTTTCGTCTCGGACGTGGTCGCGGCAAACGTCGCAGCACTGGCCAATGGTACAAATGAGATTTTTAATATCGGCAGTGGCATAGCTACGAAAGACCTTGAAGTCTTCGAACAGGTCCGCAACCTGCTTGGCAAATCGGCAGTTCAGCCTCAATACCTACCCAGGCGTCCTGGAGAAATCGACAGGATTAGCCTCGACATCTCGAAGGCAGCTCGGCTCCTCGACTGGACGCCGCAAGTGCCTTTGGCTGAGGGAGCGAAGCGAACGGTTAGATATTTTCAAGACGCGGCTCTGGCGTCTTCCGCAGCGTCGAGCGCCCAATAGGTTCGATGCTCAGCTGAGGGTTTCGCCAGTTGAACCTTACAATGGAGCTCTCGCAACAATAATGGAACTCGTCGATAAGACATGCCTGATCGTCGGTGCAACCGGAGCCATAGGGCATGCCGTGGCGGAAAGTTTTCATCGTGAGGGCGCGCGCGTCGCGCTCACTTTCCATTCTAAGAGGAGCGCCATGAAGGCCTTCTCGCCGAGGGACCCGAGAGTTGCGGTGTTCAAGCTTGACGTGCGCAACCCTCAAGACGTCCGGGCGGTCGTCGCACGGGTAAGACAAAAGTTTGGGCCAATCACGGTGCTAGTCAATTGTTCGGGGGTGCTGGGTCCGATCGGGGCCACGGACAAGGTTTCAGCCGCGCGCTGGCTACAAACGATTGAAATCAATCTGGTAGGGAGCTTTTATCTTGTCCAGGCCGTTCTGCCGTCCATGCTGGGCGCTGGCCGGGGCAAGATCATCCAATTCTCGGGCGGAGGGGCAGCGTACGGCCGGCCTTTCTTCACCGCATACAGCGCTTCAAAAGCGGCTTTAGTACGATTTACGGAGAGCTTGGCCGCAGAACTTCGTGATAATGGCATCGATACCAACGCGATCGCGCCCGGCCCGGTCAAGAGCCGGATGTGGGATGAACTCCGCGCCAGCGGCGCCGCTGGTGGGCGCCAGGCGCTTGAAGAGTTGGAGAAAATGGATCTGACAGGTGGCGTTTCGGCAGAGCGTGCGGCTGCATTAGCTTTATTCCTGGCCTCAGACCGTTCTAATGGCCTCACGGGCCGGCTCATTAGTGCGGTACACGACAAATGGGAAGCGCTGGCCCCTCGCATCGCAAAAATTGCCAGCACGGACGCCTGGACCCTCCGCCGCGTCCCACTGGATTAATACTGTGCTCTCTGTTGCCATAATTGGAGCTGGACGGATCGGGCAAATCCGGGCCGGGGTGATTCGCGGCTCGGACCGCGCCCATCTTGTTGCCGTGGCCGACATTGATCATGCGCGCGCTGAGAAGCTTGCGGAGGGCACCTCAGCCCAATTGTATTCGGATTGGACGCAAGTTGTACGGCGGGATGACGTAGATGCGATCGTGGTTTCTACACCGACTAAATTCCACGTCGACGTCACCGTTTCCGCGCTGAAAGCTGGGAAACACGTTTTGTGCGAAAAACCCTTGGGCCGAACTGTGGACGAGGCCCGCAGGATGTTCGAGGCGGCCCGTGCGTCTGACCGCGTTCTGAAGACGGGATTTAACTATCGCCACATGGGGCACGTACGCAAAGCTAAGGAACTGCTGCAAGCGGGCGTCTTGGGTTCGTTGCACTTCCTGCGATGTCGCTATGGCCATGGCGGGCGGCCTGGATATGAGAACGAATGGTGTACTGATGCCGAGTTGAGCGGCGGTGGGGTATTTCTCGAACAAGGCATTCACATTTTCGATCTAGTGCGCCACTTGCTTGGCGAACCTGCGCAGATCTTGGCGCAAACAAAACGCTTTTACTGGGATTTCCCTGTGGTGGAGGATAACGGTTTCTGCATATTGGAGACTGTCGCCGGTCAGGTGGCGCAGATTCATGTAAGCTGGACGCAGTGGGTGAACCTCTTTGAGCTCGAAGTGTTTGGAAGTGAAGGATATTTGCGTCTCGAGGGTCGTGACGGTCATTACGGTCCGCAACGTCTGATCTTCGGAAAGCGCAAGCCGGATCACAGCCGGCCCGTCGAGGAACTGTTCGAGTTTGTTGCTCCCGACGATTCCTGGAATCGTGAGTGGCAAGAATTCCACGCGGCCATAGAGGAAGCCAGGGAACCAATGGGAAGTGCAAGCGACGGTCTGCGGGCCCAGCAGTTGATCGAAACTGCCTACCAGAGCGCCTCTCGGCAGTCTTGGGTCTTGGTTCCGGGCTCGGAAAATCAACCGCAAGAGGCGAATCGATGATCATCACTCGGACTCCATTTCGTTTGACTCTCGGGGGAGGCGGGACTGACCTGCCCTCGTTTTACAGGGACCACGGCGGATTTATCCTCGCCGCGGCCATCGACAAATATATGTTCCTGAACGTGAACACGCCCATAGTGGACGACAAGATCCGAGTTCGCTACACCGGTTTGGAGATGGTGGACCATGTGGACGATGTCAAGCATACCCTGGCACGCGAGGCCCTGAAGTATTTCGGGGTCACGAGCGGCATCGAAATCGTTTCTATTGCCGATATCCCGGCGGGGACGGGATTAGGCTCGTCAAGCTCCTATCTGGTAGGCTTGCTGAACGCCTTGCACACGCTGCTGCAGGATCAAGCCACTCCACAAAAGTTAGCGGAGGAAGCCTGCCGGATCGAACTCGACGTCCTAAGAAAACCGATCGGCAAACAAGATCAATACATGGCGGCCTTTGGTGGTCTGACGACGCTCGATATTGATCCTGATGGCAACGTAAGTGTTAAACGCTTGGACTTGGACATGGATTTGGTGGAGAGCCTCGAACACAACATTCTGATGTTCTATACGCATGAGATGCGTGACGCCACCACCATCTTGAAAAAGCAAGATGCGGCTACGCGCACGAAGGACCGCACTGTCGTCAGGAGCCTGCGTGAAATTAAGGATATCGGTCTTGAGATTAGCGATGCAATCTCGAAAGGCAATCTGCGTCGTTTCGGTGAGCTGCTGGACGTGCATTGGCAATCGAAAAAACGACTCTCCGAGGGAATCTCGAATCCCCAGATCGACGCTTGGTATGAGCTCGCAAAACAGAACGGCGCAGTCGGTGGAAAGATCTCCGGTGCAGGAGGAGGAGGCTTCCTCATGTTGTACTGCGAAGAGAATAAGGCGCGCTTGCGGGAAGTGATGCGGGCAGAGGGCCTCCGAGAACTCAAATTCCGATTCGATTTTGAAGGAAGCAAGGTAGTGTTTGACGTGGTTTCCCGTGACGGGAGGCTTGCCCACAACCATCGTCGCAGCACTAACAATCACTACGACGAGCGACTCGCGTTTGCTCAAAGGACCACGGGCTAAGATTGCGCCGCACAGATTCGCTTCGACCGAGCGTCTTTCCTCCGATGAAAGCTGTTTTCCTAGACCGCGATGGTGTTGTGAATGCTTTGGTATACCACCAAGACGCCGGCGTGATTGATGCCCCTTTCAACCGTTCTCAATTCAAACTTTTGCCGCGTGTTCCTGAAGCCATCCGGTTATTGAACGATCTGGGACTGAGCGTCGCAATCGTTTCCAATCAGCCGGGGATTGCCAAGGGACACCTTAAGCCAGAACTGTTGAAGACATTTGAGCGCAGGATTCTTTCCGAGGTCCGCGCGGCGGGCGGTCGCATAAACGGCACCTATTACTGTCTCCACCACCCTGAGGCGAAAGTACGCAAGCTCCGACAACGTTGCCATTGTCGCAAGCCCGAGATCGGCCTACTGGAAAGGGCCGCCGCAGACTTTGGGGTGCGGCTCGATGAGTGCTATATGGTCGGCGACGGAATTTCCGACTTGCTAGCCGGAACCCGCGCGGGCTGCCGAACGATTTTCATAGGTCGTTGGAAGTGTGAGATATGTCAGTTCACTGAAGGTCCTCACGCGCTCCCTGCCTTTGTGGCCAGAGATTTGTGGGCAGCCGCACAACTAATTCGTTCGGAAATGACGGGAACCAGCCAAGCGATACCTGCACAGAGTTGTCTTTCGACGCACGCGTGAGGGTCAGCTGTTCGGTCGCTTGTTGAACGAGCTTCTGTGACCAGGAGAATTGAAACCACATGACATATGTCGCGCAATACATCCAGGAAGCCACAGAGATATTGAGGCGACTGGACCAGTCCGCTGTCGAACGCATTGCAGATCTGCTCGTGGAGCTGCGCGGGCGCTCCGGCAGGCTCTTCCTTCTTGGTGTGGGCGGGGGCGCAGGGCACGCCTCTCATGCCGTTTGCGATTTTCGCAAGATCGCCCAGATCGAAGCGTACTCTCCATCGGACAATGTCTCCGAGCTAACAGCAAGGGTGAATGATGAAGGCTGGGAAACCGCTTATGCAAATTGGCTGCGCGGGTCCCGATTAAACGAAGCCGACATGGTTTTCGTTTTTTCCGTGGGCGGTGGCGATGTACAAAAGAATGTCAGCGCCAACTTGGTCCGCGCTCTTGAGCATGCTCGCAAGGTGCGCGCCACCATCTGCGGTGTGGTTGGGCGCGACGGAGGATACACCGCGCAAGTTGCTAGCGCGTGTGTGCTCATTCCGGTCGCGAACCCTTCCACGATAACTCCTCACACGGAATCCTTTCAGGCCATGATTTGGCATCTCTTGGTATCCCATCCTAAGTTGAGAGTCGCCGAGATGAAATGGGAGTCGCTCCAGCAGGCTCCGCGAATCTAGGCATCTTGGCCACGAGATGAGGTAAATTGCGTATCGACGCGCTCGCGCCTTCAGCGGGACAAGGAGTTATCTAAGGATGGTTGCGAGCAGCGCACGACTGCAGAAGGCGAAACGACCGCTTATGCCTTCACAAAGGCGATTCTTCAAACAGTCATCGTGCCTTTCGCAGGGATGCCTTACAATCGATTCCGGCTTTTGCCCGATGCCACCCATTGATCACGCAGCGCATTCCGGCAGAGGAATATGGTTGTCGCAGCTTCCGCCCCCCTACTTGGCGCTCTTGTCCTCAACTCGAATTGTACGACGGGCATGGCCAGACTCTTGTGCCAAATTCCCACGGCAAAATCCATCCAGGGTGGCCTCGGCAGCTTTGCAAGATGTCTGTGTACAAAGTTTCCACACCCAAACCCATGAAACACAATGGCTAGTGATACGACATCTAATCGCCAAAAAATCGTAAAGGCGGTGATCCCAGCAGCCGGATTCGGCACGAGGATGCTGCCCATAACTAAGGCTCTGCCGAAGGAAATGCTTCCCGTTGCTGGCAAGCCCCTGATTCAATACGCTGTGGAGGAAGCCGCGGCTAGCGGGATCGAGACGGTGATTCTGGTAACCCGGAACCATGAATCTCTGATCGCGGCACATTTTGCGCCGGACCACGAACTTGAGTCTTTTCTTGTGGCCCACCATCAGCTTGCGAAAGCTGACCTTGTGCGTCGTTTGGCCAGACTCGCCGATTTGCAATTTGTCAAACAGGAGAAACCCTTAGGTCTTGCCGATGCTATTTATTGTGCGCGGACTTTCGTGAGCGAGGCAGAGCCCTTCGTTGTCCTCCTTCCTGATGTCATCATGGACGGCGATGAACCCGTCACCCGCCAGCTGATTGATGCCCATGAGCGAACGGGCGGGAGTGTCGTCGCCATTCGAGAAGTGGAACCACGAGACGTAGAACGCCACGGCATCGTGGAAATCGAGAGGTCTCCAGACTTCTCTTCGACGAAGTCCACCCGCGTGACCGGGCTGGTCGAAAAGCCCTCGCCTGAAAACGCCCCCTCCCGTTTCGGCGTGTTCGGCCGCTACCTCCTAGAACCTGCCATTTGGGAGGCGATTGCAAATACAAATCCCGATCCGCGGGGCGAAATTCAACTCACGGACGCTTTGAATGTCCTTTGCCACACTCAACCTCTCTTCGGGCTCTGTTTCAAGGCTCATCACTACGACGCCGGCGACCGCCTTGGCTATCTCAAGGCCAATATTGAACTCTCTCTTTGTGACTCGCAGCTTCGCCCGTCGCTCCTCGAATATCTGACGGGCCTGCAATTCTAGGCCGGGCGCCAGCGCCCGAGTCCCGTTATGAAAATGGGACCTCAACTTCCGATTTGCGGATCATCCTAATGACGGTCTTCTCGGGGTTGATGAACAAGAATGCCCTATTGAGCTAGCTCTTATCTGGGCTGCAACTCCTCGTCGCGGGCATTGAACCTACTTCGTGGTGTTCTGCCACACACCGAGCGGACTCCGCCAGCAAAGTTGGATGCCTGGCGATTTTTCTCAAGGCATTCGTTATGAGCAAGCTCCTCAAAAAAGTCAGAGTAACCGCAATACAGCGAGAAGATGGTCAGCGCCCACGCAGACGAGGAACTGGAATGCCCCAACAGCCGTGCAGCCGTGCGGAGGCACGATTCATTTTCAAAACGCTTCGCAACCATTGCATCCGGGACGATAACTGGAAAGTGTTTCAACGTACAATTCCAGAATAAATATCGGTGAGACTTATTAATCGGAGCATAATATAAGAATATAATTGACATGAAATAAAGTGTTAGTGTGGCGGCATGGGAAAACAAGATGCTCGCTCGCTGCCCGGAGGAGCCCAAGAAGACCTCGCCGGCGAGTTGTCGAGGCCGTTCATTACCATCGTTGATGGGAGAACCTTGGTTTCGCACCCACTCCACTTTATTTGTTGACAACAAAGAGGCTTAAGATTTACCAGTATCGATGGACATTATCTTAGGCTAGCGGGGTTCGAATCCCACCCTCTCCGCCATATTTATCGCGGAGCGCGAAGTCAGTCGCATCCTCAGTTTGCTTTGCGGTGTGTTGGCGGGCCAGCAGGAATCGTCTTGAGTTTGTCCTGTGCCGGTTGCTTATAGGGACTGTTGACGGACGCGGCCTCGGTGAACGCGCTTTTGGCATCGGGATATTTCTTCAAATTGAGGAATGCAAATCCCAAGCGGTATGCGTTGCGTGCGTAGCCGATGTCATTGGATTTGAGCAGTGGCGCCGCAGCCTGGAAATTCTGAATGGCCTGCGCGTTGTTCTTTTTCTGCATGTTGACCTGGCCGAGGGTGCTGAGCGCCAATCCTTTTTGCAGCGCGGTCTGTTGTTTCCACTGATCTTCGCTGACATTTTCCGGGCGCGAAGCGGATTCGGCCACGGTGGCAGCTTGCCGTGCATATGATTCCGCTTTATCCAGCTGCTCCCCTTTTTCTCCGTAATAATCCGAGACCAGCAACAACATTCCCAGATTTTTAGGATCTTTTGCCAGCAGCGCATTGGCAACCTCCAGCATTTTCGGCGCGTTCTGGGCTTGCTGGTAGGACGACGCGGCGACTCCCAGTGCGGTCAGCGTATATTCCGAATCCGGAAAAATCTTCGCAAAACGAAGTAGCTGATCGGCTCGCCTGGCGAGTTGTTGCGTCTGGTAGGCGCCATTGTAAACCGCTTGCTGCACGTAACGAACGTTGTCCTGATTGCTTGCGATGGTCTGCGTCTTTTGCTGTTCCCAAGTTTCCGCAGCGATACCGGAAGGCGAGGGCGAGGCCTTGTAGGCGGTGAGGATGTTCTGGGTCTTCTCGCCGTAGGCGAGCAGTTTTTCCGGGTCGTTCTTTTCCGATGCGGCGCGGATCATGTTCATTGCGTTCTGGAAATTACCGGGATCAATTGCGAAAAGTTTGTCGCCATATTCAAAAGCCTTGTCGTACTGTTTCTGCGCAAGAAAGTAGTTCACGTATAGCTCATCCGCGACCAGAGCCATGTCGCCTTGTCCGGGGCCAGCCGCAAATTTGTCGATCAGCGCGAGCTTTTGCGCGGGGTCGCTGGCCGAAT
>WNFC01003866.1_pt1 | contig 16279 bp, 7 predicted proteins | sample 5400541 | NCBI WGS metagenome assembly WNFC01 (sample SAMN13153342, study PRJNA577476) | soil metagenome | isolation source: 120 cm saprolite under Douglas fir tree site 2 hole 2 replicate 1 | place: USA:California | collected 2015-04-18
TCTGACGCACGCCGTCGACGACGTTGCGCGCGACCACACCAACGCCGATGTGATCGGGGCCGTTCACGTCCTCGACCCGCCGAAAGCCGCTTGCGGTCGCCGTGCGGATGAACGAGCGGTGCAGCAGGCTGAGACGATCCGTGTAGCGGCGGATCGGCACCGGGCCCCCCCGACCGTGGTAGCGCACGTCGCCCTCGGGGTCGTCCTCGAGGCGGCGGAAGTCGTCGAGCAGCTGCTCGAAGGACCACCCCGGGCTGCCCAGCCGGGACCACTCGTCGTAGTCCTCAGGTGTCCCGCGACCCGCGACCGCTCCGTTGTGCGCCGTTGAGCCGCCGATCACCTTCGCGCGCGGCACCGGGATCGGGCGCCCGAGGACTCCCGGTTCGCTCTGGTAGCCCCAGTCGTGGGAGCTCGGAAACTGGTCGGCGTCGAGCAGGTCCTCGGGCACGTCGCGCGTCGCCGCGTAGTCCGGGCCCGCCTCGAGCAGCAGCACCCGCACCGACGAGTCCTCGCTCAATCGGTTGCCGAGCACGCTTCCCGCTGCCCCGCCCCCGACGATCAGGAAATCTACGCTGCCGCCATCGCGGTTAGTTGACGAATCGAACATGGCCTGCTCCCTTCGGGACGCCGCGTCTGACATATCGTGCTCCTTTCAGTCGCTTGGCCCTGGCAGGATTTCTCGTTACCGGTTGATGGGCAGCCTCTTTCCTCCCGCGGTGGGAGGGTCAAGGTCGGATTTGGCGTTTGACTCTCCCATAGGGGGAGGGTCACACTGCCTTGATGGCCTCAACGCTGCCCATAGGCGACTTCTCCCGGGCCACGCACCTGAGCGTGAAGATGCTTCGCCACTACCACGAGTTCGGCCTGTTGGAGCCGGTCGACGTGGACCTAGACAGCGGGTACCGGCGCTATGCCGCTGAGCAGATCGTCACGGCGCAGGTCATCCGCCGCTTCCGCGACCTGGACATGCCACTCCAGGACATCCAGATTGTGCTCCACGCTCCCGACGTCGAGACCCGCAACCGGGTGATCTCCAACCATCTGGCCCGGCTCGAGTCCAACCTGGCTCGGACCCAAGACACAGTCGCATCCCTCCGGGGTCTGCTGGATCGCCCCCAGGACACCAGCGTCCCGATCGATCACCGTCATGTCGCCGCCACGCCCGCCGCTGTCATCACGGACATTGTCGATACGGCCCACGTTGTGGCGTGGTACCGGGGAGCCATGGGCGAAGTGGCTGCCACCCTGTCCGCCCAGGACATCACCCCGGCCGGGCCGCTCGGGGGCATCTACGACACAGAGCTATTCACCGAGGGCCGGGGACGGGTCACGATCTTCCTTGCGTGCGACCCGTTGCCGCAGCCGGTTGGACGCGTCAGCACGACCATTATCCCACCGGCGGAGCTGGTAATGACCGTCCACTTCGGTTCCAATACCGAGGTGGACCGGACTTACGGCGCCCTCGCCGAGTACGTGACCCAGCACGCGCTCGCGGTCGACGGGCCGATTCGTGAGTACTACCTCGTCGGCCCCTCCGATACCCCAGACGAGTCGTTGTGGCAAACCGAAATTGGATGGCCGATCTTCCAAACCCGGCCGAGGCCATAACCGTAAACAACCGCTGCTACGAGATCCGGAGGGCGCGCGGGCCCCGTCGAATGGGCCACGTCGCGGCCCGGGCAGGTGCTGGTCAGCTCCTGATCCGCGTCTCGCGCAGGGTCGCGGCCAGCCGCTCGTTCTGGAAGTGACCCCGCTGAGCCCATCGGATCCAACGATCGTGGCCATAGGTGTCAGCCACAGCACTGAGGCTAGTCCAGTCACTACAGGCGCCGCCGCGAGGCACGAGTTGATCTGCGGCGGATGGCAAATATGTCACAGCCATCAGCCACATTGGAGTAGTGCTAGCAGCCTGTCCCGCTCGAAAATAGGATTCGGCAGGTGACCTGCAGGTCTTCCGGGCGCTAGGCGGCGTGCACATATTCGTTGATCAGGCCGTTGAGGACGGGTTTTCGGCGGATCTGCCGTGTGCCGACGCCGGTTACGGTCGCGGGGTGAGTGTCGCGTTCGTCGTCGGGGACGCGCTGGGCGATGCCCTGGTGCGGCCGGGCCGTGTTGTAGTGCGCCTGGTATCCGGCCAGGACGGCACGCAAGTGTGCCTCGCCGACGATCAGTACACGGTCGAGGAGCTCTCGGCGCAGGGTGCCGACGAGGCGCTCGCAGATCGCGTTCATCCGCGGAGCCTGGACCGCGGTGCGCAGGATCCTGGCGCCGGTGGCCTCGAATACGGCGTCGAAGGAACGGGTGAAGTTCGATCCGCGGTCGCGGATCACGAACTTGATGTCCTCGAACCGCTCATCGAGGCTGAGGGCCAGGTTGCGGGCCTGCTGCACCGTCCACTCGCCGGTCGGGTTCGCGGTCACGCCGCCCAGATGCATCCGGCGGGTGCCATGCTCGATGAACACCAGGACGTACAGCCTGTTCAGCAGCACGGTGTCGGCGTGCAGGAAGTCGACGGCGAGGATCCCGGCGGCCTGGGCGTGCAGGAACTGCCGCCAGGTCGGGCCTGACCGGCGTGGTGCCGGGTCGATGCCCGCGGCATGCAGGATCTCCCACAGCGTGGACGGCGCGACGGCGAGGCCGAGCTTCGTCAGTTCGCCTTGGATCCGGCGGTATCCCCACAGCGGATTCTCCTTCGCCAGCCGAACGGCGAGGCGGGCGATGCTCGGGACCGTCGGCGGCCGGCCGGGCTTGCGCCGCTTGCTCGTGTCGTACTTAGCCGCGGCCAGCTTGCGGTGCCAGGCCAGCAGCGTCGCGGGCGTCACGGGAAAGATCTCTGTCCAGCGCCTGCGGGGAAGGAGCCGCGCCAGCGCGGCGAACCACATCCTGTCGGCCGGCTCGTATTGCACCCGGCCAATGTGGCGGCGCAGCACCGCGTTCTCGTGCCGGAGCACCAGCAACTCGGCAGCCTTCGCCCGGTCGCCGCGGAACACCAGGACAGCCACGCCGAGTACCCGGCACGTCAGCAGGTAGACGATCTTGAGCAGCACCCGGCCAGCCAACCATCACCGCGTCAAGCCTGCTGGCGATAGCGCAGGTCAGCCACTCAATCGAGTATTCGGGCGGCACACGCTCCAGAGCGATACCCCTCGCCCGGCAGGTCCGCGAAATCGCCCAGCGACCTTCGGAGGTTCAGGAGGCGATCGCAATGGCAATCGGGAACCGGCCTACCTTTATTGGCCCCTCGGGAGTGTTCGTCGCGACGCGGATCGGAATAACCCGGCCCCGTCCGAAGGGCGACCGCCTGAACAGGACTCCCGGGCTCAGCCCGCCGAATGGGTTCGAATCGAGCACGTACACCGTCTTGCCGTCCGGGCTGACCGCCAGTCGTGTCGGAACCTTCCCGGCGGCGATCGCCGGCTCGGCCCGGCCGTCGGTGAGCTGGATCGGGGTGACGCTCTCGGACGCGGAGTTGGTGACGTAGGCCATCTTCCCATCTGGGGTAAAGGCGATCCGCTGCGGGCTCAATCCGACTTTGATCGGGTTGCCTTGAGTGCTGGCCCGGATGTGGACGGGGACCACGAATCCCTGCTGGCTGTCCGGGTTGGGCTGGGCCAGCACGTATGCCGTGACGCCGCCGGGCGCGACCGCGAGGGCGTGTGCTCCCTCGATCGCAACCGGCTTGCCCGCCCGGTTGGTTGCCGCGTCGACCGGGGTGACGCCGGTGCCGGTCAGGACCAGGACGGTCTTTCCGCCGGGCGTGATGGCCATGGCATCTGGCGTCTGGCCCACGATGATCGGCTGTCCTGGCTCGTCAGTCGCCGTGCTGATCGGCGTGATGGTATCGCCGAGGAAGTTCGCCACGTACATGGTCCTGCCATCGGCGGTCATGGCGAGAGCCCCGGGTGACGAGATCCTGATCGGCTTAGCCGCGGTATCCGCCCCGGCGCGCACCGGGACGACCTCGCCAGTCCCGGGGCAGGAGACATACACGGTCCTGTTGTCCGGGGTGATCGCGATCGTGTCCGGGGTGATCGCGATCGCGATGTTCTCGGGGTTCCCGCGTGCGCAGACCGTCACTATCGGGCCAGGCCTGTTCGTTGCGGTGCGGATCGCGGTCAGCGTGACCGGGGCTGCCGCGCCGGGCAGGAGGCCGCCGGCGCCTACGACATACGCTGTCTGGCCATCCGGGCTGATCGCGATTTGCGCCGGGCCGCGCCCGACCCTGATCGGCTTGCCCGCCGTGTTGCTGGCAGCCAGGATCGGTGTAACGGTATCGTCGCCCGCATTTGCGACATAGACCGTGACCGGCCCGGCCGTGCGCCCCGCACGACCCGCGAAAGGCATCCCGCGCATTTCGCACCCGCCAATGCCCACGATCACCGCCAGCGCCAGGCCGGATACCCAAGCTGAATCGTATCTAGCCACGTAGAACCCCTAAAGAGCTCGAATTGGTATGGAAGGTCTCGCCGCCGTCGCGCAGGAAGCAGCTGACGCCGGGCAACTCGCACGATCGTTGCCGCCAGCCAGTCCCGGCTGGGGCCGGTAGTGCTGGCCAGACCGGCGTCACCCTCACCGATGTCGATCCCATCGCCACCCAAACGCTCCTCGTCCAGGCCGGAGACCAGCGCCACACCTTCCACACCGACTTCATCGCGGGCCGCCAAGGCACACTGGCCGTCAGCGACGAGTATGCCTCCAACCATCACGCCAGTTTCCAGATCGCCCACGGCCTCTGGTACGTCAAAGACCTCGGCTCAACCAACGGCACCTGGCTCAACGGGCGCCGCATCCACGCACCTCAGCGGGTGAAGAGAGGCGACAAGATCAAGATCGGGCACACTGGCCGCGAGAGATAGGTACATGCAGGCCAGCGCTATGGAGAACGCGGCGCCCAGGAAGAATTTGAATTCGAGCCAGCCAACGGACGTGTCGGCGTGCGGATCAGGATTGAACACGGTCTCCACGGCCGCATTGAATGAAGGCCGGCGGGATAGCGTCGCGAGTCCACCAGAAGAGCAGCAAGGCGCCGCTGCCGAGGATCAGCAAGCAGGCTGCAGTCACAGTTAGCGGCGTGGCCACCGTTTCTCCTGCCGCGCTACGGATATCGATAGCTTCCGCTGTGCCCTGGATCGCTTCCGGACCCAGGGCACCAGGCCCATCCTTGGTCTTATCACTGTCCCAAAGCAAGTACTGTCGAATAGTAAGACCATGCGACACCCCCGCAATTAGCGCGCCAGTACCAGCTTACCTCGCCACATGTGGCACGCATATCGTTGAGGAACTTGACATCGATCCTCAGCTTGTTCCATGCGGTCCACCTTCTCTGCTCGTGGAAGTTGCGGTAGCCGAAGTCATGGCGGTGGCAGGCGTAGTAGAACCTGGCGTGCCCGCCCCACCAGGGCAGGATCTGCCATGGGGCGGGGAATGAACAGCCGTCCGAACTCCAGTCCAGGTGCTGTCCGCCGGTGTCGCCGTACCAATAGCAGTTGTGCCTGCCGTCCGGGTACCGGACGGGCCAGTTGCTCCCGCACACTGACTGGCGGACGGACAGGAAGGTCCATAGCGAGATGCCGAACATCACCCAGTCAGTGAGGGACTGCACGCTGAGCCCGTTGCGGTCGGTCCCGGTGACGGGGTTGCCGTCCGCGTAAGCGTAGGGCGCGAGGGTCTGGCTGACCTGCGGGTCGAGCGAGGTGAACTGGCCGGCGGCGGGGTCGTAGTAGCGGTTGATCAGGTAGATCAGGCCGGTCGGGTCGGTGTAGCCGCCGGCGTACCCGAACGGGGTGGCGCCGGTGAGCCCGCCAGTCGTTTCCGGGTTGCCCCAGGCGTCGTAGCTCGTGGTCCCGGTCAGGGTCCCGGAGTTGTTCACGGTGCCGCGGACCGACCCGATGCCGTCGGAGACCAGGTAGGTGATCGTGCCGGAGGTCAGCTTGACCTGCTCGGCGGGTGCGGCGGGGCCGGTCCAGATGTAGGCGTTCGCCGAGTCCATCAACAGCTGCGGGACGGCGGGGACGGTGTTCCACACGAAGGCCTGCGTCCCGGAAGCAGTCGTGGCACTGGCCCGGACACCGTTGCCGTCGTAGCTGGCGGCGGTCATGTTCGCCGCGGCGTCGCTGTAGGCGGTGAGCTGCCCGGCCCCGTTCCACGTGCCGGAGGCGACGGTCGTGGAGCCCTGCTTGGCGGTCAGCCGCTGCCCGTCCGCGCTGGACGTGTAATTCGTGGTGGTGCCGGACAGCGTGGCGGAGGTCAGCTCGCCGGCCTTGTCATAGCTTCCTGTCGCGCCCGCGGGCAGGGTGGTCAGGTTGGACGAGGCGTCGAACCCGTAATTCAGCGTGGACCCAGCTCCGGGCGTCATCGAGGTCACCCGGCCCTTGGCGTCGTAGGTGTACACCGCCGGGGACTGCGACGAGGACGGGACGTCGGCCTCATTGAGGATCGTGCTGGCCGGGGAGTCGGTGTAGGTGAACGACTGCAGCGTGGTGCTTCCGTTCTTCAGCGCGATCACCGACGGGCCGTCGGTGTTGTCGTAGGTGGTGGCGATCGTGTCGCCGGTGGAGCCGAGGCCGGCCGAGTTGGGCAGGCCGCCGGCGGTGTCGCCGATCGTGATCGCGTTACCGTTGAAGTCGGTCACCTGGGTGAGCAGGTCGGCGTGGTCATAGGTGTAGTTCACGGTGCTGGTGGTGGCCCAGGTGTTGGACGGCAGCGGGTAGGTGACCGAGGCCACCTGCCCGTCGGCGTTGTACCCGTACCCGGTGACCTGGCCCGCGCCGTTGGTCGCCGAGGTCAGCTCACCGAACGGGTCATAGACGTACGACAACGACCCGGTGGCGTCGGTCATCGACGTCTTATTCCCGTTCGCGTCATAGCCGTAGCCGGCCGAGTGCGCGGAAGAACCGGAGTAGGAGACCGTCGCGGGCTTGTTCAGCGGCGTGTACGTCCAGGTGACGGTGACGCCGTTGGGGTCGGCGCGGGTCAGCATTTTCCCGGCCGGGTCATAGGTTTGCGTCGTGGTGGCCCCCGACGGCGCGGCGCTGGTCGCCGGGGAGGTCGTGGACACCAGTTCGCCGCCGGAGTCGTAACTGTAGGTCGTCTGGAACCCGGCCTGGGTGGGGAACGAGCTCGAGTTCACGACGTACGGCGAGGAGGTCTCGCAGGGGGCGGCGCCTGCGGTGTTGCCGGCCGCGTACACCACCGACGTGACGTCACTGTTGGGGTCATGGCAGTAGCTGACCGTCGCGGCGGCGGAGGTGCCGTACCCGGTGGTCTGGGTGACCAGCTGGCTGGCCGCGTTGTAGGTGCTGGAAGTGACCTGGTTCGGGCCGCTGTTCATCGGCGGCGGGGCGGTGACGGTGAGCACGTTCCCGGCGCCGTCGTAGGTGTACGTGGTGGTCACGTGCCCGGTCTGGCCGGCGGGCGCCGGGGCGGTTTCCTGTGTCTTATTGCCGGAGGCGTCGAAGGTGCCGGTGGCCGAGTCCGAGGCGAGCCGTGTGCCATAGCCGGCCGGGTAGGACGTTGGGCAGGAGGCGGGCGTGAGGTTGCTGGCGGCGACCCCGGCGGGCGGGACTGTCTGCGTGACGTGGCCGTCACCGTCGTAGCATGTGAGAGTCGCGTTGTCGTCCGGGTCGGTGACCAGGGTGGCCTGGTTGTCGGCGCTGTAGGTCGTGGTGGTGGTGTAGCCGCGTGCGTCCTGGACGGTGGTCTGGTTGCCGTTGGCGTCGTACCCGTACTGGGTCTGCCTGGGGGTGACCGTGTGACCGCCGCCGTCGCCCAGAGTGGCCGAGGTCTTCTGCCCGTCGTTGTTGTAGGCGGTGACGGTGGTGTAGTTCCCCGCGTTCGCCCCGGGCAGGTTCCCGTCCGGGCTGGTCATGCTGGTCTGCTGGCCGTCGGCGTTGTACCCGTAGGCGGTGGTGGCGATTTCCGAGCCGTTGCCGTCGGGCGTTGACGAGGACACCAGGTCGCCTTGGGCGTCGTAGGCGAGCTGGGTGACCACCCCGTCGGCGTCGATCGTGGCGCAGGGAAGGGCCGGCGCCGGCGGGGACGCCGCGCAGGAGATGCTGCTGCCGTTCAAGGTGATCGTGTTGCCCTCGAACAGCTGGTAGGTGGTCTGCGCGTAGGCGGCGATGTTGCTGCCCGGCTCATACACCCCGGTGCTGGAGTACAGCTCGTTCCCGTTGGTGTCGAACAACGTGTAGGTCACACCCTGCGGCGCAGAGGACGGCGGGGTGATCACGCCGCCGGGGGCGACCGGCACCGGGCCGGCCTGGCTGGGCGAGCACGGGCTGGACGCCTGAACCGCGCCGGTGCAGCTCGCCTGGTTCAGGCTGGTGAACTGGGCGGTGGTGGTCCCGGTCTGCGACCCGACCCCGTCCGGCGAGATGGAGCTCGTCTGGTTGCCGCTGGCATCATAGGTGCTGGTGGTGATGTTGCCGTTGCCGTCGGCGGTGGCGGTGGCGAGCAGGGTGCCGCCGCTGGTGCTGCCTGCGGCCAGGCTGGGCAGGTAGTCCCGCTCGGAGGTCAGTGTGGTCCCGGTCCAGTCGGCCCGGGCGGCCAGCGCGCCCTGAACGTAGTAGTAGATGGTGGCGTTGCCGTCGGGATCGGTGACAGTGACGTAGCCGGTGCCGGTCGAGGCGTTCATGCAGTTGCCTGTGCTGGCGTTGACGCAGTAGCTGAAGGTGGTCTTGAAGCCCGTCGGGTCGGTCTGGGAGGTGACCTGCCCGGCGGCGTTGTAGACGTTGACGGTGGCGTCGCCCGCGTCGGGGCCGCCGGGCTGGGCGTTGGGGCTGGTGATCGTGAGCAGGTCGTTGGCCAGGACCGGGTTCCCTGTCGAGCCGGCGCCGTAGGTGTAGCTGGTCTTGTTACCCATGGGGTCGGTGGCCGAGGTGAGGTCGGCGCCGGCGTAGCCGTAGGTCCAGGTCCGGCCGAGCGGGTCGGTGACCGAGGTGACCAGCCCGCTGGCGTTCAGGGCGAGGACCAGGGCCCGGCCGGACGCGGCGGTGATGGTGGTGCAGGAGGTGGCGCCGGACGGGCACTGCCCGGAGCCGGGGGCGGGGGTCTGGTAGGTGAGGGTGAGGGTGTTCCCGGCGGCGTCGGTCTCGGCGGTGAGCGCGCCGTTCCACCCGTAGGAGTAGGCGGTGCCGGCGGCGGGGCTGTAGGTGTAGGTCTGGCTGGCTGAGTTGTAGGTGAGGGTGGCGTTGATGTCCTGGGGCAGGGCGCAGTACCCGCCGGCTTTCCGGTAGGGGGCGGCGCAGGCGCCGTTGACCTGGGCGTAGAAGGTGACCTGGGCACCGCCCGGCTGGGTGACGGTGATGCCGCCCGGTGCCGGGGACAGGGAGCTGGTCTGGCCGGGAGCGGCCGGGATCGCCGAGCTGGCGGAGGCGGTGACCTCCTGGAGGATGCTGCTGGCCCAGCCTGCGCCGGTTTGCAGGATGTACAGGTCGCCGGCGGGGTCGGTGCCGATGCCGTACGGCTGGTACATCTGCGCGGCGGTGGCCGGGCCGCCGTTGCCGGAGAACCCGGGTGTCCCGGACGCGCTGCCGGCCACGTTGTAGATGTCGCCGGCGGTCATCGACTGGCTCCACTGGGTGCCGTTGGCGGCGGCGATCTCCCGGACCCTGGCGTTGCCGGAATCGGTGATGTACAGGTCGCCGGCGGCGTCCAGCGCTATCTGCGCCGGGCCCTGCAACAGCGCGGCGGCGGCCGGGCCGCCGTCACCGGTGTTGCCAGAGGTACCCGAGGCGCTGCCCGCGACGCCGTAGATGTCCCCGCCGGTCATCGGCTGGCCCCAGTGGGCGCCGTTGGCGGCGGCGACTTCCCGGACCCGGTTGTAGGAGGCGTCGGAGATGTACACGTTCCCCGTGGCGTCGACGGCCAGCCCAGTGGGCTGGCCCAGCGTCGCCGAGCTGGCCGCGCCGCCGTCGCCGGAGTCGCCGGGCTGCTGGGGGATCCCGGCGATGGCGTAGATGTCCCCGGCCGTCATCGCGGTCCCGTAGTAGGTGCCCGAGGTGGCCGGGATCTCCTGCACCAGGCTGTTGGTGGAGTCGGCGATGAAGACGTCCCCGGAGGCGTCGACGGCGATCGCGTCCGGCGTGGCCAGCACCGCGCTGGTGGCCGGGCCGCCGTCGCCGAAGTAACCGGGCATGCCGGGGGTTCCGGCGACGGTGGAGATGTTGCGGGTGGCCGCCGACACCTCCCGCACGATGGCGTTGCCCTCATCGGCGATGTACAGGTTCCCCGATGAGTCCAGGGCCACGGCGAATGGGTCATTCAGCAGCGCCGAGGTGGCGGGCCCGCCGTCCCCGGCGTAGCCCACCGCGCCAGTGGAGCTTCCGGCCACGGTGTAGATGTCCCCGGCGGTCATCGCGACGCCGAACTGAGTATGACTGGACGCCGCGATCTCCTGCACCCGGTTGTTGCCGGCGTCGGCGATGAAGACGTCGCCGTGCGCGTCGGAGGCCACCGCGCCCGGGTTGTACAGGCCGGACAGCACGGCCGGCCCGCCGTCCCCGGTGTTCAGCAGCGTGTGCCCGTTCCCGGCCAGGTCAGATATGGTCGCGGTGGACTTGGTGACCTTCCGGACCTCGTTGTTGCCAGTGTCGGAGACGTAGATGTTGCCGGCGGCGTCCAGCCACACCGCGCCGGGATTATTCAGCAGCGCCGAGGCGGCCGCGCCGCCGTCGCCGGAGTCTCCGCCGGTGCCGGCTGAGCTGCCCGCGACCGTATACACGAAATCGGCGGTCATGTTCTGGCCGAACTCGGCGTGCGTGGTCCCGGCGACCTCCTGCACCCGGTTGTTGGCGGTGTCGGCGATGTACATGTTGCCGTTCGGGTCCCGGACGGCAACGGGGTAGTTCAGGTTGGACTGCAGCTGGGACTTGTTGTCGTTGCCGATCGTGCAGTTGTTGCTGCCGCCGCGGCCGGCGACCGTGTACATATCACCGGCGATCATCCCCGAGATGCCCCAGTAGGTGCCGCTGGACCACGGGACTTCCACGATCCGGCAGTTATTGGTGTCGGCGATCAGCATGTCGCCCGACCCGTCGATCGTGACGCCCTTCGGGGCGTTTAGCAGGGCGCTGCTCGCTCTCGTGCCGTTGCCCGACATCCCGGACGCGCCCGTCGAGCTGCCGATCACCGTGTAAATGTCATTCGCGGTCATCGACTGGCCCCACTCGGTCCCGCCGGACGCGGCGACCTCCTGGATCCGGTTGTTCTGCCAGTCGGCGATGTACAGGTCCCCGGCATGGCTGCCCGCCCCGAAATGAATACTGGCCGGCTCATTCAGGTCCGCCGAGGCCGCCGGGCCCCCATCGCCGCTCGCGCCACACGAGCCGGTCACCCCAGCGACCGTGTACAGGTCGCCCGCGGTCATCGAGATGCCCCACTGCGTCCCGGTCGTGGCCGCGATCTCCACCACCCGGCAGTCCAAGGTGTCGGCGATATACAGGCCGGAGGAGTTCACCGCGACACCGCCCGGGTGGTTCAGCCGCGTCTGGGCCGCCGGGGTCCCGTTCGCCAGCCCCGTGAAGTTCGGGAGGTACCCGGCCGGGCTGCCCGCGACCGTGTACACATCGCCCGCGGTCATCGAGATCCCCCACTGGGTGCCGGTGGACCCGGCGATCTCCTGGACCCGGTTGTCCTGCGTGTCGGCGATGTAGGTGTCCCCCGACCCGTCGACATAGGTATTGCCCGGCAGCTGCACCACCGACTGCGAACCGGGCCCGCCGTTCCCGTTCCCCGTGCGCAGCCCGCCGGCCGCGTAGATATCACCGGGCACCGGGCTGGCCGTGGCCAGCGAGGACGCCCAGTTATCGGTCCACCCGTACCCCATCGGCCCCGGCCTGCCCGCCTGGGTCTGCTGCTGCGCCACACCCGCGTCATAGGTACGGGCGAAGCCCAGCGACGGCCCGAACCCCGGGATGCTCAGGTCCGTGCCGGACTGGGCGAAGTCCCCGTTCTCGGTGTTCACCGGGTCGCCCGCCGAGGCCTGCTGCACGCCCGGCGCGGCCGGGTTGGAGGTCCCGCCCGTGGTCGTGCCCGCCAGCACCTCCCCGCCGGCCGAGGGAGCCAGCGCGGCCGTCGCGGACGACACCGGCGCGCCGAGCAGCACATACGGCTGGCCGGTTGCCCCGTCGGAGGCGGTGAACGTCGCTGCCGCATCAGCGGCCGTGTCGTAGGCGAGCGGGGTGAACATCGCCGGCCAGGTGCCGAACGCCTCCTGCACCGGGCACGCCGGCGACGGCCACGACGACCCCGACAACTGGCTGCTGGTGAACCCGCCGAAGGTCCCGGCCGCAACCGCCTCCCACGTGTTCACCGTGCCCGCATCCGAGCACGACAGGCTGCCCTGCACGCTCAGCCCCCCGGCCGCGCCGATACCCTCCACCCCGTTCAGCAACGGCACGCTCGTGCCCGCTGGAGCCGTCGAGTACTCGCAGTTCAGCGACACATACAAGCCCGTCCCGGTGCTGTTCGACGACGAGTACCCCGCCGCCACGTAGCTGGCCGCATCCGAAATCAGGGTGTTCGCGGCCGAGGTGCCCGGCAGCGCCGGGGCGGTGCCCAGCACCGCGACGTTCCCGGTCACCGCCGCCTGCCAGTTGGTGCCCAGCGCGTCACTGCCCGTGGTACCTGTGGTGGGCGTCAGCGTCGAGCATGACCCGCCGGCCGACGGGTCCCCGATCACCAGCGCCGCGTATCCCTGAAACTGGCTCGTCGACATGCCCTGCCAGGTCGACGGGGTCACCTGGGTCACCGAATAGCCCGCGTTCTGCAGCACCGTGGTCTCCGGCGCCGTGGTCTCCCCGTTCTGCAACAGCACCAGCACCGGCCCGGGTGTCGCCGCATTCGCCGGGGCCGCCGCTGCCACCGCCGAGACCGCCGCGATGCCCACCCCGGCCACCACCGCCGCTCCGGCCGGGGCTAACGTCGTGCCCACCGCCGTCACCGGCGCCAGCACCACCGCCACCCACCGCCGCGCCCGTCGCCCGGCCCGGCGGGCCAGCACCGCCCGGCAGCGGACACGGTCAACCCGGGAACCGCCGCTGGCGAGCCCGGGAAACCGCTCCAGGCCGCCACGGCGACGGGTAGGGCGGAGGTATGCGGCAAGTGCTCGCAGAGACGCCATGATCCCTATCCCGTCCCCGGCCACGTCGGCTACGGGCGCCGCTGCTCGTAGTAGCGCATCCAGTTTCATGAGATATATATAGCTAGCATCAAATTTAAGATAGATATTGATTTACCAGACTGTCGTATGGTATTGGCGCTCGTCCGGCCCGGCCCGGCACTCACGGCCGGCGGCACCCGGCGCCTCACCGGGTGGTCTGCGCTTCCGCCCGGACGCTGCCAGGACGCACTGCAGCCCTTTCGTCCTAACCTCCGCTATTCAGCGCTGATGGGCAGTTGAGTGGTCCGGTGACTTGCCTGTTGCTGTGAGCTGGGGTTTCGCATCGCGGCGGGCCGGGTTCCGGGTGCACCTTATGGGTGCGGGGCGATCCGCAGGACCCGGAATGACAAGGGACGGCCACTCCGCGGCCGTCCCTTGCTGGTTTAAGGGCGAAGAGCGCCCTGGGCCTGGGAGATTACGGGTTACCACACGCCTTAATCCCCTGAACTGGAGCGCTCCTCGCCATGCAGCATAACGGGTGGGACCATGCCCTGAAGGTCACCGCCGACGGGACCGGCCTGGTCGGCCATGTCGGCGCGGTCCTGCTCCGCAAGGCCGCCGACCAGGCGGGACTGACCGGGCAGCTGGGTGCGGCGCTGCGGAGGGCGGGCACGTCGCCCCTGCTCGACCGGGGGGCCGTGCTGGTCTCGATGGCTGCGGCGATCGCGCTCGGGCCACCAGCATGAGCGATATCGCGGTGCTTGCGCACCTGGCCCCGGTGCTGGGGTACGCGCTGAGCGGGCCGACGGTGCGCCGGGCCCTGGACCTGGCCGGCACGCCGGTCATGCTGGACCGGATCGCGCGCGCCCGTGCGACAGCCCGCGCGCACGCCTGATCGAGAGGACTCCGGCCGGGTTCCCGTGGCTGGTCATCGCCGGGAAGACCCTGACCGGGTGGCTGGTCATCGACATGGACGCCACCCTGGTCACCGCCAGCTCAGATAAGGAGGGAGCCGCTCCCACCTGGAAGAGGGGCTATGGCTTCCACCCGCTGGGCGCCTGGCTCGCCAATACCCGCGAGTGCCTGGCCATGCTGCTTCGTCCCGGCAACGCCGGGTCAAACACGTTCACCGACCGCAGGAAGGTGCTGGCCGCGGCGATCCGGCAGGCCCCCGCCCGGTTCCGGCGGAAGATCCTGGTCCGCGTTGACGGGGTCGGCGCCAGCCACGAGCTCGTAAAGCACCTGCTGTCCCTGTCTTCCGCACGGCGGGCCGATGACACTCTCCAGACGAGCGTCGCGCAGGTGTTCAACGAACGCGGCGACGGCATGATCATCCGAGGCGGGCCGGCTCACGTCTCGCGCGACGACCGCCAGCCGCACCTCACCGCGGAGCACGCCGAGATCCTCCTGGCCGACTGCCTCAGCCGGTACCGCAAGGAACACCACACCATCCCGGCGCGACTGGTGCTGCACAAGTCCTCCTCTTACACCACGGCCGAAATGAACGGGTTCCGGGGCGCTGCAGACAAGGAGCATCTGCACTCCCTCGAACTGCTCTGGATTCCGGGTGGCGAGGCGATCCGGCTGTTCCGGCACGGCCAGCACCCGCCTCTGCGCTGCACCATGCTGAGCCTCGACGATCAGCGGCACCTGCTGTACACCCACGGCAGCGTGCCCTTCTACGGCACCTACCCCGGCTTGTATGTCCGGTACCGCTAGCGTTCCGCACCATCCACTGCGAGTCGAGCCCAGACCAGCTCGCCGAGGAACTTCTCGCCCTCACGAAGATGAACTGGAATCAGACTCAGCTCAACACCAGGAAGCCCATCACACTCGAGACATCAAAAAGAGTCGGTGACATCCTGCGCCGCCTGCCCGCCGACATTCAGCCGCAGGCCAGGTATGCGTTCTACATGTAGCCACGCGACCACGGCCGCGGATCCACTCCCCGCGCTGCACCGTGCCCAGTCCCTGGCGTCAATCCGTCACGCCCCGCGGCAGTGTTCACCCGCGGGTGGGGTCAACTTCGCCGCTGGCCTGCTGTTTCACGGCCAGGTCCATGAGAGGTACACGCTGGGTGGTAACCGCGCGCCCCCGCCAATCGCCTGCCCGGTCCCAGGCCAGGGGACCCGCACGGACGCTGTCCGTGCTTGTCCGTGGTTTCACCCATCCGGGACCCCGCGCGCACGGACATATGACGGACAGGGCCTGCCACGAAGATCACTACCAAGCGCATATGCGCAGGTCAGGGGTATATAGCCGCATCAGAGCAGGCGGTCTGTAAAACCGTCGGCTTAGCCTACGTTGGTTCGAACCCAACACCTGCCACCACCTGCGAAAACGGCCCGTGAGCTGGGTGTTCCCGGCCTCGCGGGCCTTGTTGCTGCTGTCCCGCCGTGTGTCATGATGTGTCGCCGTGAGCCCCTGCATAGCATTGGTTACGGACATATGGCGGACGGATTCGGGCCGGAGCCAGCGGTTCACCGAACCGCTTGCTCCGGGATTTCGGTGGCCCACCGTCCTTGGGAAACAGCCCGCCGGCCTTCCTGAAGATCGCTGGTGGCCCGGCGTCTGGCCCACGCACGGCCCACGGGCAGTCGCAGGACTTGGACCTGTCCTGTACCGGCCTTGCGTATATCTCGCGAAGTCGGGTGACCGGGGCGGCAGTTGGTCAAAGAAGACAATGATCTGACCTGCGGTGGCGTGCCAGCGGATTAAGAGCCCGCTGCTCTGGTATCAGATCAGTGCTCTCGAAGTTAGTTAGTGCCGGTCTATGCGGACTTCACCTCGGAATACTGCCGGGCAGTGCCGGGCGCTGACGGATGGTACCGGGGCAGACGAGCAAACAACGAGCAACCACGGCCAGCGGATGATCGCCGCGTGCGGGGGAGCCTGACCCGCGAGTCTCCTTGCCAATGGCCGCTCATTTCGTGAGCCGTGCTGGCTCACATAGCCGCCGGCTCGCTTGCTGACATGCCTGTGACAGCATCTCTCTTTGGCGCATGCTGATGTCGGGCTGCGCATGTCCATGCACGCTCGGGTTGATCGGCGGAGCTTCGCTCTCAAGGCCGCGTTCCAATCTCAGCTGCCGCGCAGATCGCCGATTCCGCGCGTGTGGCTGCTGCGCCGAACGTAAAGAGGGTGACATGCAGATTGTCCTATTCGGTGCGGCCCGCT
>WNFC01019072.1_pt1 | contig 16277 bp, 16 predicted proteins | sample 5400541 | NCBI WGS metagenome assembly WNFC01 (sample SAMN13153342, study PRJNA577476) | soil metagenome | isolation source: 120 cm saprolite under Douglas fir tree site 2 hole 2 replicate 1 | place: USA:California | collected 2015-04-18
AGTTTTCAAGTGCCTCAGAATATACAATCATTTACGTTGCTCCTCGAACCGCAAAATGGAGACAGGGGTGATCAAAGCTCGACCGCTTTTCAGATGCCATCTATAGTCGAGCAGGTTGTTCGTCCAACAGGTTTGCTAGATCCACAAATCAGTGTACGGCCGACCAAAGGGCAGATTGATGATCTACTTTCAGAGATCCATAAACGTGTTGAAAAAGGGCAGCGGGTGCTGGTCACAACCCTGACCAAGAAGATGGCTGAAGACCTGGCTGACTATATGCAAGAGCTGAGTATCAAGGTTCATTACCTGCACTCAGAGATTGATACAATCGAGCGCGTAGAGATCCTGCGCGATTTACGACTGGGTGTCTATGATGTAGTTGTTGGCATTAACCTGCTGCGCGAGGGACTCGATCTGCCAGAAGTATCGCTTGTTGCAATACTCGATGCAGATAAAGAAGGCTTCTTACGTTCAGAAGGTTCCCTGATCCAGACAATGGGACGTGCTGCTCGCCATATAGAGGGTAGTGTAATCATGTACGCCGACACGACCACAAAGTCAATGCAACGTGCTATCGATGAGACCAACCGTCGACGTAAGTTGCAAACCTCTTTTAACGAAGATCATAATATTACGCCGCGTGGTATCAAGAAGGATGTGAAGACACTTTCGGAGCGTCTCAAAGCTATGAGCGGAGCAAACACAGAAGCCCTTGATGGAAAATCCGTCGCGGTAGCCCTGGCAGGCATTCCAAAAGATGAAGCGCTGCGTCTCATTAAGGATCTGGAATCGCAGATGCGTGCGGCTGCCAAACAGTTAGAGTTCGAGAAAGCCGCCCAATTGCGCGACCAGATCATCGAGATCAGGCGTTCGATGATAGAGTAACTTCCGGTAGATTGCCTGGTTGCATCACAATTTGTGTACCTCCTTGACAACAGATTCCCTCAAAATACTGCACTTTTAACCTACACAAACACAAGCGCAGTCATCTCAGCTAGTAAAATAGCAATACTTACGGCCTTCATTATGCCATTGATGGAACGGCAAACTTAACTCATGGTAAAATTAGAACTGCTGTTAACGGCCAATATTACTGATACTGAAAGGACTAGTAGCTGATGACCCATGATATCAACCAACACGATTCTCATCTGACTCAGAGAGATTATCTGAGTGGCCCACAAATAATACCGAGACGTATTAAACCCGGTATGACGGTAGTAGAGCTAATTGACCAGCAGTTCCAGGCTTACAATTCAGCGCGACTGAATGAAGCTGCGCACTTGTATGCTGAAGAGATGCTTGCGCCTGAAAAAGACGTCACAATCGGTTTAACGATGGCGGGTGCTCTCACACCAGCTGGGTTGGGAGGATGCATCCTCACACTGATGGAGTTAGGCTTCGTCGATTTTATCATCAGCACCGGCGCCAACCTCTACCACGATATGCACTATGCGCTGTCCATGTCCCTGCACCGTGGTGATTTCCGCCTCGATGATACCAAACTCCAGGAAGAGGGCGTGATTCGTATTTACGACATCCTCTTTGAGGACAAGGTGCTACTCGACACCGACGCTTTTGTGCGCGAATGCTTGAAAAGCCTACCCAACCGACCTACTTCGACTTCAGAATTGCACCACCACCTGGGAACACAATTGCTCAAAGCTGGCATCAAACCAGAAAATTCAATGCTGGCGCAGGCAGCGACATGGAATGTACCCATCTACACTTCATCTCCTGGTGACTCATCTATTGGTATGAATGTAGCCAGACACGCTCTGGATGGCAATTTACTCACACTTGATCCTTTAGCCGACGTTAATGAAACTACCGCCATTGTGCAGCATGCAACACGTAATGGTGTCATTATTCTCGGCGGCGGCAGCCCAAAAAACTTCTACTTACAGACCCAGCCACAACTGTGGGAGGTGTTGGGTATCCAGAAAGGAGGTCATGACTATTTCATCCAGATAACTGCTGATGCCCCCCACTGGGGAGGACTCTCAGGCGCAACACCATCAGAAGCCGTCTCGTGGGGAAAAATCAAGCCCGACCAGCTTAAGAGCACAGTTGTGATCTATGGAGATTCGACTATCGCTCTACCACTTCTTACCGCCTACGCCGTTAGTAAGGCCAATCCACGACCAAGAAGAGAGCTATTTAGCAAGCGTGAAGAACTACTCAAAGAACTCGAGGTAGCATACAAAGCTGGAAGAGCGGTTCAACCTTCGTGAGCATTTGGATCTAATCACAATCATGTATCCTATATTAGGTGCATTTCCTATTTCCAATTAGATGGAAATGCTGTGATTATTGGATGCAATGATGAACACTTCTATTTTGTATTAGCTTGACAACCTAATGTATAATACTCTGGTGTGCAAAAAAGGATCTTGAGGGCGCAAACCTTAAAAGGGGTAATGGGTTCCTACTTTCCTTTTTGATAGTGGGGCGGGAAAGTTTTGCAACTTCTCTGAAAAGCAGAGAGTTGTAAGGGTTATTGGTAGCAGTGGTTGTTCTAAGTGCAAGATTAGGAGGTAGATTCAATGCTTGTTCATTTGATGCTTGAGCTTTACGGGTGTGATCGACAAATTCTGTCGGACGAATCACTGGTGAGACGTGTACTAGAAGAGTTTCCTGCTCGTGTGGAAATGGAGAAGGTAAGTCCAGTACACCTGTACCAAATCGAAACGTCTAATCCATTAGATTCTGGCCTTTCAGGCTTTGTCGTAATTGCCCAGAGCCATATCAGTTTGCATGCATGGCCAGAGTACGGTGAAGTTGATATCGACATTTGTTCGTGCAAAGAATTTAGCCAGGAAGAGGCTATCGCTTTCGCGAAGCAGATGTTTCAAACCGACGATGTAGAAGCGCATTTTGTTGTTCGCGGATCACGCTCGCTACGACCAAAAACACCCGATCCAGAACGCTACAAAGCTGCTATGGCTGTACAATTGGCCAGATCGGCGGTGCGCTAAAAAGAAGGAGTTTAACGGCTATATGAATGATTCGCTTGTGACCCAGTTTGGTGCTCCAGATGCACCCTATTGCGATTCGACCACTGCTCGTGTAACGATTATTCCGGCCCCCCTGGAATATAGCGTGTGCTATATGAAAGGCACTGAGCATGGGCCACAAGCGATTCTCAATGCTTCGAGCCAGATGGAACTTTTATTCTTGGCGGTGAGCATTCCCTTTCTGCTCCTCCTATCGCTGTTGTGCATGCATATTTCCCCGATTTGACTGTTGTACATATCGACGCGCATGGTGATTTACGTGATGAGTACGATGGTACAACGCTCTCACATGCATCAGTCGAGCGGCGCGTTGTGGACATGGGAATACCACTCCTGGAAATCGGTATTCGCAGTTTCAGTCCTGAAGAAGCTGAGTTCATGAAAACTTCGCCGGATATAAAAATTGTCTGGGGCTATCAACTTGCTAATGGGACTGCCGTCATTCCCTGGGAGCGTCTCAGTAAGCATACTTATGTGACTATTGACCTCGATGCTCTGGATCCCAGTGAGATGCCAGCCGTGGGAACACCTGAACCCGGTGGGCTGCATTGGTATCAATTGCTTGATCTGTTTCGTGAGATTTGCCTCCGTACGATTGTCGTGGGTATGGACGTGGTCGAACTCTGCCCTAGGGAGGGACAGACTCGAGCAGATTTCCTGGCCGCAAAGCTTGTGTACAAAATGATCGGCTACCGCTTCTATGACGATCTGAAATAGTATATAGTACCTTCTGGAAACTCTCTGGTACAATCATTGTAGAACACTACTTAGAGAAGTGAGCGCAAAATGTCTATATGAATACTATGGTTGGCCAATTGAAGAGTATATCAGAGACTATCAATGGTTTATTTGAATCCGAAAGAAACAACGCATGTCATCGAAACCTCGTGTTCTCATGGGGAGTCGCTACAGATCGAGGTCATCACAAAGTTCGCTATCGTTTTCTCCTCATTATGTTCTGTGCACTCATGATTCTGTTCACCGCATGTGACAGCAGTGCTAACACCTCCTCAACAAACAACGCAAAACAAACACTTTCGACCAGTAGTGGCAGCACTATCACATACAGTACCAGGCCACAAGATGTTCTCATTCGTACCTTTTTCGGAGGTGGCAAACTGGGTACATTTGAGATGAGTCCGGAGATAAGCATATACGGTAACGGTACCTACATTCTCGGGCCGGGATTGCAAATGCAACAGGGAAGGCTTCAGGCAGACGCCCTACAACAATTGCTTAATAAACTGGTGGATACCTACGCCTTGCTCAAGCTAAACAAGCAACAGTTCTATGACATTCCAGATCAAAATGCTACTGTGTTACAATTGATGCTCAATGGTAAAGAATACACGTATTTATATGGACCATTCGGCAACCTACAAGAAAGTGCGCAAGATATAAACGAGTACCAACGCCTGGGAAAGGCTCTTACTAGCATCACAGAGGCGCTGGTTGGACCTACCCACATGTACACTAGTCAGGAGATGGTTCTCTTCGTTCATCAAACGTTTTCCCCGGATCTCAGTCACTCTATCCCCTACTGGTACTTTCAGGATTTCACCTTGTTCCAGCTATCTACCTATGAGTGTGGCCCGATACCACCTGACTTAACTGGCCCCAATGCCGATACGGGTTGCCTAACGTACACTGTACCTCATACTGCGTTGATGCTGAACACTCAGCAACTTCAAGAGATCAAAGCGCTTCTACACGGACAAGAACAAGGTGTATTTCTTGAAAACGGATTATACTATAGTGTCATCTTAAGGCCTTTGCTTCCCGACGAACCAGAGCAAAAGATGCTTGCTATGTTTGGTAGCCAGGAGTTGAGTTACGCCGGTGTATCCCTCGTTGAGGGACCTGTGCCCATACCAACCTCGACGCCATGAGTAAAGTGAATTGAATCCATATTCTCACATACGATGATGAGAGTTGGTGCATCAGAATTCAACTATCGCCACACCAGACGCAATGTGGTATACTATATGCAGGGCGCTAACTACACACATTTCTTCGGACGGATAATCGGAATAATTAGCGCGTCAAAAAATCAGGTGCGAGTGCGGAATGACCAGCGGGAAACACACAATGAATCTTGACAATCCGTCCACCTCGTAAAAAAGTAACCTCCACTAAAGCCAATTTGGAAAGGACACATGACCAGAGATTTCAACAATCAACGGCGAGAAGACCAGCGACCGGATTCTCGCAGTTCATCCTCACGCAGGTATGGAGAAGAGCGGTCTTCACGCCCTGCACGACCTCGACTCAATCGCGACATGGTTGATCGCGCATGGGAAAATGGAGCACGCCAGAATCACGCTGATTACCGCACACGCAGCGAAAGTAACAGTCATCCGCCACGTGATAACAGGCGACCTAACCAACAGTCAAATCAGTACTCCGCTCAAAATAGTAAAAATGGCCGCAAACCTTACGGAAATCGCCAGGATAGCTATCGACCAGGTGAGCGTTCTCCCCGTAGTAACAATGGGCCTCGGCCTCGTTCCTTCGAATCGAGCATGCGCACATTTGATGATCAAAAGTACAATCAATACGAACGCCGTGGCTACTCGAACCAACCTTATCAGGATGAGTATCGTCCAGGTAACCGTGGAAATTCTCAACATCCCAATTCACGTTCACAATATCAAGGCCGGGATCCATACAGAGGCTCACAAGCTCGCGACTACGACCGCGACGGTAGACAACCTCGCAGTTATGATCGTGATCAAAGACAAGCTCGCGACTACGACCGCGACGGTAGACAGCCTCGCAGTTATGATCGTGATAAGCGGTCATCTCGTGATGCGTCAGGACCCGATACACATAACCCACGCTGGCAGAGTCGCCCGGCAAGGCAACATGCCAATAATTCAAGAAGGCCCCCTGAATCTACGAGATACGGAGCAGAACAGGAGTTATTCGAAGGCGACTACGAGCATTTTGACGCAAACAACTCCCCTCAACCACACGCTCGTCAAACCAGAGTTGATACAGAGGCATCGCAGCCACCAGAAGAACGCCATGTCACACGCCTACCCGATGGCCGGGTACTGAAAGGCACACCAAACGAACAGTACAGGAACGCCGAATTCTGGACTGAGATTGCGCAGGAGTCGGATGAACTGGTTCAGCAGATTGGGCCGTCGAATACGCTGGAAGTAGCTACGAAACACCCTGCTGACCCTCCAACTGCCGCTTCTACAAAGGGAAAAACAAAGCCTCGCACTCACACAGCAAGCGCTTCGACGCGAGAAAGAAAAACTACCAAAGCCAAAGTCAGGCAGAGTACACCCAAACCGCGTTCAACTGGCCCTAAACCGTCACAGCGCGGCTACAAATGGCCAACGCCAGAAGAATAGCCATTAACTTCACATTTGTAGAGCACTCGCTATGCGCATCAGAACAGTATTAGGAGATATTGCTCCTGAGGAGCTTGGTGTCACATTAGGTCATGAGCATTTACTCATCGACGCGCGCGGATTATGGGACAATCCTCCCGCTAAACGAGCGCACCTGGTAGACCAGGAACCTACCCTGGAAAACCTTGGTGAGTTGATGCGAAATCCCTATGATTCCAGGCCTAATCTACTCATTGATGATCCTGAACTGAGCATTCACGAACTCATGTATTATAAGGCGGCAGGCGGGCAAGGGCTTATCGACATGACCACTGTAGGGATCAAACCTGATCCGCAAGGGCTATGCGGGATTGCTCAACGCACAGGCATTCATGTTGTAGCAGGCTGTGGTTACTACCGTCAACCATTCCTGCCTGAGGCATTGCACGACCGCAGTACTGAACAAATCGCTGATGATCTCCTTCAATGGCTAACTGAGGGCATGTATGATACCACTATACGTGCAGGTTTAATGGGAGAACTGGGCACCAGTTCCCCCATTTACCCATTTGAGGAACATCAATTACGTGCCGCTGCGCGGGTGCAACGTCAGACAGGCACAAGTATCAATGTACACCCCCTCATCTGGGGGCATGAACACCTCCGCATTCTGGATATATTGGAAGAAGAGGGAGCCGACATTTCACGGGTTGCCATCAGTCACTGCGACGAAATCGTAGAGTCAGAGTGGCACGCACATATCGCAGAGCGTGGGGCAGTTCTTTCGTTCGACACTTTTGGCTCTGAAACGTATTTCGATCGTAGTTTCCATCAGGAGCCTCGCGATGTTGACCGTATTGAATGCGTATTGCGGCTTTTAGAAAAAGGGTACGGTTCGCAGATAACGCTAGCACACGATATATGCACTCGCATACAGTTCCGCCACTATGGTGGCTGGGGTTGGGATCACCTACTCAGTAATATTGTACCGCGTTTGCGTCACGCCGGGGTTTCTCAGCAAGAACTGGATGTGATGTTCATTGATACACCAAAGCGCTTGTTAACAGTTTCGGAGTAACATCTTTTTATGCTTTATCCTAGCTACCTCAATCTCTATGAGACAGGCGAGTTGGCAGAGCGAGCTGCCGCTGCCTGGGAAATATTACGCAGTTGCACCATTTGCCCACAGAATTGCCGTTGTAACCGCCTCGGCGGAAAAACGGGCGTCTGCAGGTCAGGTACAGAGGCCATTGTCGCATCGTGGAATGTCCATCGTCGTGAGGAACCTCCTATCAGCGGTACACGTGGAGCGGGTACAATTTTCTTTGGCTATTGTCAGGCTCGTTGCACCTATTGCCAGAACTTCTCTTTGAGTCAGGGTGGGTTGGGACACCGTGTCGGCCCAGAACGCCTGGCAGATATGATGCTCTATTTGCAGAAAAAACAGTGTCACAATCTGGACCTCGTGACACCAACTCACTTTGTGCCGCAAATACTTGCAGCGCTGGTCGTGGCTTGTAGCAAAGGATTGCTACTGCCAATTGTTTATAACTGCGCTGGTTATGAAAATCCGGAGACACTCAAATTGCTAGAAGGTGTCGTCGATATTTATCTACCGGATGCTAAATACTCAGACAACAAAAATGCACTGCGTACCTCCAAAATGCCTCATTACGTTGAATCCAATCAAAGCACCCTGCGTGAAATGTATCGGCAGGTTGGTCCGCTACAACTAGACGAAGATGGGATTGCAAAGCGTGGACTCCTTATTCGACACCTGGTAATGCCAGAGGATATTTCAGGGACTCGCGAAGTCCTACGCTGGATCGCAGAAGAGTTGGGGTCTGGAACACCCGTAAGTCTTATGGATCAGTATTTCCCGGCATGGAAAGCGGTGAACGACCCGGTCTTGAATCGACGACTCAGTTGGAGTGAGTACAGTTCAGCGATAGATGCCCTGGATGAATTCAATTTGACAGCGGGATATGTTCAGGAGGACCTGATGGAGCTAGATACAACGTCTATAGTTTGATAACCCCCTTCGCACTCCCTCCCATCTAATGGTTGAGACGTGCTATAATCTGACACAGCAATAATGAAAAATGAACCGACAATGTACTTGAGAGGCGGTTTACGCAATGAGCAGACCGCTTCTCGTTTTAGTGATATACACAAAAGGCCCGAAATGGAGAGTTCCTAATGAATGATACGGCTACTTTGAGCCACCTACTTGCCAGTATCCAGCCTGACCTCGATCAGGTGGATGCCACTTTTCAGGAACGAGCTACCTCTGGACTCGACATCCTCAATTCCGCATCGATGCACGCGCTTGGATCGCCGGGTAAACGTCTCAGGACCGCGCTCACGCTGCTTTCGGGTAAACTTAATACGTATCGTTTTGACAAATTGCTCCCCTTGAGCGTAGCTTTCGAGATGGTTCATCTTGCAACGCTCATTCATGACGATATTGTAGACAATGCACTGACTCGCCGTGGCAATCCCACAGTCAATGCCTTATGGGGTAACAATATAGCTATTCTGCTTGGCGATTACTACTTTGCCAAAACGGCCGGATTGATAGCTGATATCAATGATAATCGCATTGACCATCTCTTTTCGGATACGGTAGCTACCGTCTGCGAAGGCACCATTATGGAGATGATGACTTCAGGTCGTGTCGATCTTACCATTAAGAGTTACTACGAGAAGATCAGCCATAAGACCGCCTGTTTGATCGCTGCCTGCTGTAAAGGTGGCGCCATAGTTAGTCAGGCATCAGACCAAGCAATTGGGCTTGTTCATCGATATGGCATGAATCTTGGAATCGCTTTTCAAATCATCGACGATATCCTGGATTATACCGAAAACCAGGAAACAATAGGAAAACCAGCAGGAAATGATTTGCGCCAGGGCATGGTAACATTGCCATTGATTTATGCTTTACAGGAACAGCCCAATAACGGGCACTACCAGGAGGTACATAACCTACTGCATGGGACAACCCACAGTGAAGAAGATATACGTGCTATTGTCAACTGGGTTGTTACAGGTTCTGGTGTACAGCGTTCACTTTCCGATGCCAACAACTATGCTCATAAAGCACGAGAGACTTTAGCTCACTTTCCTCCATCAAAAGATCGCCAGGTTTTAGATGAGCTAATCGACTTCGTTGTAACGCGTAAACATTAATAAAGAAGTGAAGACCCCGCGGGGTCTTCACTTCTTTATTAATGTACTTTATGCTATCATTTGGCTCAATATCACAATTACAACGAGAGTCACCAGGATCAGACTCAACAAGAGGGCTGCATTCAAGGTATTATTTGCCGCCTTCATCGGTGGCAAATCCTCTGGCTTGGGAAGTAATAATACCTGGTCTTCCATATCATCATTGGTATTCAATAATAGTGGTAACGCCTGGGCAACTTGATCAGAGGGGTGCCGCATAGACAAATCAGTTCGTTGTCCATTTTTGGAACCGAGCAAAGGACTATTATTCCGCAATACCGAAGTACTGCTTTGGCCAGAAACAAGAGTACCGCTTACTGAACGCATAGCCAACAAATCCTGACGAAGCTCAGATGGGCGCTGATAGCGCTGATTAGGAACAGTTCGTAGTCCCTTTGACAGAATGGCATCAAAAGCGGAAGAGACGTTGGGATTGATGCGTTGCGCTTGAGGAATGCTACCACTTATACTGGATGGAGCACTGCCCGTCACGGCATGATAGGCCGTGGCAATCAACGAATACATATCCGTCCGTACATCCACTACACCTCTAACGAACTCCGGCGCAGTATAAGATGAAAGGCGAGAACGCTCCATACCAGCAATATATTGTGTCGCGCCCCCGGCAAGCACAACCGAGAAGTTGGTAAGCATGTATTGAAAGTTGTTACGACTCAGAATGATATGTTCTGGACGTATCAACCCGTGCACTAGCTGGGAAGATTGTTGTGCTAGCAGTTCCAACACGTCAGTCAGTTGTAGGCAACACTCAATTACCTCCTGCTCTGGCAATGCGCGTCCACTATAGCGCATACGGGCCATTAGGGTTTCTCCCTCAATAGGTTCAAAAACAAAGAAGCTTCGTCCCTGATCGCTAAATGCATCCCAAAGGGCGGGAATGTGTGGATGCCTACCAATAGTAGCCAGCGCCATAGTAGCAGTACGTAGAATTGTCTGAGTCATAACCGAGGTATTTTCAGGTAAGACTACTTCACAGATCATCACCTGTGATCCTGCACGATGGGCATCTTTGCCAATCCATACTGCTTCGAAAACGCCTGATAACCAATCCTGCCGCTCTTGTATTTCTTGCAGCCGATAACGGCCGCCGCGCAAAAGAACCCCTGGTAGGAGAGGCCGGGGGAAAGTACATTTGGCGCCTGCTGAAACGAACTTGCAGGGCGAGGCATCTGTTGATTCGTTGTATTCCTATTGGGCGGTTCCGAAGGATATTGGCGCATAGGAGATTGTGGCTGAACCGGTGTCTGCGGGCGAAGCATATCCTGTTGAGGATAACCCATTGATCGATTTGCCGGGTATGTTGGCGAAAAACCTTGTCCTTGAGCACTATTGTTGTAAGTTAAGGAGTCTGTACTGCGCATTCCTGTCTGCTGCATACCTTGAGGACCTCCTCTCAATACATTTTTCTCAAAAGAAGGTTTAGGGAAAGCCCCTTCAAATGTAGAAGGCGAGTTAGTATACCCATAGTTTGAGCCTTGAGGAGGTACAGAGGTCATAGATGTAGATCGTCCAGTAGCTGGCAAGCCAGGTTGTACTGGTACCGTTAACCCACCAGGTTGCAGCTTCGGGTTAGACAACCCACCTGATTGTTGACCATTTCTCTGGGGTGAATCCGGTAGATTTTGGTAAGATCCAGACTGACCAACTATGTGTACTACAAATCCACAACGACTGCAAGCGCCTTTCGTTGCGTCCCACTCATTACCACAACGCGGACATATCATGATGTACCCCTCTCTGTGCCCCAATGACCAGCACTAACTTCTCGTAGCATTATGACTAATATGGTCAGTTCATAAACAAAACCCGAGGCGACGTTTGACCTCGTGATCATGCATTGGTATTCCAGGAGCATATTCTCGCAACTAGTATAGTAGAGTAGAACATGTAATTCTGTCAATACTAAACACCCAATATTACTACTGGTACGCTTTCTTATCTTCTGAGATTGCGACCTATGGGCGCTAACTTTCCTAAAAATTCCTCTAAGGCTTTTGCAAGCTCATAGATCTGTATCGCCTCAACTACAGATACCTCGTGGTTCGCATGGGCAACTTGATAGAGCAATTGAACAGCAGGATGCTTTGTGGCTGTACTTGTTTCGCTTACAGCAGAGCCAAGCAACGAAGCGCGCATGGCATCTACGCTGGCATTTACCTCCTCGAGGTTCGCAATATCTATGAAGCTAGCGGGTTTAGGTTGGTTTTTCCCTTGCCCCCCTCCACTACTTGCTTCCCACTGGCGGCGGGCCTGTTTTCCGGCAGCGCAATAACAAAATTCTGGATGCTCCGAATCTGAGTTTTGTAATCCTGTATCGTCACAGATAAGGCAGATAGGCATTGGTGGCCTCCTCACTCACGCTCTGGTACACTTCTAAAACTATTTGCACTATATCATATCAACAGTGATTTGTGATACGCAGAATCCGATTTCCAGGTAATCCAAAAACGAACTTAAAACGTTTCCCCATCGTACAAGAAAAGTCTGGGCAGACTAATGATACTCAACCTCCCCAATTTAGATCAGTTTGGGGTAGAATACGGAAATACTGTAATAGGAGTTCCTTAAAAGAAAGGAGGATTGGCGTTCCCATTTGCCACAAGGCAACCTGGGAATGCCGTGAACGAATATGGCAAACCTCAAGAGTCATGTGAACTCGGATGCACCATTATCCGTCAGAAATCTCATCGCGAGCCGATTCTCACGCCATCCTGAGCGTTATTTCGAGATCTTTGGTATTCTGCGAAAATATGAGCTGCATCATGTGGCAGCCCAATTTTTGAACCATCAGCACGAGGAAGATGATGATTTCTTGCTCGATGGGCATTACGAGGAGGAGGAAGACCATGCTGCCGGACTGGCTAGCGCGCTCGAAGAGCTGGGACCATGCTTTATCAAGATGGGTCAATTATTGAGCACAAGGCCAGATTTGCTACCAGCAAATTACATTCAAGCCCTCTCTCGCCTCCAGAATACAGTTAAACCTGTGCCGGGTGACAAAGTAACAGCGATTATTGAAAGTGAACTAGGCGCACCCCTCTCTGAATTATTCACATCATTCGATTGTGAACCCCTGGCCGCTGCATCGATGGCCCAGGTTCATCGCGCCTTTCTGCCCGATGGCAGCGAAGTAGCTGTCAAGGTACAACGTCCGGGTGTTCGCCAGAGGATCGAAATCGACATCGAAATCCTAAACGAAGTAGCACGTTTTGCAACCAGATTTACTTCCTATGGGAAACGTTACGGCTTTCTACAGATCGTACGTGAATTAGAACGCAGCCTCAGCCAGGAACTCGATTTTCGGCAAGAGGCTGAAAATACCCGTCTGATTGGCAAACAAATTTCCGAATTTAAACTCCTGACAACACCTACGGTTTACAGTGAATACACCACACGACGAGTACTCACTCTCAGCTTTGTTCAAGGCAGACAACTTGCTCAGGTGAGCCGCGAAGAACTGGATGCGCTAGATTCGCGTTCCATTGCTAAAGAACTGCTTTCAGCCTATCTCAAACAAATGGTCATAGACGGGGTCTTCCACTGTGACCCCCATCCAGGCAATATCTTCCTTACTGACAAGGGTCGGCTAGCACTGATGGACTTTGGCATGGTTGGGCGGTTCGATGCTGATCAGAAAGACAAGATCATACTGCTTCTGCTGGCTTTCTCTGAACGCCTGGGCGAGCGTGTAGCCGACACCTATCTTGAAATGATCGAAATCCCCAAAGACGTAGATCGTAGGGCTTTCACACAAGACGTTTCTGCTCTTGTTAGCCGCTACCACGATATGAGCGGTGGGCGTATGGCTATAGGAACAGCCTTATCTCCTGAACTCGATCCTGTACAACTGATCCGTGACTATATGTTGAAGGTCATGGAAAGGCGAGTCATCGGACAGATATCACCCGGGCGCGTGTTTGCGTGGGTGATCGACATGAAGCGCCTCTTTGAGAACACACCCCGTCGTGCAGATATGATCATCGATAAACTGGCGAATAACCAGCTCACCTTGCGATTGGAGGTAGATCATCTCGATGAGGCGGTTAAAAGTATGAACCGGGCTGCAAATCGATTATCGCTCAGTATCATTGTGGCATCGCTGATCATTGGTGGCAAGCTTGTAGTAGATACCCTGGGTAAGACTGAGAAGCGATCAAGTCGGAAGCACCGCCATTGACACATTTACGAAAGTCTCTGCTGTCCCCTTAAATAGTCCTTGAGCATATCTTCGCAATCGAAAGCCATATGGCCAAAAACCTCTTCCGGTGAGCGCCAGCATGGTTCACCTTCACCAGAACCATGCTGAGTTCCACTAACAATGGAGCCTTTATAAGCGATGGCAACTGCCCGAAAACGTGGATCGCGTTTGAGCGATGAATAGACCCCGACCAGGCCGGTAAGCTTAATTTCGTAACCAGTCTCTTCGCGCACTTCACGCAGCACACACTTCTCTATTGTTTCCTTATGGCGCACTATGCCACCAGGAATAGTATAGCCCAAGCCATCTGAGCGATCTATGAGCAAAATCTTGCCATCCTGCTCAATAATGGCGCCCGCACCCAGGAGTGGAGAAATTTGTCCAAATGTAAAAAGAACAATCACCCGGTAGGCCAAACCCGCCAACCAACCTTTAATTTTCTCTTTCATCTTTGGACAAATCTCCTTGTTTTGATAAAGCAATCGCCAGATTAACACTAACAGTAGATTTTCCTATCCCACCTTTGCCACTACCAACAACGAGCAGATGAACAACCTGGTCAATACAAGCTCGTTGAATTCGTCCTTGTTCCATTCTTCTCCCCAACATTCAAAAATTTTGGTTCTGTGATATGTGTGCCAGTATACGGGGGCTTGATACATTTGACAAGGTTGCGAGAATACGGAATCGGCTCTATATTCTTGCAAACCTCTTAATAAGCCAGATATACTGGGGTATAATAGTGAAAGCTCAACATTTACAGCGTTATCGACCCAGGAGTCACTCATGTATCGCCTGCTGGCAATAGACCTCGATGGAACACTTCTCACCCCACTACCGCACAAACATATTACGCCACGGACATATAAAGCATTGCGCCAGGCTGCTGATGCAGGCGTGATTATCGTGATTGCCACTGGCCAGACGCTGTCAGTACTACAAAATGTCTGCGCAGAACTACCTCTTAGCGCGCCGCAGATTATCGAAAATGGAGCCATCATTGCGGATATACGCAGTGGCACCATTTTTCATGAACAACTTATTCCACCAGATCTCATCTTACCTGCCCTGGCCGCGCTTCGTACACTTGGCCTGCATCGTGCGTACCATACGCTTCATCGTGTCTATGTCGACAAGAATACACCCCGCGCTCGCAACTGGTATCGTCCGCCCGTCCCACCCACGATAGAGGTAGAAGATGTCGCTAGCCTCTACCCCCTGTCATGCATCAAGGTAGCCGGTATAGGTGAGGAAAGCACACTGCGCGTAAAGCGACGAGAACTCGAACGCATCTTTGATGGAAAGCTTTACATCGCCCAATCCTCTTTTGACATCATTGAACTACTGCACCCTGAAGTCTCCAAGGGTAAAGCGCTCAACGTTATTGCAGCAGACCTGGATATCAAACCCGAAGAAATTGTTGCCTTTGGCGATAACCACAATGATATAGGCATGCTCCAGTTGGCGGGACTTGGTGTAGCAATGGGCAATGCGCATGAAGAAGTGAAGGCCGCTGCCGATTATGTCACGCTCAGCAACGCCCAGGATGGCGTTGCTGTCGTGATTGAAGAGATGATATTGCCGACACTTAAATGATCTTGAGTTCTTTTCCCACTCGCTCAAAGATATCCAAGGCCTTCGAAAGTTCCTCATTGGTGTGAATGGCAGTAACGATCGTACGCACACGGCACTTATCAGCAGGTACAGTAGGAAAGACGATCCCTTGTGCGAAAACGCCTTCTTCAAAGAGACGCTTGCTGAAGCGCATCGCCAGGGCACCTTCGCCCACTATTACAGGCGTTATTGGTGTCTCGCTATTACCGGTATTGAATCCAAGTTGCTGCAAGCCAAATTTAAAGAAGGCGGTATTCTCCCAGAGACGCTCGACAAGGCTGTTGTCTTCCTCCAGAATCTCCAAGGCTGCGATACATGTCGCTACTACAGATGGCGGATGTGAGGTGCTGAAAAGCACAGGACGGGCGCGTTGCAACAAAAAGTCGCGCATATTCTGGCTGCATGCAACATATCCACCTAATGCGCCGATACCCTTGGAGAGCGTACCAATCTGCAATGCTACACGGCCATCAAGCCCAAAATGACTGACGCTGCCGCGTCCATTTTTGCCAAGAACGCCACTTGAATGGGCATCGTCTACCATCACAAAAGCGCCGAATTCTTCCGCGAGATCGACAATCTTGGGTAGTGGAGCTATATCTCCATCCATGCTAAAGACACCATCGGTGACGACCATTACCTTGTTTGCTCCCCTGGACTCTTCGAGCACGCGGCGCAATCCTGCCATATCTTTGTGCGGGTAGACCTTACGAGGCGACTTGCACAGGCGAATACCATCGATAATGCTGGCATGATTGAGTTCATCGCTGATGATCATATCATCTTCCTGCATGACAGCAGAGATGACACCCAGGTTTGTTGCATAACCCGACTGCATCGTAAGCGACGCTTCAG
>WNFC01006970.1_pt1 | contig 16276 bp, 19 predicted proteins | sample 5400541 | NCBI WGS metagenome assembly WNFC01 (sample SAMN13153342, study PRJNA577476) | soil metagenome | isolation source: 120 cm saprolite under Douglas fir tree site 2 hole 2 replicate 1 | place: USA:California | collected 2015-04-18
GCCACCTCTAAATGCAGCGCCAGGATATCTCGCAGGTCGCGGTCGTAGCTCTCGGCCCACATGTGCATATCGGTCGACGCATTGATCAACTGGGCTGAAATGCGCACGCGGTCCCCGGAGCGCAGCACCGTCCCTTCCACAATCGCATCTACTCCCAACTCCCGTGCAATTTCACGTGCGGATTGATTACGCACTCCTTTGTACTGCATAGCCGTGGTGCGGGAGATGACTCGCAAGGCACTAATCTTCGCTAAGCTGGTGATCAATGCTTCCGTCAACCCATCGACGAAATACTCCTGCTCGGGATCGCGGGACAAATTTTCCAGCGGCAGCACCGCCAGAGACTGGATACTACCTTCTTTAGATTCGACTCTCTCAACAAAACGATAGCCGCGGCGCGGCAGGGTCTCAATGTAGCGTGGTGTTTCGGCGATATCACCCAGCACCTCGCGCAGCCGCTTGATGGCATTGTTAATACCGTGATCGAAATCCACGAAAGTGTCCGACGGCCAAATCTTTTTCCGAAGTTCTTCGCGGGTCACGATCTCGCCCGGTTGCTCCATTAGAATGCGCAGTATCTGCAAGGGCTGTTCCTGCAGCTTGATCTTTCGCCCGCCGGAGCGAAGCTCTCCCGATGGGTCCAGCTCGAATTCACCGAACCGAACTACAACCTTTTGTGGATAGCTCGTGCTCATTTGGTTTCGCAAGACCAGCAAATCCAGACCTACGTCGGGAATTTCATTCGCCGCAACAGCTCCTGAAAACGAGCCTCTGATCGCAGATTATCGTAGCGAGGATCGGTATTGAGGTACACCATCCAGGCAGCTCTTTCCTCGAATCCCTGCACTAGCCAGCGAAGCGCTTCCTCCTTCTCATTCAGTTTGGCATGGATTAATACAATGGTTGTGGCCATCACGTATTTCTGTTTCCGCATTTCGCGCAGTTGTGTCAGGACCATCCGGGCCTCGTCCCTCCGTCCGACATTCGCAAATGCCCAACCCAGGCCGCCTAAGTAACTTGCCGCTCCGGCAGAGATATCGACACCTCGTTCGTAGGCGGCGAAGGCTGCCTGCTCGTTACGCTGAAACACGTGCAGTGTGCCCAACAGGTAGGTAAAGGGCAGGAAACTGGGATCCAAGTCGAGAGCCCTGTTAGTTCGCTCCAGGGCTTCGTCATATCGGCGTGCTAGGAAACACGTACATCCCCAAGCCGCATGGCTAATGGGCGCGAGCGGATCCAGTCGGACGGCAGTGGCGAATTCAGCAGAAGCCTCTTCGCCACGACCCAAAAGATACAGCAACATTCCTAACCACTCATGTCCCGTAGCGTAATGAGGATTCAGTTCAAGGGAGCGTTCGAAGGCACGCTCCGCCGCGACGAAGTCGCGCAAGATCTGCAACGGCTGTTCCTGGAGTTTAATCTTGCGCCCTTGCGAGCGAAGCTCTCCCGAATTGTCCAGTTGAAACTCGCCGAAGCGAATCGTGGTCTTCTGTTGTGAACTTATGTTCATTAGGAACTCGCGACCGCCAGCAAAAACGAATAGACGCGACTGCCGGTGCCGATCTCAAGTTGCTGGGAAATTCATGCCGCGCAGAAGGTCATCAAACCGGCGATCGGAACGCAGGTCGTCGAAAAAGGGCGCAACCCTCGAATAGACCATAAGGGCCTCATGTTCACGGTACGCGGCGGTGAGCAGATCGAAAGCCTCATCTTTTTTTCCTAAGGCCCCGCAGATAGCTGCTTGCCAAAAGCCGGAAATGTATCGTTGCTTCGCGAGATCGCGCATGCGCTTCAGAACTTGCGCTGCTTCTGCGCTCCGTTCCGCTTTCGCGTAGCAATAACCGAGTGTGCCAAGGAAGAACTGATTTTCATCCGTAGCTATAACCACTTTTTCTAATTCCGGGATACCAGTGTCGGGGCCGCCTTTGGCGGCTAGAGAAATCGCAATCGTCCACCTGGCCTGCGCATATTGGTTTTCCATTTCGACACACTTCATGGCCTGGGCAATGGCCTGATCGTATCGCCTGCAGTGATACAGAATGCCGCTGACTGCCCACTGTAATGGTGAAATTGGATCGAGATGCACCAATCGCATTGCCTCGGCAATGCCATCATCGAAGCGCGCGGTGGTGATCAGGCAAAGAGCAAGCGCTAGCGCAGCCCATGGGTTTTGAGGATCGAGTTCCACAGCTCGCCGGCATTCGGCCTCTGCAGCGGTAAACGCATAGTCATGGTGAAGAAGAGAGAAGCCTAGCGCAGCGTGAGCTTCGGACGATGAATCATCAAGCTCGATCGCCTTCAAAGCCGCGGCCTTTCCCCGGGCGCATCCCTCTTGCGGGTTTACGTAACCGTAGAACCCCAGCCTCGAAGCTGTGTCAGCTAGACCTGCGTGGGCAGGGGCATAGGCGGGGTCCCTTTCAATAGCTCTTTGAAAATACTCCCGCCCTCTGCTGAATGCCTCGGGCGTTCGTTTGCTCAGGTAGTAACGGCCCTTGAGATAGGCTTCATACGCCTCAGGATCGACTTGCCGCGAACGCGCTAGCTGCGCCTGTTCCTGCGCCGTGAGCTTGACCTGGATCTCTCTGGCAACGGCCCGGGCCACCTCGGCATGAAGCTCCAGCACATCCTGGAGATTCCGTTCGTAGCTTTCTGACCAAATATGGGCATCGCTGAATGCATCAATCAACTGCGCCGAAATTCGTATCCGAGCCCCGGATCGGAGCACAGTTCCCTCTACGATCCGATCCACGCCCAGTTCCCGCGCGATCTCAGGAACCGACTTGCTGCGGACGCCTTTATATTTCATCGCCGAAGTGCGGGAGGTAACGCGGAGGGCGCTGATTTTAGCAAGGCTGGTAATCAACGCTTCAGTGAGGCCATCGGCGAAATACTCCTGTTCCGGATCGCGGGAAAGGTTCTCTAGCGGAAGCACGGCGAGTGACTGGATACGCCTGGCTGCCGTCTTTTTAGGAACTTCCGTGCAGCAGATGAACCGGTACCCACGCCTAGGAAGGGTTTCTACGTAGCGTGGCGTTTCGGCGGTGTCGCCCAGCGCTTCGCGCAGGCGCTTAATTGCGTTGTTGATCCCGTGATCGAAATCCACGAAGGTGTCGGATGGCCAAATCCGCTTGCGCAACTCCTCGCGCGCGACGACTTTGCCGGGTTGTTCCAGCAGAATTTGCAGGATTTGAAGAGGCTGCTCCTGCAGCCGGACCTTGGTCCCATCGCGGCGGAGTTCTCCGGCGTCCTGATCCAGTTCGAAGGCCCCGAACCGGACGACCGCACGTGTTACGGGGATATCCCCCACAAAAGCCCCCAGCGCGGGCTTGGTACGAGAGTTTAGCACCTGGAATTTGAGTCGCATAGCCGCAAATCTCCGGTTTTCCGGCCTGTGGAGTGCGATAAGAGCAGCACAGGAGAGAGCTGCGGGATTTACTCGCCTTCCCATGTTTGAGATAACCACACCCATCAGGGTGATGTGCCCTGAAATCTTCGTGGGAGAACGGAAATGAAAAACAACTTAATCGCAAGAACAATCCTAGTGCCTTGTCGATAACCATGGCCCTACCCGCGCAGGCTACGCAGTGTTCGTTGGCCAATGTGGCGGGAAGTTATGGATATACCGCAAACGGGTTTATCGCTATCGGGCCGGGCTCATTTGTTCCAGTTGCAGCCGCAGGCAGGATCACTTTTGATGGAAATGGGCACGTCACCGGAACCCAGACTCGAGTCGTAGCCGGTAGTTCCCTGGACGAGACATATTCCGGGACGTACAGCGTAAATTCCAACTGCACTGGCAGTTTCACCGTGCTGGTGGAACCCGATACTCGCACGTCAACAGTGGATCTGGTGTGGACTGACAATACGAATGGCGCTAGCGCGGTTTTCACCACTCCGGGTTTTATCCTGACCGCTACTGCGCAGAGGATTAGCCCGAGAGAAACCGATTGAATTCGACAGAATCGGAACGACGCCGCCCCGATTCTGTAATCGCAACGGAGGAGCTTGTACGCCAAAGCGCGTGTTTGTAGTACCACAAAGCTTCTCCCGTTCTTTGGATATTGCGGTGGCGTTTCACGGCAATAACCCACCGGGGCCGACGGGAGGGGTAAGTTTGCTGCTGGGCAATGGCGACGGGACCTTTCAGTCCGCAACAACCCTTGCCAGCAGTGATTACCCCCACGGGTGTCGCCACAGGGGACTTCAACAACGATGGCAGGCCTGATCTGGCCGTCTCGCCGGAGTTGCACAAGAAATCCCTGGAAGGCAATTGGAATGGAATGGCAAGACTTATCACCGATGAAATGCTTGAGACTTTTGCGGTAAGCGGAACTTATGAGGATATCGGCAAGAAATTGCACGAGCGCTATGCCGGCCTACTGGATCGAATTTCTCCTCCGCGCGCTTTATCTTACGAACATCACCTACTTGGTACCTGGGCATCAAACCCTCCCTGTGGTTTGCGTGCTCCAGGTGGCCGCGATTCGCAGCTTACCATGTAGGCGTGTAGCTCCGACAGCAGGAATCTCCAGTCCTTTTTCTTCGACTTAGGATCGAGCGGACGACCTGGAATGAGTCCCTCGCGCACCATCGCTAGCACTTGGCGGCGAGTAGTCCGAAGATAGTTGGCGGCGACATCTGGGTCGACGAAGGGTTCGACCGGTTCGAGTGGTGTGAAGGGGTTGGTTTGGGTAGACATTCTGGCACCTCTTGGATCTCCAATTCAGGAGTGCTTCAAGGGTCGGGCCAAGTGCTCCATGAAATCTAGCTAGAGCGAAAGCTCAGTAACAGCTTCTAGTGCAAACCGGTCAAAGCCGCATGGATTGCGCCTGTCGAATGACCATTTGAAACGCTTAGCCACAAATCGAGTGGAAAAACGGCGGCGTGAGTTTACGGAGGGTTACTGCGAAATAGAAGTAGTGGAATTTGGGAAGCGCTGTTGAGGCTGAGAATCTTCGAGGGGACAGCCGGACAAAATAGTAAAGGCTGTGACATTGGTTATGCTCTAGCCGTCAGCTCCTGCGAGGGAGCTAACCGCGTGGAAGCATGCACCGTCACAGCCCTTGATGCGATCACTGCTTTCGCAGTTCCAAACCCCAACTGCTCCTCGCAGAGTCAGTCGGTTTTTTCGGGTCCGGTTGCTCTCCGAGTTGCCCCGGTTAGCAGATCACTCAGCCTACTTCGGGCTGGCAAAGTTTTAATTAAGCCAAGCCTTTCAGCCGTCGACGTGAGCCACGTTAAACAGTTGCTTCATCGATGTCAATGCTTCTTTTCATCGCTTATTCAAATATCTGTGGATGTAAATGTGGAAAACAGGAGCGAATCTCAGCCCCGCTGCAACAGCATGCAAGAGAACCAATTCAACGTCTTGACGGCGGAACACAGGTCCCGCATTGTTGTTCCAGCACACGATCACAAAACACATGTCGGATCTGGTTGCCTATGTCGATGGCGGATCACTCGGGAATCCCGGTCCGTCCGACATTGGAGTGGTGATCGATGGTTCTGCAAGTGGGACGATCAAAATCAAGAAGTGGATCGGACATCAGGACAACAATGTTGCCGAGTACGCTGCTCTTCTCGAAGCGCTGCAATTGGCTTTAGAACTTGGCGCCAGAACACTGCATGTGTCCCAGTGCCGAGCGTTCCCAAGTGATTGATGCGCTGCACATGGTTCAGCTTGGGATACTTCTCGACGATCGCCTGATATGCGGGCTCCATCTTCGCCCAAACGTCCAGATGATCTGCCGGTGCATCCGACCACGCGCCACGGTCGTTCTTGCCGCCGTTGTCGGTACGTCCGTGCGGCACCGCCTTTTCAATCGCTGTGCGGACGCTGTGCAGATTGTCTGGCGGATGGTTCGCGTGCAGAGAAGTCTTCACGGCCATCATGCCGCAACCAATATCCACCCCGACCGCCGCCGGAATGATCGCACCGCGGGTTGAAATCACGCCGCCCACGGTCGCGCCGATGCCCCAATGCACGTCCGGCATAGCCGCCACCCACTTGTAGATAAACGGCAACTGCGCGACGTTCAGAAGCTGCTGGCGAGCTGCGTCCTCCAGAGGAACGCCCTTAGAGCGTCTAACAAAACCGTGTTGCACATGTCAATCAACCAGATCCAAAGCGGGACGAACTGGCGGGTCTGCGGATAATCGGATTTGGTTTACTGTAGGGTCTGCCCTAAACATTATGCTGGCGACCGGGGTATCGGTGCCTGATTCAAATGTGCACTCTTCTGAGAAGATCACCGTTTGCTGACCTGGCTCGAGTTTTCAGTAAAACTTCCGTCGCGATCGTCCTGCTTTGCCTAGCCGGGACATCGGTGGCGCGCGAAGGAGCAATGGCGCAGGGTGAAGCTCCCGGTTCGGCGAAGCGCCCGGACGTCCTTCGCAGCTTCCCCCTCACGAAGTTCTATGACACTCCTGATCCGTTGCCTCCTGGCAAACCTGGAGAGTTGATCCGCTCCACAGAATTTGAGGAATACGATCTGCCTCCGGGTGTGTCCGCGATTCGCATTCTCTACCACTCGCGTTCTGCCAGTGGCGATGACATTGCAGCGTCTGGCGTAGTTCTGTTTCTCGATGAAAAACCGCCTGCCGGCGGTTGGCCGATGATTGCCTGGGCACACGGTTGGAGCGGAGTCGCCCGCCAGTGTGCTCCATCACTGGCCAGAAACCTGCAGCATGGCCCGTTCCTTGCGATGTATGTCCAACTCGGCTACGCCGTAGTCGCTACCGACTACGCGGGACTCGGAACCAGATTTCGGAGTGCGTTTGCGGACACGCAGTCCAACGCTTTGGACGTGATCTATTCAATTCCAGCAGCCCGCCGTGCACTTCCCCCGCTTGGTTCCCGGTGGATCGCGATGGGGACGGACGAGGGCGGAATGGCCGTGGCGGGCGTGGCGGAGCTGGAGCGCGAGATTGGCGACCCGAATTACCTCGGGAGCATCGCGATTTCGCGTTTGGCGGATTTGCAAGATCGATACGAGCCGGTCACCTACAAGTCGCCGCTGTTTCTGGCATACGGCATCAAGACCGTTTATCCGCAATTTGAAGTGAAAGACATATTGACCGACAAGGCACTTCTGCTCTACCAGCAGATTGGGCACGAATGCAGCGAAACCGAACTTGCGCAGAAACCTTCAGCAGCAGGGATGCTGAAGCCAAACTGGGAAAGCAACCGGTTTGTCCTAAACTATTTCAGCCGGAACCGCCTCGGCCTGAAACCTGCCAATTCCCCGCTGCTGGTGATCAGCAGCGAGACCGACCCTTCAATCATAGAGACAACGAAGGTCGTTTCTCGCTTATGCCAGCAGGGAGATCGAGTTCAATTCGAAAAATATCCCGAAGACGAGCTCGGCCGGGTGATCGGAGATTCCGTGAGAGACCAGATTGCGTGGATTCAGGCGAGGTTTGCGAATGGGCCAGTGCGCACCAATTGTTCTGCGCGACATTGATTCCGTTTGACCAAGCGGTGAGGCGATTCAAGCCTTATAAGCGATCATGAGCCCGAGCACAACTGGCAGATAAAGAACTGAGGCGTGGAGCACGCGGCTGGCGAGAATTGTCGAGGTGGATTTCGTTAGTCTGATCACGTGATAGAGCAGGAACGTTCCCGCAACCGCCATGGCGGTGAGGTACCAAGGTCCGCGGCGACCGGCGACAGGCAGCATGGTCGCAATCACCAAGACGACGGTGAAACCCAATATCTCCGCCCGGGTGAAGCGGGAGTCCCGATCAAAGTCGGGCAGCATGCGATAGCCCGCGCGCGCATAATCGTGGCGGTACATCAAGGCGATCGCAAGAAAATGCGGAAACTGCCAGAGGAACAGAATGGCGAAAAGCAACCAGGCTTGGCGCTCAATATTGGCGGTGGCTCCCGCCCAACCGATTAAAGTCGGCATAGCTCCAGGAAAAGCACCCAACAACGTGCACAGTGGGGTCTTTCGCTTGAGCGGGGTGTAGATCAGAAGGTATGACAGCAGCGTTGAGATTGCCAGAAGAGCGGACAGCATATTCACCGCGCTCGCTAGATACACTCCGCCCGCGACACTCAGCAGAACGCCAAACACAAATGCTTCGCGAGCGCTGATCCGGCCTGAGGGCAGCGGACGAGTTGCTGTACGGCGCATTTGGCCATCCCATACGCGCTCCATCCACTGGTTGAGGGTTGCGGTGCCGCTGGCGACCAGAAGCGTACCCACGAGCGTATTGACTAGGCCGCCGATTCGGATCGGACCGCGACCACCCAGATAATATCCTGCCGACGTGGTCATCAAGATGAGCAGGTTTACTTCGGGCTTGGTTAGAGTGTAGTAGTCCCGGAGCTTGGACGTGAGCGTCTGCATAGAGGTCAGGGTTGCTGCCACGTCCTCGGCGGTCGCGATGTTACCAATCTTGGCCAGATTCGCCCCCCTGGTCGCTTCGCCTGACCTGATTGCGCTTGCGATGTACGATAAAAATCATGCCGATGGAACCGAGCGTGGGAGGGAGAATCAGGATCAGAATCCCGCTTTTCAATGCCTCTATCATTCGAGCGCCGGCAGAAGCCGCTTGAGTGTAACAGAGCGCGCAGCTTTGGGAAAAAGCCGGCACAGCGGTCAGCAGCAGGATTAAGCCCGCCAAGGCAAGCCGTGTGAGCCGAAGGTACGATTCACGTTTCATTCATCGTCCCAGGAATTAACTCGGCCCCAATCCTGTGAGCCGGAACACTAACAACCGGAAGCTGTCCGTCCAGATATAGTTCATGGTTGCCAGGACGAAGAGCATGAAGTAAACGATGAACTTCACGAACACTTTCTTTTCCGAGCCCAAGTTCATCCAGAATAACACCACGAGGATGGACTCGATGACGGCAAAGGTCAGAGAGCGCACCACCAACTGCGACCCCGCGATGTTCTGATAGCCAATGACGAACTGCAGCGCCGTAATGACCAACAGGCAGACATATATGGCCAGGTATTTCTTGATTCCGTTTGCTTCAGCTGTGGTCATGCGATGGCTCCTTATTTGCTTCGGTCTAGCGGGCCAAGTTCATCAGATAGACGACTGGAACAATAAATAGCCAGACCAGGCCCACGAATTGCCAGAAAAGGTTCACGATTTCAATGTCGTCGGCGTTGTACCGGCCTCCCCGGTAGCGGATGGCCACGATGATCAAGGTAATCGTACCGGCCGAAATGTGCAGCAGGCTGAACCCGGTGACGACGTAGAACCCGGCCCCAAAGGCTGCCGGCCCCCAGGGGTTTTGAAACAGACCGACTCCCTGGTTGATCATTCCCATCCAATCGCGGATGTGCAGCAAGGTGAAGACCATGCCCGCAGCCGCCGTGATCATCATCCAGCGGAAAGCTCCTGCCTTGTCGTCCTGCTTTGCTGCCCTTAGCCCCAGCAGCATCGTCAAGCCGCTGGTCAGCATAATCAGCGTCATGACCGCGACGTTGGTCACACCGTGGAAGGGCCGAGGCCAGTCAGGGGTGGAATTGCGCAGGAATGAGTAGGCCGCGATACAGGCGGCGAACGTCATCACATCTGCCATGAGGAACAACCACATCGCCAGCTTCTTGGAAGGAATGGCAAACGGACGTGCTTCCATCGGTGGAGCTGCGTGTGCTCCCATGGTCAAATGTGCTTCGCTCACGGTGCCTCCTGTTGTATGGACTAAAGCTTCATCCAAAGCAGCAAAAGCAAATACACCCAAAGGATGCCCATGAAGTGCCAATAATAGGAGAAAGTATCCAGCGTGCTCCGCCGCAAGACGACCCTATGCAGTTTTCGTAAGACGTACGTCCAGCCAACCAGCCCACCCAGCACATGCAGCGCATGTACCGCCGTCAGCAAATAGAAAAACGAACTGTTGGGATTGGTAGCAAGATATAACCCTTCTGAGCGCAGCTGCAGCCAGGCCACGTATTGGCCCGCAACAAAAACCACACCGAGAAGGGCGGTGACATATAACCAGCGCGCGGGGTTCAGTTCGATCGTTCTTGGACCGCCCATGAACACTGCGACCTGGCGGCGTGACATTTCCAACGTTACACTGCTGACCAGCAGCACCAATGTATTGAAATAAAGAATTCGGGGCAGGGTAAGGTGGTGCCAATCCATTGCTGCGCCTTGCCTGACTATCAAAGCGCTGGTAAAGGCGGCGAAGGTCATGGAGATCGCAGCCAATGCCACCCAAATCCCGGTTTTTGACGGAGGAGGCGCGTAATCCTGCACGGTCCGCAAGTTGCCGTCGCTCGGAACCAGATTTCGGAAGCCTCCGTTGCCGGAATTTCCTCCTGGTGATCGAGGCTCCTCAATTTTCGGCGGTTCGGGGATCGTAGTAGTTGCCATAGGGTGCTGAACTCCTTAAACAAATTCCATGATCGTTCACTTACGGCTCTTCGTGCGCCGTCTGTACCTGCTCGGGCGAGTCTTGCATCACGTAATCGCCGGTTGAGCTCTGCACGCCATATTGATACGGATCGTGATAAACCACTACATGTCGGCCGCCGAAGTTATCATGCGGCGGAGGCGAAGGTGTGGACCACTCGAGCGAGGTGCCCTGCCATGGGTTATCCGGCGCAGGCTCTCCCCAGAACCGGCTGTGAATGAAGTTGTAAATGAAAATCAACTGGGCTGCGCCGGTGAAGAGCGCAGCTATGGTTATGAACCGATGTACGCCGACCAGCGGCTGCATGTAATCCACCACAAATGCCTGGTAGCGGCGTACATTTCCAGCCAGTCCCAGGTAGTGCATCGGCATGAAAATGCAGTAGACTCCGACGAAGCTGCACCAGAAGTGAACCTTCCCCAGGGTCTCGTTCATCATCCTTCCCCACATCTTCGGGAACCAGAAGTACGTTCCAGAGAAGATGCCGAAGATCGCCGCAATGGCCATCGTAAAGTGAAAATGGGCCACTACGAAGTAGGTTGCGTGGAGCAGGATCTGGATCGAGGGCTGCGCCAGGAAGAAGCCGCTCACCCCGCCGGTGATGAACATCGAGATAAAGCCCAGCGCAAACAGCGAAGCTGAGTTAATGCGCAGCTTCGCACCGTAAAGGCTCCCAATCCAGATTAAGACCAGTATCGTGGATGGAATGGTGATTAGCAGCGTGGGGAAGGAGAACAGCAGCGACGATAAGGGGTTCATCCCGCTAACGAACATGTGATGGCCATAGACCATATAGCTCAAGACTGCAAGCGCCCCCAAGGAGTAAACGATCACTCTATGACTGAGCATGGGCTTCCGCATGTTGGTGATCAGGACGTGGGAGATAATACCCATTCCCGGCACAATCGCGATATACACCTCGGGATGTCCGAAGAACCAGAACAAGTGCTGCCATAGCAGAGTCGATCCACCCGAGTGCGGTTGCAGTTGGTCGTTAATTACCAGATTGGAGGCCACGAAGAAGCTCGTCCCGGCCACATGGTCCAGAATGAGCATGATGCAGGCCGGCATCAGCACGGAGAACGCCGTCAACCCCATGCACGAGGTAATGAACCACGCCCAAGTAGGAAGCGGCATCCGCCACAGGCTCATACCTTTGCAGCGGAGATCCAGGACGTTGGGAATAAAATTCAACGTCCCGAGCAGCTGTCCCACGCAGAAGATAGCAATGGAGGTTGCCCAAAGAACCACGCCCGCGCCCTCGCCGGGACCGGCCACCGCCCCAACCGCACTAAGCGGCGCGTATTGGGTCCAACCGCCCAGGGTTGGCCCGTCGCCCACGAAGAACGACGAAATCATGACGCAGAACGCCACGAACGTGACCCAGAACGACATCATGTTGAAATGCGGGAACGGCATATCCTCTGCGCCAACATGGATTGGCAGGAAGAAATTGCCGAAGGCAGCGAAGGGTGCAACCGTGAGCACAAAGAAGACCATGAAGGTTGCATGCATGGTCATGAGTTGCAGGTAGAACTCCGGCGTCATGATGTTGCCGGGCGCGCCGTTGCTGGAAAGCAAGTGTAGTCCGGGGATCGGCAGATTTGTCCATCCCAGATGGAGGCGCATTAGCCAGGAAAGCACCATGCCGATGATCACGGCGGCCAAGCCCAGACCGTAATATTGCTTCCCAATCACCTTGTGGTCCAGACTAAAAATGTACTTCCGGATGAAACTCGTCGGAGGCCCATGGTGTGCCGCCGCGTGGGCTGACATGTCGTGCATACGCTCACCTCGAAAAGAGTTTCCGTGCAGCTCGCAGAAGCCGGATGACTTCCCGCTATTGAAACGCTGCTTGTTTCTTTAACCAGTTATCGAAATCTTCTTGGGAAAGCACACTCAGGTATGCCTTCATGTTGTAATGCCCCAAGCCACAGAGCTGGCTACAGACAATTTCATATCTGCCAATTTTCGTCGCCGTGAAGTGAAGTTGCAGGTCCAATCCCGGCACGAAATCCTGATGAATTCGTAAAGCCGGAACATAAAAGGAGTGGCTAACGTCTTTGGAGTGCATCAGTAACCGGACTTCGCGGTTTACCGGAATAGCCATTTCGGCGGTCACGATATCGTCCTTGGAGTCCGGATCGTGGCCGGTATCGAGACCATAGAAATTCTGGTTGGCCTCGCTGATCATATCGGGGTGAATCGGACCAAATTTTCCATCTGGCCCTGGATAGCGGAAATAGAATGCAAACTGCCCGGCTTGGACTTGGACCGGCATGGCGCCTGCACCGGGCTGTGTGAAGTAGATATTGGCCCAGGCTTTTACTCCGAAAATTCCCAGAGCAAATACTTCCACGCCGACAAGAATAAACGCGGCAGCCACCAGCCCCGCCGCGCCGCCGGGAAAACTCTTCGTCTTCTCGCCCAGTTTATTACCGGAGAACCTCCAGATAAACCATGCCAGGATAATCTGTGAGGCGAGGAAAGAAATTCCGGCCTCCCACATCGTTTCCGACAACTGGTCGTCAATGGCTTGACCGTGGGTCGAGATGTCCTCCATCGGATGCCAGGTATTGCGGATGATGGGAATCGCGGAAAGGATCGCGATTATGAGGATGGTGACGGCAAAGAGTTTCGCCATGTTGCCCTCGCGTTCAGCCTGCTTTGCTGCGGTCTAGGCACGCCTCGGCCGCCGTCGTGGCACAGCGGCCCTTCAAATGTGTCTTCTACTTTGCCTTGAAAGTGAAATCCGCCTTCCCAGGCTGTCCGGCGGCCACCGTCACTTTCTGGGTCTGGGTTCCATACTCCTCTTGCCAAGCAGTAACGGTGTAGCTCCCCGCCGGCACATTCTTGATTGTGTAAGAACCATTCTCATCGGTGACTGCATAGGGCCCTTTGACTACAACGTGCCAGCCATGCATCCAGGGATGAATGTTGCACTTCACGCTTATCATCTCCGGCGCCTTCCAACTGGTCTCAATGGAAGGTGCCCCCGGAGGCTGAGACTTGTTCCAGCCAATGTTGCCGGTTCCGGGCGCCGGCAACGGGTGAATATTGTGGGTTGTCTGATCGCTGCTGGTCACTTTGAATTTCTGGTTGACATCCACTGCTAATACGTGTGGAACATACATGCAATTGTGCTGGTCCACGGCGGGCTCTTCTGGCGGGACTGCGCTAGCCTCATTTCCAGGCAGCCCCTCGGAGATGTAGAGAACCACATTCTGCAGACCCCCGCTTGAACTAACCACTACGTTCTCCATTTTCGCGGGGTCATTTTGGTGTTGCTTTACACAGTAGGGATCCTTGGACATGTCGATGCCCTTCATATGAGGTGCCGTGCCGGTCAGCTTCACACTGCCGGTGATTGATCCTCCCCCGGCGGCGTTGACGTTGTGGCCGAGAATCAAGGTTCCAGCACAGACCAGCAGGAGAGCTATCAGCGCGGCTGCGAACTTCTGCTTGTGACCCTTCATGGACTTCTCCTGTACTGCTAAAGTTCACTCGTTTTTGCGGATTAAGGAGCGGGTGCATTTGGATTGATCGGCTTTAATCCGAGCTGTTCGGCGAATTTCTTTGCCTTCGACGGAAATGGCTGAAGAGTGCGCAAATAGAACACCAAGTCCCACGCCTCATCCGGCTTGATAGTGTCGGCAAATGAGGGCATTGGTGTACCGTCCAGGCCGGTCATAAAAATCCGGTAGAGGTCCCGGTCGGTTGAGCCGCACTTAAACCGCCCTCCCTCTGCGAAATTGTAGGCGAGGATAGGACGTCCGAGGTCATCTTGCAGGGTCGAAGCCGAGGGCCCATTGGCTTTTCCTTCCGCGCCATGACATTTCCAACATTGCACTTTGTTGTAAACATCCTGCCCAGCTTTGACCCTGTCCGCGGTAACTTGGGGTTCGGGAGGGATCTCGATCGGCGTTCCGGGCTTTTCTGTCTGCCAGCGGGGGGAGAAGTGCTTGATCCATGCCACCAAGTCCGCGCGCTGCTGCGCCGTGAATGTGTTCCAGGGAGGCATGTTCGATCGGTCCAAGCCGCGAGCGACGGTGTCAAAGAGATCCTGGTCGGTAGGCAAAGTTCCGGTTGGCGTAGAGCGGCATTTGAAAATGGCCAATGTGAAATCGCGCGGTTTCGGGTCTACCCACTGGGCACTTTCCCCGTTCCCGTCGCCCAGTGCACCGTGGCAAACGACGCAATAGCGACGGTAGTCCATTGCGCCAGCTTTCGCGCGCCCGGTCCGGTTACCGACATGGCTGGAAGCGGCGGGCGTGTTCAGCCACTGCTGCTCCTGATATTCCGTCACCTGTGCGCGGCAGAAAACCGGAAATCCGAGAACAGCAACCGCCGCCATCAGCAGTGAGCAATCGAACATTTTTGTGCGCATGCTGTCCCTCTAAAAGTCGAAATCAAAGCCCAACATCAGGCTGCTGCTGGTCAAATCTGTACCGGTGACCGGTGATGTTCCTCGTTGCCGAACCCACGAGTACTCGTTGTGTAAAGCAAAGCCAGCCCGAGGGTTCATTATTGGATACCAGCGATATCCAAAGGTGTACATGTCGATATTGCCCAGGTCGGGGGCCATGGGGTTAGCCGAACAGGTTGCGGCGGGGCAAGCCTGCTGCGACATGCGTTCCCATTCCGATCGCTGAATGAATATCAACTGCGGGCTGTAAACGTAATGGGTCTCGAGCAAGTAGCCATTCCAACTGGGCGCGCGCGCTCCCGCGGGCAGCGCGCCGATACCGGGTACATTGTTGCTTGCATTGCCCCCCGGGAAATCACCGTAGCCGGCGCCGAACCAGGCGCTGTCCCAACCGTGCTGAGTTACTACCTGGAAGTCGAGCTTGCCGAAGTAGAACAGCCCAACAAAGCCTTCGCGGTTAAATGGCCGATTGGCTCGGCCAGAACCAGGAATCACGCTCGCGGGATCGGTAGTACCGCCATTCGTCAAGTAGTAGGTCGGAGCTTCGCCGATCATCGCGTAGAAGCCGATTCGGTCCGTTCCCAGCTTGCCCACGTCAAACGCATGGCTGGCGGCAAAGAAGCCGCTGTAGGAATTGCCATACGAGAGATTCACATTTCCGTCCGACGAGCTAAGCAAGGCAACGGAGTACCGAGTGCGGTCGTTGGCCGAGTGGCCCATCAGTTCCAGGCCGAGTTGGTTATCTCCGAGCTGCCCAAAGATGTTGCCATCGCCCTGCGGAATGAAGTGGTAGGTCTCGTAAACTCCTGAGATCGGAGTCAGCGTCACAATGCGCTTCTCAGAGACCAAATTGTCCAATTCGAATTTCCCCAGCTTCAGATTGAGCCAAGGGCTACCGAACAGGTTGTCAAACCGGCCCATGACGGTTTCAAAGTGAAACGCACCGGTCGCATCAGAAGAAGGGAGCACATAAAAGGAGAGGTTCTTTTCCAGGGTACCGCCGGTGTGAAAGTCTAACGATGCGAAATGTAGCCGGCCAATACGAGGCGTTCTGCCAGATTGGAGAATCCCGGTCGTTCATCAGCTGATAGCCGTTGTCTTTGAACTTTTGTCCAAAGTAATTCAGCATCGGCCAGGCTTCATGACACGCGGAGCATCGCAGGCCGTACTTTCGGGCAAAGGCGGGAATGGCTAATGCACTATCGGCGGAGGCGAGAACAAAAAAAACCGCCAGCAGCAGGCCTACCAAGGTTCTTCTGGGAAAAGCCATTGTGACCTCCTGAGACACAACAGCACAAAAACGGACTTCTGTTTCGACCCCAGCGAGCAACGCTCGGTAGGTTTATCACGGCCACAAAGCGGGTGTCAAGGAAATGTCACAATTTTGTCACCAAATTGTCTCCGCGAACTTTCCAGCACGGTTGACATGCTGCTCCTGTGCGCTGTATGAGTTGGTCTGGCGCCGC
>WNFC01021978.1_pt1 | contig 16274 bp, 14 predicted proteins | sample 5400541 | NCBI WGS metagenome assembly WNFC01 (sample SAMN13153342, study PRJNA577476) | soil metagenome | isolation source: 120 cm saprolite under Douglas fir tree site 2 hole 2 replicate 1 | place: USA:California | collected 2015-04-18
GTGCTCGGGGAACGGGCCGTCGTTGAGCGGACCGAAGAATGCCCCGACCAGATCGGCGCGCATGATGAACGGCTTGTCCCCGTTCTTGGCGTCAGGCGCGAGGAAGGCGTTGAAGTCCGGCACGTCGAGCCCGACCCACTTGCCCTTCTTGTCCGGCGTCTGGCCCGGCGCCTCCGGGTCCCACCAGATCAGCTTCTTCTTCTCGCTCCACGGCTTGCCCTCGAGGTCGGCGGACGCGCGGTTGTAGAGGATCCGCCGGTTGGCCGGCCAGGAGAACGCCCAGCCGTGGGCCAAGTAGTCCTTCTCGTCGGGAACCTTGTGGGAATTGGCCTTGTTGACGAGCTTGCCGTCAGCTCCCTCGACTGTGACACCGGTATAGATCCAGCAGCCGCTGGCCGTCTTTCCGTCGTCCGTCATGTGCGCGAAGGTGTTGAGCGGCTGGCCCTTCTTGTAGACGAGTTTGCCATCCTTGTCGTTGATGTCCTCGGTCGCGAAGCCGTTGATCTCCTTGAGGACCAGCTCCATGTCAGGGTGGTCCGGCTTCTCTCCGTAGGTGAAGTTGGCGGCGAGGAAGCCCGCGTCGCGGTCCTTCTTCGAACCCGCGTACATCTTCTGCAGCCTGTGCGCGAGCGTGCAGACGAACTGGGCGTCGGTCTGGACCTCGCCGGGCGGATTGACAGACTTCTCATGCCACTGGATCAACCGCATGGTGTTGGTCAGCGAGCCGTCCTTCTCCGCGGCGGGCGCTGCCGGGATGAAGAACACCTCCGTCTTGACGTCCTTGGTGTTGGTGCCCGGCGTCTTCCACACCTCCGCGGTCTCGGTCAGGAAAATGTCCACCACCACCAGCCACTCGAGTTTCTGCATCGCCGCGCGGGCGAGCTTGGCGTTGGGCCCGCCGACGGCCGGGTTCTGCCCGTCGCAGAAGAAGGCCTTGACCTTACCCTTGTACATGTCCACGAAGGTGTGCTGGTGGCTATAGGCGTCTGCGGAGGCGCGCTTCGGCACCCAGTGATAGCCGAACTCGTTGTCCTTGGTCGCCGCGTCGCCGTAGAAGGCCTTGAGCAGGCTGACGAAGAACTTGGGCTTGTTGACCCAGAAGCCGCCCTTGGGCGTCTCCTTGTCGAGGTAGGTCTTGAGGTCGGGGTGCGCGTCGCGGAGCGGCATCGCCATGTACCCGGGCAGCTCGTGATAGAGCACCTCGAGGTCCGTGGCGCCCTGGACGTTGGCATGGCCGCGGAGGGCTGTGACGCCGCCGCCCGGCCGCCCGATATTCCCGAGGAGGAGCTGGAGCATGCACAGCGCCCGGATGTTCTGCACGCCGTTGGTGTGCTGCGTCAGATTCAGCGCGTACGTAATGGTGCCGGTCTTCTCTCGCCCGGAGTTGCCGCAGTAGAGCTTGGCTACCTCGACGAACTTCGTCTTGGGGATGCCGCAGACCCTCTCGACCATCTCGGGCGTATAGCGGCTGTAGTGGCGCTTGAGGAGCTGGAAGACCGAGTTCGGGTCCTTGAGCGTGAGGTCGCGCTTGGGATTGCCCTCGCCGTCCAGCTGGTACTTCCAGGACGATTTGTTGTAGGTCTGGGCGACGTGCGGATCCGGTCCGCCCTTGCCGGTCTCCTCGAGGCCTTCGAAGAGTCCGCTCAAGTCGGTCGGCGTCTTGAATGCGGGATCGATCAGGAAGGACGCGTTCGTGTAGTTGACGACGTATTCCTTGAAGTAGAGGTTGTTCTGCATCGCGTAGCTCATCAGGCCGCCGAAGAACGCGATGTTCGTGCCCGACCGCAGCGGGACGTGCACGTCCGACACGGCGCTGGTGCGGGTAAAGCGCGGGTCGACGTGGATGACCTTGGCGCCGCGCTCCTTGGCTTTCATCACCCACTGGAAGCCCACCGGGTGGTTCTCGGCCATGTTGTTGGTGCACATGATGACGTCCGAGTTCTGGATGTCGATCAGGTTCGTCGTCATCGCGCCCCGCCCGAACGTGGTCCCCAGAGCTGGGACCGTGGCGGAGTGTCAGATTCGGGCCTGGTGCTCGTGATAGACGATGCCGAGAGTACGGTTGAGCTTCGTGAGGAGGTAGCACTCCTCGTTGTCGATGCAGGCCGAGCCCAGCGACGCGATCGCCTCGAGCCGGTTTACCGTCACTTCTTTGCCGTCCTTGTCGTTCTCTCGCTCGATGAAGTACTTCTCGCGCGTGGCGTAATAGCGCTTGGCGATCTCGGCGTACATCCACTCGATCGGCTTCTCTTCCCACTTGTCCGAACCGGGCGCGCGGTAGAGCGGCTTGGTCGGGCGGAGAGGATTGTTCGACAGCTGGATGGTGGCGGCGCCCTTGGGGCAGAGTTTGCCGAGCGTGTGGGGCGTGTCCGGATGCCCCTCGATGTCGATGATCGTGTCGCCCTTCGAATACACGAGCTGGTTGCAGCCGACCGAGCAATATGGGCAGACGCTCGTGTGGACCTTGGCTTCCTTGAGCTTGATCGTGGTCGCTGCGGCAGCGACGGGCCTGAGATCCAGCGTCGCCGTACCCATGGCGACCCCGGCGCCGGTCGTACCCGCGTACTTGAAGAAGTCCCTGCGTGTCAAACTCATGGCCGCGTCTCCTTCTTTGGAGCGTTCACGATTTCGAACGTGACACCGGGCCCATGATTCGCGTAAAAACTTCACCGGGTTGCAACTACGCGAATTATCGTGCGAAGGGAGTGCGGGTGTCAAGTATCGAGACGGCGAATGGTAACGCTTCGCGTCAGGCCTCGCCGCCTCGGCCCAGATGCGCTCTATCCTTTAGATAAAGCTGGTAGCGGTGCTCGATCAGATCCAACGCCTCCGCCTGCCGTCCGGCTTCCAGCGCCTCGACTATGGCCCGCTGATGGGCGACTTCCATGATGGCCCCGCCCAGGACCGGGTCGTAGTAGCGGCCGAGTTCGCGAAGGATGCTGCGGGCTTCGGGGAGGTTGTCGAGGCTTTCCTTGAGCCGCTCGATCAGCTGCAGCGCGTGATCTTCGCGCTTCCTCGCCTTGAAGCCGCGGTCGCGCGCGGGGCCCCCAGAGGTCTCATCCACGGTCGGCCTCATCCACGGCCGGTCTCCCCGTACAGCACCCTCAGCAGGACGAGCCCCTGGGGCGGAGCGGTGGGTCCCGACCGAGTGCGGTCGCGTCCGGTCAGGAGCTCGGACATCCACGAAGGCGCTCGGGCGCCCCGTCCCACCTCGACGAGACTGCCGACGATGTTGCGCACCATGTGGTGGAGGAAGCTATCGGCCGACAGCAGAACGGCCACGCGATCGCCCCGTGACAGCAGCCGTGCCGAGCGCACCGTGCAGGTGGGCGTGCGTCCGCGGCCGGGAGAAGCGCAGAAGGCCGAGAAATCGTGCTTGCCGCGCAGCGAAGCAAGCGCCTCTCGCATCGCGTCGACGTCGATGGCGAAGCGGGGATGCCAGGCGACGCGGCGCAGGAGCGGGTGGGCGACCGCGCCTCGGTCGATCAGGTAGAGATACCGCTTGCCGAGAGCCGAGCGCCTCGCGTCGAAACCGGCCGGCGCCAGGCCCGCGTCCACCACTCTCACGGCTTCGGGCAGCAGCGCGTTGAGGCCGCGGGCGAGCTTCGCGGGTTCGAGCGTGGAGGCCGTCGTGAGGCTCGCGACCTGGCGGAGCGCATGAACGCCGGCGTCAGTCCGGCTGGCGCCCGTAAGCTTGACCGGCTCTCCCAGAATGCGCGTGCAGGCATCCCGCACGAGGCCCTGCACTGTCGGAGAGTCCGGCTGAACCTGCCAGCCCGCGAAGTCCGTGCCGTCGTAAGCCAGGGTCAGGCGCAGGGTGCGCAAGTCGCGCCTTCAGCGGATCAGGAGCTCGGCGACCTGGACTCCCGTGAGGGCGGCGCCCTTGCGAAGCTGGTCACCCACCACCCAGAAGTTGATCGCGTTGGGCAGGGAGAGATCCTGGCGGACGCGACCGACGTAGCAGTCGTCCTGTCCCTCGACCGAGATGGGCATGGGGTAGCGGTTCTGCGCCGGTAGCGGTTCTGCGCCGGGTCGTCCCAGAGCTTGAGGCCGGGGAAGGCGGCGAAGAGCTCGCGTGCCCTGTCGGGTCCGACCGCGACCTCGGTCTCGGCGTTCACCGCCACCGAATGGGCCGTGAACACCGGCACGCGCACGGTGGTCGGCGAGATGGCGAGGTCGGGCATTTCGAGGACCTTCCGCGCCTCGTTGACGAGCTTCATCTCCTCGCCCGTGTAGCCACCGTCGAGGAACTTGTCGATGTGGGGGATGACGTTGAAGGCTATCTGCTGCGGGAAATACTTCGTCGTCATCGTCTCGCCGCGGGCCCACTGGAGCGTCTGGCGCCTGAGCTCCTCGACGCCGTTGACGCCCGCGCCCGACACGGCCTGGTAGCTCGTGGCGATGACGCGGCGGAGGCGGCCCGCGTCGTGGAGGGGCTTGAGCGGCATCACCGTCACGATGGTCGTGCAGTTGGGGCACGCGACGATACCCTGGTGCCCGCGAAGCGCATGGGCGTTGATCTCGGGCACGATGAGCGGCACCGCCGGATCCATGCGATACGCGCTCGACTTGTCCACGACGACCGCGCCGGCCCTGACGGCCTGCGGGGCGTACTCCCTCGACTGGGCGGATCCGGCGGAGAAGAGCGCGACGTCGACTCCCTTGAAGGCTTCCGGCCCCAGCTTCTCGACGCGGACGGTCTCGCCCTTGAACGTGATGGCCTTGCCCACCGAGCGCTCGGAGGCGAAAACGCGGAGCGCCTTCACCGGGAACTTGCGCTCCTCGAGGATCTTGAGCGTGGTCTGCCCGACCGCCCCCGTCACGCCGACTATCGCGACCGTCACGCCTGATGCCATGTCTCTACCTTCTCCCGGGTGTCAAGAGTAGGACTTCTCGACTTCGGTGGATATCAGATCGCCCATCTCCCGCGTGCCGCAAATCTTCACACCCGCCCCGACGATGTCGCGCGTCCGGTGACCGTCCTCGAGCACGCGCAGCACGGCCGCATCGATCCGGTCGGCGTCGGCCCCCTTGTTGAGCGAGTAGCGCAGTAGCATGGCCGCCGAGAGGATGGCGGCGATGGGGTTGGCCAACCCCTGACCCGCGATGTCCGGGGCCGTCCCGTGGACCGGCTCGTAGAGACCCCCGCTGCCGCCGAGGCTCGCCGACGGCAGCATGCCCATGGAGCCGGCCAGGATGGCCGCCTCGTCCGACAGGATGTCGCCGAAGGTGTTCTCGGTCACGATGGTGTCGAAGTGAGTCGGCTTGTGGACGAGCGCCATGGCGCAGTTGTCCACGAGCACGTGCTCGAGCTGCACCTGGGGATAGTCCTTCGCCACTCGCGTGACCACCTCGCGCCACAGCTGCGACACCACCAGCACGTTGGCCTTGTCCACCGAGGCCAGCCGCTTCTTGCGCTTCATGGCGACGTCGAACGCGGCGCGGGCGACCCGCTCGATCTCCCGGGAGGTATAGGCCATGGTGTTCACTGCCCGGGCGCCGCCGTCGGCGAATTCCTCCCGCCCCCGGGGCTCTCCGAAATAGAGGCCGCCCGTGAGCTCACGGATGACCATGATGTCCGTGCCTTCGACCACTTCGCGCTTGAGCGGCGAGGCGTCCACCAGCATGGGGAAGCACCTGGCGGGTCTCAGGTTGGCGAAGAGGTCGAGCTCTTTGCGAAGACCCAGCAGCCCACGCTCGGGCTTCTGCTCCTGAGGCAGGTGGTCCCACTTGGGCCCGCCCACCGCGCCGAAGAGGATGGCATCGCTCTCCTCGCAGAGCTTGAGCGTCGACGGGGGCAGCGGCTCACCGGCGGCGTCGATGGCCGCGCCGCCGATGAGGGCCGGCTCGAACTCGAACGAGACGCCGGTGGCCTTGCCCACGACCTCGAGGACGCGGCGGGCCTCGGGCGTCACTTCCTGCCCGATGCCGTCGCCGCCCAGGAGCGCGATCTTGTGCGTCGCCACTATGAAGTCACCACTTAAGGGCCGATCTCTTTCTCTTTGGCCTTGTGCCCGGCCGCCGGCTGGACCAGCCGGTTGAGCGCGTTCACGTAGGCGCGTGCGCTCGCCTCGATCACGTCCGTCGAGCTGCCCTTGCCCGGCACCACGGTGCCGTCGAAATCCACCCTGACCGAGACCTCGCCAAGGGCGTCCTTGCCCGAGGTGACGGATCGGAGCTGGTAGTCCTGGAGCCGCCCCTTGAGCCCGGTGATGGCGTCGATGGCGTTGAGCACGGCGTCCACCGGTCCGTCGCCGACCCCCGAGTCCTGGAACACCTCCGTATCCTTCTTGAGCCGCACGGTCGCCGACGGGATGATGCCGGTCCCGCTGATCGTGTGCAGGTAGTCGAGCGCGTACGTCTCCGGCACCTGGGCGATCTCGTCCTTCACGATGGAGATCAGGTCCTCGTCGAAGATCTCCTTCTTCTTGTCGGCGAGGTCCTTGAACCGCTTGAAGGCCTTGCCGAGCTCCGCCTCCTCGAGTACGAATCCGAGCTCCTTCAATCGCGCGGCCAGCGCGGCCCGGCCCGAGTGCTTGCCCATGACGAGCTTGTTGGCGGCCCGGCCGATGTCCTCCGGCCGCATGATCTCGTAGGTGAGCTTCTCCTTGAGCACCCCGTCCTGATGGATGCCTGCCTCGTGCGCGAAGGCGTTCTCGCCGACCACCGCCTTGTTCGGCTGGACGTGCACGCCGGTGATGGACGAGAGCAGGCGCGACGACTTGAAGATCTCCTCCGTCCGCACCTGGGTGTCGGTCTCGAAGAAGTCCCTCCGCGTCTTGAGGGCCATCACGATCTCTTCGAGGGAGGCGTTGCCGGCCCGTTCCCCGATGCCGTTGACGGTGCACTCGATCTGCCGCGCTCCCGCCCGAATGGCCGCCAGCGAGTTGGCCACCGCCTGGCCGAGATCGTTGTGGCAGTGCACGGACAGAACGGCCTTGGCGCTGTTCTTCACCTTCTCCCGGATCTTCATGATCCGGAGGAACCACTCCTCGGGGATGGCGTAGCCGACGGTATCGGGGATGTTGATGGTGCCCGCGCCGGCGTCGATGACCGCCTCCAGCACCTCGCACATGTAGTCGAAGTCCGTCCGCGAGGCATCCTCGGGCGAGAACTCGACGTCCTCGCAGTATCCGCGCGCGTGTTTGACGGCCTCCACTGCCGCCTTCAGCACCTCGGCGCGGCTCTTCCTGAGCTTGTACTTCAAATGGATGTCCGACGTCGCCACGAAGGTGTGGATGCGCGAGCGGCGCGCGTACTTGATCGCCTCCCACGCCCGGTCGATGTCGCCCAGGCCGACGCGGCTGAGACCGCAGATGATGGGCGAGCCCTCGAGCGAGCCCACCTGCTTGGCCACCTCGCGCACCGCCCCGAAGTCCTCGTCCGAGGAGATGGGGAAGCCGGCCTCGATGACGTCCACGTTCAGGCGGGCGAGCTGCCGCGCCATCTCGAGCTTCTCCTGCGTGTTCATCGAAAAGCCCGGCGCCTGCTCGCCATCCCTGAGCGTCGTGTCGAAGATGATTATCCGGTCCATTGCGTATCCTCCACCGCGCTAGTGCGCGTCCCTGGTTACCTTCTCGTTAACCTGCGGTTGATCCAAGAGGCGGCGCGCCCACACGGGGCGCGTAGGACCGCTCAGCAGGTACAGCGAGAAGAGAATGAACAGGAACCACTGCGGGTGCGTCGCGACGATGAGCACGCCCATGACCACGAGCACGAGCACCTGGGCGGGCCGGCGGCGCGCGAAGTCTACTTCCTTGAAGCTGTAGTAGCGGAACGTCGAAACCATGAGAAGCGCCACCACGACCGTTCCCACGCTGATGAGGGCCGCCTGCCAGCGCGAGATGTCGACCCCCTCGAGCAGGAGCGCGGTCGAGGCGACGATGCCGGCCGCGGCGGGCGTGGGCAGCCCCACGAAATAGCGCCGGTCCGTGACGCCCTGGTGCACGTTGAAGCGCGCGAGGCGCAGCGCGCCGCAGATCACGAAGAGAAAAGCGCCGAGCCAGGCGATGCGGCCCGCCTGCGAGAGCACCAGCGAGTAGAGCATGAAGGCGGGGGCGACGCAGAACGACACCACGTCGGCCAGCGAGTCAAACTCCACGCCGAACTGGGTGGTGGTCCGGGTCAGCCGCGCCACCTTGCCGTCGAGAATGTCCAGCACCATGCCGACGAAGACGGCCACCGCTGCCTCGACGAAGCGCGACTGGGCCGAGAGCACGATGGCGAGAAAGCCACAGAAGAGATTGGCCGTCGTGAGCAGGCTCGGGAGCAGAAAGATGCCGCGGCGCGGATGCTCGCGCAGCTCCTGCCAGCGCCGGCGGCGCGGATGCCGCGCCCCCTCCCCGCTCTGATGTCGCCGTCTCACCTCAGCACTCCCATCACCGTTTCGCCGCCCCTGACTCTGTCACCCACGCGGACCCGGATCTCGGTCTCGCGCGGGACCACGAGGTCCGTGCGCGAGCCGAACCGGATCAGCCCATACCGCTCGCCCGCCTGGAGCTTGTCACCCTGCCTCGCCCGGCACACGATGCGCCGCGCGACCACTCCCGCGATCTGTTTCACGCCGACCCGAGCGTTCTCGCCCTGGAGGGCCACGGTGCAGCGCTCGTTCAGCTCCGAGGCCTCGTCACGGTACGCGGCCAGGAATCGCCCGGCCACGTACTCGACACCCTCGACCAGGCCCGCCACGGGCGAGCGGTTGACGTGCACGTCGAGCGGCGACAGAAAGATCGACACCCGCACCGCACGTCCCACCCACCGGTCGTCGATCTCCGTCACTTGCATCACTCGGCCGTCCGCCGGGGCAAGCACGGCGCCCGGAACGGCCGGCGCGTTCCGACCGGGATCGCGAAAAAAAGCCAGGCAGCACAGCGCCACGGCGCCCAGCACGGTCGCCGCCGGCCACCAGCCCACCCAGCCCAGAATACACGCCGCCGCCGCGGGTGGGAAGACAAAGGGCCACCCCTCGGCGGCGACGGGAATGCGCACGCGCTCTCCGGCCGCCGCTACGCCCTCGGCGGCTTGATCCAGGACATCATCTTGCGCAGCCGCGCCCCGACCTCCTCGATCGGGTGCTCTGCCTCGCGCTTCCGCATAGCGAGGAAGCCGGCGCGGTGAGCCTGGTTCTCCAGGATCCACTCGCGGGCGAACTGGCCGGACTGGATCTCGCCGAGGATGCGCTTCATCTCGGCCTTCGTCTCGGAACTGACGACGCGCGGGCCACGCGTGTAGTCGCCGTACTCGGCCGTGTCGGAGACGGAATATCGCATGTAGGCGAGGCCGCGCACTCGAAATACGCGACCTCCGGCTGGTAGCCCGCCTCGATCAAGGTCTCGAATGCGCTCTTGATGAGGTGCGAGACACCGCCGCACAGTGTCGTCTGCTCGCCGAAGAGGTCGGTCTCCGTCTCCTCCTTGAACGTGGTCTCGATGACGCCCGCGCGCGTGCAGCCGACGCCCTTGCCGTACGCCAGCGCCATGTCCCGCGCCTTGCCCGACACGTCCTGGTACACGGCGACAAGGGCGGGCACTCCCGGGCCTTGCGTGAACAGGTCTCGCATCACGTGCCCCGGGGCCTTCGGCGCGATCATCGACACGTCCACGTCGGGCGACGGCACCACCTGGTTGAAGTGGATGTTGAAGCCATGGGCGAACATGAGCGTCTTGCCCTTGCCGAGCACGCCCTTGATCGATTCCTCGTAGACCTGCCGCTGGGTCTGGTCCGGGAGCAGGATCATGATGATGTCCGACGCCGCCGCGGCGTCGTTGACGGTCATCACCTTGTGGCCTTCCTTTTCGGCCCGGGCCCAGGTCTTCGAGCCCTTGTAGAGACCGACGACGACATCCTGCCCTGAGTCCTTCAGGTTCAGCGCGTGCGCGTGCCCCTGGCTGCCGTACCCGATGATGGCGATCTTCTTGCCCTTGATCAGCCCGAGGTCAGCGTCCTGGTCGTAGAAAATCTTCGCCGGCATGTGGTGTGCTCTCCTGTGAGGGTTAGTCCGCGAACCCGACCACGCGCGGATCCTGGGTGGCCGGCCGCGCGGGGGCGGCCTTGCCGAGTTTTTCCTCTACGCGCCGCAGCCGCATCTTCGGGCTCCGCGCGATGGCGACCTTGCCCGTGCGCACGACTTCCTGGACACCGAAGGGCCGGAGCAGCTCGAGGATGGCCTCGATCTTCGACTCTTCACCCGTGACCTCGAGGGTGTAGCTCGCGGCGGTGACGTCGACGACCTTCGCGCGGAAGATGTCCGCGACTCTGAGGATCTCGGCGCGGGCGGCGGGCTCCGCGTTCACGCGGACCAGCAGCATCTCGCGCTCCACGTGGGTCTCTTCGCTCAGGTTGATGACCTTGATGACGTCGATGAGCTTGTGCAGCTGCTTCATGACCTGCTCGATGACGAAGGCGTCCCCGGCGACGACGAGCGTCATCCGCGAAACGGACGGGTCGAGCGTCTCTCCCACCGAGAGGCTCTCGATGTTGTAGCCCCGCGCCGAGAAGAGGCCGGCCACTCGCGAGAGCACGCCGAACTTGTTCTCGACCAGAACCGCGATCGTGTGCTTCGTATGCTCGGAGGCGTCGGCCACGGCTAGAATCCCGTCTGCGACTTGGCGGCGCGTTCGCGAGTTTCGGTGCTCGGCGGCGCCAGGATCATGTCGATGTTGGCGCCGCCCGCGGGCACCATCGGGAAGACGCACTCGTCCTTGTTCACCCGGACGTCCAGCACCACGGGCCCGGGCGTCGCGATCATCTTCTCGAGCGCGGGAACTACCTCGGAGGGCTTGGTGGCGCGGATGCCCGTGCAGCCGTAGGCCTCGGCGAGCTTGACGAAGTCGGGGCTCGACCCGAGGTCGATGGCGCAGAAGCGCTCCTTGTAGATGATGCGCTGCCACTGGCGCACCATCCCGTGGCCGCCGTTGTTGATGATGACGATCTTCACGGGCAGGCCCTCTTCGAAGCAGGTCGCCAGCTCCTGGCTGTTCATCGCAAAGGAGCCGTCGCCGTCGACGTTGATCACGAGCTTGCCCGGGTTGCCAGCCTGGACGCCCATGGTCGTGGGCAGGCCATAGCCCATGGTGCCCAGCCCTCCCGACGTGCACCACATGCGCGGGTGCTTGAACCGGTAGTACTGCGCCGCCCACATCTGGTGCTGGCCCACGCCGGTGACCATCAAGGCCTCGCCGTTGGTCAGGTTGGAGATCTCCTCGATCACGTACTGCGGCTTGATGACGTCGTCGCTCCACTCGTAGCGGAGCGGCTGGTCGCGCTTCCACTCCGCGATCTGGTCCGCCCACTGGCGCCGCGCTTCCTTGACGGCACCCGCCGGGTAGGTCTTCATCTCCTCGCGGACCGCCCCCACGAGCTTGGCCAGCACGCGCTTGCAGTCGCCCACGATCGGGATGCCGACCTGGATGTTCTTCGAAATGGACGACGGGTCGATGTCGATGTGGATGATCTCGGCGTTGGGCGCGAAGGCGTCCACGCGCCCGGTGACGCGGTCGTCGAAGCGCGCGCCGATGGCCACGAGGCAGTCCGAGTCGTGGACGGCCATGTTGGCGTAGTACGTCCCGTGCATGCCCAGCATGTCGAGCGAGAGCGGGTGGGCCATCGGGAAGGCGCCCAGGCCCATGAGGGTCTGGGTCACCGGCACCTGCGTCAGCTCGGCCAGCTCGTAGAGCTCCGGCGAGGCGTTCGACGAGATGACGCCGCCGCCCACGTAGAGCACAGGGCGTTTGGCCCGCACGAGCGAGCGCGCGGCCTTCTTGATCTGCCCGGGGTGCCCGTCATAGGTCGGGTTGTAGGAGCGCAGGTGGACGCTCTCCGGGTACTCGAAGGTCCACTCCTTGACCAGGATGTCCTTGGGCAAATCGACGTGCACCGGGCCCGGGCGGCCGGTGGACGCGATGTGGAACGCCTCCTTGATGATCACGGCGAGATCCTTGCCGTCCTTGACTAGGAAGTTGTGCTTGGTCGCGGAGCGCGTGATGCCGACGTTGTCGGCCTCCTGGAAGGCGTCGTTGCCGATCAGGTGGGTCGGCACCTGCCCGGTGAAGGCGACGAGAGGGATCGAGTCCATGAGGGCGTCCTGCAGCGCCGTGACCAGGTTGGTCGCCGCCGGCCCCGACGTGACCAGGCAGACGCCCGTCCGGCCCGTCGTGCGGGAGTAGCCCTCGGCCGCGTGCCCGGCGGCCGCTTCCTGGCGGACCAGGATGTGGCGGATGCCTTCGAAGTCGTACAGCACGTCGTAGATCGGCAGCACGGCGCCGCCGGGAAGGCCGAAGATGGTGTCCACGCCCTCACGCTTCAAGCACTCGAGCAGAATCCGCGCCCCTGAAAGCTTCACAGCCCGTCCCTCCATCGGTGCATGTGGTTAGAGGAGCCCCGCGGACACGAGGCTCTCCTTGATCTCTTCGATGCCGTCGCCGTCCGGCGTGCCGAGTGGCGCCCGGCACGGGCCGCCGTAGAAGCCCTGCAGGTCCAGGGCCGCCTTGAGCCCGCCTATGCCGTAGCGGCCGGGCACGCCCCGGTCCGCCAGCACCATCCGGGCCGCGAGCGCCTTCGCTTCCTCCCACCGTCCCTGCTTCGCGAGCGAATACACCTCGCAGAACTCTCGCGCCGCGATGACCGCCAGCGCGAGGATGCCGCCCGACGCGCCGATGGGCAGCGCGGGCAGGAGCGCGGACGCCGAGCCCACCATCACGTGGAAAGTCTTGGGCGTCAGGTGGATGGTGTGCGCCGCCTGCGGAATATTGCCCGAGGAATCCTTGATGCCGCACACGTTCGGGTGCTCGGCGATCCGGGCGACCGTGTCGGGCTCGAGATTGATCCCCGTGTTGACGGGAAAGTTGTAGAGGATGATCGGGATCGGCGACGCCTCGGCGACGGCCAGATAGTGACGCACCTGCGCCCCGGCCTGCGCGAATCCTTTCGTGAAGTAATGCGGCGTGATCACGATGGCCGCGTCCGCTCCGATCTCGGCCGCCCGCCTGGTCTGGCGGATCGTGTGCAGCGTGGAGTTCGTCCCCGTGCCCGCGATGAAGGCTTGGTTGCGGGGGATCGCCTCCCGCGCGGCGACCAGGACGGCGTCCCGCTCGCTCTCGGACAGCATCGGGAACTCGCCCGTCGAGCCGAGGACGACGTAGCCGCTCAGCGGGGTCTCGCTCCACTTGCGAAGGTTCGCTTTCAGCCGGTCCGTCGCGACCTCGTCGCCGCGGAACGGCGTGGGCACCGGTAGGTAGACGCCGTGGAGGTCCCTCATCTCGCCGCCCTCCGGAGCTTCGAGGCCCGCTCCTTGATCCGCGCCTGGGCGGACGCGAGCCACGCAATCGGCACCATGTACGGAGAGCACGACACGTAGTCCATGCCCACGCGGTGGCAGAACTCGACCGAGGAGGGCTCGCCGCCGTGCTCGCCGCAGATGCCCACCTTGAGGTCCTTCTTCTTCCTGCGGCCGCGCTCGATGCCGATCTCGACCATCTCCCCGACGCCTTCCTGGTCGAGCACCGCAAAGGGGTCGTTCGGGAGCAGCTTCTTTTCGAGGTAGAACGGCAGGAACTTGCCGATGTCATCCCGGCTGTAGCCGAAGGTCATCTGCGTCAGGTCGTTGGTCCCGAACGAGAAGAAGTCGGCGTGCTCGGCGAGCTTGTCGGCGATCAGGGCCGCGCGCGGCACTTCGATCATCGTGCCGACCGTGTACCCGACCTTCACGCCCATCTCGGCCACCGTCTTATCCGCGATCCGCGCCGTCATGTCGCGCGTGAGCTTCATCTCCGGAACGGTACCGGTCAGGGGGATCATGATCTCGGGCTCTACGTGCACGCTCCGCCCGGCGACCTGGCACGCTGCCTCCATGATGGCCCGCACCTGCATCTCGTAGATCTCCGGGAACGTGATGCCGAGCCGGCAGCCCCGATGGCCCAGCATCGGGTTGGCTTCCTGGAGCGCCTCGATCCGCGCCTTGACCGCGCCCAGCTCCTGGTGCCGCGCCGGGTTGATGCCGAGCGCGTCGAGCCTCGTGTACTCCTCGAGGACCTCCTTGTAGTTCGGCAGGAACTCGTGGAGCGGCGGGTCCAGCAGCCGGATGGTCACCGGATAGCCGTTCATGGCGGTGAAGATCCGGATGAAGTCCTCCCGCTGAAACGGCAGGAGTCTATCCACGGCTTTGCGCCGGCCCTGCTCGTCGCGGGCCATGATCATCTCGCGGACGATCGGGATCCGGTCGTCCTTGAAGAACATGTGCTCGGTCCTGACGAGACCGATGCCTTCGGCCTTGAACACCCGGGCCTTGGCGGCATCTTCCGGCGTGTCGGCGTTGGCGCGTACCCTGGTCGTGCTGACCTTTCGTGCCCAGTCCAGCAGCTCGTTGAACTCGTCAGACAGCTCCGGGTCCACGAGCGGGAGGGCCCCCATGACCACTTCACCCGTCGCGCCGTTCAACGTGACGACCTGCCCCTCGCGCACCACCCACCGGCCGGCGCGGAAGAGACGGTTCTCCTCGTCCACGACCACGTCGCCGGCGCCCACCACGCAGCTCTTGCCCCAGCCACGCGCGACGACGGCCGCGTGGGAGGTCAGCCCGCCCCGTGAGGTCAGCACCCCCTGGGCCGCGTGCATCCCCGCCACGTCCTCCGGCGAGGTCTCCTGGCGAACGAGGATGACGTGCTCCTCGCGCATCGCCATCTCGACGGCCTTCTCGGGATCGAACACGACCTTGCCCACCGCCGCCGCGGGCGTGGCGGCGAGCCCCTGCGCGATGGCGGTGTACGTGGCCTTTGGGTCGACCGTCTTCACCAGGAGCTGGTTGAGGGAGGCGGGCTCGACGCGCAGCAAGGCCGTGTCGCGGTCGATCAGCCGTTCGCGCACCATCTCGACAGCGATGCGCACAGCCGCGGCCCCGGTGCGCTTGCCCGAGCGCGTCTGGAGGATGAAGAGCCGCCCTTCCTGGACGGTGAATTCGATGTCCTGCATGTCCCGGTAGTGGCGCTCGAGTCGGTCCTTGATGGCCACGAGCTCGTCGTAGACCTCCGGCATGGTGTCCTTGAGCGTGGCAATCGCCTGCGGGGTGCGGATGCCCGCCACGACGTCCTCGCCCTGCGCGTTGATGAGGAACTCGCCGAAGAAGCGGCGCTCGCCGCTCGAGGGATCACGGGTGAAACAGACGCCCGTCCCGGAGCTCTCCCCGAGGTTGCCGAACACCATCGCCATGACGGTGACGGCGGTGCCCCAGTCGTCGGGCAACCGGTTGATGCGCCGGTAGTCCACGGCCTTCTTGGCGAACCACGAGTCGAAGACGGCGCTGATCGCGAGCTTGAGCTGCTCGGGCGGATCCTGAGGGAACGGCTTGCCCGTGCGCGTCTGGACGAGCTGCTTGAACTCCGCCACGAGGGCTTTGAGGGGCTCGGGCTGGAGGTCGGCATCGGTCTTCGCGCCAGCGGAGGCCTTGGCGCGATCGAGCAGCTCGTCGAAGGCGCGGCGCTCGATGCCGAGCACGACGTCGCCGAAGATGGTGATGAATCGCCGGTAGCAGTCCCACGCAAACCGCTCGTTCTTGGTCCACCGCGCGAGGCCGATCACCGTCCGGTCGTTGAGCCCGAGATTGAGCACGGTATCCATCATGCCGGGCATGGACGCGCGGGCTCCGGAGCGGACCGACACGAGGAGCGGCTTGGCCGCGTCCCCGAGCTTCAGGCCGACGGCGGCCTCGAGGCGGGCCATCCCGGCCAGCACCTGTTCCCAGAGCCCCGCCGGATACTTGCGGCCTCCGGAGCTGTAGGCGGCCCAGGCTTCGGTCGTGATCGTGAATCCGGGCGGCACGGGCACGCCCAGGTTGGTCATCTCCGCGAGCTCGCATCCCTTGCCACCCAGAAGGTGGCGAAGCGCGCTGGAGCCGTCCGCCTTGCCGTTGGCGAAGAAGTACACGTACTTGGTCTGGCGGGCGGAGGGCTTCCGGGGCTTGGTCCGTGCTCTCCTGTGTGGCGTGGCGCGCGGCATTCAACGACCCTCTCGGCTGCGACCGCCTCGGTCGGGCCGGACGACGTGCAGAGAAACAAAGGCAGGCCCCGAAGAGGCCTGCGCTATCCAGGAATGCTACTCCGAGGGATAGGACTGTGTCAATGAATATTGTTGCGCAACGGGCACTTACGGGTCTTCAGCGAGGATTCTTTCTTCGGAGCCTGGGCTTGCGCGCTCGACGGGAGGCCGGACCCCTGCTCAGACCACCCGTGACAAGTCCCTCGACTGCCGTCAGATGGTCGAGCATGGCCCGGCGGGCTCCGGAG
>WNFC01003870.1_pt1 | contig 16272 bp, 11 predicted proteins | sample 5400541 | NCBI WGS metagenome assembly WNFC01 (sample SAMN13153342, study PRJNA577476) | soil metagenome | isolation source: 120 cm saprolite under Douglas fir tree site 2 hole 2 replicate 1 | place: USA:California | collected 2015-04-18
GCACGCGGCCGGGGACTTCACAGACTTCCTCGACCGGATCGACCACACCGTCGAGCCCGGCCTGGCGGTCCATCTGATCTGCGACAACCTCTCCGTGCACAAGGCTCCTGCGGTCAAGCGGTGGCTGGTGGAGCACCCGAGGTTCCAGCTGCATTTCACCCCGACGTACTCCTCGTGGCTGAACCAGGTGGAGCGGTGGTTCGCCGAACTGCAGCGCCGCCGCCTGGACCGGGGTGTCTTCTGCTCGATCGATGAGCTGACCAGCGCGCTCGAACAGTGGATCAAGTTCTGGAATGACAACGCCAAGCCCTTCAAGTGGACCAAGACCGCCGACCAGATCATCGACGCAATCGGACGATACTGCGAACGCATCTCCGGACCAGGACACTAGGCGGAGACGGCCGTATCCGGAGAATGAGGCCTGCCAGGCTTCGTCGTGCCAGCATCGTCGCCGCGCCGCGGTGCAGCCGACTGACCTTGCCCCTCGACGAGGCCCGCCCCCGCCGGCGCCCTTGCTGCTGTTCGTGATCCGGCCGGAGTGGAGCTACCGGCTCAATGCCGACTTCGAGGACCACGCCGAACACGAGTACATGCTCTACGTGGCAGAGCACCCCGAACTGGAGGCCCAGCCCGACCCAGGCACCTACGGCTCGCTCGCCGACCTGTTCCGGCAGATCGGCCACGACGAACGCGTCCACAAGCAGGACAGCCTGGTCAACATGCGCGCACCCCGCGTCGGCCACAACCATCTGGCCGGATGAGACCGCACCGCCGTCCCCGGCCCCGGCGCGTACTCGCCTCTGGGCCCGGCAGGGGCCCCACCAGGCTCATGAAATTGACTGCCATCCCCAGCAAGAACCCGGCAGCCAGACCCATAACCTGATGCCATGGAGGTGCGGCACCACCGGTACGGCCAACGTGCATGGCCCCATGGGCCCTCTCATCTTCCTTTCTGCCCGAACCTGCGCTCTTGGCACCGGAGCAGGTAGTTAGTAAGTCCATAGCGCTGGCCTCGGTGTCTCGACGCCCATTCCACGCCTCGCCGTCCGGCCCGCCGCCGAACGCTGCGACGCTGGGCCCCGAGATCGGCAAAGCAAGCGGTTCCACGGACCGCTCCTCCTGCCCGGACGCTGTCCGCCATTTGTCCGTAACCACCGCTATGCAATGGCCTACGGTGACGCACGCTGACACACGGCGGGACAAGAAGGAAACGGCCCGCCGGGCCGCGTTTCCGCAGCGAGCGGGCCGTTTTCGCAGGTGGTGGCAGGTGTTGGGTTCGAACCAACGTAGGCTGAGCCGACGGTTTTACAGACCGCTCCTGCCTGCACCTCCATATGGCCCGTGACCTGCGAGAACGATATTTCCTGACACTTACGGCGGGCACGCTGTCCGCTATATGTACGCGCACCGGGTCATCCGCGCCGCCGATCCTGCGGACAGCCACGTACAGGCACGTTCAGAGGCCGGAGAGCTGCCAAACCCGCAGGTAGAAGCACCCTAGCCCGCCAGCTTCCTTCCACCGGGAATGACTGCATACGGACTACCCACCCGGACCCTAATGCACCCCGGACGCTCAGGCACACAACCGGCATAGCAAGCTCCATCCACCTGCCGTCTACCTCCCATGGACCCTCCATGTACTCCTCGTAGACCCGCACCACCGGGGGCCCCCAGCCGGTGATGAGGGGCACCCGGAGTGCAAGCGGCAGCACACCAAGCAGCAGGCTCCTTCGTACGGGCCGTTGACACCTGGTTCGCAGCCCTTTCTACCTGTGGGTGATGTCGAGCAGGAATGGCTTGATATGGAGGTCTGGCCCTGCGCTGGCAGCTTGCCGTTCTAGCTGGCGTAGCAGTTGGGCTGGGTCGGCCAGCGGGCAGCACGAGCCCTCCAGCCAGGAGCTGGACAGGTCGAACAGCGCCATCCGCGACGGGTTCGCCTGCGGGGCCTGGTGGCGGCGGGCCAGCTCGGCCTCGATCGCGTCCTGCCTGCCCGCCAGCCAGTCCATCGCCGCGTAGATGTCATCGGTGGCTGAACACGCGGATCTACATGGCATTGCCGAGGACCGACAGAACCTATTCCCCATATCGCGCTATACGCTACAGCCTGAAGTCAGCATATGGGACGACCGCCTTCCTGGCTACTCACAGCACCACTGAGCTGCGAGAACTTCAAGCTTCTGGGCGGACTGGAATGACAGTGCCCCGTGCCGTCCTGGTTCGCTTCGGGGCGCGGAGGGATTACGTGAAGTGTGCAATCGGGGAAAGGCGGCTGTCATCTGGGGCCAGATGATCGCCGGATCGCATGCAGCGCGTCTGGCATAACGCCTTGATAAACGGTTATCTCTCCTGCGGTGGAAGCCGCCCGCCGGGCCAGTCGCAGCGGCTGAGAGTCTGACTCAGGCCCATTCCCCGCATGGAGCGCCCCCGTCCTCTCCCGGGCCTGCGCCTCTATGCTCGGGTCCCAGGACCCCGGCTCAGCGGGCGGGTGCCCGGACGCCCAGGTGGGCGGTGACGGGGATCATGAGCAGGCTAGCACGACAGGCGTGGCGGTTATCCATGGCGAACCGGCCGTTACACGCAGTGATCAAATTGTAGGGCAACCTTCTTGTGGTTTCCGTGCAGATCGACTGATACACCGGTGATCATTCCCGCATATCAAACCGAAAAAACCAGCGAGAATCACCTATATAACACCGAATACGAGTGCTAGACATGTGGGCTGCCAGTATCGGCGCCTGCATGCAGATAATTTGGTTATGCGCGGTCCTGCCTAGGAAAATTCAGCCTCCACGCCGACACTCTTACTGGCCGATGGGCGCAGCGCCCGGCACATGAGCGTCGGTGGGCATCTTGCCGTGGCATGCTCGTAACTGTAATTTGGCCATAGCGATCCGTGATATGTAGCTATTTATCAGTGTGGCGCCAGTTGCCGCTGAAGCAACGGGTGAAAGGGGGAGCATGGAGACTAGAGGCCAGGACTGCATCGGGGAGTCCGTCGCGTGGGCGGACAGTTTGCGGGCAATCGCCGATCAAGGATGCAGCGGAGAGGCTCTAACGGCCCTCACTGCCGCCGGACACGGCCATGCCCTCAACGCGCTCGTCAACGGGACGCGGGATCTGATCAGCGACGCACGGGAACCGATCGTGATCGGGGTGGCCGGCGAATACAGTGTGGGCAAATCCCTTCTCCTTTCGGCCCTAGTCGGCCTCCCGGGGCTCCTCACCGTCGGTCCCACGGCGACGACCGCCAACATCACGAGAATCCGGCTCACCCAGTCGGCTGACAAGAACGCCCCGCCGAGCGCCTCGGGTTGGGAGGTTCAGCTCTGCTCGCAGGCCGAGATCCTAAGCATGATGCGCTACTTCCATGCTCGGCTGCGAACGCTGGCCCAAGGCGAGCGGCTCGGCCAGGAAGCGATGAACCGTCTCGATGCCGCCCGGCCCGATGACGACTGGAGTGCGCTCGCGCAGTGGTGCCGGACCATCCCCGGGGACCTCACCGGACACGAGATCAGGCCGGTGGCCGAGGAGGTCAGCAGGCTCGACGAGTCCAGTGGCAAGTACGGACACCTGCTCGGCAGCCGACAGGAGCTCTCAGAGGCCGCGGCCCACGAAAGTATGTCGCAGCCGCGGCTCCGGTCAGGCGGAGCCGAATTGCCGGAAGACCAACTGCCGCTAGTCCGTCGGCTGGACGTGACGGTGACAGTGCCCAGAAGCGTCTGGTCTTTGGACCGCGTAGGCGAGTTGGTGCTGCTGGACTTCCCGGGGCTCCGCAGCCCGCTGTTCAGGGAGCGAGACCGGTACCTGTGCCGACGGGAGGTCGCCGACGTCCACACCATCCTGGTGATCGTCAACGCGGGCCGTGGCCCTACAGACACGACCACCGAGTTCTATGAAATGCTGCGTGAACCATCTGACGACGGCCGCTACCCACGGTCGCTCGAGGTACTGCGCGAGAGCATGCTGCTGGCCTGCGGGCGCTTTGACGAGCTGGACGTGAACCCCGAGAAGGTCAGACGAATCTGCGAGCACCTCACCGATGAGAAGGATCTCCTTACCCACTGGGAGCTGGCTCCGCTCGACGTCCTTGTCAGGGACGCAGCCCAGATGGCGACCGGGGACACGCATCAGCCATTGACCCTGGTATCCGCCCTGGCCGCCTTGGTGGCCACCGAGGACGCGCAGCCCGGCTACCTGAGCCACGCGGTCAGGGACCAAGTGGACTACGATAAGAACCAGGCGAAGGCCCGCGCGGCAGCCGATCTCTGGAGCTGGGTGGTCGACCGCCTTGATCAGAAACGACGTGAGACCGATGCCGCGCGGTCGCCGCTGCAGGTAGCGCTGTCGGAGTTCGCCCACGAGGGAGGGCTGCCCTACCTGAGGCAGCGCCTGTCGAAGCACGCTGCCGCCAACGGAGGAGCGCAGCGCCTTGACGCGGTGCGCCGCCGCGTCCAGCAGGTGGATGAACTGCGCCGCAAGGCAGTCAGCGCGCTGGAAGAGGCGTCCCAGCAGGTCACGATCGACGAGTATGACCAAGAGATCATCAACGTGACCGAAGCCACTTTCGAATTCCTCAACACGCTGAAGGGCGATTCGCTGCCTGACATCGATGAGCGTCCGGCGGGCCGCGAAGGTAGCCTCCGGGACAAGGTTATGGCGGAGGCGGCTTTCCAGGTCTCGGAGTGGCCGCAGTGGCGCAGGCTGTTCGACGCCGTGGACAGCAGCCAGCTGGTCACTCTCCGGACGGATCGCAGGCGCGCCGAGCCTCGGAGAAGGTATCTGCCAGCGCTGGGGGCGGACCCAGGGAATTCGCAGGATCCTGAACCGGCCACCCACGCCGGGGTTCCCTTGATGGCGGAGGACTTCCTCGTCCCGTTTCGGGCCTGCACCGAGGCCCTCTTCACGTTCGTCGAGGACGTCGCCGTGACCGCGTGCCTGGACTGGGCCGCCGAGCGCCTCGCGGTCGCGGGTCAGCCAGGCCTTCGGTGGGAGCGCCTCCTGCAAGAGGACCCCCCTTCCGGATCTGCCGCCGAGAACGACCGGAGTGTGGCGGAGCAGCTTCGCACGGTAACCAACGCGAATTTCCTGCGTGAGATCCTCCCGGAGGACGCAAAGGCCGGACGCCCCCGCGACGCCGATGTCGACCGTGCCTATCCGCTCGAGCCCGGGCACGGGCTACCGTGGCATCCGGACTCACCGCAGGCCGCCGAGCGCCGGGAACGGCACGTCGTGAACGTGGTGCGAATTCGCCGGGAACTCGTGGCCGCGCTGGCCCATCTCGCGCTGACGTACCTCGCGAAGAAGGCTGGCCAGCTCAAATCGGTGCTTCACGATGTAGCCGAGGAGGGGCTGGAACGTGTACATGACGCCCAGCTCCCCGGCTTCTTCTCGCCTGCCAGACACCGCGACGCCGAAACGCAGTTGGCCGAGCTTGCCGCTCGGATGGACCAGCTCAGCCCACCAGACTGCATGGCTTCCGGGTTCATTGCACGGAGCCTCACGAACCGGGGCTAGCTGGAAATGCAGGCATGCCAGGCAGCGAAGGGGGTGATGAGCGGCGATGGCATTGACTGGCGAATTCGTGCCTACGAGTGCGGACTGCCTGCCCGATGGCCAGGGAGGCTTTACGCTCGTAGGTCCGGACAGTCACAGGCAGCCTCCCGCGCTGCGGCTGACCACCTCCGGCGGGGTCGGCGCGTTGATAGTCAGAATCGAAATCAGCGTCAGGGACGGCAGGGCCGCTGGACTGCTAGCTTCGGTGCAGGCGGGCTGGCGGACGCGGCTCGAGGGGATGAAGCTCGCCCCGGACAGCGTCGCAACGGCCGACTCGGCGCCGTTGGCTGCGCCCAGCACCGACCTGGCTGTGCCGCTGCGCGTCAGCGTGCTGTTCCATGATGTCAACCCATTCACTGGACGCCCCGTCGTGACGGTCCAGCGCACCGTTCAGATCGCGACAACGCTCCACCTGACGAAGTCCACCGTTTCCCCCAGTCCGCCGGTGCCCGCCGCCGAGCCCGCCCCGCAGCCGACTCCGGACGCCCGGCCAGCTCACGAAACCCGCCCGGCGCAACATGCGCAGCCAGTTCAGGAGTGGAAGCACATGCCCTCTCAGCAACTTCCGGCCATACACCGCGTCAATCCTGGCGAGCACGCGCACGAGGGGTGGGCCGCAGTGGACTTCGGGACCACGAACACGACCGTTACCCTTTTTGACCAGCAGCGTCTCGATCTGCTGCCGATGTCCGCGGACCAAGAGAGGCGACTGCGGAGCAAATTGATCGCGCTGCTGGGAAAGGAACCGCCAGCGGGAGCGCGGCAAGGCTGGCAGCGCCTGATCGAGACCAGCGCGCAGCACCTGCTCAGACAACCCGTCCTCGATCCGTCCGCCGGAGGGCCAACCGCCGTCACCGACCGGGAGGCCCAGGCCCACGAAGGCAGAGGTTCCGCCGCCCAGGCTCTGATCCGGGCGCTGGAAGCAGGCATGCAGGCCCTGTCGCCGCACGCGGTCTACACCGAACTCGAGAAGCGGCTGCCCGGGACGCCGGAGGCAACCCGGCGCTACGCTGCGGAAGCCCTGCATGTCTGCTCTGACCTCGCTTTCCGCGAGCCGCCGCTCGACGTGCTGCGGCTCTTCCCTGTGGAGCTGGAGCCCGGCGCCGGGGAGATCCCCAGCCGCATCGAGGTCACCGAAGCCGAACCGGAGCTTCGGGTCCGGGTAGGTACGCCGCTCGCCACGAGCCCCGGATCGAGAGGCGGGGCGCCCCTGGTGTTCTTCAGCCGCAAGCAGTTCCTCGGCCGGGACCACGAGGAATCCGACCTGCCGGCCCGGGACGACAGCAGCCCGCGCACCAGCGACGACCTGATCAGGGAGGCCCTGCGCTTCCTGCTCGGGCAGACCGACGCGTTCATCGCGGCGAGGCCGGGTGCGCTCCAAGCGGGGCGGATCGACCATGTGGTCGCCACCTATCCGACCGTCGCCCCACCAGCGGTGCGCCGACGGCTGAAGGAACTGCTGGCAGGCGGCGCACCGGGTATCGAGGGGCTCGGCGTCACGATCGTCGAGGACGCCTTCGACGAGGCGATCGCTGCTGCCCTGTTCGGGCTGATGAGGGACTTCGGCGGGGACTCCAAGACCGGGGTCCAGGCGTTCCGCGCCCGCAGCCGCCCAGTGCCTGGAGCCGACCGGCACTGGCAGCAGAACGTCCTAGTGGCCGACATCGGCGGCGGGACGACCGACATCGCGCTAGTGCGGCTGGGCCTGCGGGAGCAAACACCGCCGCTGAACGCGGCGCTGGATCCCCGTTTTACCGGCCGCCGGTATGTGATCACGCCGACGTTGCTGGGCTCCACCGGTCATTTGCACCTTGGCGGCGAGCGCATCACGCTCCGGCTGTTCACCTGGTTCAAGGCCGCCTTCGCCGACTACCTGCTGCGGTCGGATAGCGCCAGCTACGCCCGCGAGATCGCCGCCTTGCAGTCGCCCTACGTCGAGGACGGATATTACGTCGCGGGCAGCCTCTGTCAGGAGCCGCTGCTGTCCAGGCCAGGTTATCCGCATGACCAGGTAGACGCCCTGGTGCGCACCCGCTGGAAGGTGGCCCCGGCGAGCGAGCGTGCGGAGATCGAGCAGACGTTCTGGCTGCTCTGGAACCTGGCCGAGGAAGCGAAGCGGGAACTCGGGACCGACGCGCCGTCCTTCACGGCCGAGCCGCAGCAGGTCGCGGACATCCTGCGGCGGGCGTACGCGGAGCGTGGCGACGCCGCGGCGGTGCCCGGCCCGGACCAGGTCGCCGACTCCTGGGCGCCGACCATGCGGGCCGCCGATTTCGAGGCACTCATCGAGCCGATCCTGCAGGAGATCGCCAGCCTGGCGGTGCCCCTGGTCAGCGAGTCGCTGTCCGACACTCCCGTCCAGGCGCAGGGCGGTGATCACGGTGAGTATCTTGACCGGATCATCCTCACCGGCAAGAGCAGCGCCATGCCCATCGTCCGGCGGGCGATAGAACGCGCGCTCGGCGTGGGCCCAGACAGCGTGGTGACCTGGAATCCCGCGGACGTCACCGTGGAGAACGACTACGCCAAGCTGGCTACCTCGATAGGCGCGTGCTGGGCGGAGCACGTGCGCCGGTACGCGTTCGACGAGAAGACGGTCCGCGAAGCCGTCGAACGCGGTCGCTGGGAACTGGAAATAGAGGTCGATAACCTCAGGTACAACCTGCCAGCCAACTTCGAGCAGGTCCTGCGGCGAGACGTGCAAGGGGGGGAGGCGACCCTGCCGCTGCTCTGGGCGCGAACGCCGCTCAGCCCGAGCGGGGAAGGCGGGCGGTGGATCGCGCGCTCGCGGGACTGGCGCGCGGTTCTGGCGAACCTGGAAATCCGGCGCCGTACCGGGCCCGGCAACTCGATCCCCTGGGGCGTGTTCCGGCCCGAGACGTCGGCGGTGGAGCATCAGGAGCCAGACCTGCCGTTCACCTCGGCGCAGTACCGGCGGGAAGTTTGCTACCAGCTGGAGATCGACATTGACCTGACGCCCCGGCTTCACCTGACCCGCGCGGCCGCCCCGGATTACCTGGTGCCGCGGGGAGCCGGTATCGAGGTCAAGTTCGAGCCGGCCGTGGAAGGAGACTGGCGGCCGGTACAGATCGTGGTCGGCCCGCAGGTCGCCGGTGACCGGCCGGACCCCGGCACGATCGTCTTTGACCTGCCGCAGGACCCGGCAGGCCAGGAGGCCGACCCACTGAGCGGAGCGAACCGGTTCGACCGCCGCTTCTACTCGCCGGATGCCACCGGCGATCCGGCCGGTGACCCCAGTGAGGTACGCCGCGGGATGGTCAGCCGCACGCGGTTGCCACCCCCTGTTTCCGCCAGCTGGTCGTTCCACCTGTTCTACCCGGATCAGCCCGACCAGCTGGTGGCCATCCGCCACCTCCCGGTCCCGGACTTGAGTCCTGGCGAGCCCGTGCCGGAGCGTGCCGAATACGTCGCGACGCTGGACGAGGACCGGCTGCTGGCCGTGCACCGGGCCGAGATCCCCTATCGCAAAGCGGCGACGCTGGCCGAAATGTGGCAGCACCCTGGATCGGTGCTGGAGGTGACGATGAGCGATTCATCTGACGAAAGGGTCGAAGACTACGACCCGTTCAACGGCAACCATTGACCGACGCGGTGGACCACCTGCGGGAGCTGTGCGCGCACCCTGAGTCGGAGCTCGGGCGGGTGGCGCGCATTCAGGTCGAGGGCCTGCGCGCGACGCTCCAGGCGCTGCTCGACGCGCACCCGGAAGACCCGGGGGCTGCCGTCTGTAAGAGCGCGCTGGCGGAACTCGCCGAGATCGCCGCACCACCAGGACTCGACGTACCGCCGGACGCGCAACCAGCCACCAGGCCCGGGCCGCGCACCCGCCCGGACGCCGCAGGCTTCAGCCGCGCCGAGCATCAGCTGGCCGAGCTGGCGGCCGAGCTGGCGGCCAGCACGCAAGCCCGGGACTACCTCGGCTCGGCCGCGCCGCCCGGCAATGCCGGGCCGACAGCGCTGTGGCGCTGGTACCACCTTGTGCTGCTGCGCATGCCGACCGCGCGCGCCGGGGAGTGGCGGCTCCGGGCCGCGGAGCTTGACATCGCGAGGCACGACAAAGCCATGCGCGAAGCAGCCGACGCTCACTGGCAGGACCTGCCACTCCTTCCCCACCAGGAAGAAGCGGTCCTGCTCCCCCCGCTTACTACGGCGGGCGTGACCGGAGTGCGGCTCAGCAAGGCGGGAACGCCAGCCGACTGGGCGGTCAAAGCTGCCGGACTCGACCGCCCCGAGCGGATCCCGCACCCGCTCACCGAGCAGGCCGCGGTCATGGGTACCTGGATAGCCCGGCTCGCCGAGCTGGACGACCAGCTCTACCATGCGGTGGAGAACCTCGCCGTCAGCGGGCTGCGACCGCTCCAGGGCCCGCGGGAGCGCCAGTCATACGTCGATGAACTAGCCAGGCGCCTAGCCCGGGCTGCGGACCAGTCCGCCGCCCCCGGCGACCAGCTCCGCGTCGCCGTGGCCCTGGACGAGGCCCTGCGCTCGGTGATCCACATACCGCCGGCCGCAGACAAGAGCTGGTGGGCGATGATCGGACGCACCTCCGAGCGGTTGGTGCTCGCCCTGTACCAGCGGCTACGCGGCCAGGGGAACGACCTGTCCGTGGAAGTGCCCGGCGTCATGTACAGCGATGCCCGCCGGCAGACCAGCAACGACATCGCCCTTGGCGTCGGCGGCGAGGTCGGGCAGGTCCTGGCGGGCCTGCGGCTCTGGGCCCGGATCGAAGGCAAGGAGTACCGCGGCCGCGTCGTATATCGCCTCTGACCCGCCGGAGACCGTCCACCAGAACCGTCGAAGCGTCTTCCGACTCTCATCCATGGGAAGCGAATAGCCGACTCCAGGAACAGGCTCACCATCTGGCCCAGCAAGACCCAGTACGTGGCCGCCGTCCAAGATCCGCGCTCGGCGTTCCGCGACCCGGGCTCGTGCGGGCAACGGTCGCGCATACGCAAGCGGTATGCCCGAGTCGATCACCGGCTGGAACGCAGTGGTCTTCCGGCTGGTCAAACCCGACGGCTCGGCCGCAGCCTTGCGATTGCGACGCCTGAGCCACGTACCCGCTGACGGCGCCAGAAGGTCCGTTAGCGCTGCCCGACTACCTCCAGCGCCATCCCTTGTCCGGTGCTGGCCAGACCCGAATTGCTGCAAAGGCGCCTGGTGGCCGAGCATCTTTATGGCACGGGCACATGGCGACACGCTGGACGACGCCGTCCGAAAACGGCTGGGCGACCGCGAGGCACTGCGCCACCTCGCACCGAACTGGCAGGCTGCCGTCGCAGAGCTGCGACATGCAGGCCTGACGCACGGCGACTTGCAGAACGGCAACGTCCTGGTCGACGAGCAGCTGCAGATCCGCCTCGTCGACCAGGACAGTGCTCGGCTGCCCGAAGGCCAGCCATGGCGGGCATGCGAGGCCCGGGCACCCTAACTACCGGCACCCTCGCCGGATGCCCGGCCTGCAGGGCACGATCATTGACGCGTTCCCCGCCTCCGTCATCTTCCTGTCGCTGCTTGCACTGGCCGCGGATCTCAGGCTGGGTCACTGCATGATCAGGACAACCTGATCTTCTCCCGCGAGGACCTCGCCCGGCCTGGTCAGACCAAGATCTGAAGCACCTGGTCACGCGTCGTCGCGTGCGGCGCTGGACATCGCGCCTGAGGTGCGTCGGCGCTCTCGCCCTGGTGTGCCCGAACGCGACAGTGACACCGTTGTGAGGCCGCCGAAATGCAGGTGGCCAGGATCTCGGCTTGGGGTTAATATCGGCCTAGTCCCTCCGCGGCGAACGGGTAGTGCCGGTGCGAGGTGATCGAGGTGGTGTACGTGTTAGGCTGTATTGTGGCTGCACGCGGCGGCGGTCTGCGTAGCTTGTATGGTCATCCGTCATTGTGGCCGGGACGACTGCTGCGGTGCAGTCGCGGCTTGCCGGCACGGCGGTCCGTCGCTTCCAGCGCCGCTGCGGCTAGCTTCAGGAGCGCGTTGCGTGGGCGGCGTGCCACTGGGAAGCAGCTCATCTAGTCATGTCCCGGCCTATGTTGCAGTCCAGGGCATCGATGCGGCCAAGGCGGGGTGTCAGGGAGGCGCTGGCCCTCCGAGGTCATAGTCGGCTGGTTGTCGCCGTTCGTTGCCTGCTGTTGTGCATAACGCTCGCCGCAAGTGCAACTCTAGGGGTTGCGATGCCTGCGGCTGCCTCGTCCGCTGTCGCCAGCCCGGCTGCCTCCCCCGGGGCCGCCAGGGTAATCGAGGTCGTCCAACTACCCCCGGCTGTCGACCGCCGCGTCCTGTCGGACCTGCGGGACCTGCTCTCACGCCCCGGGCATGTCGTCGTGGTGGAGGTGCTCGCGCCGGCGACGCTGGGGAACGACGCTATCGGGGAGCTGACCGCAATCGCCGCCTCCAGCCCGGGCAGCTCCCTCGTGGTTTGGATGGGCGACGAGCGTGGCGGGGGATCGGCGGGTGCGCTGCTGTTCGCGCTGGCGTCGGTGCGAGTGGGCGAACCAGGAGCGGCCGGCGAGGCTCACCGGCAGTTCGCCGCGACCGTCGCCGCACTCGGGCCACGTTGCAACGGGGGCTGCGCGCAGGTCGTCCACCTCCGACTGACAAGGGGGGCGTCGTTTCAGCCTGTCTACCTCACACTGTCGGCCTTCCTCGCGGCGCAACCAGCTCGGGTACGGGTCGTCCCCTCAGGAGTCCTGGGCGGCACAGTCCTCTCTGGGGACGGCGCCGCCTCCTCTGGGGGGAGCCCTATCTGGGCGATCGTCCTAGTGGTCATGCTGGCTGTAAGTGCTGCGGTCGGCTGGTACCTGGCGCTCCGGGGTAAGCACCTTCCGCCGCGTGTTTCCCGCCGGCGGCGCGATAACGTCCCCGCCAGGCTGGATTCCCGGCCGCCCGAAGGACGCCGTTTGCCCGTCCAGGCCCCGACAGCCGCGAGGCGTGCTGGACCACTCGTGCCAGCGGTAGCGGTGACGGCGCACCCTTCAGTCCATCAGGGCCGCGTGCGGACGGAGCTGCACCCCCAGGGGTACGTCGAACTCGACGGGTGCCTCTATCGTGCCACCTGGATCGGTTCCGGGGGGCGCGGTCCCATGCCTGGCGAACCCGTACGGGTAACCGCAGACCGGTCCTTCGGGCTGGTGGCCTTCCCCGTCCCCAGCTCGGCTAGCCCTTCATCCCCGTCTACCACCGCCGATCCCAGCCAGCCTGAACTATAGGACTGGCCAACCTTCGTTACAGAAAGAAGACCTGGCATGGCCCGACGTAAGTCACAGGACCTGCTTCGCGGAATCGACTACGACGACGCCGGGACTGCCCAGCGGGTCCTGCTCCTGATGTGTCTCGACACATCGCAGTCGATGCAGGGCGAACCCATCCGGCTGCTGAATGAGGCGCTCACTGACTGGGCCAGCACCCTGCGGCGGGACATCAACCTCGCGGCGACCGCGGAGATAGCCCTCGTTACCTTCGGGGCTGGTGGTGTTGTCGTATGGCGTGGTACCCGGGCACTGCCTTCCAGGAGCGACGAGACGCCTTTCGTCCCGGCTGGGCAGTACCGGCCCCCGGTCCTGAAGGCGGCTGGGGTCACGCCAATGGCAAAGGCCATCGAGATTGCTATGGCGCTGGTGGAAACCCGCAAGCTGGAACTGCGCAGTTCTTATCTGCAATATCACCGGCCGCTTATCTGGCTGGTCACAGACGGCCTCCCAACCGATGACCAGGGCGAATATTCGCAGGACTGGAAGCGGCTGCCACCAGTTCTTGAGCAGGCCCAGCAGGCCAAGAAGTTCCGGTTCTTCGCTGTGGGCGTCGGGGCCATGGACAACACCGGGAAAGCGGTGCTGTCGGGGCTGTCCCCTGACGACAACTTCACCCTCGGTGGCTTTCCATTCCATGAGCTTCTTCCGCTGCTGTCGGCCAGCATCGAACAGACCGCCAGCGGCAACGAGGACTTCCATCCGATCGACTACTTCCAGGAGAAGGCGTGACAACGCTGAATCCCGGTCAGGCTAGACGGTTGCTGGAGGTGCCTGCCGGGGCTGGGTGGCGGGTGCGGGGCGCCAGCATCCAGGGGTATGGGCACCTCCGCGACGGCTTGCCGTGCCAGGATGCCTACCGGCACCTCGCTGTCCCCGATGCTCTCCCGGAAAACGACGTGCACGTGCTCGCGGTCGCCGACGGTGCTGGCAGCCGCCCGCGATCCGCGGAAGGAGCGGCGCTGGCCGTCGGCATGGCCACCCACCTGTTGAGCGCACGGGTTGCCGGGCACGGCGTGCCTACCGAGGCCAGCGCGTGGCGGGACTTGCTCCGGACTGCTTACCTGGACCTCGTTGCTGACTTCCGGCGCGCCGTCACCGGCGTGGCGGGGGAGGCAAGCGTGGGCGAGTTCGCGACAACCCTCACCGTGGTGGTGCTGGCCCACCCGTGGCTGGGTGTGATAAGCATTGGTGACGGCTTTGTCGTGGTGCGCACCGATGATGGCGGAGATCCGCAGTTTCACCTCGTCAGCGTTGCGCTGCCGGTCTCGGAGTATGCCAACGAGGCCGTCTTCTTGACGTCGCAGGCCGCAAAGGAGGCTGTGCAGCTCGACCCCCTGTGGGATCCGGCAGTGAGCGGTGTAATGATCGCAACTGACGGCCTTGCCCAGGCTGCGCTGTCCTACACTCAAGGGATCCCTTGCCGCCCTAACCGGTCCTTTGCCGAGCGCCTGCTGCTATTTGTCGATGACCCCTGTTCGGATGTCGCCGAACTGCCCCGACTGCTGCTACAAGACCAGCTCATCCGTCTGAGCGCCGACGACAAGACGTTTTTGGTAGCGGTGCGGACATGACCGAGGTTTACCTGCTTGGGCCGCACGGGCCACAGCCCCTGCCGCTGACGGGCAGCCCGCTGGGGTTCGGTGGTCAGGCCAGGGTTTATGCCCTCGCCGGTGACCCCACCCGGGCCGTGAAGATCTACCGCACACCAAACGAGGAACGGGCCAAGCGGCTCCTCCACATGCTGCAGGCATACCACCCAGAGGACTTCGTGGTCGGGACGGACCGCCATCCCGTGCTGGTATGGCCATCGGCACTGGTCCATAACGCCGACGGCAAGACAGTCGGCTATGTCATGCGACGTGTGGGGCCGCCCGAGCGGCTTCCGCTGTCCACCCTGTTCAGCCCACGGCAGCGGGCGGACAACTTCCCGGACGCCAGCTGGCGGTTTCTGGTTGGCGTCGCCCGTAACCTGGCCGGGCTGGTGGTGCAGCTACACCGGCAAGACTTGGTCGTGGGCGACCTGTCCCACAATAACCTCATGGTCAGCACGGATGGCTTCGTAACGCTGCTCGACTGCGACTCCATCCAGTTCCGGCACAACGGGGAAGTTTTCCCCTGTGTCACCTCGACAATGGAGTATGCGGCTCCTGAAATCCAGCTTGACATGAATGCCCCCCGGTCGACCGCGACCGACGATTTCACCTTGGCCGTGCTCGTATGCCGACTGTTGACCGCAGGAGATCATCCCTTTCTTGGGCATCCGGTAGAGCCGGTCTCCGAGGACCCCTCGCCGGGTGAGAACATACGCCTCGGGCTGTCCTATCTCGCGCGCCCCTCCGCCGTCCGGGTACCACCCGGAACGGTCGACGCCCAGGTCATGCCACCCGCGATCGCTGCACTGGCCCGGCAGGCATTCGGGCCGGGGATCGGCGACCCAGCGCAGCGGCCGGGCGCTGCCAAATGGCACGAAACCTTGCGCAGGGAATGGACCGCCGCACAGACGTGTCAACTCCGGCGACATCACACCTATGGTGCGCACCTAGCCGGGTGCCCGTGGTGCGCCCGTGTCACTATTGGCAAATCCGACCCGTTCAACCTACCGCAGCCGGTCCCATTCGGTGTGCAAATGAAGCGGCGGAATCCGGTCGCTGCCTGGATCGGGCTGCCGCTCATTACGCTCGGCATCTACCACTTGGTCTGGTACTACAAGATTCACAACGAGATCGCGAAATTCGACCGCCAGCAGACTGTGCCTACGATTGGCCCCGTCCTGGTGTTGCTGTTCTTGTGCTGGACGGTCATCGCGCCGCTCAGATCGTATTACAACGCAGGCAACCGCATCCGCGATGCGCAACGCGCGGCTGGCTTGGCGGCAACGTGCAGCGGTACCGCGGGCATGCTACTGATGCTCGTCCTGGGCGTCGGCACGCTTTACTACCAGGCCGAGCTCAACAAGATCGCCGACCGGTACATGCCTGCTACGCCAGGCACCTAGCCCTGATCTTTCATCCGGGTTGATGGCTGGCGCTGGGCGCCGGCTGGCCCCGTTTGTGGCCGCGATTTTAGCGTCGGGGTATGACAGTAGCCCGGCTGGCGGGCCGGGTGGCCGAGGGTTCCACGAGCCCCGGGGTTCTCCTTCCTTGGCCGCACGGATGGTTTGCGCTGGTCAGGGAGCCTGCGGGAGCGCGTCGATACGCTGCCATGCGGCCGTGATCGCCTCGGCCCACGGCCAGGTGGCCTGGATCTTCAGGTAGCGCCGCCGTCCGCCGCGCACCAGGCGGGCCGCGGCGTGTAGCACCCGGTACCTTCTCTGATTCCCTATCGGGGCTGCTGTGTCAAGGCCGTTGCCCGAGAAAGTCGGTGGTCTTGTAGCGATCTTCGGTGACGGCTGCGGGCTGGGCTGGGCCGTGCCCTTGATGTTGACTTGTTCTGGCTGGTCACGGG
>WNFC01003872.1_pt1 | contig 16270 bp, 9 predicted proteins | sample 5400541 | NCBI WGS metagenome assembly WNFC01 (sample SAMN13153342, study PRJNA577476) | soil metagenome | isolation source: 120 cm saprolite under Douglas fir tree site 2 hole 2 replicate 1 | place: USA:California | collected 2015-04-18
CTATTTCCCACGTACTACGAATCTTGGTACCAAGTGCAACAAATGTTTCACTCCAGATGAGACACTCTGGTATTGTATGCATCTGGCGTTGCGAGTGTTTGACACCTCACTGTTAATGCGATAAAAGTGCAGCCACATGCCAAGAAAGCGCAACTCGCTGGGCTCACAGGCAAACCGGCCTGATCTCGCCAAGACTTTCGGGTTGCTCAGCCCCAAGCGCCAGGAACTGTTTCGGCCCGTGCTTGAGAATCCCCGCCACTATGTACTTCTCAATGTCCGCGAGTTGGCCCATGAGCTGAAGGTCGATCCCGCGACGGCGCTGCGTGTAGCCATGAAAATGGGTTTTGGCAGCTACCGGGAGTTTCAGCATTACTTGCATGAGCTTTCCGTTTCGCAGGCCACGTCCCTCGACACCATGGAAACCAGCAAGGCGAAAAGCTCGGACCTCTCCGCGCACGTCCGCGAGGCCGTGGACATCGACGTCCGGAATCTGCAGAAGTTCCGCAACGCGCTGGACACCGATCGACTCGCAGCAGTGGCAAAAAGGATTCATCGCGCCAGACGCATCATTATCTTAGGCGGAGATCTCGCCACCAACCTGGTCGGCTTCCTTCATTATCATTTGATTTTGTTGGGATTCCTGGCGCTGCCCGCGACATCATCCGGTGAAGCGGCTCACCTGTGCAGTTCTTCCGGCAAAGGTGACTTGCTGATAGCCATGAGTTTTCGCCGTGGCTTGCGCATGACCGTCGAGGGCCTCCGCCAAGCACGCGTCAACGGCGCTTACTGTATCGGCATAGCAGACACGCTAGTCTCCCCCATCGCTCGCTTTGCCAACGAGTGCTTCATTGCTTCCGTCGAGACGCCGTCGTTTGGCGCCTCCTACGCTGCGCCTATGTGTCTGCTCAATGGCGTCCTGACCGCTGTCGGGCATTACGACAGGCGGCGCAGCATGGAATTACTCAAAAAAGCCGCCGACGAACAGCGTACCGGTTACCGCTGGTTTCGAGAATAGCCCGGATTAATAAAGACCGGAGCGCAGCTGCTTACCCTCGAGCCCCGCAGCAATTCCCTACCGCTCTACGAAACGACCTGTCTCCGAAGACCATGATCAACTTGGCTTCATGGACGCCTAGGCTGCGTAGCCTCGCGCCTACTGGACGTGTAGTGGCGTTACCCAGACTGGGAACAAACTACCGAAGAACAAGCATGAAATAGGTAGAGCACCATGTATGTAAGTCATTGAGAAGCAAAGACGGGCCTATTCAAAGTCAGGCTCATAAACCGAAGGTCGTCAGTTCAAATCTGAACCCCGCAACCGATTCTTTGTTGCGGGCCGGACCCAGGGTCCAGCCTTTTTTATTGCCCCAAGAGTGTCGGGCTGTCGTTTCCCATTAAGTCCCGGAAATCTCGACCAATCACGAATCACTCTAATCCGGATAGGGAGCGCCCGGGCGGACAATGCGGATGCGGTGATCAGTGAAGGGCGCGTGCATGTTTGTGAGGACGACACGGGGCATGTGGCAGGTAACACAATCCTTCTTGCCCACGGGACAGGTCTTGCCGGGGTGGCCTATTGTGGCATTCTTCGCTGCCGTCAAAGTATGACAGGCCAAGCACTTCTCGTCATAGGCGATTGCTTCATGGACAAGCGGCTGGTGCGGGTCGTGGCAAGCGATGCAGGCAAGGCGCGCATCCCCGTCGCCCCAGCAGCGGCTGTTTTCAAGACGATAGGGTTGGAAACGCACGTTGGCGACACCGGTAGCACCCATTTCATACACGTCATTTAGCGTACGATGGCAAGCGCCACAGAAGTCGACGAGGGCGATGGGATTCAGGCTCTTGGGATTGAAGATGGCGAGGCGGCCTTGGGCTTTTTCTTCCTCATCCATTAGGGCGACATGTTTGGCGCCCGGGCCGTGACAAGCCTCGCAAGTCACTCCCGGCATTAGGTGCGAAGGATCGAACCCCGCGGTTGTAGTAGAAGCCGTGGTGTGGCAACCAAAACAGCGTCGCAGTGTATCAGGGTCGATTAGGCGGCCCAAGGCGTCCTCAAGATTGGCGGGGGTCTTGGTTCCGTGACCCGTTGTGAGATCGAGAGCCTGAATGGTTTTGTAAAAGCTAAGGCGACTCTCGTAATAGAAACCGTTCCGCAGATAAATGTAGGTTTGACCCTTGTTCCCCAGACCAAATGCCCATGCGAGTGGTTCGGAAATCGAGCTGGTGCCATCACTGACGGAATAGACGCTGGCCCCAGCACTGTGGGAGATGGTGTATAAATAAGGACCGAGTTTGAGAGAGAGAGGATCGTTTTCGCGGAGTATGTCTGAGCTACCTGCTGGAGACGACGCGTGTGCCATGGGGGTGGTGAGCTGAGTGGCCGTTCGCTTGGCGTGGCACCGGGCGCACTCCCTCGTGCCCACGAAGTCCTGGCGAGAGACAGAAGCTTTCGTTGGCCACCAGCCAGGAATCTCCAGGCGTTCATCGGTGGCCATGGGGGTCTCGACCATTTTCTGAGACCGAGCTGGGCTCTGCGGGTGAGCCAGCGGCGCACAAAGCATAAGAGAAGAAATACACAAGACCGCTACACGCCATTTCCTTGCGTTCATCTGCGCACCGAAGCAGTCCGCCTGAAATAGGGCTGCCAAGAAACCCTCCAAATAGACGGCAACTCCAGCTACGATAACACGGTCATTCGCCCGGAGGATTGAAATCAATATTGCTTGACATTTGAAAATGCGATGATTAGACTCCCGCGCAACAATAGTGAACCGATTTAGCTGAGAGTTCCGGCCTTTGGCGGATTCTTTTGGGGTGAAGGAGCGACTCATGAGCCTGTCCAAGCTTTCTATTCGGGTAGCGTTGTTGCTGGTTTGCGGAGTGTTTTTTGCCGTGGGCATGCAGGCGCAGTTCCGCGCTGGCATTGAAGGGACAGTGACAGATTTAACGGGGGCGGTGGTCAAGGGCGCCAAAATTACTATCACAAGTCAGGAGACGGGAGCTTCACAGGAAGCGACCTCGAACGACGAAGGTTTCTACAGCATTTCCCACCTTGCGCCGGGTCTTTATACGATCAACGCCTCACTGGCGGGTTTTAAAGCGAAAATCATCAAGGACGTACAGATCAAGGCCGAGGAAACGAGCGGCGTGAATCTGATACTTGAACCAGGCGCCGTGACGGAACAGGTTACTGTGAGTGGCGATACTCTTCCAACACTCGATACCGAAACTGCGTCGCTCTCCGGTACCATCACCAAACAACAGATCGAGGACCTTCCGCAATTCCGAGGCGACCCGTTCGAGCTCTTGAGACTGACTCCCGGAGTGTTCGGGACCGGGGCGCGTGACAGCGGAGGAGGGTCGGTTAACTTCCCGAACTATTCCGGTCCGGGCGGCTCGGCTCGAGGCGTCTTCCAGGTCGAAAACGCGGTGCAGGTGAGTGCTAACGGCTCGCGGGTGGAAGCTAATGGGTATCAGCTTGATGGCGTGAGCACCAATAGCCAGGGCCACGGTGGGGCCTCAGTCATTACGCCAAACACCGAATCGGTGAAAGAGATTAAGATTGAAGTCAGCCCGTACTCTGCGGAAAATGCCAGCGGCGCCGGTGCCATCGTTGAGGTCGTGACTCAGAACGGCACTAATAACTTTCACGGAAGCGCGGTGCTTCGTACCCAAAGCCCGGGCCTAAATGCCTTCCAGCGCTGGGGCGGTCCGGGCACAACGTCGCCGAACCGGGACAATTTGCTGCTTCACAGCTATCTCGGCAGCCTTGGCGGGCCCATCTGGAAGAACAAGGTGTTTGCATTCTTTTCTTTCGAGCACCTGAAGCTGGCTGGGAATGCGTATCGGGCACAGAGTTGGGAGGAAACTTCCCAATGGATCAGCAAACTCCCTTCGGGGAGCCTCGGCGCTCAGATTTTCGGCGTGCCCGGATCTGGATTCAAGAACCCCAAAATTTTGACGACCGGGACTGCGGCAGGGCAGGGGGGGTGCGTGGACCTCGGGCTTCCGGAAAATCCTGGGACTTGCCAGACAATTCCCGGACAGGGTATAGACCTTGGATCCAACACCGGGGCCCCGGGAACGTTCGTGCCGAATAGTACAACTGGAACCAATTATTCTGTCGGCGGCGGCCTGGACGGGAGCCCTGACGTCGTCAGGGTGGAGTATGACGGGCAAAACGACAACATCAGCACCACGCAGTTCAATGGCAGAATCGATTACAACGTGACGCAGAAGGATTCGGTCGCGTTCAGCCTATTTACCGTGCCCCTAACCAAGACTTTCCTTCCGGGTGGATGGGTGGATGGGCGTCAATACAATACGTTCCACACGGACGGCAAGAACGAAACAGCATCGCTACTCTATACACGCACCATTAATCCCAGCACCGTTAATGAGGCGCGCATGAACGTCACGCGCTGGTACTTCGACGAACTCAAGTCTAACCCGCAGGCGCCGTTCGGCGTCCCGCAAGTCAATATCATCCTTCCTGGCAGCAACAATAAATTCGGCGCCGGCTTCCCGTTTGGACCCGGCGTCTTCTTTCAGACCAAATACGTGTTCCGCGACACGTTGAGCAAAGTTTATGGCACGCATGTACTGAGATTTGGCGGCGAGATTTCCAAAGAGCAAAACACCAACGTGAGCACTGGGCAAGCGCGGCCACAGTATGATTTCCCCAATCTGTGGAGCTTTGCCAATGACGCCCCCAATGACGAGGGTGGCATCACTTTCTTTCCTTGGACGGGTGCCACTACCTACAACCCGACGACAGGTGTGCCGACGGACTTTCGAAAATATTTCCGTGTTTCGACCTATAGCTTTTTCGGTCAGGACACCTGGAAGCTCAAGCCGAATCTAACGCTGACCCTCGGGCTGCGGTATGACTACTTCAGTCCGCTGCATGAGAAATATGGCCAGCTGAGCAACTTGGTGCTAGGACAGGGAGCCGCTGCCCTGACCGGGGCGAAAATTCAGACGGGCGGGGATTTCACGAACCCTGATCGCAATAATTTCGGTCCGCAGCTGGGCATCAACTGGAGCCCACGGAACACCCTCGGTCATGAATGGAACAACAAATTCGTGGTCCGCGGCGGTGTCGGAGTTGCTTACAACCGAGTGGCTGGCTCACAGCTCTGGAATTCTGCCTCGAACCCACCTTCGTTTGTCGCGGCGGGCGTTGCCGGAACCTGCCTGTTTACCGATCCAAGCTGTGCCGACAGATCGCAGATCGTGTACAAGCCCAGTTCGGGCGGGGTCAATTCGTTCGCCGGGTATCCGGCAAATCCGTCCGTTCATCTTACTTTTGATCCGACAACGGGCCTGCCGCAACCGACGAGCCAGTTCTACACCCCACCCAACATCACAGGCGCCGTGCAGAACCTGTCTACGCCGTACACCTGGCACTATTCGCTGGAAGGCGAATATGACCTCGGGCACGATTGGGTGGCTGCGGTGAGCTACCAAGGAAGTCAGAGCCGGAAGTACATGCGCGCATTCAACCAATCCCTGATAGACCAGAGACCGACCGGCCTGAATACGTTTACGGGCACCACGGTAAATCTGATCCAAACTGTTACGATATATCGGACTGACGTTAACGCTCACTACAACGCGATGCTAGCCCGCATCAGTCATCGCATGAGCAAAGGTCTTCTATTTACAGGGAGCTATCGCTATAGCAAGAGCGTGGACCAATGTTCGGGCGACGAGAGCTGCAGGCAGACATACCCGTGGGACCAGCGGCTTGAAACGGGGCCGTCAGATTTCGACGTGACGCACTCATTCACCGCGAACGCGCTGTACGAACTGCCATTCTTCAAGGGCCGGCACGATTGGCTCTACACGGTTGCGGGAGGATGGAAAATGGATGCGATCCTGACACTGAGCTCCGGTTTCCCTTGGACACCCGTCAGCAACGGGAATTGCCAAAGCATGGGTGCTGGCCTTGACGCGTTGTGCTCTGTCCGGCCCGCGGCCTATCTAGGCGGCGCGGGCAGCGACTTCAGCACCAGCACTTTCCAGAAGATAGGAGGAAACTTCCCCGGCGGGGGGTTGAAATACTTCACGCCGGCGGTTGCATCTAGCAGCGGCGCTCCGCCACTTCCTGGCGTGGTCCGGAATTCATTTCGAGGCCCGCGGTACACCGGAATCGACATGTCCTTTGGTAAGCGGTTCACCCTGCCCAAAATGCGTGTGTTCGGGGAGAACGCCGGGTTTGAACTCAAGGCCAATGCGTTTAACATCTTCAACAAACTCAACCTGTCGCCCTTTGGCTTCAACAGTGATAGCACGAACATCACCAGTTCGAAGTTTGGCGGGGCGACCAGCGCACTTGGCGGGCGCGTGTTTGAGTTCATCGGAAGGTTTAGCTTCTAACCCCTCACGCCGGGAACATGAAGCGGAGAAAGGGAGGCGGTTTGCCGCTTCCCTTTCTTGTTTTGCGACGGTTTCCTGGATGCAAAGAACTTCATGCTCGCACGGAATTTAGAAAGGCGCGCCCGGGAGTGCAGGTATCATAGACGCTAGATATTTCAGGCCTGCACGCATGAGCTTGCGAACCATCCTGACGAGAATTGCGATGCTGCTTCTCGTTGTGCTCGGCCTTCTGAATTCTTCTGGAACGGCCGGTGCCCTCCCTTCTCCCCGAGCTGCCCTTGCGGTTCCCCCTATTCCACAGAGAACACCCCCCGTTTCGCAGGGCGACGATTTGGCCAAGAATGAAGCAGAGTTGCGCGAGGCAATCCGGCGTGCACCCGCCAATCCCACGTATCTTGCCCAGCTTGGCTCACTCCTTGCCATACAGAACAAGCCGGGCGAGGCAGTGCCGTATTTCGAGAGGGCGCTGAAACTCAATCCTGCGGATGTAGAAACGCGGCGCACCCTTGCGACGAGTTATTGGCAACTCGGGAGGCTGGCTGAGGCGCGTAAGAATCTGGAAATAGTCCTGAAGGCTCGCCCCGATGACACGCTCGCCATTTTGCTCCTAGGGATGGTGTCCGAGGACTTGGGCGACCACCAGCGCGCCGCCGAATTACTCTCCGAGGTCATTCCGCTGGTCCGCCAGCGGCCGGAGACTATTAACTCCCTGGCACGCGCCTATTACCATCTCGGCCAAACTGATAAAGCGCGAAATACACTGCAAATGCTTGTCGGACACCCTGCCGGGCCGGAAGCCGTCTTCCAGGGAGGACGCATTGCCGTGGAGTTCAAAGATTACGACGCCGCGGAGAAAATGTTCCTTTCCATCCAGACAACTTATCCCGATGCTGGCTCACTGAATTACAACCTCGCTCTTGCCCAGTTCAGCGCCAAGCGCTACGCGGAATGTGAGAAAACGCTTCTGGCGTCCATAGGATATGGACACGGAACAGCGGAGGCGTACGCGCTACTGGGATGGGCCTACCAGAAACAGGACCAGCTGCCTGAAATGCTCAAGGCGTTCGAGAAGGCCATCAACATGGAGCCTGCCAACCAAACCTACTACATCGACCTCGGCGATGGTTTAGCCGAAAAAAAGAATTACGCGACGGCGATAGAGGTCGCGAAAGAAGCGGTGAAACGATTCCCGTCATCGTCAAGCGCTTACAGCATGAAGGGCTCCGTGGAATTGAAAATGTACCTACTGACTGAAGCGTTGAAATCGTACTTCAAGGCCGTCGAACTCGATCCCAATAATCCTCGCGCGGTCCTCGGCCTCGCCCTGACGTTTTGGAACATGGATCGAAGCGATGAAGCGGCAAAGTGGTTCGAAGAAGGCGTACGCAAGTTTCCGCGCGACGGATTTTTCCTTCTGAAATACGCCTTGTTTCTTTTGAATGCACCCGGGGAACGCGACGCAGAGCAGGTGGCTCGAATCAACAACCTGCTGAAAAAGTCCGAGGAATTGGATGACTCGATGCCCGAGACTCACTTTCAACTCGGTAACCTTGCGATGAGAGAGAACAAGTACGATGAAGCTCTGAACGAGTTGCAAATCGCCGCCAAACTCGAGCCGGATCTCTCCAAAGCCCATCTTGCCCTTGCCCGCGTCTATCGGAGGGCGGGCCGCACAGAAGAGGCCGAAAAAGAAACGGAGCTCCACAGAAAGCTGAAAGCGAACGAAGAACAGAATGCCGACGTCAACGCTGCAATTGGAACGCGTCATCCGTGAGAGGACTGTCGATGAAATTTCTCTCTAGGTGGAGGCGTCATCGTTTCAAGGTGAAGAAACGATTCGGGGTGGGCCTCGTCTTTCTGCTGTGCCTTCTCCCGGTGGCGGCGGCCGTACATTCCGGAGAGATTTTCACGGACGTTACGGACGCGGCCGGAATCACCTGGAAGCAGTTTAGCGGCGAGTCTCCTGACCGCCTCATGATTGAGGCCGCCGGCGGCGGCGTGGCCTTCGTTGACTACGATGGCGACGGACTGTTGGACATATTTCTCGTCAATGGTGGAGAGACCCCGAAGGGAAAGAGCCCAGGGCCAGTAAGGAATGCCCTCTACCACAACCTGGGGAATGGAAGGTTTGAAGATGTCGCCGAGAAGGCCGGGGTCGACCGCTTGCCGTTTTACGGCATGGGAGTAGCTGCAGGCGACTATGACAATGACGGCCAGGCAGATCTTTACATCACCGGAACGCCGAGGGCAGCGCTCTTCCACAACAATGGCGACGGCACTTTTACGGATGTTACGGAAAAGGCCGGCGTAAAGAACGAGGGCCGATGGTCGGCCTGTGCGGTTTGGTTTGACTACGACCGGGATGGCTATCTCGATTTGCTCGTTTGCAATTACACACAGATCGACCTTAGCAACCCGCGGGTATGCGAATTTAACGGCGTGCGGACCTACTGCGATCAAAAGGTTTATGCGGGCATGCCGTTGACGCTGTATCACAACAACGGCAACGGCACGTTTACGGACGTGAGCCATTCTTCGGGAGTGGACAAGTTTGTCGGGCGCGCTCTGGGCGCCGTGGCCATCGACGTCGATGACGATGGATGGCCTGACCTATTTGTGGCTCGCGATGCATCACCGAACCTCCTCCTCATCAACAAACACGATGGCACGTTTGTGGATCATGGTGACGAAGCGGAGATCTCCTTCGACGAAAATGGTGTCGCCAAGGCGGGCATGGGTGTGGATGCTGGTGACGTTCTCGGAAACGGCCATCCGGGCTTTGTGGTGACAAACTTCAACGACGAATTTCATTCTTTGTTCATCAGTCAGGGGAAATATCCTTTTGAAGATTGGACGACGCGCTCTCATCTTTCGGCTCTGACGAAGTCCTATGTTGGCTGGGGCGCTCATTTCCTCGACTATGATAATGACGGAAACCTCGACCTGACCATCATCAACGGCCACTTGAATCAAGTCATCGAGATGTCTCGCGGCGACGTGAAATACAAGCAACCTTTGCTGCTGCTCCGTAACAACGGGCAGGGTGTGCTTGAAAACATGCGCGCAAGCGCGGGCGAGGCATTTCAGAAAGGTTATAGCGGGCGCGGCCTTGCCGTCGGCGATTACGATAACGACGGCGCCACGGACTTGATTTTCACTTGTTTGAATTCACGGCCCGTCTTGCTACATAACAAGTTGGGTATCGAAAATTCATGGATTGGCTTCCAATTGGCCGGGACGAAGAGCAACCGAGACGCAATCGGCGCAAAACTCACTCTACAGGCGGGGAACCGCAAGCTGGTGCGCTGGATCACAGGCGGATCGAGCTACCTGTCGTCTCATGACAAACGCGTTGTATTCGGGCTGGGTAAACAGGCGCCGGAATCCGTTGATCTGCAGATTCGTTGGCCAAGTGGACAGACTCAGAATTTGCCGGGGTTGAAGCCGGGAAGTTACCATCTCATACGAGAGTCTCCATCCAACTGATGCTCATTCGAGGACCATCTCGCTTCTACCGGTCGACCCGCTATTCATGGTTGGTTCGCGCGGTTGCGGTCTGTGTGCTTGTTTTGCCCTGTCTCACGATTGCCTCGCCACAGGAAAAAACTCCACCGTCGAATCCATTCGAGCGCGTTGCGGCACAAGCGGACCAGTCTCGCGGCGCAAACGATCTGGAAAAAGCAATCGTGCTCTATCGCAAAGCGTTGGGGATGCGGCCGGGATGGGCTGAAGGATGGTGGTCGCTCGGGACCATTTTGTATGAGCAGGACAAATATGCGGAGGCTTCACGCGCGTTCCAGCACGTTGTCTCTTTGCGCCCCGAGCATGGGAGCGCCAAAGTCATGCTGGGCCTGTGCGAGTTTGAACTCGGGCAGGATAACTCCTCGCTTGCTCATATTCAGAGTGGCAGACAGCTGGGCATTCTCAAGAACCCGGAGCTTGCGCGGGTGATGCTGTATCACGAGGGTCTGCTCCTGCTCCGGAAAGGAAGATTCGAGGATGCACAGGAAGCGCTGTATGTTTTGAGCCGCGATGGCGGAGATGACGGCGAATTGCTGCTCGCGTTGGGAATGTCGGCTTTGTACATTTTCCCGTCAAAACTGCCGCCCGACGGCTCCACGGCGCGCGAGGTGGTGATATGCGTCGGGAAAGCGGAATTTCTCGCCGCCACAAAAAAGTTCGATGAAGCGCGCCGGGATTACTCGACCGTAGCAGATGAATTTCCGCAGACCGCAAATATTCACTTCGCGCTTGGACGGTTTCTGCTGGGCCTCGGTGAAGTCGATTCGGCGGTCGCCGCACTCAAGAGACAGATTCAAGCCAGCCCGTATCACGTTCCCGCACGTCTTCAGATTGCGGCTGCCTGGTACCGCATCAATTCCGCGGGCGCCCTGGAGTATGCGGAGGAGGCGGTTAAATTGGAGCCGAGCCGTGCCTTCGGGCACTACCTGCTCGGCCTGCTCTACTTGGACACCCAGAACTTCGCCGGCGCCATCTCCGAGCTCGAAACAGCCAAACGCTCCTACTCAAACCTTCCACAACTTTATTTCGCCCTCGGAAACGCCTACGCGCGCGCCGGGCGAAAGGCCGAAGCGGTGCGCGCCCGCGCGGTATTTGCGCGCTTGAGCGCGGAGAACGAGAAGGAATCCAAAGCCATGTATTACGGGGAAAACCCTTCCAGTTTGTCGGAGCGAACGCTTGATTCCGACAAGCCGGCGAAGCCGCCGGAGTGACGCTACAAGCCTCTCGCCATTTTCTTTCTTGCTTTTAATCGAGTTGAGAGGCCATGGTTTCGGGAGATGACAACTGATGACCGCAGTTACCCGACGGGACTTTCTAAAGGCACTCAGCACTTCGTTCGTTCTCCGCAAGGGCCTGGGCGATCCTCCCTTGCGCTGGTTTCCGGGGGCCGTTCACTCTGTCTTTTCGCCATTCGAAGAGCGTAGGCAGGCATTGTTTGAGCAGGTCCCGCCTTCCGTCAGCGGCATTTTCTGGAAGCACGTGAATGGACGGTCCCCAAGCTATTACCTCCCTGAAACTACGGGGGCGGGTTGCGCGTTCCTGGATTATGACAATGACGGCTGGATGGACATCTATCTGGTCAACAGCGGCCGGTGTGATTTCTACGAACCCAACCCGCCGCTTCGCAACGCTCTCTATCGAAACAATCGAGACGGAACCTTTACAGATGTCACGGAAAAGGCGGGTGTCTCGGGCGGCGGCTACGGAATGGGCGCCGCAGCCGGCGACTACGACGGCGACGGTTATCCAGACTTGTTCCTCAGCCAATACGGCCGAAGCATCCTTTATCACAACAATGGTGACGGCACATTTACCGATGTTACGGAGAAAGCCGGGATTGCAGTGCACGGCTGGGCCTCCAGCGCCGTCTGGTTCGACTATGACAACGATGGAAAGCTCGACCTGTTCGTTTGCCGATTTGTGGACTTTGATAAATCGAAGAACAAGTTATGCGGCAATGAGCAGACGGGTGAACGATTCTACTGCATCCCACGCGTGTACCATCCCGCGAAAAGCTGGCTATTTCATAACAACGGCGACGGCACTTTCGCCGATGTCTCCCAGGAATCGGGCATTGCCAAAGTCTTGGGAAAAGCGTGGGGCGTAGTCGCAACAGACATCAATAACGATGGCCTCATGGATTTGTTTGTCGCGAATGATACGCTGCCCAATTTCTTGTTCCTGAATCGCGGGCACGGGAAATTCGAGGAGATCGGACTTGAATCCGGGGTCGCGTTCAGTCAGGAAGGTCAGGCACGCTCCGGCATGGGTGTGGACTCCGCGGACTTCGACCAGGACGGCTGGCAAGATCTCTTCGTTACCAATGTCGACCAGGAAATGTACTCCATTTACCGCAATCGTCACGACGGAGCTTTCGACGATCTGGCGGGACCGATGGGAATCGGCCCCACGACTCGCCTTATGAGCGGCTGGGGTGTGAAATTCTTTGATTTCGATAACGATGGCAACATAGATTTGTTTATCGCCAACGGCCACCCTGATGACAAGATCGAAGTCCACTCGAATCGTGTAACTTACAAGGAACCACTCTTGTTGTTCCGCAATACGGGGAAAACGTTCGAAAATGTCAGCGCTTTGGCCGGCTCTGTCTTTTCAGAGAGCTTTGCCGCGCGAGGCATGGCGATTGGGGACTTCGATAACGACGGGGCCGTGGACGTACTCGTTGCCGTCAATAATGATGCGCCTGTCCTGCTGAAAAATGTCGCCGTGCAGGGAAATCACTGGCTGGGGGTGAGATTGGTGGGCAAGAAGGCCAATCCTGACGGAATTGGCGCACGCATTACCTGGCAAGCCGGAGATCTAAAGCGCAGCCGCTTGAAAACCGGTGGAGGGAGCTACCTTTCGTCGCATGATCCGCGCGAGGTTCTTGGCATTGGCCAACGACTGAAAATCGACAAACTGGAAATTCGCTGGCCGCAACCCAGCGGGCGTGTTGAAACATTTACAGATCTTCCCATCGACCGCTACATTACGATTGTCGAAGGCATGGGAATCAGATAACTCAGTGCTTGCAAGACGGAAAGCCAGCAAATTCTTATTAGGCGGGGACGAACCCTACGCTTTGCATCGCCGATTGTGCTTCGGGATTCATCATGAAGGTGTTCCATACCAACTGCGTGCGCTGGTTCTCTGCCATGAGCACAGAGATGCCGACATCGATGCCGATCACATCACTGTCATACCAATTCATGAGCGGATTGAAGGCATCGACATAACCGTAGCGCTGCCAAGCCTGCGAATAATGCCCGCGAATCCAGCGCAGCACGTGAATCGTATCCGCGAAATCGAACGGTAGCGAACCCGCTGTCGCGCATGGCACGACGCTGCCATCAATCGGCCCAATCGGCCCCCCTTGTGCCGACGGCCCTCCCCAAGCCACGTATCCGTTCTTGGAGTCAGAAGCCGTAATGCCCCAAAGGTCCGCGCTGTAATCCGAGAACTGGTTGGATAGGGATAGGCAGAACAACCGGTGCGCCTGCGTTGCCGTAATCGAATTCTGGAAATAATTTGCGAAGCTGTCCTTCTTGTTCCTGAAATCAAACCAGGCGTGCGAATGCTGGTGAACGAACAACGGGTCCGACCCAGAAATATAGGAGAGTCCCTGGTACTGGATCGTGGGTCGCGTCCAGGCATTCCAGCTCGCCGCCGGAATCGCAAATGCTGGGTTGGGCGCGGCAATCGCGAGCAGATAGAGCATCATCAATTCGCTGTAATGATCCCATCTTGCGGATAAGAATCCGCTTTCGGGCGTCCAGCCCATAGAAAGAGTCGTGCCGCCGTTCAGCATCCAGTTGAAATTCACGTTGCTGTAGATTTGAGCGGCGAGGTTTTGAATGGTTGCATCGGTAAAGTACTGCCGGCAAGTGAGTACCCCGCACAAAAGGATGGCCGTATCGATGGATGAGACTTCCGAGTTAAATGCGCGAGCTCCTGTGGTCATGTCAACGAAGTGATAGAAAAAACCATTACTGCCCAGCGGCTGCAACGTATTGGCAAGGAAGCTCAGCGTAGCCTGTACGCGGCTGACGATCGCCGAATGTGGCTGGTAGCCCCTCTGGTCTCCAATGCATAATGCGCTCAGCCCGAAACCCGTGGACGCAATGCTCGAAACAGTTCTGGTGTCGTTGCCGGCTGCAAAAGCTCGATCTTTTATCTGACCTGTTGTTGGATCCGCCTGCTCCCAGAAAAAGAGAAAGCCAGCTTTCTCAATTTCCTCGAGAAGTTGATCATCCGTGCCGGGGTAACCGTCTCCGGGAGGAGGGGGCGGCAAAGGGCTTCCCCCACCACAACCTGGCAAGAGGAGCGCAAGGCTTGCCAGCCAAGTTGCTCCAGTAACTTTCGCCAGTCCGGTCAAGAGTTCGCGTCTTTGTAGGTTCTTCGTAATCCTGTACGCTCCCGATGATGGAGGCTTATTTTGAGGGCGTTGCGGTCTGGGAATCGGTTGGATGGAAGCCGGCGCGCTCCATCCCGCGCTTGGCCTCTTCATTTTTCATGAAGTGTTCCCACACGAATCCCGTGCGGTGATTTTCCGCCATCAGCATGGTGATGCCGAGATCGATGCCAAGAACGTCCGCGTCAACCCATCCTGTGAGAGGATTAAAAGCGTCTACAAAACCGTATTTCCTCCAGACCTTATCCCCGTACCGGCCACGGAGATTTCGCAGGACTCGCTTACAGTCGTCAAAAAGAAATGGTAGCGAACCACCTGTCGCGCAGGGGACGATGCTTCCATCAATCGGTCCCTGTGCCGGAGGACCGCCCCATGCCGTGTAGCCTTTGACATAATCGGAAGCGCTGATTCCCCAGAGATTTTCTCCATAGTCGGGAAAGCGGTCGCGCAAGGACAAGCAGAACAGTTTGTGCGCCTTCGTGGCCTTCACGGAATTCTCAAAATAATCCGCGTACGCGTCATGCTTGTTCCGGAAATCAAACCACGCGTGCGAATACTGATGTGTGAAAATCGGGTCGTTGCCCGAGATGTATTCGATCCCCTGGTAATTTATTTTCGGTCGCGTCCAGACATTCCACGCATCCGGAGACACCGGATGAGTAGGCGAACCGATCGCCAGAAGATAGATCATCATCAACTCGCAGAAGTGTTCCCATCGCGCGTCCAGAAAGCCTGTTTCGGGATGCCAGCCCATCGAAAAGGTCTTGCCCCCATTCAACATCCACGGCCAATCCACGCGTTCATAAATTTTCGTCGCCAGGTCTTTAATCTCCTGGTCGGCAAAATATTGCCGCGCGGTCAGCACACCGCAATACAAAAGAGATGAGTCAATGGAGGAAAGCTCGCATTTTTCCCAGCGCTGCCCGCTATCCATGTGGATGAAGTGATAAAAAAATCCGCGTTCGTTTGGCAGATCGTTGGCGAGAAATTTTAGCGTCTTGCGCACTCTTTCCAGAATCTCGGCGTGTTTGCGGTATTCGCGCTGATCGCCAATACACAGGCTGGTCAGGCCAAAACCGGTGGCGGCGATGCTTGACATCTTTCGCGAATCGTTCCCATTGGCCAACGCACGATCTTTTACCTGGCCGATGTTCGGGCTCGCTTCGTCCCAGAAAAAATTAAAGGCGGCGCGCTGAATCTCATCGAGAAGTTGTTCATCGGTTCCTTCGTAGGGCGCACCTACGGGTTCGATGAAAGACTTTTCACCACCGCTGCGGCAGCTCGCCAATGTGGCCAATGGCGTGGCGAGCAAGCCCATCCCGCAAATCCTCATGGCTTCTCTTCGAGACAGAAGTCGGTCATCAGTCACGTGAGGATCCTTTGCTAATCTGTGATTTGAAGTGTCGCTTCAGAGCCACGGCTCGAGTCCGGGCTAATCCACAGAGTGACTCGGGCGGGTTCAACATTGAATTTGTTTTGTTCGTTCCAGAAAGCAAAAGCTTCAGCTCCTACCGCGAACGTTACTTTTTTCGTCTCACCGGGAGCAAACGCGACCCTCTGAAACCCGCTCAGCGCCCGAACCGGTTGGGCAACACTTGTTCCGCGCAGCTGCACATAGAGCTGAACAGTTTCGTCTCCCGGTCGCGTTCCCGTGTTTGTGATTTCAGCGCTCACGGTCATCGCTGCGCTCGCGGCGCGCTCGCCACCGTGAAGATCATTATTCAGAGACTTTGCGCTAAGTTGAGTCTTGTCCATCTGGAGATTTCCGTAGCGGAATTCCGTATAAGAGAGCCCATAGCCGAATGGGAACTGCGGGCTGTTCTGTTCGTCGATGTACCGTGAAACGTATTTCTCGTCAGTATTTGTGGGTGGACGAGTCAGGTCAATGTTGCCTGCCGGACGCCCCGTATTCAGCGCATCGTAATACAATGGTTCCTGGCCGACGCTCCGCGGCCA
>WNFC01003873.1_pt1 | contig 16270 bp, 14 predicted proteins | sample 5400541 | NCBI WGS metagenome assembly WNFC01 (sample SAMN13153342, study PRJNA577476) | soil metagenome | isolation source: 120 cm saprolite under Douglas fir tree site 2 hole 2 replicate 1 | place: USA:California | collected 2015-04-18
CCGGCAGCCACGCCTGGGCCCGGCAGTCCGATCTGCTGCTGGGCCTTTCCATCGGCGCGCCACCCGACGGCTTTAACCCGCGCGGCCAGGATTGGGGCCTCACCGGCTTCTCGCCACGCGCGCTTCTCGCCCGCGGCTTCGAGCCGTTCCTGGCGACCTTGCGCGCCGCCTTGGCGCATGCCGGCGGCGTGCGCATCGATCACATCATGGGCCTGATGCGGCTGTGGCTCGTGCCGCGCGGCGCGCCCGCGTCCGAGGGTGCCTACCTCGCCTACCCGATGGAAGATCTGCTGCGCCTGCTGGCGCTCGAATCGCATCGCCACGGCGCGGTCGTGATCGGCGAGGATCTCGGCACGGTGCCGCCCGGCTTCCGCGCCCGCCTGCGCCGCGCCGGCATCGCTGGCCTGGACGTGATGTGGTTCGAACGCACGAGGCTTAGCTACAGGAAGCCCACGCGCTGGCGCCGCGATGCCGTCGCCATGACCACCACGCACGATCTGCCGACCGTCGCCGGCTGGTGGAGCGGCGAGGATATCCGCACGCGCCGCGCGCTGGGCCTCGGCGGCGCCGGCGAGGAGAAGGAGCGCAGGCAGGATCGCGTGCGGCTGTGGCGCGCCTTCACGGCCGCCGGCACCGCCCAGGGCGCGCCGCCGCCCGTCGACCGGCCCGCCGCCGCCGTCGACGCAGCCCTTGGTTATGTCGCGCAATCGCCCTCGCCGTTGATGCTGGCGCCGCTCGAGGACCTGCTGGGGCTCGAGGCGCAGCCCAACCTGCCGGGCACGATCGACGAACATCCCAATTGGCGGCGCCGCCTCGTCCCCGCGGCCAAGGACCTGTTCGATGCGCCTGAGGTCGAGGCCCGCGCCAGGATCATCGCCGGCCATCGCCAATGATCCCGCGCGCCACCATGCGGCTGCAATTCCATCGCGGCTTCACCTTCGCCGATGCCGAGGCGCTGGTGCCTTATTTCGCGCGCCTGGGCGTCAGCCATCTCTACGCCTCGCCGATCGCCGTCGCGCGGTCGGGCTCGCTGCACGGCTACGACGTGATCGATCCCACGACGGTCAATCCTGAGCTGGGCGGCGAGGCGGCCCTGCGCTCGCTGGCGGCCACGCTCGCCGCTGCGGGCATGGGCCTGATCGCGGACATCGTGCCCAACCACATGGCCGCCGACCCGGCAAATGGCTGGTGGGCCGACGTGCTGCGCCACGGCCGCGCCAGCCGATATGCCCGCTTCTTCGACATCGATTGGGAGGCCGACCCCAAGGTCCTGCTGCCGATACTCGGCAAGCCCCTGGAGGAGACGCTGGCGGCGGGCGAGATCGAAATGGGCGCGAGGAGCTGCGCTATTTTTCCCATCACCTGCCGCTTGCGCCCGGCGAGCCTGGTTCGCTGCGCGACGTGCTGGCGCGGCAGCACTATCGCCTGGCCTGGTGGCGCACCGCCGGCGACTGCATCAACTGGCGGCGCTTCTTCGACATCAACGAGCTGGTCTCGTTGCGCATGGACGAACCCGCCGCCTTCGACGCGGTCCATGCCCTGCCGCTTCGGCTTTACGCCGAAGGCCTTTTGGACGGCCTGCGCATCGATCACGTCGACGGCCTCGCCGATCCGGCAGCCTATTGCCGGACCCTCCGCCAAAGGTTGGGCAAGGACGCCTACCTCGTGGTCGAGAAGATCCTGCTGCGCGGCGAGACGCTGCCCGGCGACTGGGACTGCGACGGCACCACGGGCTACGACTTCATGAACGACGTGAGCGCGCTGCAGCATGACGCGGCGGGCGAGGCCTGCCTGGCCGGGGCCTGGGCCTCGCTGAGCGGTCGGCCGGCCGACTTCGCGTCCGAGGAACAGGCGGCGCGGCGCGAGATCGTGGCCCGAAGCTTCTCCGCCCAGCTCGAGGCCTGTGCGACAGCCTTGCCGCGCGGCGAGATTGCCCTGCCGACGCTCAGCCGCGTGCTCACCGAGTTGCTGGCGCATTTCCCGGTCTATCGCACCTACGGCGCCGGCGGCGCGGTGCTGCAGCGTGCCGCCGAGGGCGCGCGCAAGACCTGCCTCGCCACCGATCGCTGGGCCGTCGATCGCGTTCTGCGACTGCTTGCGACCCCGCCTGGCAACGCGCGTGCCCTCGTGCGCTTCCAGCAATTGAGCGCGCCGGTCGCCGCCAAGGCCGTCGAGGACACGGCCTTCTATCGTTACGGCCGCCTGCTGTCGCGCAATGACGTGGGCTTCGATGTCGAGACCTTCGCGTCCGATGGCGCCGCCTTTCATGTCCGTGTGGCGCTCCGCTCGGCCGGCCATCCGCGGGCGATGCTGGCGACGGCCACGCACGACCACAAGCGCGGCGAGGACGTGCGCGCCCGCCTCGCGGTGCTGAGCGGCATGGCCGGGGAATGGGCCGCGCTCCAGGCGCGCTGGGTCGAAGCGTCGGCGCAACTCTGCAGCGGTGGCGCGCCCGGCGCCGGCGACACGGCGCTGCTACTGCAGACCATCGTCGGCGCCTGGCCGCTCGATCTCGAGCCCGCCGATCGCAAAGGTCGCCTGGCCTTCGCCGAACGGCTGGCAGCGTGGCAGCACAAGGCCCTGCGCGAGGCCAAGCTCGCCAGCGACTGGGCGGCGGTCGACGAAAGCTACGAGAGCGCCGCGCGCCGATTCACCCTGGCCCTGATCGCCGAGGCTGCGCTGCCCGCTCTGTTGGACGAGATCGCGGCTCTCGTGCGCCGCATCGCGCCGGCCGGCGCGGTGAACGGGCTGGCGCAATGCCTGCTGAGGCTCACGGTGCCAGGCGTGCCCGATCTTTACCAAGGTACCGAGTTCTGGGACTTCAGCCTGGTCGATCCCGACAACCGCCGTCCGGTCGATTTCGCCGCACGAGTCGCGGCGCTCGGCGATTCCGACTTTTCGCCGCTCGTCGCTTGCTGGCGCGATGGCCGCATCAAGCAGGCGCTGATCGCCCGCCTTCTTGCCCTGCGCCGCCGCACGCCGGCGCTGTTCGCCGAGGGCAGCTATGTTCCGGTGCCGGTTGAAGGCGCCCGCGCGGCCTCGATCGTCTCCTTTGTCCGCCGCCACGGCGAGCATTGGCTGTTGGCTGCCGTTCCACGCCTGCCGCTCGGCATGCTGCAACGCAGTGATGATCTCGCCATCGCGCCGTCCGCGTGGTCAGACACGGCGCTGCGACTCGGATCGCTGCCGGCACGAGCCCTATTCGATGGATGGACGGGCGTTCCGGTCGAACTGCTTGGCGGACGAACGTCGGTGGCTCGCCTCTGCTCGGCGCTGCCGTTGGTCCTGTTGACAACCCAGGGCTAGGCAGATCGCCGCCGGACGGTGTAAGCGAATCATACTCGCGGCGGCGTGGAATGCAGACACGCAGCTTGACGCACGGGAGCCGACGGGGGAGGAACCCAGGAGCGGAAATCCGACAGCAGCGGCCATGACCTCACGGTGCGTAGGTAGCAACACATGGCCAGCCGGAGTGGCGCCCGGCCCGCGAGAATTGGTCGTCGCTTGCTTCAGGCCCGTAGAGCCACTCCGCTATCGCGGCAGAGCGACGTAACTTCGGCCCGTTCGCGGCCGGACGCGCCGATGCCGACGACGACGAAATCGGGCCGCGCGGCGCTTCCCATGAGCACGCCGATGAAGGGCGACAGCCCGACATAGCCGCCGGCCGAATTCCGTCCATCGACCTGTCCGCAAACGACGGTCAGGCCGCGGCTGTTGCGGGCGCCTTGCATTGTCCCGAAATGGGCCGAGCGCGGATCCTTCATCCACTTGATGACGCCCGCCACGACCGCCTCTTGTTGTCGGGCGTTGAGATCGACCGGCTTGCCCGCCTCGATCGATTCGCCGGGCGGGGCGGGCGGCAGATCGCTGTAGGGCGGCGGCAGAAAGACCGGCGTGTAGGCCGCGTCATCGGGTACGCAGGCGGTGAGACCCGCGCAGGCGATCACGAGGATGAGATGGCCACGCATTTTTCCCCCACTCGGCAACGCCACCAGACTAATCCTCAGGACCACGGCGGTCGACAACGCCTTATGGTCAAAATCGAGTGAACCCAAAGGCGCGTCCCGGCGTTCGGTCTGACACAGCCGAAACGGGGGGACGTCTCGGCTTCGACGATCACGGCATCAACCATGGTTCCTCCTGAATTGGCCCAAACAACGAGCAGTTGTGGCTCGGGTTCCGTGGCCGTCATGAGGCCTGGTACCGCTGCTTAAGGCATCGTCGGCTGCAGGCAACGCGGCCGTACCGCGCGGGTTACGGCTTTTGATCGCCGTCCTCGGGCGTGGCTGATATCGTCGCCGCCGAACAAGCCGCTTCGGAGGAAATTCTAATGACTACTCCTGTCGCCACTGCGCCTGCCCGTTTGCGCGCCCTGCTGGCCGAACCCGGCCTCGTCGTGATGCCGGCCGTGTGGGATGGGCTTTCGGCCAGGCTGACGGCCGGCGCCGGCTTCAAGACGGCGTTCCTGTCGGGCTCCTGCGTGGCGGCAAGCCGGCTGGGCGGGCCCGATCTCGACCTGATCTCGTTCGGCGAGATGTTCGACTCCTTCAACATGGTGCATGGCGCGGCGCCCGAACTGCTGGTGCTGGCCGACGGCGATCACGGCTACGGCAACGCCATGAACGTGCAGCGTACCGTGCGCGCCTATGGCCGCGCCGGCGCCGCCGCGGTGCTGATCGAGGACAAGATCACGCCGCGTGCGCTGACCGCCGCCGGCAAGCCTTGCCTGCCGCGCGCCGAGGCGCGGATGAAGATGCGCGCCGCCGTCGAGGCGGCCAAGGAATCGGGCATCCTGATCCTGGCGCGCACCGATTGCCGGCCGACCCAAGGCATCGACGAGGCCGTGGCGCGCATCGAAATGTACGTGGCGGAGGGCGCCGACATCCTGTTCCTCGACTCGCCCGCCGACGACGGCGAGATTCGCCGCGCCGTCGCCGCCGCGCAAGGCAAGCCCAGCTTCGCCGTGCTCTCGCCCGGCGCGCCGCGTGCCACGCCCTCGCAAAAGGAGGCCGCCGCACTCGGCTTCAAGATCGGCACTTATCCGACCGGCCTTCTGTCGCCGGCAACGGCCGGCATGAAGGCAGGCTTGGCCGCGCTCAAGGCCGGCGAGGCCGAAGCCAAGAGCGCGCTGCCGCCACCCGAGCTGCGCGCCACCCTGGGCTATGCCGATTACGACGCCCGGGCCAAGCCGTTCATCGTGTCGGCGTAGCCGGTTGCTGGCGTGCCGGGCCCGGTATCGGGCGGACCTCCGGCAGGGGCCGGAGCGCTGAATCGGGTGGCTTCTCGCTCAGCTCCTCGTCGCGCAGGCCGGGCATCGGGCTGATCGCCTGGTTCTTGGAATTGGGACCGGCCGTCGCGCCCGTCCCGCCGACCACCGCCGGTCCCGATTCGGGGATCTTTCCGACATCGACGGGGTTGCCGGTCCCGGGACGCTGGGCCTGCGCGACAGCGGCACTGAGCAGGATGGGCAATGCCGCAAGGACTGCCATCTTCATGGGAACCTCCACAAGCGACAGTCAATCAACTCGCAGATCGTCGTGGCGTTCCAGATTCCGCCGGGCCTTGGAGCAGCGATCGCCACTCCGGCAAAGACGACGTTGGTGATATTTGCGTGATGGCACGCCGCCATCGTCCATTGGCCCCGTAGACCACAACGTCTTGAGCGGGACGTTGTTCCGCACACACAAGGTACTCTGGAATACAAGGTGCTCTGGAACATTAGCGTCGCCGCCGACGTTAGCGCGCCATGACTTCCGATCCAACCGAGGCTCCGCCAACCATCCTGATCGTGGAAAACGAAGTGCTCGTCCGCATGGCCGTTGCAGCCTATCTGCGGGAGTGCGGCTTCAAGGTCGTCGAGGCAAGAACCGCCGCGGAGGCGCTCCGCGTATTTGAATCCGACATCACGGTCGACGTGCTGTTTTGCTGCGTCGACATCCCGGGGGACATCGATGGTTTCAGCCTCGCCCAATGGGTCCGCCGCGAACGGCCGCAGACGAAAGTCATCCTGACGTCCGGCGTGCGTCGCTCGGCCGAGGAGGCAGGGACGCTCTGCGAGCAGGGGCCGCATCTCGCCAAGCCCTATGACCATCGCAACCTCGAGCGCCGCATTCGCCGGCTGCTCGCGCGCGAAGCGTAGGACTGTGCCGGATCGATAACAGCCTCCGGGTCTGCCACTGGAGCACCGCCGGCGCGCGCGGGGACAGCCGGCAAGGACACGGAGCCTTGATCGAAGACCGGCGTTGACAGGCATGTCTCGACTGGACCGGCCCGGCAAGCTTGGCGGCGCAATGCGTTGCGCGCCGCACGATCTGCCGCTCGACGCTCCCGTGAGCACCGTCGAGGCCTTGCCGACCGTATCGGCCATCGCCCGGCCCGGCCGCAACTGCTGGCGTATCGAGAAGGCCACCCGCGCCTCGGTAATCGTCGATGCCGACGCCTATTTCGAGGCCGGCCGCGTGGCCATGCTGAAGGCCAAGCGCCGCATCATGCTGATCGGCTGGGATTTCGATGCCCGCATCCGGCTCGGCGCCCGGCACCTGGCCAACGAGCCCGAAACCTTGGGCGACTTCGTGCTGTGGCTGGTCGAGCGCCAACCGCAGCTCGAAGTCTTCGTCCTGCGATGGGACGTTGGCGCCATCCGCACCCTGTTCCGCGGCACCACCGGCGTCACGCTCCTGCGGTGGATGCTGCACAAGCGCATCTTCGTGCGTCTCGACCATGCGACGCCGCCGGGCGCCTCGCACCATCACAAGATCGTCGTCATCGACGACTGCCTGGCGTTCTGCGGCGGCATCGACATGACCAGCAACCGCTGGGACACGCCAGAGCATCTCGACGCCGAACCGCGGCGCATCTCGCCCGGCGGCACGCCCTACGGCCCCTGGCACGACGCCACGACGGCCCTCGAAGGCCCCGTCGCCGCCGCGCTGGGCGAGCTCGCGCGCGAGCGCTGGCGGCGGGCGGGCGGCCAGCCGCTCGAGCCACTGGGCATCACCAACGATTGCTGGCCGCCGGGACTTCCTTGCCATTTCACCGACGTCGCCGTCGCGATCGGCCGGTCCCATCCCGGTACGGCCGGACAGCAACCGATCCGCGAGATCGAGGCGACCTACCTCGACCTGATCGCCGGCGCGCGCCGGCACATCTATGCCGAGAACCAGTATTTCGCTTCGCGCCGCATCGCCGAGGCGATCGCGCGGCGACTCGGCGAAGCCGACGGGCCGGAGATCGTACTGATCAATCCGCTGAGCTCGCATGGCTGGCTGGAACCGATCGCCATGGATACGGCCCGCGCCCGGCTCTGTTGCGCGCTGCAGCAGCTCGACCGGCATGGACGGCTCCGACTCTACCATCCGTGCACGCACGACGGCCGGGCGATCTACGTGCACGCCAAGATCCTGGTGGTCGACGAGCAGGTCCTGCATGTCGGCTCGTCGAACATGAACAACCGCTCGCTGAGGCTCGACACCGAATGCGACGTCGTGGTCGATGCCGGCCTGCCGGGCAATGGCAAGAGCGCGTCGGCCATCCGCGCCATCCGCGACGGCCTGATCGCCGAGCATCTCGGCGTGGATAGGGCCGACGTCTGCCGCCGGATCGCGGCGAGCGGCTCGCTGATCGACACGATCGAGGCGCTGCGCGGTCCCGGCCGGTCGCTGCGTCCCTACGAAATCCCCGATCTCAGGGCCGTTGAGAAGTGGCTGGCCGACAATGAAGTGCTGGATCCGGAAGGTCCGGAGGAAATGTTCGAAAGCTTCACCCGGCGCGGCCTGTTGCGCCGTCTGCGATGGACCTTCTCGCACCGGACTTGAACCTGCGTCGCGGTGCCCGAGCAAACGCCGGCGAACCGGGGGGTTGGCCCGGCTTCTCGATCAAAGCAGGTCGAGCAAATCGGAACGCAGACGCACCCGCCGAGGCCAGTCGGTCGTGGCCTCGAACCAGCCCTTCTCGACGGCGCGCCGAACGGCCGTCTCGACGACTTCCTCGTCCAGCTCAAGTCGCCGTGCAATGTCCTGCACCGGCACCCATTTCCACGACGCGGACTCAACCACGCTTCACCCTCTTCCCTACAAAAACAATGCCGTGCCGACGCTAATCGTTGCAGTCCGAGAGAAGCGTTGGGGGCAGGGCAGCCACCGACTGGTCACGCATCGTACGCCGCCAGCTGGCGTTGGTTCGGTGAAGGGAGGGTGTGGCTCGCTTCATGGCAATGCTGGCGACCCTGACGCCACACCTCACGCGGTCCGCCAGAGCGCTTGCCCCAAGCCCGCCCGAACTTCCTCCCCGGGCGGGCTTGTTTGGCCGCAACACACGGCCAGGTCATCCGCCGAGGTCACCCGCCAAGCCCAGCTCACCCGCCAGGCTCTGTGTCCTCGAGCGCTGCCCTCAGCCGCCGTTCGAGCTCTGCGTGGTTGAAGGGCTTCTTCAGGATCGCGCCTTCGTGATAGGCGGCGTCGGCCGGGTCGGTTTCGCTGACGTAGCCGGACACCAGGATCACCTTGAGCTCCGGCCGATGGGCGCGGATCCAGCGCGCCAGAGCCAGCCCGTCCATCGAAGCGCCGGGCATGTGGATGTCGCTCAGCACGACATCGACCGGAAAATCCGATTCGAGCACGCGCAGCGCCTCGTCGGCATTCGATACTTCGATGACATGGAAGTCGCGCCCGCGCAAAAAGTCGGCCAGGAGCAGGCGCACCAGCACCACGTCCTCGACCACCAGGATCGCCGGCTTGGTCGAAGACCCCGGCGTCTCGATCTGCTTGGCTGCCGCCATGTCTTGACCATAGCCGACGAGGTCGCTGACGCGATAGAGCAGAGTGAGCGATGACACAGAGGGTCGCATCGGAAGGTCGCCGTCCCGGCGGCGGGCCGGGCCGAAGCGAACAAGAGGGATGGCATGGCGGAAGTTGATTTCAAGACAGGACCTTCGCTCGCCGACGACAGCGAGGTGCTGGCGCGCGACTACGAAAGCATCAGCGTCGGCCGGCAGTTCCAGTCGGGCAAGCGCCTGGTGCAGGCGCTGGCGATCTCACCGGGCGAGCGCGTGCTCGATGTCGGTTGCGGCACCGGCCTGCTGGCCGAGCATATCGCGGACGTCGCCGGCCCGGCCGGTCACGTTCTGGGCATCGATCCGCTGCCGCTGCGCATCGAAATCGCGCAATCGAGGGCGCGGCCCAACCTGGTGTTCCGTGTCGGCAACGCCAATGACCTTTCGGCGATACCCTCCGCGAGCTTCGATGTCGTCTGCCTGAATGCGGTGCTCCATTGGCTGCCCGAGAAGGCCGGACCGTTGCGGGAGTTCGCGCGCGTGCTGCGGCCGGGCGGGCGCATCGGCATCGGCAGCGGCGCCAAGGACCAGCGTTCGCCGCTGCGCGGGGTCATGAGCCGGGTGCTGGCGCGGCCGCCTTTTGCCGCTTATCCGCGCCCGCGCGGCGACATCACCTTTCGCGTCGACGAACGCGAGCTGCGCGACCTGATCGAAGCGGCCGGCTTCGAGGTGACGTCGATCGGACTCTACGACAGCCCGTACGTGTACGCCTCGGCAGAGGCGGTCGTGCGCTTTTCCGAAGCAAGCTCCTTCGGGAACCTGTTGAGCCATTTGCCGCGCGAGCTGCGGCCCGCGGCGCGCCAGGCCATCGCCCGGGAACTGGCGCCGCTTGCCGCGGCCGACGGCACGATTCCCCAGGACGGGCGGCGGATGATTGCGATCGGAGTGAGGAAGACGTAGCGCGACCGCGATGATGTCCTGCAATCGACTGTTCGGGCCGCTCGTCGTCACGTCGTGCTCGCAAACAGCAGCTCGACGTCGAACGTTACCGACCGGGTGCCAGGCCATGCTGGAATCCCGCCTTCGGTTGGATGTCGCGCATTCGGTCCCATCAGGATCAGACTGAGCGCATCGCGGTGGGTGATCTGAACATTTCGAAGAATATGGTCCTGGGAGATGTTGCCGAAGAAGCGACTCATCCGGTCGCGATAAACCGCCTTCTTGTCGCCGCCCATGCGCATCAGGGCGAACTGGCGCCGCAGCTCGATGAGATGGTGCGGCCCCGGATAGGCAACCGCAATTCGGCCATCTGAACGGAGTGCGCGCGCCATTTCGCGGAAGTTCTTGGGGGCAAAAACACTTGTCAGAAAGTCGACGCTACCGCTGCGAATCGGCCATTCGGACCAGACATCAGTGACTGCAAAGGCGAAGGCCTTGTGATGCCGAGCAGCGATCTGCGTCGCCTCCTTGGAGAGATCGACGCCGAGGCCACCGCATGGCCTGCCGATCCGTGCCTGAAGACCGTGAGCGATCCGGCTCAGGTGGTAACCGGTGCCGCAACCGGCGTCGAGAAGGAGCAGCACCGAGGCCCGCACGTCTTGTTGCCATCGTGCGAGGATCGTGTCTGCGATGAAATCGAAGGCGCCCGAGGACAGAAAGGTGTCGCGATGCTGCAATTGCAGCCGTGTGTCGCCGCCGGCTGCAGGCTTTCGGCGCTGTCCCCGCGTCAGGTTGACGTAGCCCGATTTGGCGAAGTCGAAATTATGCCGGTTGCCGCAGCCGAGCGAGCGACCGGTCGTGCTCAGTTCACATCGACAGATCGGGCAGCGCAGGGCGGCGTAGGCCACAGACCGAAGGAGCGCGTACACGTCGCCGCTCCACGCGCATTACAAATCCGGACCGCCACATGCTCATCTCCCTGCTGGCGGTGGAAGCTTAGTCATCTCGAAGCGGCCTGTGAACAGGTGAAGCGCGACATCGACGCCTTTCACCGCCTGCGCAGTGCCGCGCTGAGAGCGATCGTGGCGGCAAGCCCCAGGCTTGCCATCACCAGCACCGCATCGCGCGGGCCCAGTTCGCCGGCCAGCGCGCCTCCGGCCAGCACGCCCAGCGGGCCGGTGCCGATGCAGACCGTGACGATGCCCATCAGGCGCGAGCGCATCTCGGTGGGCGCCTCGGTCAGCATCAGGGTCGTCTGCATGTTGCCGAAGCCCGCCGTGCCGAAGCCACCGATCACCAGGACAGCGAAGGCCAGCCAATAGGAAGGCGACAGCGCCATGACGATGAGAGCGACCATGAACAGCGCCGAGCCGCCGGCGAACAAGAGCCGGCCGTCCATGCGCAGGATGCCCGCGGCGATCAGCGCGCCGCCCATCAGCGCGCCGATCGGCTCGCCGGCCGCTAAAAGCCCGACCAGGGCGGGCGAGACGTGGAAGGCGCCCATGCCGAGCGGCGCCACCAGGCCGGAATAGGCGAAGGCGAAGGCGTTGGTGACGATGGTGATGCCGTAGACCAGCAGGATGGTGGGTTTCGTCCGTGCAAAACGCAGGCCCTCGGCGATGTCGCCCGGAATTTTGGCCAGCTCGAGCCTTCGCGTGACCTGCGGATGGACGAGACCCGCCATGGCGAAGGCGCCGGCGAACTGCACCAGGGCGGTCAAGGTGTAGGCCCCCTTCATGCCCAGCCACTGGAAGGCCAGCCCGCCCAGCAGCGGGCCGATCATCCGGGTGGCGGCATTGGTGGCCGAATCGAGCGCGATCGCCGGCACGATGCGGTGGGCGCCCGCGACCTCGCCCACCATGCGCCGCCGCGTCGACATCTCGGTGGCCCACATGGTGCCGGAGACGAAGTTGCCCAGCGCCACCTGCCACAGCTCGAGATGGCCGATGGTGGCAAGCGTCGCCAGCAGAGTCGAGACGACGGCCGGCACGACGAGCGCCAGCATGACGATCAGCTTGCGGTTGACCGCTTCGGAGATCGCGCCGGCGAAGGCGCCGAAGGCGAGCTGCGGCAGCTGGCGCGCGGCCACGACGGCGGTCGCGGCCAGCGCCGAGCCGGTGACCTCGTAGGCGAACACGCCGGAAGCCAGCAGCTCGAGCCAGCGCATGGCGTTGGCGAAGGCGCCGACCAGCCACAGCCGCAGGAAATCCGGCACGCCCATCAAGTCGCGGAGCGGGCTGTCGCGTTTCTCCGAGGGATTCATTGAGGAACAAGCTACTCCGCTGGGGGCGCGCGACTCCACAGGCGAAGTAAACTTCGCTCGTGTCGCGCGTCTTTGCCCGTTTCGACGGATGATCCGCGCCACTGGCGGGCACACTGCGTTCAACGAACTTCGGGGAAACGCATGAAAAGACGCAGCCTGCTTGCCGCCGCGCTTGCCGCGCCCGCCATCGCCCGCGCCCAGGCATCGTGGCCGACCAAGACAGTGCGCGTCATCGTGCCCTTCGCGCCGGGCGGCGAGACGGACACGATGAGGACCTGACCGGGAGCGTTACAGAAACTGCTTCACCGCCGCCAGCACGACCAGCGCGCCGGTCGCCATCACCGCGCTGCCGAGCGAGATCACCGCGAGCGCCCGTCCCGGCGACAGCCGGCCCATGGCGGCGGCGATCCAGAACAAGGGATCGTTGACGTGGCAGATCGCCATCGAGCCCGCGCCGACCGCGGCGGCGGCGAGCGCGCGACCCGTGGCGCTGTCGAGCCCCAACGCCGGCAGCATGGGCTCGACCATGCCGGAGGCCGTGAGCACCGCGGTCAGCGAATTGCCCTGCAGGGTCTTGACGATCGCCGCGGCGACAAACGGCGTCAGCAGTCCGAAGCGCGGCTGCAGTGCATGCTCGGCCAAAAGCTCCGCCATGCCGGTCTCGTCGAACACGCGGGACAGGCCACCCGACGCGCCGACCGCCAGCAACAGGGGAGCCCAGCTGCGGCCGGCCAGCGCCGACGGCTGCCAGCGTCCGGCAAACAGCACGGCCAAGGTGATGGCCATGGCCGCCAGCATCACGGGCTTGCTGATGCCGATATAGAATTCGCGCGCGCCGCCCTTGCCCAGCGGCTCGCTCGGCATCTGCGCCACTGATTGCACGATCAGGAGCGCGATCGGAAGGCCGACGGCGAGCCAGGTCCAGTCGAGCCGGCCCGGGCTGTCGGCCGCCGGCACTTGGCGCGCGACATGCCACCAGCCCAGCAATGAGGCGATCACGGCGACGGGCAGGACAATGGTCAAGACGGTCGAGCTGCTTGCCTTCATCACCGAGGCCGCGGCGACGGCAAGCGGCGAGGGCGGCACCAGGGCGCTGCAGGCGAGCAGGGTGAGGGCAAGGCCGAGCGCGCGCCGCGGCGCCTCCTGGCCGGCCGGCTGCAGAAGAGCGAGGCCGCCCGTCGCCGAGGCGCCCAGTCCGGCGAGCGCGCCGGCGATGGCCGAGATGCCGGTGCCGAGCGGCTGGCGCAGCACCAGCGCACCCACGAGCGAGCCCGCCACCACCAAAAGGCCCGCCTGCTCGAGCGCTGCGGTGAAGCCCAGCCCGAACGCCTTGCCGACCGACATGAAGGTCATGTCGGCGGCAATGCCATAGACCACGACCGTGGCCATGATGGCGAGGAAGGCGGGGATGCGCAGGCGCTGGATGAGGAACACGATCGCCACGACGGCGAGCGGCACGAGCAGGGAGGCGAGAAGCATGGCGGCGCAGACATTAGCGCGGTTGAAGGCATTGTCATGCGTCCTCTCCGCCGCGTCAGCGGGGGAGAGGAAGGGACCCATTGCGAAGCAATGGGTAGGTGAGGTGGTGTAGGGTAAGAAGGCTATGCTTGAGCTGACAGGTCCATGACCCACCTCACTCTCCCCGCGCTTCGCGCGGGTCCCCTCCCTCTCCCCCCGCTTCGCGGGCGGCGAGGGCCATTGCTCATGCTCCTCCTTGTCCTTGTCCTCCTCCTCAGCCTCGCCGCGTCCGCCCGCGCCGAGCCTTTGGCGCGCATCAACGGCAAGAGCTTCATCGCGCCGGACGGCAGCACGCTCGAGATCAAGGGCATCAGCCTCGGCAACTGGCTGGCGCCCGAGGGCTACATGTTCAAGTTCGAGGTCGCCAAGGCGCCGCGCCAGATTTTCGCCGCCTTCGACCGCCTGCTGGGGCCCGAGCGCGCCCAGTCCTTCTGGAAGCAGTTCCGCGACAGCTACGTCACCGAGGCCGACATCCGATTCATCAAGTCGGCCGGTTTCAACACCGTGCGCATCCCGCTGCACTATCGCCTGTTGATGACCGACGACGGCGAGATCGCGGGCGAGGGCTGGGCGCGGCTCGATCGCGTGCTGGGCTGGGTGCGCGAGGCCGGACTTTTGGCCATCCTCGACCTGCACGCCGCGCCCGGCGGCCAGACCGGCATCAACCACGACGACGGGCCGGGCTATCCGCTGATGTTCTACGTGCCGCGCGATCGCGCGTTGACGGTCAGGCTGTGGCGCGCCATCGCGCTGCGCTACAGCGGCAATCGGGCGATCCTGGGCTACGACCTGTTGAACGAGCCGATCGCGCCCTATCACGACACGGCGACGCTCAATCCCCGGCTGGAGCCGTTCTACAAGGAGGTGACGGCGGCGATCCGCGAGGTCGATCCCGGCCGCATCGTCATCCTGGCCGGCGGGCAATGGAGCTCGAGCTTCGACATGCTGGGCCCGCCCTTCACCGACAATCTCGCCTACACCTATCATTTGTTCTGGGCGAGCACGAAGCGCGACTCCATTCAGCGCCATCTCAACTTCGCCAACCTCTACGACGTGCCCTTGTTCCTGGGCGAGACCGGCGAGCTCACCGACGAATGGAACGAGCGCTTCCGCAAGCTGCAGGAGACACACGGCATCGGCTGGGCGTTCTGGACCTATAAAAATCTCGACACACCCTCGACCGTGGTCTCGATCCCGCGCCCCGAGGGCTGGAGCGAGATCGTGGCCTTCGCCGACGGCAAGGGTGACAAGCCGTCGGCCGCGGTGATCGACCGAGCCATCGCGCAGTATCTCGACGGTATTCGATTCCGGAACGGCGAGGTTCGCTGGAGTTATCTGGCATCGCTCGGCTTGAAGAGCGCGCCGTAGCCCCCTCACCTAACCTCTCCCCCTAGCGGGGGAGAGGAACATGAGAACTCATCCTCAAGCCTCCTCTCCCCCGTTAGGGGGAGAGGCTGGGTGAGGGGGCTACGCGTTGAACCGCTGGCCGTAATAATCGGCGAGCGCGCTCAGCGCCGCACCGCCGTCACCCTTGAAGGCCGGGCCGTGCATCAGCGCGATGGTCGTTGGCCTGAGCGCGGCCAGCCGGCGCAGCGTCGGCTCGGCGAGCGGCGTTGCCGGCATGAAGGGCACGGCCTTCTCGGTGGCGATGGCCGGACCGACGATATCGGCCTCAGTCGTCACATCGGCCGGCCCGAACTGGGTGAAAAGGTCGCTGCTGAACAGCGTGCCGGTGGTCTCCTCGTAGATCAATCCGGCGTCCCAGTTGTGCGGCACGTGCGGCGTGTCGAGCCAGCGCACTCTTTTTCCGCCGAGATCCAGCACCTCGTCGTTCTTGAGCACGCGCGGTTCGCGATCGGCCATGTCCTTCAGCCAGATGTTGCAGCCGACCTGACCGTGGGCCGGCGTAGCCTTGGGCGCGGCCGCCAGCCACTGGTTGAGCGCGCCCGCCTCATCGGCCTCGACATGGCTGCACGTCGCCCAGCGCAGCCTGTCGAGCGGCATCACGCGCTTGACCGCATCGGAGATCAGCGGAAACAACGAACGCTGGCCGTAATGGAACAGCAGAGGCTGGTCGGCATCGATCAGGAACTGGTTGAAGGTGAATCCCTTGGGCCCGGCCGTCGGCACGAAGGTCGACAGGCGATAGATCTTGTCGGCGATCTCGGCGACTTCGGTTTTCATGGCTTGAGAACCTCTAGAAGCTTCTTATTGAACGCCTCGGCGGCCTCGTAGGCAACCCAATGGCCGGCGTCGGGAATGACGTTCATCACGAAGTTCGGCTGCAGCGCGCGGAACAAGTCGATGCGTTCCTGAATGTGCGGATAGGTGGTCGAATCGAATTCGCCCCAGATGCCGGTGAGCGGCGTCTTCACCCGGGGCAGCACTTCGCTCAGTTTGAACGCCTGGCCCATGTCCCGGCTGCGCGTCCTGGCGCGCGTGGTGTTCAGGATCTGCATGTAGATCGCTACGCCGTCGACTTTGGCGGGATCGTGCATCATCAGGATCTCAAGGTTGCGCCGTGCTTCGGCGGCAAGTGTTTCCGCCGGCATCTCGGGCAAAAGCTTGCGCAGCTTCGGGCCAGGCTTGCGCGTGGCTTTCAGGCCACCGGCGCCGACCATGACGATGCGGCTGATGCGGTCCCCCAACAGCGTGGCGATATGGCCCGCCACCATGCCGCCGAAGGAGAAACCGGTGATGGCGAACGGCTTCTCGCGGGGCAACAGGGAATCCATCGCCGTCTTCACGCAATGGGTGACCGACCAGACATCGCGCACGTC
>WNFC01015675.1_pt1 | contig 16270 bp, 18 predicted proteins | sample 5400541 | NCBI WGS metagenome assembly WNFC01 (sample SAMN13153342, study PRJNA577476) | soil metagenome | isolation source: 120 cm saprolite under Douglas fir tree site 2 hole 2 replicate 1 | place: USA:California | collected 2015-04-18
GCCCACTTGCTTCGAGTCGCCGTCAAGAAGCGCAGGAGGACTCGGGGCCAGAGCCGTGTCCGGCCCAGGCGCGCACGAAGAGGAGGCCTCTGATGTCGATCGAGAGAAGGATGCGCGGGCGTGTGCACTATGGGTGGATCGTCGTGGCGGTCACGTTCGTGACCCTCCTGGCCGCCGCGGGCATTCGATCCGCGCCTGGGGTGCTGATAATCCCGCTCGAGCGCGAGTTCGGGTGGACGCGCGCGACCGTGTCGTTCGCTGTCTCCATCAACCTGTTCCTCTATGGTCTGTCCGGGCCGTTCATCGCTGGACTGATGGACCGACTCGGCATCCGGCGCGTCATGGTGACGTCGCTCGCGCTCGTCGCCACCGGCGTCGCCCTCACCACCTTGATGACCGCGTCGTGGCAGCTCGCGTTGCTGTGGGGCGTGGTGGTCGGACTCGGCACCGGCACCATGGCATCGGTCCTCGGGGCCATGGTCGCCAATCGCTGGTTCACGGAACGCCGGGGCGTCGTGCTGGGCCTGCTCACGGCCAGCTCCGCCACCGGCCAGCTCCTGTTCCTGCCCCTGCTCGCCTCGATGGTGGTGCGCTTCGGCTGGCGAAGCGCCGTGCTGCTGGTGGCCGGCGTCGCGCTCGTCGTTTTGCCGCTGGTGGCCTTGCTGATGCGTGACCACCCGCGAGACATCGGCCTCCGCCCGTTCGGCGAGCCCGGCAACGCGCCCCTCACGCCGCCGCCGCGCGCCGCCGCCGCCGCTCCGCTGATCGGCCTTGTGCTCGGGCTCCGCTCGCGCGACTTTTGGCTGCTGGCCGGGAGTTTCTTCATCTGTGGTCTCAGCACCAACGGCCTCATCGGCACGCACCTGATCCCCGCCTCGATGGAGCACGGCATCCCAGAGGTCATGGCAGCGAGCTTGCTTGCCTCCATCGGTGTGCTGGACATCATCGGCACCACCGTCTCAGGCTGGCTCTCGGACCGCTGGGACAACCGCTATCTGCTCTGCTGGTATTACGGCCTTCGGGGGCTCTCGCTACTGTTCCTGCCCTACGCGTTCGGCTCGGCCTACCTCGGCCTCTCCGCCTTCGTGATCTTTTATGGGCTCGACTGGGTGGCCACGGTGCCACCGACGGCGCGCTTGGCTGCGGACACGTTCGGCCGGGAGAACGTGGGCATCATGTTCGGCTGGATCTTCGCGTCGCACCAGCTCGGGGCAGCAACGGCCGCCTACGGTGGCGGCCTGTTACATACGTGGCTCGGCGACTATCAGGTGACGTTCATGAGCGCCGGCCTGGTCTGCTTGATCGCGGCAGGCCTCGTGCTCCGCATCGGCCAGGCGTCGCGCCCGCTGCCGACGCGGGTAGTGGAGGCCGCCGGAGCCTGAACCGCCGGGTTGGGAGATCGCTCGCGCTCGCGGCGGCGGTGTTCGCGGCGCTCGCCGTCCCGCGCGGCGCACTCGGACACACCCGCCTCGTCGGGTCCGATCCGCCTGATCTCTGCGCCGGGGTCGCCGCGCTGTCCGCCGGCTCCCGTTGTGTCGCTAGCGTCGTGGTGGCGGCACCGCCGCCGGTGATCCGCCTCACGTTCAACGAGCCCGTGCAACCGATCGGGCGCGGCATCCGCGTCGTGGCGCCCAGCGGGCGACGTGTGGAGCGTGGGCCCGCGCGCGCGACTGGACGGAGCGTCAGCGTGGATGTGGACGCGGCCGAACAGGGGACCTACGTGGTGAACTGGCGCGTCGTCTCTGGAGACGCCCAGCCCGAGCGTGGGCGGTTCACCTTCACCGTGGGCCGGCCAACGGCAAGCGTCGCGGCATTCCCGGACGACAGGCGCACGGCCTCGCGCTCCGGATTCGTGCTCGCGGTCGTCGGACGCGCGCTGCACTTCCTCGGCTACGCCTTCGGCTTCGGCAGTCTCGCGTTCCGCTCGCTCGTGCTTCGCCCGCTCGCCGTCCCGCGCGTCGCCGCGTTCGATCGCGCGCTGTGGCGGCTGACCCGATTTGGGCTAGTGGCACTCGTGCTCGCGGAGCCGCTCATCGTGCTCGGCCACGCGTTGCGCCTGGGCATTTCGGGCGATGCCGACGTGCTGGCGGATGTACTGGCGTCGCGGGTGGGGCTGGTGACCGGTCAGCGTCTCGGTGTCGCACTCGCGCTGTGGGCGGTGCTGGCCGCGCTCGAGACCGGCTCGAGCGCTTCACTGAAGCTCGGCCTCGCGCTCGGGATTGCGCTCGCGGTGATAGATGGCCAGGCCGTACACGCGGTGAGCGTTCGCCCGCTCGCCGCAGGCCTCGTCACGAACGCCCTCCACGTAGCCGCGATGGGGACGTGGGTGGGCACGGTGATCGCGCTGCTCGTAGCGTGGCGGGCTGCGGATGTCACCCCGTTGCGCGTGGCCATCGCGCGACGGGCGGGACCCGTCGCGGCCACTGCGCTGCTCGTCGCGATGGGAAGCGGCACAGTGCTGTCATTCCAGCACCTCACGGGAACGGGCGATCTCGCGAGCACCTTCTACGGGCGCGTCATCCTGGCAAAGATCGCCGCGCTGATCGTGATACTCGTCTTTGCTTCGGCCAGCCGCCGCAAGGGCGTCGGCGCGCCCGACCGCTGGTGGCAGGGAGAGCTCGCCACGCTCATCGCGGTACTACTGCTCGCCGCCGTGCTGGTGTCGTTGCCACCGCCGGCCCGAGAGCGCCCCTCGGGACAACAGAGCGGATCTGATTACAGCGAGCTCACAGTCGGATCGGGGACGGCGACGCCCTCGGAGCCGGGACTAGATGCCGAGCGCATCGCATGCCATCGGCTATATTCAGCCCGGGAAGCCCGATCAGAACGCCTTCATCGAGCGGTTCAATCGCACGTTCCGTGAAGAGGTCCTCAACGCGTACCTCTTTGACTCCCTCGAGCAGGCGCAGGAGATCACCGACGCCTGGCTTGCGACCTACAACACCGAGCGGCCTCATGGTGCCGCCCCTGACGTTTCTGCCGAGGCCAGACGCGCGCCCCTACAGTCTACTTTCGCAGTGTCTACGTGACGGGGAAGCTTACGTCGCGTTTTGGATAGTTCGAGAGCGTCTAACAAGTGTCTAACAGAAGATGGGTTACAGAGATGAGAGACCAGGGGCGGTGGAGGCTTATGGAATAATGCTAAGCTAGCTTTGGAAGAGAAGGTTAGGCAGCAAGAGGGGCCTGGAGAGAGAATAGGTCGGAAAGCCGTTGAATGTTCTCATAACCAAAGGTCGCTGGTTCAAATCCAGCCCCTGCAACGACCGAAATCGCACTAACCGGGATCACCGCCCTGGCATGATCCCTCCCGCCGATTTTGAGGCCATCTACTAGCATCAGGGGACCTAGTCTGGGTGGCCGTCTCGCAACAACCCGAGCCTTCTATGAACTCCCCGGGGTGGTTCACTCGGTGGGCGATTGCTGGAGCGTTGCATTATCGCTGAATTGGCCCCAGATCGTGCCATCAAGCTCCCACGCTGGAGTTACGCTGGGGTTACGCTGGAGCCACGCGAGACCGTTGCGGATGACGTCATTCGCCAGAGGCCCTTCGTCCCGCTCATCCCGCGCGTCCCGGGATGAGCGGCGCTCAGGACCACTCTTCAGAACGCACGCGGGATTGGAAGTCCTCATTCCTCTTGCGTAGAGAGAACGCAAATGCGACTCGAACCACGATGATCTTCGAGAACAAGTCTGGATGGGCGTTGCGGGCTGACTAGGAATCTGTTAGGGAATATTTCGCACCTTGCGTCGAAGTTGACCCCCCTGAGCCAAATTCTGCACTAGTCCCAAGTTCGTTAAGCGGAACGTTGAGGGCTTGTGTACTAACCTCGAAAGTCGAGGCCAGGCCCGCCAATACCTGATCATCCATGAGGTCCACATGCTTGACGACAAACGTATCGATCATCGACTTCGGCAGCGGATAGGCTACATGAACGCCCTCCGGAGGCGGTTGCCGCGTCCGCGGCCCCGGTCACCGTGACATAAGGTACCAGACTCGGACGCGGAACGCCGCAGGAGCCGGATGCCACAACGGTGGGTCACGTAGGCTTCCACGGCGCGGAAGTTGATCTCCACTGCGCGCCAGTCCCCAAAGTGGTCTCTGAGGGGCTTAAGGTGGGACAGGACGGAGCCGAGGATCCACGGTGATGTGTTGTCACTGCTCATTCTAGGGAAACATTCTCTCAGCCTCTGCACGACTCTACCCGCGCACGGCTTGCGCACAGAGGGCATGCCGGCTCCCTCAGAGTTACCTAATTGGAAGGCACGGGTGCTGCCAGCCCCGATTACGGGGGCTCTCTCAGCCCGAAGGGAGTCCGCCCGCACCAGAATCGTTCTTGAGAGATCAGAGTAAGCCAACCAAAAGGGTGACCCAGAGGATGACCATCGGCCCAAACGACCAGGAAATTCCCGATTCCGTCTTGGCACGCTCCCTGCGTAAATCGGCAGGCTTCAGTGTCACCGCGCATGCATTCACGAATTCCATCACGAATGGTTCCCTCTATGAAAAGAACGGCGGCGGCGAGGAGACAGGTCCCCAAAAGTAGTATGGGGACGCCGTGAGGCTGCTCGCGCTACAGTGGAAATGCCGTATGTGCGGAGCGTTCAACTCTCCGCGTGTGAAGAGATGTTTTTTCTGCGAGGTCGAGAGAGCGTCTGGCGGATTCACGCTGGTCGAGGTAATGGTTGTGATCCTGAGCGTCGGGATCCTGTCGGCTGCGGCGCTGCCGCTGTACCTCGGTTTTACGCACGACGCGAAGCTGGCTGAAGCGAAGGCTCTCGGTGGCTCGATACTGACGGCTCTATCGGGCTGTGCGCAGGTCAAGGGCGCAGGGAACAATTGTGTGATGAGTGAGATTCAGACCCGAGTCGGCCTGACCAGTCCACAGGGTTTCACGTACGACAATAGGTGGAAGGTGCACACGGCTCAGTTGTCAGTGAGCACGGACACTCCACCGATCCTGAATGGCACGATAAGCATATCCGGCGTCGCACAAAATGCGGCTAATCTTGTGGCGCTGTCGTTCTTCATAAACGCGAGCGGCGTGACGCTACGGTGTGGGACCACTGGCAACAATCCGCCGTCGACCTCGACGGCCGGCGAGGCGTGTTAGGGGCCAGCCGTGACCCAGCCGTCGGCAGCAAGCATTGCGCTCGCCGGGCGGCATGTCGGCGGCGAGGACGTGCCGCGCCCGAATTTCGAAAACGATCCCGAGGACGCGTCATGACGTGCGCGTGCGGCTGTGATGCGTTTGTCGGGCACGAGATCTAGGTTGCCGCGTTTTTTCCTGCGGATGGACGGGACGCCTCGGGCTCCTGTGGTCTGCCCCGACTGCGGCGCGGACCACGAGATCGGACCCCCCTGCAGTCCGCAGGACGCATGATCGGTGAGCCTCTGGCGTCGTGCGTCTGCCGCTAGCGCACGCTCACGGTCGCGCAGATTCGGTGCCCCTCCGGCTGGACGCCAGCAGGCGAGCAAGGCAACCACGACCACCCGACGGCTTTTTCGATGTGCCCCGGGTGCCCGTCCTTTGGAAGCCGTTCACGGTAGAGCGCCTTCGGGAAACCATCGCTCGTGTGATCGCACGGGCCACATAGCGTGCTACAACCCAGATGGGCGCGTCGACCGACGTGGCCGTGTTCATCGAGCCGCAAGAGTAGAGTTATCGAGAATCCATCCCGAGGCAGGCTGCCGTCTTTCCGCACTGGTCGCAGACGAACGAGGGCATGCGCTTGAGTGCGCTTGGAGATTTGAATACCGCGCCCAGCGCCCGCTCGATCTTGAGGGTGCTGTAGTTGGTGCGCAGTCGTTCCCGAATGAGTTTGACGAGACACGGCGAGCAGACAGACTTGCCGTTGTAGTCGCCGCGCAGAAGGCCGCCGACAATAAAGCGGAAGAAATCGTCGGTCGTGCCGATCATCCTACGGCAGGGGCACGCCAAGGCACGGGGTGGGCTTCTTCCTCGCACAAAGAGCGCACGTTGATGCCGGCAAGAGCGTAATCTCGCCGGGCGCCTTGAAAACGTCGCTCATCACCAAGCCGATGTCGGCCAGCGTGTAGCTCTTGTCGAGGCTGTCTTTTGTCAGTGTAATGAGGCAGCGCGAGCAAAGGAACTTGCCGCGGTACTTTCCCTGAAGGAGGCCAGCGACAACGCGGCGCACGAAATCGCCTACGGTGTAGCTTCTCGCTTCCGTGTGCATCGAGCCTTGAAGCCTGGGTGTGTGAGAGAAACCCGGGTTCTCACTCCGGCCAGCGTCTCCGTGGCGTAAGGCACTCCCCACGTCTGACTCTGCCCGCCCTCCCGTCGTGCCCGAGGCGATGCCGGTTGCTCCGGGCGTTACCCGTGCCCGCAATTGCAGTTCCTCAGGAGGTAGATGGCACACCAAAGCCTGTGCTGCATGAGTGTTTGGCGAACCGCGCAGAATGAACAATTCGGCTCGGTGTGCGGGTGGTCGAGCGGAAGGTATTCGGCCTCTTCACCCTCCACATCGCCTATGCGCGGCGTATCCTCATTTAGAAGGAACTGGCGGACGAGTCGCTGCAGGGTGTCAATGTCGAAGGGCTTGCAGAGCACGAGGGCCCCCGTGCCCTCAAGAAACCGTATGTACTCAGCCGAGTCCGTTGTCCCACTCAAGAAGATGAGCCGCTGCAGCAACCGCGGTGCGTGTCGTTCAAGCTCGCGATAGAGACCTACGCCGTCCAAGTCCGGCATCCGCAGGTCGCTCAGGATGAGATCGTACGAGCAGGCCGCGATCTTCTCCAGGGCCTCCCGGCCATTCTTGGCCGTCTCGACCTCGTACCCGACCAACATCAGGGTGTCCGCGATGACTGCCGCCACCAGCGGCTCGTCATCGATAACGAGAATGAACGGGCGACGCGTCTTGGCGCTGGGCATGTGATCGACGGGCGGTAGCCACCCTCCTCCTAGACTGAAGGCTGCAAGGCAAAGGCCATCCTCGACAGGCCGGAATATAAGGGGGTTGCCGCGATCTCCAGTTCCCTCCCTTCCCAAAATCGTCACTCGTGCGCTCGAATGGCATCTTCCGTACTCCGGCGGTCGCGGCGGCTCATGGTGGAGCGTTACAATTGGGAAGGCGATGAGCGCTCCCCGCCTTGACATGCAGCTTCCTCGGGCATAGCCTCAACCGCCTTGAGTGACCCCCCTGGGCAACCGACCTCATCGGGGTCGATAGAAGGGAGCGGGGACGATGGAAACGATGGGCCCGATCCCAAATTCCGGTTCAAAACAGTGTGCTTTTCCAAACATTTCAGCAACGCCGCAGTGGCCACGGGCACGAAAGGAGCGGAACGGCTCGGCACGAAGGCCGGAAGGGGCTTCAGTCTCGCCGTCGGGACCATGCTCGCAGCGATCCTAATCTCGAGCGTGTCCAGCGCTGAGACCTCGCCTCGCGGCGAGCTTGAAGACGTCTTCGGACAAGTGACAGCTATCCTGAGCGTGGCGACCAATGCGAAGCAGGCCCGGGAGGATGTGCGCTACCTGGCTCGAGCGCTGTTTGACGGCCGCGAAGCTGCCCGCCGAACGTGCCGTCGTCGGTGAACGCGCGCAACGCGACGGTCGGCGCGACGACGCCGGTGCCGGAGTCTGGATCACTGCTTCTGCTGAGTTCTGGGATCATCGCCTTCGGCTTGAGATTGAGGTGGCGGCGGCGCTGGAAAAGCCCTAGCAGCCAGCCGCCCGCCTGACGGCACCGGCAGGTTTGGGCAAGATCCAAAGGTCATCTGCTCCCGTTTTGCTCCCTTGCCACCCTGAAACATCCTCAGAGAAGGGGTATGTATGGCGATCCGAAAGGGACCAGTAATCGTTCGTCGTGCCGGACCCTATTCGTAGGATCAGAGGGCTACCGGCAAGGCCTCGAGGTGACTTCATAACCCAAAGGTCGCACCCGTGATTTGAACCAGCGCCGGGACGAGGATTGAAAGTCGCGTTCTGTCATTGGCCTATCTTCACGCAACGCCCGCACCACGGACTTTCTGCCGCCCCCTATTAGGTATGAGACGAGTACCATTGGACAATTACAAATGGGCTTTCCTCATTACGACTCGGGAAGGAGGACACCGGACTAGTGCAAATCCCGCCAGACATGCTCAGGTGTGTAGCATTTGCCTGTTACCAGACGCGAGTCAAAGCTAGCCAAGGAGCTGAGGGCACCATCTTCTTTCTGTCAGTTGAGGAAGATGGTCGTACCTTCTGGTACGCGGTAACTGCGGCGCATGTTATTGAGACTATCCACAAGCGACCGGGTGGGGACGGGAAGGTGTACCTACGGCTCAATCTCTCGTCCGATCGCGGGACGGAAATGTTCTCGACAGAATATGCTGATTGGATTAGACACTCCGATCCGGGTAACGACGTGGCTGTCTATCGTTGGTCGGTCTCGGATGAGTTCGACCACTCCCCATGGCCGATCACGGCCCAACTCATCGACGACGTAGCCGAGGGATTCCATATTGGACCCGGGGACAACGTATTCTTTCTAGGGTCTATTCTCAGAGCTAAGCGGACATGAACGGAATATTCCTATCGTGCGAGCGGGAAATATCGCAGCCAAATGTAAGGAACCCGTGCGGCTCAAAGATGTTGACGCCTCTATTGGCGAGTCTTTTTTGATCGAAGCGCGCTCGACGGGAGGGATTAGCGGGGCACCGGTCTTTGTTCATCTGGGGCAGATGAGGCTTCTAACGGAAGAACAGCAGCGCAGGGTGGTGACGTTCCGAGGAATTCCCATTTATTGGATGGGGATGATTCATGGCCACTATGATGCAAAGAGCCGAGCTAGCCGGAAGGGTCGTAACCCTATCAATATGGGGATTGCACTGGTAGTTCCTCACGAAAGGATCGTTGATGTCATCAGGTCTGCCGCAGAGGTTGCATGGAGAAAGGGAGATCGCAAGAGCAACCAATGCGACCATTCGTAGAGTACCCTACACAATCCCCAGAATTTAGATCCCGGGGTATGGATTGTTGACTCAACACCTCCGAAGTACGCAATTCGGAACATCTAAATTAGCGCGTGGCGGACCGTAAACACGGGTTCGAACGGCGATCGACCTTCACGTCTAGGTTCGCAGCGAACTCGATTCGATCCTAGACCTCGAGTGCTGGCTCTTAGCATTGGCCATTCCCTTGGCCTCGCGGGATGGGATGACGCCCGATGCGGCTGCGTTTCGCGTACTGAAACAGGGACAGTGTCAGCGGTGCTGTCTCGACGTTCGCTCGACTAGCCGGCTTCGGTCCTGAGAAGATGGCTCCGGGCGTCGGAGCAATGTCAGCGGATCATGAGCCACGCCCTGGCGACGAACCTCAAAGTGTAGGTGATTGGTAGTGGCGCGTCCGGTGCGCCCGACGGCGCCGATGAGCGCTCCTTCTTTCACCCGGTCTCCCACCTTGACGAAATTGGCGCTGTTATGTGCATAGATCGTGGTGAGTCCGTTCGGGTGGGCGATCTTGATGACGCGCCCATCCGAGGATTGACGCCCGCTGAAGACCACGGTCCCCGGGGCGGCGGCGTGGATGGGCGCACCGCGCGGAGCCTTGACATCCATCCCTCGATGCCAGCCCCAGAGACCGCGCGGACCGAAGCGAGAGGTAACTGAACCCTCCACGGGCCAGGCAAAACGAATCCGGTCAACATGGGGTGAGAGCTCCGCGCGCGGGCGACTCGCGAGGCGGTCCGGGACTCCATGGGCGACCGCAGCATACCGGTCGGATTCACCGGATGAAACACCGGGGATCTGCCATGCTGCGATCAGGAGGACGAGCGCGGCCGTCTGGCGCAACCCCGGGTGACCGGAGCGGGCGAGGGGAGTCCGGTGAATCGGCCACGAGTGAATGCTGTCGAGCCACTGTCTGGTCGCCAAGGTACGCACCACCCTCTCGGCTCGGCTCAGGCGTGGCGACCACATCATAGTGGGCGCCGCCTCTGCTACAGAAGGAGCAAGAGACGTGCCGGATGGCATTCAGTAGCCGCAACCCTGGTCAAAAAGGGCGTAGCGGGGATCGCGGCAAAGGTTTCCCCTATCAACGGGGCGCTGTGGGTTGCAAAATTAGCTCATGGCACCGTGTAGAAGTTTCCGATTCGTGAAAAGTCCGTCCGTCTCGGATCGTACTCGCAGAGGGCTCACGGCGGTGTAGAGAGCACCCGAACGCTCACGGGAATCGTGCCGGCGGCAATGGCGCCCAGCCTCCGCGCGGCCGCGTACGAGAGGTCGATGATCCGGCCGGAGACGGTAGGCCCCCTGTCGTTCACGCGGACCTCGACCGAGCGGCCGTTCTGAAGATTCGTCACGAGGACCTTTGTGCCGAGCGGGAGCGCGGGGTGTGCGGCCGTGAGCCGGTACCTGTCATAGGGCTCACCGTTTGCGGTGCGCCGACCCTGGTGGCGCTCGCCATACCACGAGGCCTCGCCCGTCTCTACCGTGCCCGGCGGCGCAGCAGGCCCTGTGCTGACGGGACCGCGGGTGACGGGACCGCGGGCCGTCGCGCATCCGGCGAGCGTCGCGGTCAGCGCCACCACCGCGATCCACGACGGCAGGACTCTCACGCCGATCAATGCAGGAACCAGTCGCGAAGACGCCGCGACCACTCGAGGATCCGATCGGACAACCCGCGATGCTCGTCGCACGGCTCGGGTTCGGTGCCGGCGAGAAACGTCTCACGGATGACGAGGGGACAGGAACTGCGGGCCAACTTGCCGTTGGTCGCATCGATGTCGGCGAAGCTGATGCCACTCGGAACCGCGAAAGCGGGGGCCGGGTAGGCTCCGAGCGCCTGCCTCATGAAGTCGGCCCAGATTGGGAGGGCGGCCTGCGCTCCACTGAGGCCGTGAGCCTGGCCGTCATCGAAGCCGACCCAGACGATGGCGAGAAGGCGGGACGAGTAGCCGACGAACCAGGCGTCGCGCCCGTCGTTGCTCGTGCCGGTCTTGCCCGCTATCTCACCCGAGGTGCCCAGCGACGACACGGAGGCCGCTGTTCCGCTCCGGATCACCCCCTGGAGCAGCGAGGTCATGAGATAAGCTTCGGCGGGGGATATGATGTTCGTCGCGGGCTTGTCCTGGGCGGAGAGCACTGGCGTGCCGTCGGCCTGATCTACGGCGCGCACCGCACGGATCGCGTCGGGCCGACCGCCGTCGCCCGCGAACGGGATATAGGCCCACGCCAGTTCGAGCGGCGTGACCTCGAACGCTCCGAGGGCCACGGCGGGCACGGGCGCCAGGTTCGCCCCAAACCCGAACGCGCGGCCCGTCTCGACGATCACGGGAAGGCTGACGGCCTGGGAGATCCGCACCGTGGCGCTGTTGAGCGATTGCTCGAGGGCGCGGCGGAGGCTCACGCGCCCCGCGTAACGCTCCTCGTAGTTGCGGGGGCTCCACGGCTTGCCGTCGACCATGACGGTGAGAGGCGCATCGTTGACCATGGCCGCGGCCGTGAATCGGGGCTGACCGTCGCGCGGGTGCAAAGCCGCCAGGTACACGAAAGGCTTGAAGGCGGAGCCCACCTGCCGTCGGGCCAGCGTCACACGATTGAACTGGCTCGCCTGGTAGTCACGGCCACCTACCAGGGCGCGGATCTCGCCGGTGGCGGGATCGACCGCGACCAGAGCGACCTGGAGCCGGGCACGCGGATCTTGGCGGCGGAGCCGGGGAAAGTTGCTTTCGAGCCGGTCGAGCCCGCGCGCCACCGCATTCTCGGCAAAGCGCTGCAGCGGGATGTCGAGGCTGGTGGCGACTCGGGCGCCCGAGATGGATCGTTCCTCGAGCTCCTGGCGGACGTAGTCGGAGAAGTACGGAGCGGCCTGGCCGGGCCACGGTCGCGCGGGAGCGCGCACCGGGTCCCGGCGCGCGCGCTCGTACGCCGCGGAGTCGAGCATGGCCAGCTCATGCAATCGTTTGAGAACGACGTCGCGCCGCTCGCGCGCCCGGTTAGGATTCAGTACCGGCGAGTACGTGTTTGGCGCACGCACCATCCCGGCCAGGAGCGCCGCCTCGCCGGCGCTGAGCTGGTGAACCTCCTTGGAGAAGTAGACGCGCGCGGCTGCCCCGACCCCCCGGATCGCCAGGGGACCGCGCTGGCCGAGATAAATCTCGTTCAGATACGCCTCGAGGATTTGTGGCTTCGAGTACCTCCATTCGACCAGAACGGCCAGCCAGGCCTCTTGCAGCTTCCGCAGGATCGTCCGCTGGCGGGTCAGCAGTCGGTTCTTGACGAGCTGCTGTGTGATGGTGCTTCCGCCCTGCACCCCCCGTCCGCCGCGAAGGTTGGACCATGCCGCCCGCGCGACGGACCGCACGTCGAGAGCACCGTGCTCGAAGAACCGATGATCCTCGGCGGCGAGCACGGCGTTGACGAGGGCCTTCGGCGCTTCGGCGAGCCGGATCGGGCGATAGTCCTCTCCGGTCCCATCGCCCATGCCCGCCAGCACCTCACCCTCGAGGGCGGCGCTCTCGACGTCCTTGCCGTCGCGGGTGACGCGCGTGATGCGCTCTCCGCGAATCTCGAGACCGATCTGTCCCTTTCCATCGCGCGGGAAGATGTTCCACCCGGTAGTGGTTCGGCGAAACTGTCCGGGCGCGGTCGGCAAATTCCGGGTCTCTGCGTATCCAAGGCGGGCGAGCGTTCCGTCCAGATCGATCAGGCGGACCTGCACGCCGGGGCCCAGCGTTTGTCGGGCGGCGTACACGATCACGGCGCGCCTGGCCTCGACCCGCGCGAACCGGGAGAGCTCGATCGACGAGTAGATAGCCACCATCGTCACTGGAAGGAGGACGAGTCCGGCGAGGCCGAAGGCAAGGGCGTGCGCCTTTCCCCACGTGAGGATTTTCATTGAGGTTGGCTCAATCAATCGCCATGCCAGCGTCCACCTGGCCAGGACGAAACCGGAGCTTCCTAAGGTCGCGATTTTGTTCCCTTTGGTTTTCACACAACGAACTGAAGCGCCGTCCTTCAGGAAGTGATCGGTAGTTCCTACATGGCAAAGCCAGCCATTTTCTCTGACGCTGCGCATGCGCTACGGGAATCGGATGCCTTGGCGTCGGGGGCTGAAGGTTTCGTTCGATTCCCCGGGCTGCATATTAAGGGGTCTTGAAAGTCGGCCTCGCGAGGACTCGAGGATAGCCAACATTAGCACTGTCCGGCGGCGGTCGCCCCCCTCGTGGCCCACGTCCCTATGACGTAATCTGCCAGACTTGGACACCGGCCACCCCAGGAACCGCTGCCACAGCCTTGACTTCTTATTCGAACGGCACGCCGCGTGGGCCGATCGCAAAGATCTTGATGGCGTAGTGCGCCAGACCGCCAAGATCATAAAACCACGAGATCTTGAGTTCGAAATCTGCCTGCCCAAGCGGTTCAGGGTATGCTTCTATGCCCTTGCCGAATGGCGAGCCATCAATGCCGCCTGTATCCAGCCATTCATATCGAGCGTAGATCCACCCGTGGCGCAGATTGCATATAAAGTAGTCGGTTCCTGAATCAGAGGCGACCAACGAAGTATGGTATGCGCTGAGGGTATTGTTGATGGTAGCGGGGTCGCCGTCACCCCGTCCCCAGAAATCATCATCGCCGGTTTGAGAAAAAAGCCTAGCGGAAAAAGCTGTCCCCGGTAACGCTCGCGCCTCTCGTGCAGCTTTGAACTGGACTTCAACACGGTTGGACTGATGTCCGTCGGCGGTCACTATCTGGAGGAGCACGGGCTGATCTATCACTCCGGATAGCCCTGCAGGAATGTTACCTGAGACGGAGTGATCCGCCCACTGCAAGTTCTCAAGTGGCACATTTCCAATGGAAAACGGAAAACCCGAGGGGACCATGACCATCATAAGTCTCCCGGGTTGATCGCCGAAGTGATTGCCCATAACCGTGACGAGACCGCCTGGATAGAAACCTGAGAAGAAACTCCCTGCCCACGTGATCACCGGCATGGAGAGATTTGCCTCAACCGCCGAGAAATGATGAAGCGTAGGGGCCAGCGTCGGGTCTGTCATGATGAATTCTCGCAGTGCTGCGACGGACTTTGTGCGCCAAATGATGGTCGCCCCTTCGCGGCTTTCGAGATCGAATCGCTGATGCACTTTCAAGCCGGGTGGTGCCTTCCGCAGATGGCGGTAAAGGGCGTGGTCGAAAAGCTGGCGACTCGGGAATATATGCTCGACGAGGACATAGATTGCGGCACTCTCCACGGCCGACGTTTTATGTGATACGGCTGCTTTCAGGTTAGGTTCAGTCATCATATGCCTCCTATGCTTGGGCCAGGGCTGACAAGCTCTGGATGCAAGTCCTTCATTCTGAAGATTGCTCCTTGAGCTCCGTTCGGATGCGCGGGCGCTCTTTCCAAACCGCGTTCTCCTTCCCGTCCGCATCGCGTTCCACTGTTAAGTCATCCACCAATCGTGCTCTGAGATAGGGGTCGTTTCCACAGAGAACCTCACATTCCCACGGCTGCCCGTCTGCTGTTTGACCAAATCTCGCAGCGTATTTGATTCGCCCATGTCGGGGCCACTGCATCTCTGCCTGCTCGTCGAGTGTGAAGTCGCTCACAAGGTGGAGGATAGCCAACATTAGCACGGCGGTCGCCCCCCTCGTGGCCCACGTCCCTATGACGTAATCTGCCAGACTTGGACACCGGCCACCCCAGGAACCGCTGCCACAGTGCACATCAGCAGCCTCCTCCCGGATCGAGCGAGTCGGTTCGGGTGAGCGGCATGCTAGGCCAGACACACCACCGCCGTCAATCGGCCGGCGGACCGGGCCGAATCAACACGACTGCCCCCTCGCGGCGTCCGCGGCGCCCTCGAGCCGATCCGATCAGGACGCGGCGGCGCCGGACTCGGGTGGGGCGGGGCCGGGACTCTGCCCCGAGTGGCAGAGGGCGAGGTGCGCGAGGATCTTCCGGATGACCGCGGGATCGTGCAGCGTGGCGATCAGCCGTAGGCGGCCTCCACACTGGGCACACGCCAACACGTCGATGCCGAACCCCCGGTGCATCAGGGCCGCCCAGCTCCAGGCGCGCGGACTGGCGGTCTTCACCCCCGTGCCGTCCAGACCTGCGGCCAGCGGCGCCGTCGAGGCCGTGGGCTCGGGCACGGGCCGTCCATAGACGACCACTCGTGCGCGCCACCGGGCGCGCGGGGCCAACACGCCATGGCAAATCAGCAAGTTTGTTTCGGGCCGCGGCGTCATCGCCGCCAACCGTTCCAGGGAGTCCAGCGGCTCGAAGACCAACTCTCGTGTCCCGTCGTGCCACGCCCTCTTGAGCTCCAGCGCGACGCGGCCGTCGCCCCGCAACCGCAGGCGCTCCTGCGCGAAGGGCGGACGCAAGACGTATCGACACAAACGCTCCACCCCCGCCCGATCGTGCGCCGACACCCACACGTTCGCGTGCAGATCGAAGCCCTCGAGGTGCGCCTGCCGCGGCCCGCGCGACGTCACGACCTCCGTGTCGGGCTCATGCCCGAGCCGCCGCACCCGCGCCCCCGCACGCGAGCCTAGCGCCACCCGCCCCCGCACGGAGGCGCCGACAATCCCCGCCAGCACGGGGGACTCGTCCGCGAGCCGATCCGCCGGGCCCGTTGCGTCGTCGGCGGGCCCCAGGCCCCGGCGCACCAGCAGCCGCTGCACCCGGTGGCGGATCGTCGCGAGCACTGCCGCGACCTCGGCGTCGCTCGGTGCCGGCGCCGGATGAAACATCAGCGCGCTCCCGGGCGCTTCGGTGAACACCCCGTCCAGCACGAGGGTGTGAAAGTGCAAGTTCACGTTCAACCCGCTGCCGGCGCGCTGCATCACGGTGACGCTGCCGGAGCGTCCACCCGGCACGCCGCACTCCCGGGCGCCGCGCGCGTACATGTCGTGCAGCACGCGCGTGTACACCCGCCGCACCGCGCGGCTCAGCCCGTGATGCCACGCCATCTGGTACCGGAGCCGATACGGCACCGTCAGGACCCACTGTCGCACCGGCACCCACGGCAGCACCGCGTCCACCAGATGGGCGGCGCGCTCCGTCATCCGCCGGCCACCGCAACTGGGACACCACGCCCGTCCTTTACACGAGAACGGTACCAGGTGCTCGCGCCCGCAGTTGAAACCGCGCCACGCCATGTTCGACCACGCCGCACGTCAGGAACTCCCGGAACTCGCGCTCGACGAACTTCGGCAGGCCCGCGCCGTCTCCGGCCTCTGCCACCGCGCGCAGGAAGACCTCCAGGTGCTCGGCGATGACCTGGTGGAGCACGGTGTGCTCGGCGTCGCGGGGCCGGT
>WNFC01013129.1_pt2 | contig 16266 bp, 20 predicted proteins | sample 5400541 | NCBI WGS metagenome assembly WNFC01 (sample SAMN13153342, study PRJNA577476) | soil metagenome | isolation source: 120 cm saprolite under Douglas fir tree site 2 hole 2 replicate 1 | place: USA:California | collected 2015-04-18
TGGGAGTAAGTTTAGCATAAGCTTGTTGTGGTGAGGCCATATTTCGCTGCCTCGTGTTCTTTGACGTTTGTGGCACTGGCATCAATTATAGGATCTGTAAACAGTCCAATAGTAGTCCAATACCCTAAGTCCGTGATGATTGATCATAAGAAAGAATCTTGGGAGTACTGTGATTACACAGTACTCTGGTTGGAAGTTGGCGTAAACTTCAAGTTGAAACCGCAACTGGTCGAAAGAAATAGGCTTCGGGTTGCGCCAGCCATCTGGCCCCACCACGTGCACGACCAAAAAACCGGCTTTCTCTTTGGTCACACCGTGACTGTCTAACTTCGTGCCAAACCTCCTGCAGCCTGCAACCGTCCCAGTAGACATGCATACGAGCCGTGCCTCCTTGTCCACAGGCTCTTCCAAGTATGAGCCCGAGTACTGCAAGCCAAGCTCCCTATAACCCATCGTTACGCAAGACTTGTCAGTGGTACCAAACAGCTCTCAGAGACGCACAGTTTTTCTCAGGATACTTTGCAGGATACGGTTGGTCATTTGTGTTTGAGGGCTGGAAATTGATAAAGTTTTTTTTTCTCTTCATAAGAACAAGATGGTTACTATGAACATCTGCCGACTCGGACAAAACTGCCAACCGAGGCCCAAGACCCAAGATATCTGTTTTCAAAGACTGCACTGCTCTCCTTTATCTCTCTGGCAGATATACATAACGTGATATAATGTCTCAGCTAACATAAAAGGAAGCCGGCCCCACGAACTGGCAATCACGCAACCTGAGGAATCCTCAACGCGACTATGATTTAGGCAGCCCTGCCTTGTACCATAGGTTCGCGGCGCCCGTTTGGAGTCTCTGCGGATTCTAACACCATGAGTCGGATCTCCGCGTCGATGATTGGATCCGGGGATATCGTGGTACTTTGGGCGCCATGGCCGTAAATGTGTGCAGGTTGATTATTCCGGTTGTTCCTCCAATATTGCTCGCGTGAACGCATGAGCATGACCGCCATGGGGAAGGGGACTTTGACTGCTTCGGCATGTGTGATAAGATTGACCCTGCTCACGATTCGGCGATAGGCAGGTTTGAGCCACTGCTCGACATCGAACTTGATTGCAAGCCCGATTAGTTCGAATGCGTCAACTTGATCTAGACGTGCTGTAATCTCTTTGATGGCTCTTTCGCGGACCTTTTCGAAGATCAACCGAGTGGAGATGGACAGGATTGCTATCCAATCGGTCAAGGAGGCGACATAGTCATCGTGCATTCTAATGTTCAGGTTTATGATCAGTCAATGGCACCCTTCCAACGACATGTTTTATACCCAAAATAAAAGAATCGGAGAAGATTCTCAATTTCCGCAGTAGGCGTCTCAGGTAAGTTGATCGGATTATCATCTGAACCCTCTACAGTTGCCGAGTCCCCAGATTGAGGGAGGGAGAATAAGTCGTTGAAAAATTCGGACTCCCGGGTTAGGAAGTAACGATGGATTTTGTACTTCTTTTCCCCTGCCTGAGGACAAGAGGGTCAAAAGGATAGAAGAATAACTGATGACAAATGATATATGACTTACCTGCAGAACGACTTGGGAATCCTCAAAGTAAAAAGGGTTTGCAACTCTTGCTTCCTGTAGTGTGTGTTCCGACATGGGTTCTAAAAAATCAGTAGCAATAGGGTCTGAGGCGGCCGCAATGAGCGTAAAGAGGGACATGGTGGGAATCGTATACTAGGACAAGAGTGAACAACTTGAAGTCGGTGGTATTATATAGTGAAGGATCAGTTGACTGTTCACCGTGACATTGCCACTCCCTTGGATCCTTCCGCAGCGATACAGCGATAAAGATGAAATAATAGTGTCACGCGACGAGACAGAAATGGGATGTCTAGATTGTACAGGATAGTACTAATAGATAGAAGCAGATGCTGTTTGCCTCGTGTACACAGAGCTTAAGACCACGCCTCCATATACAACTACTCTCGTCTGATAGACGGCTGGCCATGCCGCTCGCATCCCATCCCACAGAGGCGCCTCGAGGGCAAATACCCACAACATATGGTCGTGAACAGGTGAGATCGGCAGCATCCCAGCCGCAGTTCGCGCCACGTTGGCATTCAGAAGAGTATTACGATGGCTGAGCGGCGCAAAGTATGTGGTTTCAATATCAACAAAAGGTCCGACGGGGACCCTCGATATCGCCACTAGGCCTGGCGCAGCGTGCAAGGAAAAGCTGGGAAGCAAAAACAGATAAGTGCAGACCAGGTGCACGTGATGCTGGATAACTTGAAGAAGACCGATCCGCATCCAGAAGGATCACTGCCAGCAACAGGCATGTCATCGCATCGCAGTGGCCCCGAGTCGCGAGTCTTCTCCATTTACCAATGCCACGTACTGTTCTATGCTCGCATCTAGGCCTTCAGGAAGTTAAGTAGCTCCGCGGTCCATCACGGACGTGGCAATGGTGAGTTCAATCAAGTTGAGCTGAGAACTGACGGCGATAGTCACGTCTGGATGGGTTCACTGTTCAATGCCTTCAAGGCACCTTGTCCGACAGGTGACTAGGTAGTAATATTGCCCGCAGCATTCCCTGAGCTCAAGGACTCGGAGTGGGACAATTTGTTTTGGATGCATATTAGTGGTCATGGAATTATTGACATATCATCGAACCTCGTGGCCTGGAACTTTGACCATGAAACGAATTGCAGGTCCAGGTGGACACAGAGTTACCATGGCCCATGGCCAGCGGATCTGCCCGGGTTTACTAGTTTACTCTTTGATTAAGAAGCCAAAAGCAAAATGACAACTGCCACGCGGCCCACGTAGTCCGCGGACATGGGGTCATATAGCGTGATATATGTGAGATCCTAGGCTCTTCATAACGGTGCAAGGCTATGCCAATCGTATGATTGCGGATGTCAAAGATTGCTCAACTGCCAGTGGTGGCTGTGATGCAGACTGGACGACTGCGGATATCGTAGACAGATGCGAAGGAACACTGGTTCATTCCATGCACTGAAATACCATAAACAGTCTGGAAAGACTCCGAAAGAGCAGCGAACGAATGGTACAGCGACATGTCTGTCCACAGCAACCCTACGAACGTGGCACCCGGCGTCATGCCACACAGATTTCACGATGTTTCTCGCACCTTGCTTTAACCATGGCTCGGCTCGGAGACAAAACATCCGCGACGACTCGCGCGTGAATACGTCTCTCTCACCTTACAGACGGCGCAATCATCTCGCGAGACAAATTCGTAAGCTCCTTTTTTTTGAAGGGGCTGCGCGCGTCGCACGAAATCCTCGAGCACTGGGACGACGAAGCTTATCGGAACCGAATGTTTCTCCGCGATGAAAATCTGCTTCACGGGGTCGAGAGGAGGGCTGTGCTGGAATACCTCGCGCTGCGCGCGGGATTTGGCGTCTGTAAATTTGAATCGATGGGCGATGGAGAGGAGCGCGACCCAATTTGAGATGGGCATCCAGAAACTCTCTTGACAACTGAAAAGACTGTCGGGGCCTGAATATTGTCCCGCAAAAGTACTATCGACGAACCTCTCGTAGAAGAAGGTGAGCAAAGCTTCGAACTCGAGGACAGAGACACAGCCCAGACGAATCACACCCCGCGGGTTTGGGCTGGGCTAGCGCCCTCGGGTTTTCCATTGTCGCTGGTGTTACCGCTCTCCTGATGTCGTAGAAGTGTTTCGCGGAACACGGAGGAGTAAGTGAACAAGAAATGTTTGTGTACTCTTCGAATTGGGTATCATCGACCTTCAGACGGACGTCATAAGTCTCATAGGTCGATAATTCATCTGAAGGTGACACACTTGAAAATCAACTGGAACTATGTCATTGCAAAAATGGAAGCGGTGATGCCAATGAGTTTTGGACGATCTGGACTCAGTCTCAGTGTAGTCGGGCCGCGAGAGTGAGTTAGCACCCTTCTGTGTCTATTATTCCGAGATGCGGGTACATACAGGGCCGGAATCGAGTATGGGAGGGTTGAGGATGTTAGGGTTGGGAGGGGTAAATCGATTAGTTATCTGAGCAAACATCGAAAAGACCTGTGGTGAAAGGGCGCTGGTGAGCACGGCGCTTGTTTGAGATAAACAGTACATTTAATACTGTCGGCTCAAATACATAGACAAATTTTTCGTACGACCACTACGATACAGTCATGGTCCAAATTCTTACGCAAAGACACTGGTTCATTGGTCTGGACAAAAAGCCTCAATAGCGCTCTCGACGTCTGAATGCTAGCTCGGACAATAAATAAATGACTTGAGTGGTTAGTAGCCTGTGGGAGTTTGGGGCCGAGAGATTGTAATGTCAAGCTTGAATGGTAGCCGAAGCTGAAGCGCTGAGATGTCAAGTGGCGTCGTGATGTTAATTTGGGGTTTCTTTGAAAGACGGCCACTCCCTGCGAAGAGACCCCAAAAGTCCACGCGGCGAAGTCAAAATTGATTAGCAAGCTCCTTATCCTGCAAGTCTAGAATACAGATAATTCTGTAACACGGTTTAGAGTCTATTCGACGCCTCAGATCCCAACTTATCTTGAAAGTTGTGATTACATCTTGTGCAAACGTAGAACAGAATCATGCGCGTCTCTTTTCTCTTCGATTGATCTTGGTAAAAGACCGCACTACGTACCGACAAGAGAACGGTGAGCATCGTCTTCTAAAAAGATAGAAGAGCATACTCCTCATGGCCGCAGTTTGGACAAGCAATGTTAGTGTGTGCCTAGAGTCGAAAAAATGAATAATGGATGTAAAGAAGAAGCAACATAGTCGGCTTACTAGAGTCGGGTCCTGTCCGAGATCCGTCGTCACGCCAGCTTGTTCTCTGACTGAAATTCCCAGCGAACTCAGAAGATTAATGGAATGAACTCACTTTGTGACGTTCAAGAGATCATTCCGATACACGAGGCCGTTGTCCACAGTCTCGTCGACATTTGGGCAGATACGGCACGCGTAGACCATGGTTCGACGTTGTTGCTCCGCCTTAGGGTAAAGGAGGTTGTTGCACTCTGAGCAAAAGTGAAGAGATGCCTGTGAAAGGGAGTCATACCTCAGGATGTCTAAGTCAGAGGCGAGGCGCCTTACCATAATACGACGGTAATGTTGGTGTAGTTGAAAGGGGTTGAGAAACCACGACTGACACGCGGGTCAAGCGGTGTGCACGAGCTGAGTCAGCTGCGACGCGAAACGACGGATGCCGCGTCTCGGGAAAACGTGGTTGGTGGGCTAATTGCACCCATTCAGCTTCAAGTTCTAGCAAAGGACTCGGTGCCAGAGTCTCCAAGCTCATCTTTGGCCTCTCTTCTATATCAAATATTCCAAACCAACGATGCAATCTCTTAGGTAAATTGGGAGAGCTCAGAAACACGATATTCCCACAAGAATACCATCGAATCCTCGAAGTCGAAAGGGGTGGTCTCGAGGGTCGGTGTTCAACGAGTCGAACGAGCCCTCTTGCTTCCAAAATGATCAAGGCTCCAAAGCGACAAGAAAAAACTGCTATTAAGATGTAAGGTGTCTCTCCTCCCTCTGGAAACGCACTCGTGAGTTTGGACAACGGAGGTTCTCAGGCTGGCTGCGCCGCAGACCCGTCTTTTGCCTTGAAGAAGCCAAGAAGGAAGCGCGAATGCCTCTCCCAGCTTATCCGGAACATATAACTCGTGGACTGAGGCCGGATGTTAGTGTCGAAAACTGGTAGTACCTACAGCCACGAGAGGTTCAACTCTGCTCGTCAAGCCATACCGGCGACAGGCAACTCAGTGAACTGCGATGGGTGGCTCTGTAGCTTCGCCCTCCCTCGAAGATATGAGGCGTAGGCTTGGAGTGCTGTCACGGTGCATCCGTGTAATCCTTCTATCGATCTGGTTGACAGCTGCCACCCCAATGGTGGGGTAGTCATTGCCAAACAAGGGTAAGTGTTGGAAGCTACCATCAGAACCGCTGGGGACTTTGAACGGCGCCGCGGAATTCGAGTTGAGAAGCCCAATAACGCGAATGGGGTTGGAACGTTTTAATCGTGTGTTTGCTTGAAGAAAATCGCCCCATAGACTAACTGCACTTGGACTCAAAGTCCGCGTATTATCCGCGCTGATGACAGAACTCGAGTCTAGACAAAGTGCCAACATTCGGTACGCGAGGCCGGCAGGCTGTCCTACCGATAGTAGAGCTTCCAATCACACGGGTGACAGATCTTTTGAGATAGGTGTACAGAATCATGATACGCAATTAGCAGTTTAGCATCCATCCTTTGATTGCACTCTCGAAACCATCCCACTAGTACTGGGCCACGGGTGTAAGGAATTGTCTACTGTCGAGTGTAGAATTGATTGCTCCAAGCACTACTTTGACGAGAACGTCCGCGCGAAGGCGCGGCTCCGTCTGGCTGAAGGGTATCGTGTCCACCATGTCCTGATACATGATGGAGGTCAGTTTCACTAGGGTGAATGATCGACGTGGATACTAACGCGGATGCCAAGGGTCGGCCCAAGTTGGTCATCTAGTTCTTTCAATGCTTCAGTGGCGTCAGGATCGTCGCCTATTTGAACAAACTGGATGCCGAGTTGGCGCAGGGGAACATTCTTTGCGTCTAAGCGACGAGCGAACTCGACGATGACGGATCTAGGGTCGTCGGCTGAGATGAGGTCGGTTATTATTCAATATCACTTAGTCCATCAAAGGACTTACTCGGGACGCCATCAGTGATAACAAGGATGCTGATGGGCTTGTGGTTGAGAGTGGGATCCTCAATCTTCGGAACGTAAATATCCAGGATGTGCCTGAGCCTCGCGCCAATAGGTGTCTGGCCTGTAGAGGCATAAGCAACGAACATGAGGACGGCACAGGCCACGACCTTCTGGGACGATGTCGTCAAAGAAGTTACGGACTTCCAATTCACTCTGGTCAAGAATAAGTTTGGCCATTAAGGGTGAAGAAGACAGCGGGCATACCCGGATATCACGCCTGTTCTGCGGACTGTTGAGGCAGTATATATCTAGACACTCTCCCCCTTTCATACGGGACACCTCAGCAACACCAGCTAGAGCATCGCGTGCTTCTGTCCACAACGATCCGTCCATCTGAAGTAACGAATGTGTCAGGTAGTCCCTCGGATGAGGTCGTGCAAACTTACGGAGTCGGAGTCGTCGATAATCACGACGAGCTTGAAATCACTGGGGCCAGGATAAAATAGTATACAAATGGAAGGTGATACCACTCACGCGAGGGTCACCTGAAGTGCGGGGCGAGGACCAACAGCAACAGGGACAGTGGGCGCGTCGAGGGGAAGGGAAGGAAGAAGCGGTTGGTACACCCAGCGCGTGGGTAAATTAGCCTCAACGAGCACCTCGTAAGTGTCGATCTGAGCTTAACACTTGAGCGAAAGGCAAAGCGGCATCGACGAAAGAAAATGGCTGACATCACGTTCTTTGCCGTGGTACGAAATACAAGCACCAAGTTTGAAATGCCGCCCCGCTTTTCCGAGCTCTGTGAATGAGTTCACGAAACTAAGTCATTGTGCTGAATCATCGAGTACTGCATCAAACTCACCCATCGAACCCTAGGGAGGCTGAAGTCGAATTACGATCACAGTGCAAGAGATGGAGACAACCGACCTCATAAAACGATCTAGCAATGTTCCATGGCCCTTTGCGGTCCACACCACCGATGATGGCATTCGGGGGGATGGCGTGGCCCTCCACGTATACCTACGAAATGCGTAAATCGCGAAAGAGGCGAAAGTAATTGGCGAAGATTACCCAAGCGACCGGAGAACCGAATCCGTTACGCTGGTATTCGGCGGTCGTTGCCTGTGCCTCCGCTTTCCACTGCACAAACGTCTTGTGGGTCTTCTGAACAGGCGTGGGGCATTCAGGGGCCTGGGGAACTGGCCATCCCGGAGAGGACCTCCCACTCTGTGCTGGAGAGTCAGGACGAGAGTATGTCCGTCCCATAAACCTTGCAGGCTGCCCCGGATAGGGGTGCAAAGGCTGTGCAGCTGGTGGGGAGGTAGTGTATACATCGGGTGTATATGTCGGTAGCCTATCGATTAGGGTCGATGAGGGCCTCTGGTGAGGGTCTTGAGGAGTGTTAGGTCCGACTACTGGATAGGGATTCGACGGTGGAAAAGCATAGTAAGACGCCATGCTGGCAGTTATGAGGGCAGCAGCTGAGTCGAAGGTGGCACAGTAGGATGACTTCTTATAACTCCATAAGATACGCTATAAACAACTGTAAGGTTAGGTATCTCATTCATAAAAATTGTATACAACGAGGCATACCAGTCCCACGAATACGGACGTTCAGGGGTTGACATAGACCCAACGTGGTGGGTGGTGAAACACGAATGGATGGCCGTTGCCTCGGACATCCACGATGAAGACGATTCCGACAACTTTCGTGCAATCACTCGTCATGATCATGCGCATTGGGCATGAACATGAGGTTGAGGTAGTTGGCAGCAGATCAGAGAACCTAATGCCTTCCTTACGCTCCACGTCACGGGTCGTCTGCAAGGAGTATGATACCCATCACCCATCATAATCGCAGCCTATCCTGGCAATCCAAATGCGTGGTGGGAGCCATCGGAAGCTCGCATTAAGAACGTGGCTTCATCAGAGATGCGCTACGCACCATTTCCTGGAACATCTAAACGAAGCTGCGAGACTCGAGCCAAGCTATTGGCCAATCATTGCGAAATCCGGACCGGGACTTGCAGATTGAAGCGCCATAGATCACGTCACGCGTCACGCGCAATGTGACAGGACTGTATAGTTCTCTCCGGCAAATTCCGGGTGGCTGGACGAAATCCAGCGTCGCGTCGACAAAGATTCGTGAACACAAAAGCCGTACGTATTCAAGATCGTCAAGATGGTCAAAGGTGACTATTTCCAAGTCATTTCCAGTCGCATAGTTTCTTACGCTTTCTTCAAGTCTACAAGCCCGGAAAAGTGCTCATTTTCATCTCTCTCTGGCCATGCAATTAATGGGGAGAAACCTAGGTTGCAATCGTCCTCCAAGGCCGCCAGGCTGGCAAGAAGGTCGTCGTCATAAAGCAACTCGATGATGGTACCAAGGAGCGTCCATACCCTCATGCCATCGTTGCTGGCATCGAGCGCTATCCCAGGAAGGTGACTAAGCGCATGGGAGCAAAGAAGCTTGCGAGGAGAAGCAAAGTCAAACCTTTCATCAAGGTGTGTCTCCCAAATCCTCGCAAATTATTCGTCGTATATATTTGACCCTATCTAGGTGGTGAACTACTCCCATCTGTTCCCTACTAGATACTCGGTAGAGCTGGAGGGTTTGAAGGGCATTCTGTCTGCAGAATCCTTCAAGGAGCCAACACAGAGAGAGGACTCGAAAAAGCAGGTCAAGAAATTGTTAGAAGAACGCTACACAAGTGGGAAGAACAAGTGGTTCTTCCAACCACTCCGGGTATGTGATGATTACTCGGACGCTTTATACTCACGCCGACAACGTCTGCAGTTTTGATTTCTTCCCTGTGTTGTTTTCTCGTGCCAAGAAAAGCCACATGTACGCCCCACATGTCACTCGTAATATATGCCTTGCATTCCCACTCTCTCAGCATTCCTGACTCTGTTCTTGGGTATCACCATCGCACGTTATCATTGAAGTCACATTATCTCTTTCTTAAGCTGTGAACTACTACACCCTTATTTTCGACTAAGCCGGGTCTCTACTACCACACGCTCTGGAATGCTTTCCATTGCGCCGTGCTTTTCCACGCACATTCCGGCCGCCTGGACTGTTGTGTTGAGATGGTTCACACTGAGCGAGACAGACATACCTGCACGCTAAGTTGGAGGAGCTCGACCACATCACCCTTGGAGAGCTGTTTACTTCCGAATTGCATCAAGCTGGCAACAAAGTAGCCGGTAAAGCAGTCGCCAGCGCCAGTTGTATCCCGCACGTTGCCTTCAAGCGCAACAGTAGGAAGGTAGAGCATTTCCCTTAGGCCACGTATCGATGCCAGGACCCCTGCTGCGCCTAACGTACACACGACGCTCGTCGATGCAAGGTGCTCACCGCGGCACAGCTTAATCAATGTCGAGAAGGCAGACCTCATATCGTTGTCGTCTGGCCAGTTAGCGGGGTACTCGTCTTCGACATTAGGGTATCGGTGGTCCCTTCCAATCACGCGAAGAAGGCTTCCAGCCTCACCCTCATTAACAATTAACCACGAAAGTGCCACCCAAGGGAAAGCGTGTAGCTGTGTGTCTAGGGGCATGGGTGAGGGGTTGAATATCGTCACAAGCCCTCGTGCATGTGCGCATTCGAGGTATGCAAGTGTGGTAGTCCAGGGGATTTCGTTTTGCAGAAGGAGATGCGAAATTCCCATAAGGTGTTGTCCGACATCGCCCTGTGTGGGGGGATCGGACAAGGCGAAGTTTGCCCCCTTGTGCAAAACTGTGAAGATACGCGTTGGATGACTGTCAATTGGACGTAACGAGGCGCGGGTGGGCACAAACGCACTGATGCAATTTTCACCTTCCGGAGTAAGTTGAATGATAGCGCGGCCAGTGACCTCCTACGACACCGACAATGGGCGCGAATCAGCAGTCAGACCGTTTCGACAGCACATACGCCAGGGCGACGGGCTGTTCCAACCCGGGAACACTAGGCATACCTGTACAAATGAGATATTTGCGGTCGAGACACCGTAGCCCTCTAAATCACGGACAAGCCATGCGCCGTCCTCTCCGACGGCGCCGACGAGGCTCACGGCACCGCCTGCGCGGGCGATCGCCACGGCTTGATTGGCCCCCTTCCCTCCGCCGCGACGCTCGAATTTCGCAGACGAGATGGTCTGTCCCGGGCGAACAACGTCTTCGACTACACAATAACATCCGTTTCTTCCGATGAGACGCGCACGCCGAGCGATGAATTAGTCAGGCGTGGGCGTACCATAGAAGAATTCATCGATGTCTGAGGAGTTTTTTCTATTTTAGTGGGACGCAGAGTAGATGGTGCATATATGGGGCTGACTGAGAGACCCGCGAACCAGACAGCGCGGAGTTTGATGAGACATGTGGGGACGAGTTGCAACTAGAATCGCTCGTGGACCTGTACTTGACGAACTTTATGAAGGCTTGCGTAGAATACTATAGTTGCAAGATCCAGCGAACAATGTAGCACTATGTGGTAGAGCTTTTGTGCATTTATTGGACAAGGGGATGATCGATGTCAGACAACACGAACAAGCGCCGGTTCGCGATTGTAATTCGCGCTCGTCAGTCGACTTGACACTCGACGGTGGTGTTGATTATCCACCGTAGCATTTCTCACATCTGGGGGTTATTTTCTTATCTTCTTCCTCTTCTAGTGCTGGCCCCCTCTGTTTCAAACCTAGGGTGCGTTCTCTCATATCACAAAGTCGAACATTGACTAAACAACGATGAACAATGAATCAACACAGGACACATCTCCTTGTCGACGACAATATCACAAGAAATTTTGCGTGTTGAACCACAATGTCGGCCTTTGGTACGAGCGGAAGCATCTTTGGGAGTTCCAGCACAACCCAACAGCAACCTGGCCAGAGCGGGGGCCTTCTCAGTGGTCTCGGCTCATCATCAACGAATACTGGTACTGGACCGGGCGCGGGGACGGGTACACAAGCCACACAGCCCTCGTTGTTTAGCTCACAACCAGGCACAACATCAGGCCAGAACACCGGCACGGGCCTCTTCGGCGGAAGTAATACTGGCAGTCAGCCAACCGGCAGTGGATTGTTCTTTGGTGGTGGCACTACCGCGGGCGCGCAGACGCCGCAAAATCAGACGCAGGCCGGCGGTAGTGGCCTCTTCGGCAACACGACGATGGCGCCGAACCAACAGTCCCAGCCTCAACCGCAGCCACAGTCGCAGACCGGTGGAGGTGGCCTCTTTGGCAGCGGCGCGACGACGGGGATGGGGACGACGCAGAACCAGCCACAGCCCGGTGGGGGTCTCTTTGGTGGTGGCGGGGCGACGGGGATGACCACGACTGCTGGGCAAACAAGCGGCATGGGAACCCAACCTGCGACGCAGGGTGGTCTGTTTGGTTCCGGTCCTCCCGCGGGTCAGGGTCAGGGTGCGTCCGGGACGGGGACGACGAGCCTCTTCGGCGGACAACAGCAACCGACGTCGGGCGGGCTACTCGGAAACACAGGGGCGAGCACCACCACGCTGCCCACGGGCAGTCTGTTCGGGAACACGACAACCACGACGATGCAGCAGCCGACAATTGGCGGTGGACTGTTCGGCAATTCCACTGCAACGACTCAGCAACAGGCCCCCGCAGCAGGTGGTGGATTCTTCGGAAGCTCCACTGCTCAAATGCAGCCCGCCACGGGCGGTGGGCTGTTCGGGAGCATGACCACACCGCAGCAGCCAGCTGCTACAGGTGGACTCTTTGCCTCCTCCGCAGCACAGCCGGGCCAACAGTCTGGATGGGGCACTCTTTTTGGTTCGTCGACGACGCCAGGTACAGGTTTATTTACGAGAATGAGTACCGGAACACAGGGCATGGCAGCGCCCTCGAATCTCCTTGGTGGACAGGTGACACAACCATCCTCATCTGGGCTTCTTAGTGGCAGCACGCTAGGCTCGGGCGGCCTGTTTTCATCAAAGACCTCCATTACGCCCGCTCAAAATCAAGCAGACCCTCAAGTGCAGTTCGCACAACTCCAGCAACGCATAGAGGCTATCGTTGGCGCCTGGAATCCTGCCTCCCCACTCAATCGCTTCCAAGTAAAGTTCGATTAGCTGTTATGTTTGAACTTCATCGTTGACACCGGCTACAGCATTATTTTTATAACCTTGTTGATCCTTCCCAAGTACATTTATACGGTCGGCCTGCCAACGCGACGGATGAGTCCTTATGGCAGAAGGCCGTTCGTGAGAACCCGGATCCGACATGGTATGTCACGCGCATTGATTAACCGTGCCTGGTGCTCACACTGTGTTGGAACCCCATAAAAGTCTTGTCCCAGTCTTAGCGACTAGCTTTGATGACTTGCAGAAGCGTGTGGAAGCGCAAATGCAGCAGGCAACCGCGCACCAAGAAAAGCTCAAGGAAATCCGCGCGAGAATCGAGAAACTGTCAGAGAGGCATGTCCTGGCGAACGCGCCGCGTCTGCAAAAGTTGGGAAGCGCGCAAGTTCAGCTATCACACCGGCTGCTCCGCCTGGTGCAACACCTGCACTTGCTGATTCCAGCGCTGCGTTCTTCCTCGATTCGACCGGAGGAAGAGGCTCTCCGGGCTGCATTGGAGGAAATCGACGGTGAGATACGGCGGCCAGGGGGGATGGGAAGAATCGTGGGTAAATTGAACGAATTGTGGGCGTTGGTTGGGGCTGTGAACGCCATGCGGGGAGCAAACTCAAAGGGAAACACGGATGGGGTTGAGTGGGCCGTGGTAGACGAGGAAGGACTACATCAGATCGTCCAGGTATGGCAATGGCAGTGACTGGGCCGGCCCGATCGGTCGGGAACGCTGATTACTAATCAACCGCACTAGATTCTGGGGGAGCAACAAGCTGGTCTCACCCATCTCACCAAGATAATACAAAAAGACTCGAGGGAGATTGGTGTAATCTATGGGGAGGAGCTGGCGGACGAAGGGCCGCCTATGGACCTGCTGACTATTGGGGGCGCGAGATAACCGATAGTTTAGTTTACCGTAAGAGTGAATTAGGCCACGCCGCACGTAGCATTGGGCTTTCAGCTTGCGCTGCCTCTTCCACATCCTTTCCCTCCATCCCACTCCCAAAATCACGTCCACCAATGCGTGTCAGGACCCTCGAAATACGCTGGCATGATAGTAAACCCATCTCTACTTGTGACTTTCAGCCCGTCTTCTTCAAAAAGGCGCGCCCGGTCCAGGATAAGGCCTTCGCCGGCCAGTCCTATCGTCTAGCGACAGGGGGAGAGGACAATCATGTTCGCGTTCGTATATCTTTTCTTCCCCAATTCCATCCCTTCAGGACGCAGTGTTGAACGTTGCCAAAGATATGGATGGTCTATCCAAACATCACCCCTCCATCCCTTGTAGAGGCCGCGTCGAGTGACGCGGCCAATCCACCAGTGCCACGGCCTCCCAGGGTCGAGTACCTCGCAACCCTCAGCAGGCACTCGGCCCCGGTGAATGTTGTTCGCTTCAGTCCAAATGGTGCGTCCGCGTTGTCTCCGTTACTACGCGTCGTTATCCCCGTATTCACCGCCCTGGTGCTCAGGCGAGTTGATCGCGTCGGCTGGCGATGGTGCGCGTTCCTATTCCTGTCACCATCGATTTTCGTCTCTTTGACAACGAAGTGTAACAGATGGAATGGTCATCATCTGGGCGCAGTCGAACTCGCCTTCTCAGACGACCGCGTACGGCAGCGACCTCAGTGCAGATGACATGCAGTTCGAGAAGGAATATTGGAAGCCGCGTACTACTTTCCGGTACACGCTTTTGACCGTGCACCTCGATCGTTCGAGTTCTGACCGGCCTTTCCAGCTGTACGGCCATGCAGGTTTACGACGTTGCTTGGAGTCCCACGGGGGAGTACATCATCTCGGGGAGCACTGACAACGTCGCTCGTATTTTTCTTGTGGCTGAGGGTAATCGCATCTATCTCGGCTGATGTTGGCCGTGCTCATCAGGTCTCTAGGTAAATGTGTTTCCGAGATCGCCGAGCACAACCATTACGTCCAAGGTGTCGCATGGGATCCGCTCAATGAATTTATCGCCACGCAGAGTAGCGACCGTTCTATGCACGTCTACAGCGTCTCCACCAAATCCGGCACCTTCGAAGTTCACGCTGTTGGCAAAAACTCGCGCATCGCGCATCAGCACACACGCACGCCCAGTTCTCAGAGTCGAGCAAGAATCTTCCATCGAGAATCCACTGCAAGTGACACCGAGTCAGTTATCACGACCCTAAGCGAGCAGATTAGGGAAGAAGGCATCTCATCTTCCTTTTCTGGTGGCTCACAACACCAGAATGTCCCGCTCACTCCTGCGACCTCCATACCTAGCACTCCTTCTCAGGCCATGTTCCCTCCGCCACCCATGGATAAGCCTTCTTCACGGAGGTCGTCCTTCAGCGGTTCCAACGCGCCCAGTTCTCCAGCGCTTTATGCCCGTTATGCGCGCTCTCCTTCGCCGCTCCCAGCATTACCTGCCATTCGGACTGGCCTTCCTTCTCCGTCCGCCTGGAACTCTGTCAGGTTGTACGGGGATGAAGGTTTCACTAACTTTTTTCGACGCTTAACTTTCAGCCCTGATGGAGGTCTTCTGATGACCCCCGCAGGGCAATTCGAAGATCCGTCAGTCATCCCGGGGACATCCCGTGCAACTTCTGGAAACAAAATGGAAGAGACACGTGGACGGAAGGGACATCCAGACGCTGCCAATTCCAATGCCGGGTCATCCGTCTACATATATTCGCGTGCCAACTTCGCGCGCCCACCGATTGCGCAGCTGCCTGGACACAAGAAGGCCAGCGTGGCGGTCAGGTTCTCGCCCATATTATACGAGCTGCGACCAGGTGTGTTTGGCCCAGATAGCTCGATAGACACCAAGTATGTCGTGGTGGAGAAGGGCCGAGACACGGCCATCAATATAGACGTCGGAGGTCCGCCGCCATCATCGGCGCCGAGCACGCCTGCACTTTCGGCATCAAGTGAGATCCCGCATGTGTCGCCGTCAAAGCCGATGTTGTTGGCGCCCCTCGCCCTCCCGGCAATCGTGCCCTCGCTGTCGACATCATTGACTCTGCCCTCTCCGGTGCTCTCGGCTACAGACTCTGTACGAGCTTCGAGCCCGGCAGTGTCGAAGCCCTCGACGCCCGCGCCTCCCCCTAGTGGCGCGTCCGTGTTCGCACTTCCCTACCGCATGTTGTTTGCGGTGGCAACGATGGATGCAATCGCGATCCATGACACGCAGCAAGCAGGGCCGATATGCTTGCTTACGAAGCTGCACTACGACGAATTCACGGATATGAGCTGGTTGGTCTTTTCTTTTCATCTGCCTCACCTTCGGGCCGAGCTCATGTGCGCGTGTGCCGTTAGGTCACCTGATGGCCAGTGTCTGATGCTGTCATCGCGAGATGGATATTGCACCATCGTCGTCTTTGATGAGATCCTTGCGGCGCATCACGTTCAACAGCAGACGTTACAGTTCCAGTCAATCGCACACAACCACTCCGTCCCACTGACGTCGTCGTCAACGCTGACCCCGTCGACGACCCCTGCCCTGTCCACCATCTCACTT
>WNFC01003876.1_pt1 | contig 16257 bp, 13 predicted proteins | sample 5400541 | NCBI WGS metagenome assembly WNFC01 (sample SAMN13153342, study PRJNA577476) | soil metagenome | isolation source: 120 cm saprolite under Douglas fir tree site 2 hole 2 replicate 1 | place: USA:California | collected 2015-04-18
TTCAGCCCACCACCCGCCCTCGGGCGCTTGCACTCTCACGCGGGACTGGAGTAGAACACTCGTGCTTGGGGCGCAGCTACCTCACTGGCCGGGTTTCAGGTGTCCATGACTGGCCGGGTTTCAGGTGTCCACCGAGGCCCTCGCGATGAACGCGCTATCAGACCTCCAGGCGCGGGGCACCTGAAGGCAGCAAATTGGCGACTGACTGAGGAGCTCGTCCCCCGCTCTCAGAATCTGGAATCCAGTATTCACGCGATTGAGCGAATTCCGTCAGAAGGACGAGGCAAGCCCGCACAGTTTATCCCGATTCGATTTATCTTCACCAACAAACTCTCTCGCGACGACAAACTGCTGCTGGCATTCGATGCGCTTACCTTGTCGAAACTCCTGGACCATGACGTCGGCCTTGGTAAAATCATCCACGGTGACAACCAAGCCACGCTGAAGGTAAAGACTTCTGCGCTCGCCGTTGAGGTTCGAAAACTGTCAGGGAAGATCACCACGCTGCTGTCGAGTTCTGCTCCGCCCGACCTCGTTCTGAATCGGCATTGTACCGAGTGCGAGTTTCAAGCCCGGTGCCGACAGAAAGCGATCGAGAAAGATGACTTAAGCTTGTTGTCCGGGATGACGGAAAAGGAGCGAAAGAAGCTCAACAGCAAGGGCATCTCCACCGTTGCCCAACTCTCTTACACTTTCCGGCCCCGCCGGCGGCCGAAACGGCTCGCCGGCAAGCGCGAGAAGTATCACCATTCCCTAAAAGCCCTCGCGATTCGGCAGCGCAAGATCCACATCGTTGGCAGCCCGGAACTGACGATCCAGGGCGTGCCAGTCTACTTTGATGTCGAGGGTCTTCCAGACCGCGATTTCTATTACCTCATCGGCCTTCGAGTGAAGACTGCCAAGGGAATCGTTCAGCACAGCCTGTGGGCTGACAGCGCTGACGAAGAAAGGCGGATCTGGGGTGACTTCCTCGATGTACTGTCAGGAATCGAGACCCCCGTCCTGATCCATTACGGCAGTTACGAGACGATATTCCTCCGGCGGATGTGTGAACGGTACGGAGGACCGTCAGAGGGTTCGGTCGCAGCAAAAGCACTGGCATCACCGCTGAATCTTCTATCCTACCTTTTCGCGCGCGTCTACTTCCCGGCTCACGGAAACGGGTTAAAGGACCGCGCTAAGTTCTTAGGCTTCGAATGGACAGCTACAAACGCGTCCGGTGCACAGGCAGTGGTTTGGCGTTCGGAATGGGAGAGATCGCGCGAAACCCGGACAAAGCACACGCTGATCAATTACAACGCGGAGGATTGTGAAGCCTTGCGAATGGTGACTGAGTTTGTCAGTAGCCCTTCGATACTATCCCGCGGACACGCAGAACAGCAGGCAACTTGCGCCGTCAACGTCGAATCGTTGCCGCTTCTCTCCAATTTCAAGTTAGGGACAGTGCAGTTTCAACTTCCCGAACTCGATGCAATCAACCAATCCGCCTATTGGGACTATCAGCGGGAAAAAGTTCTGGTGAGATCGAGCAAGCGACTCAAGAGAGTGGCAGAAAAAGGTCAAAAGCCGAGGCGGTTCAAGCCACGCGCAAACCAAACCATTCCATGGCCTGCGCCTACGAGATGTGCCAATTGTGGCGACTCGAAGATCTATAAGCACCAGAAATATAGTAAGACCGTTTTTGACGTGAAGTTCAGTGCCTTTGGCATCAAGAGATGGATCACAAGATATCTGTTCTACCGCTATCGATGCTGTAAATGCGGAGCAGCCTTCCAAAACCCTGACCGCGCTTGGACGAGAGAGAAATGCGGAGCGAATCTCCGCGCGTTTTCAGTGTACGAGAACATTGGCCTTCGCATGCCACAGCAAAGAGTGGCGATCTTCCTGAACGAGGTTCTTGGGTTCGAGCTCCCTCAGATTGCAACAAACCGATTTAAGGCGACCGCCGCTGCCTTCTACAAAAATACTTACGACAGACTGATTCAGAAGATCGTAGCTAGCCACCTCGTTCACGCCGATGAAACGACGGTCAGCCTGAAGACTGGTATTGGGTATGTGTGGGCGTTTACGAACTTGGAAGACGTTGCGTACGTCTATGCGCCATCAAGGGAAGGGGGTTTGGTCCATTCGCTGCTCAAGGATTTCAAGGGGGTAGTAGTTTCTGACTTCTACGCCGCCTATGACGCCTTGGACTGCCCGCAGCAAAAGTGTCTCATTCACCTTATTCGGGATCTGAATGATGATCTAATGAAAGAACCCTTCAACGAAGAGATGAAGGGACTTGTCGGCGAGTTTGCTGTGCTGCTGAAGGCGATAATTTCGACGGTGGACCGTTTTGGCCTGAAAGCCCATTTTCTCCGTGTACACAAGGAATCGGTGGAGCGCTTTTTCAAACGGCTGGCCAATCGGGAGTATCAAACTGAAACCGCGCTGAAGTGCAAGACTCGGTTGGAAAAGAACCGCGGCGGCCTTTTTACCTTTCTGGACTTTGACGGCGTTCCGTGGAACAACAACAACGCCGAGCACGCCATCAAAGCCTTTGCGTTACTTCGCAGGGACTTCAGTGGCGTAGCTACTGAGAAAGGAATTCGCGATTATCTGATTCTTCTCAGCATTTGTGAAACTTGCAAATCCATAGGGGTAAGCTTCCTCGACTTCTTACGTTCCGGCGAAAAAGATATCGACGTTTTCGCCGATAGCAAATGCAGACGCGGGCGCAGCAAATATGTCAGCCGCAAAACTCGATTGCATATTGAGCACTAAAGCCCGGTCCCGGTCGCCCTGCGCCTCGACGATCTCGACCTCGAGAAGCGCACGGTCTTGGTCGAGCGGGCTCTGGACGACGACGGAACGGTGAAGAGCACCAAGACGGCCCAGACCAGGATCGTCCGCCTCACGGCCTCCCTGGTCCGCACCCTGCGCCAGCATGTCGCCTGGCTGAAGGCGGAGACGCTCAAGCGCCGCTGGGGCACTCCGGCCTGGCTCTTTCCAACAGAAACCAACACCCCGCTCGACCCTACCAAGGTCGCCAAGGTGTTCAAGAGCACCCTGAAGGGGGCGAAGCTCTCAACCCACCACCGCCCTTACGACCTGCGGCATACCTATGCTTCCGCCATGCTCCTGCGCTGGGCCCCGATCACCTTCGTCAGTCGACAGCTCGGCCCCGCCAACCCGAGCACCATGCTGCGGCACTACGCGCGGTGGATCGACACGGAGAGCGGGCAGTGGGCCGACGTGTTGGAACCAGATTCTGGAAACAATGCCCGTCAGGCGGTGGGGAATGACTCGGATCTGTCTGATTCGGCTGGAGCCGGGGGCGGGAGTCGAACCCGCGACCTACTGATTACGAACTGTCCCGACCCACGTACTCAGGGTACCCAACGCGATCTAAGCCTAGGCGAACTAAGCAACGCGGCATAGCTCAATGTCTTCCCGGATACGCCTGATACCGGGCATTCTGGTAGCAACGTGGTAGCAGTTGGCCCGTGCCAGTCTGTTGCTGGCGTGCCCGAGCTGGGGCCGATCATGCAATGGCACCCGACTCACCAACGCCGTGGCCGCCTACCCGACGGCAGACAGGACCTTCCCGCCGACCTCGACCGACTTGGCGTCGAGTAAGACGACGGCGAGCACACAAGGCACGGTGCCGCGATTGACCCAGTTATGGATCGTGCCTCGCTGCACCATGATGTCGCCTGCCTTCAGGTGGATGATCGAGTCGTCCAGCTCCATGTCGATCTCACCGGCGATGACGACGATGTAGTCGATCGAGTCCGTCCGGTGGTTACGCGCCGCCAGACCGGGCGCGAACTCGATGACTCGGAAGATCGTTCCGTTCTTCAACGTCGTGCCGACCTTTCGCAAGCCCTCATCGGCCTCGCCATCGTTGTTCGCGGGAAAACCTTCGGTGGTCCAGATGTTACAGACCGTTGCTCCCGGCCGGCCCGTGAAGACGTTCTTCGAGACTTCGTCGATCTTGACGGTTGAGAACCAACTCCGTCCGGCAGCCCGTCACGCGGGCAAAAAAAGGCGAACGTAGTGATTGTCCACGACCTCGCCCTTCGACCCGACCGTGAAGTTGGAGGTAATGAGCCCCGTGGCCCCTGCGAACTGGCCGCGCCCCTCGGTCACTTCCCAAATCACCGCGCCCCGCTGAAGGCCGTCCACCCCGCTCGCGCCAAGTACGCCATGACCCGCCGTCTTGAACGTCACCCCGCCCGCCTTGCCGTACCTGATGCGCCCGCTCTCAACGAAGGTCCCGGCGCCGGTCATCTGCACCTCCGACTCAAAAGCGGCACGAGGGCCTGATCTGGATTCCGCCTTGGCCTGTACGCCTTTTGCTGTGAGTGCTGTGCGCAGGACCTGGCCTGCAGCGGTCGTCTTGGCGGCAAGCTTTCCCTCGACCCCGTCGACCGGATGTGCCTTCCCTTTGAACTGCAATGCGAACACGAGTTCCTTCATGCTCGTCCTCCTCTTACTGGTTACATAGCTCTATGAGCAATCGGCCAAAATGTTGACGCTGAGCGTCCTACGTGCGCTCCTGCGCCTCCGCCTGCTCCAGCCAGAACTGCATGTCCATCTCGCGGTACATCGTCGTCGCGGTGGTGAGGTGCTCCTGAGCCTGCTCGCGTTGGCCCGTGCGCCGGTAGAGTTTGCCGAGGTCGAGGTGGCAGTGGGCGACGAGGGGGCGCATCCCGAGTTCGGTGGCAAGGGTCATCGCCTCGCTGTAGTGCCTCTTCCCGTTTTCCGCATCTGCAGGCTCGCGATACGACGCGATGGCGCCAGCCATGCGGAGCGCCCATGCTCGGCTACCGCTTTCCTTCTGAACGCGCGAAAGCTGGACAGCCCGCTCAGCGAGTTGCCGCGCGTCATCGATTTGCCCCGCGAGCATATGGGCTTCGCTCAAATACGTAAGCCACAGCGGATGGTAGGCCATCACGTTCATCGAGATCGCGTGGTTCACGCCGGAGTTAAGATGCCTGAGGGCCTCAGCGGCGTTATGGGATAGGGCATGCGCGTAGCCGATGGAAGACTCGATCCACGGCAAGTAGAACGGCAGAGTCGCCGCCTGACTGACTTGAAGAGCCCGTTCCAGCCACGAGATCGCGAGCCGTACTTCTCCCCTGCGGAGTTGGAGAAAGCCCGCAGCCAGGTAGCTGTGGATCAAGTTCCCGGGCTGGCCATTTTCTTCCGCAATGCGGACGATTTCGCGACCGCACTCAATTCCATCGGCGAAATCTCCTCGTTCGGCGAGGGACCAGGTAAGAAACATGCGCGAGACTACCGATGGTAAGAGAGCAAAGCCGGGTGGGCGACGGAGCCTGTCAGCTTCTACCGACGTGACAACCTCACTCAGAATGTCGACCGCTCGACTGTAGTGGCCCTGGCCATGGTATGCGAGGCCCAGGTAGTAGCTGCCTAGTCGAACGTTCGAGTGTTCCAAGCCGCGAGCAATGACGAGGGCCTTTTCGCCTGTCTCAACCGCTCGGTCATGGTCCGCCGTTACCCAAAAATAGTGCGTAAACAGACTCATGACCCGATAGGAGCGTTCTTTATCACCAAGAGAGCCTGCCAGCGTCTCGGCCTCAGTGAGATAGTGGAACGTGCGCTCGTAGTCTCCTAGGGCATAGAGCGAATTGCGGAGGTCGATCCGAAGATCTACCCCGTGCCGAAGCTTATCGGCGCTGTCCGCCAATTGCTCAACCGCCTTCAACGCTTGCTCGAGGAACGTAAGGGCCTCGCGATGGGCGGTCCGTTCAGCGGCCTTGGCTGCGGCCCGGCGAAGATACTGTGCGGCCTTCTCCCACTGCTCTCCACGCAAGGCGTGATGGCCGAGTCGTTCGACGTGCTCGGTCAAGCGGTCGGGGTAGAGTGCCTCGATGGCCTCAACAATCCGCGCGTGGAGCCCCCGGCGCCGCTCCTGGAGCAGGCTCCCGTACACCACTTCGTGCGTGAGGGCGTGCTTGAAGGTGAACTCAAGATCGGGGAAGAGACTCGTCTCGTACAGGAACTCGGCGGCTTGGAGCTGGTCGAGCCCTCGACGGAGCGTCTGCTCGTCCTCGTCCGCAATCGCCTGGAGCAAGGTGAAGGGGAAGTCCTTCCCAATGACGGCTGCAGTCTCCAAGAGCCGCTTCTGCTCGGGCGGCAACCGGTCGATGCGTGAGGCCAGTATGGCCTGCACCGTCGCCGGCACCTGAACGCTCTCTACTGGTTGGCCCAGTCGGTAGGTGCCGCGGTCACCGACCAGTGCTTTCGTCTCGACTAAGGTGCGGACGCTCTCCTCGAGGAAAAGAGGATTACCCCCCGTCCTCTCTGCGAGATGAGTCTTAAGCGGCTGCAGCGAGATGTCGGGGCCGACCAGGGCGTCAAGCAGCTCCCCGGTGCTCTCCAGTGGAAGGGTATCGAGGCGGAGCTGGATGTAGTACGTCTTCCTGGCCCAGCCATGACTGTACTCTGGGCGATAGTTGACAAGCAGGAGCACCCGCATCGTGGGTAGGCTCTCGACGAGGCTGTCTAGGAGCGCCTGGGTCTCAGAGTCGATCCAATGCAAATCTTCGAATACCACAAGGAGCGGCTGCACCTGGGCCTCGCGCAGAAGCAGCCGTTTGACCGCATCCAGCGTCCGCTGTCGGCGCTGGGATGGGTCAAGTGCAGACCATTGAGGATCCTCGATCGGCACCTCGAGGAGGGCAAGCAGTGCCGAAAGGGTTGGCTCCAACACGCGATCGAGGGTAAGGATCTTCCCGGTCACCTTTTCCTTGATGTCTCGGTACGTGTCGCGGTCGCCGATCCTGAAGTAGCTCTTGAGCAGGTCGATTATGGGCAGATAGCTCGTGGCCTTACCGTAGGACACCGAGCCGGATTCCAAGACCAGCCAGCCTTCCACGCGATGGGAGTGGGTCAGCTCGAAGACGAGCCGCGACTTGCCGACGCCCGGCTCGCCGACGACGGCTGCCACCTGTCCGCGGCCGTGTCGGGCCTGTTCCAGGGCACGGCGGAGTTGCTCGACTTCGGCATCCCGACCTACAAAGCGCGAGAGCCCGCGAGCGGCGGCGGCCTGTAGGCGAGACCGCACCGCGCTGACTCCTGTGAGCTCGTATACCTCAACGGGGGCGGGCAGGCCCTTCACGGCCATGGGACCCAGGGCGGTCACCTGCACGAAACCCTCCGCGAGCCCGAGGGTGTCAGGGGTCAGGAGGATTGAGCTAGGATCGGCGAGCTGCTCCATCCGAGCGGCAAGATGGGTGGTCGGCCCCACCGCGGTGTAGTCCATGTGAAGATCGGAGCCGATCGCCCGAACGACCACCTCGCCAGAGTTCAGACCTACGCGGATGCGGATCGTGATGCCGTGCTCCCGTCGCACTCCCTCGGCGTACCGCGCTACGGACTGCTGCATGCGCAGCGCCGCATAGCAGGCACGCACCGCATGGTCCTCGTGGGCAAGCGGCGCGCCAAACAGCGCCATGATCCCATCGCCCATGACCTGATTGACCGTGCCCTCGTAGCGATGCACGGCCTCCATCATGTGCTCAAGGACGGGGTCGAGGAGCTTGCGCGCGTCCTCGGGGTCGCGATCGGCGAGCAGCTCCATCGATCCCTTCAGATCGGCGAAGAGCACCGTGACCTGCTTGCGCTCCCCTTCCAGCGCAGCTTTCGAGGTGAGGATCTTTTCAACTAAGTGCTTCGGCGTATACGAGTCCGGGGCCGCGAACTTGACCGTCGGGGTAGTTCGGAGCGGCGCGGCGCACTGGCCGCAGAACCTATTCTCGGGCGCGTTCGCCGCGCCACAGGACGGACAGGTTGAGGCAAGCGGAGCGGCGCACTCCCCACAGAACTTCATGCCTGTGGGATTTTCGTGCTGGCACCGGGGACATTGCATGCCGTCACCCTCTGGCGGACCGGGCCGGGAACGGTCGGACAGGTGCCGCGAGCTTAATCGTGGGGCCGGGACGGGTCAAGGACGATCAGGAAGCAGGTTGGTCCTGTGAAGACGTCGGCCCGCAAGACGGCGTCGATCTCTCAGCCGCGGAGCCGACCTGGCCGCAGATCCGGTACTATCGGCTCCAATGGACGACCCGCACCTCTTTGATGAACTGCTCCATGCCGCAGCCACGCTCGGGGTCGAGGTCCGGATGGAACCCTTCGAGACGCCTGCAACCATGGGTGGCGGCCTGTGTGTCGTACGGGGCGAGACGCTCGTGTTGATCGACCAGCGCGCGCCACTGCCGGATCGCCTCCGCGCTCTCGCTCGGGCGCTGGTCGAACTCCAGAGCGAGACCGTCTACATGGCCCCCGAGGCCCGGGAACTCCTCGAGGCAGTCCGGGACGACTGGAATCCTCACATCGAATGAACTCGTGCACCGAAGGCCGCATGGTACCGCCCGAGAGTCTAAGCAGCTAGAGTTAGAGCCCCTTCATTTCATCTCTGATCCCGTCGAGCCATCCACCCGGGGGCTCGGGACCTCTCGAGGCCAGAGGCACGACGTGGAAGCCGGGGAGCCCGAGGCGGAGACTTTGCCCTGACCTCCCTAGGAGACCTACTTCCGAGACCCCGGCTTCAACCTGGGCTGTTCTGGTCAGCCTCATCGGCCGCCGGCGCTCACGACCTCGAACCGCTGCGGCACCGTCCTGACGATTTTGTTGACAGCCGGCGGGTAACGACCCACTAATTTCTAGTTAGATCGGCTCTCCGCGAGCCTAACAACTCAAAGCCTTGCAGCGCACTGCTACCAGCTTGCTACCAGCTTCAGTCCGCCAGGGGAATCCTGGAGGAATCTTATCAAGTGGAGGGTGAGCAGATCACGGTCCTCTCAGTCGATGGGGCGTCTAACCGGCGAGCACCTAGCCGGGGCGCGTCTCGCGGAGGTCTTGCGTGTCGTCCAAGGCTAGCCAACGCGAGCTCACCCGCCGCGGAATTGTGCTGCACTGGTCCGTCTCACAAGTCGAAGTTGAAGACCCCGGGGCAAGAAATACATCGGCCGAGCTCGGCAAAACAAATGAGTAAGATTGCCGAGGGCTTGGCCCAGCCTGCTGTGGGACCCTTGGCGCTTGAGCAATTGGGGGGGAACACCCCTCCTCACCCTCAGCGAAGAGTCTCATCTACCGAAGTAGCTAAGGTTCGCGCCGAACGTCCGCCGAAGGTTGCCTGCTCAAGCATGATTAGCCGCCGCCCTCGACGCCCATTGTCTTCCCCAATTCCTTGAGCGATCGAAAGCGAGCGATCCTGCCGTATGCACCAAGAGCCGGGGTGAACAATGATGTGAATCGTTCCTTCACGGCGTCAGATGGGTCAACCAATACAAGATGGGATAGGTATCTTTTTCGGGCGCTGCGCATACGCACGACTTCTGAAAACAATGCCCTCGCAAGGAGGTCCGTTTCCGGTAGGGAATAGCCGATGATCATCAGGCTCTTGCACGATTCAAGTTTCAGACGGGCCTCCCGCCACAGAGCCTTATATGGGTTGCGATCAATCGGCTTATTCCATCCGGGCGGACAAACGGAAATGTCCTCACTTGCACCCCTGCGAACCACGTATGGTCGATTCTTCAAACGCACCTGGCGATTGGCATACTGAACCCACCCCAGGCTTCCGTGCAATTTAAGCAAGTGAACGTCGCTCTTGCCCGGAGAATCGACTTCTCTGCTATCGAGCCACTGCCGAGGCCAGTCATGAGAAATGCCGGTGACTGGTATCGCAAAGCCGGTTTTCGGGTTCCAGACTTGGCCGGTTTCAAAAGATTCTTCGATGACCAAATCATAGTTAAAGGTAATGATCGTGCTGCCAGCCCGAAGTCGCGTGAGAAGCTGCTGATGAACCGGACTCTTTAATGCTCGCGGCGGTTTGGGAGTCATGTCGACTGTCGTGTGGATGTAAACTCGTCGAATTACTTCCTCTAGGTCCTTCCTCCTTCGGTCCCAGTCGCGCGGCTGGTTCTGGGATTTTGCGAAACTTCCGATCCGTGCTCTCGTCTCGACCTCACGGTAGTATTCCTCGAGCCCAATATTGTTCGTTCTGCCATACAATTCCCAAACAGACTTCAGGACCCTTCGAGCGACAGCTCTAGTTCCTCGGCCTTCGATTTGACCGGCGATTTCGAAGAAGTCCTTGTCGACTGGCGGCGGGAACGGTCTGTCCGAAAAGGCACCTCGTGTGGCACCGGCCCCAAAGAGGATCGCACATGGATGTGGCATTTCGAGGTGCCCCTTCTGACCCTCGGATGGCACCGCTATCGTCTCATTGGTCGGCGGAATGCCACGGTAACCGGACCCGAAGGCGTGTCTTCATCCGCGCGGCCTTGATGGCGCGTTCAGTGAGCGTTGGTACCATCTCGTTCAGCGTGTAGTAGACGAGCCACTGGGCCAGCTCGGTCACTTCTGCTCGCGTATTAGGTCATTCATCCGCCCTGTCCTCTTCGGACGCTGAAGGAACCCACTTTCACGGGCGGCTGGCTAACCCTGCTCGAGCCCCCGAGGAAGATAGTAACTCTGCTACCCGAGAAGGTCGGCCTGCTGTTCACCCAATAAGGACAGGTAGGACAGGTAGAAAGATACTGCAGAGCTAGGAGGGCACATGAACGGGCGCTGGCGGTTGGTAGGCGATTCAGCAGTGCGACTCGTTCAGACCGGACGCTCAGCGACGACGAAAAGGAGGCGGCTCTGTGCCATCAGCACTGCGGTGAAGACACAATAGACGTGTGCGTGTTCCTTCGCCCTGGAGATTTGTACTCGGCCGGGGGACAGAGGACTTCCAATCCCACGACATCAGCAACCCGCCACAACCCACTGCAAGTAACCGTCTGAAAATCCTGCCAAACGCTCTGAGGATTCCCACCCTGACTTGTAGCGAATTGTAGGGACAACGCGGAGAGCAACGCGGAGAGCGGCTAGCGACTAGCTCCGCTTCCTCTTCTTCGACCAGCGCGCGAGCGCCGCCTTGCGTGCGCGCTCCTGCCTCGCCTCGGCCGTCATGTTCAGCGCGGCCGCATGTCCGCCCTTGGCTCCGCCCCTCTTGCCGACCTTCGTGTAGTACGCGATCTGCTCTGGCGTCATCGGTGGAACCCGTTCCTTTCTCGGCGCCATGCCGGGAATCTAGCATCCCAACCCCGCGCTCGTCGATCCACACCGTCACCTTGAAGCCGAATCCGGGTGGGCTCGTAAGATAGCGAACTTACGAGCCCACCCAGAGCAAATCGGACCAAACCGTGCCATCCGACGCAACCCAGGCGCAAGTGGATTTGCGGCTGGCGGCCAGCGGTACAATTGCGCCGTGGCGAGCACCGACCCTTGGGAGAGCATCCCGCCCGAGAAACGCTTGAACTTCAAGGTGATCCGCGAACCCCTCGAAAGTCTGACAGCCGCCGTGGTTATCAACGTGGAGCGGAGCCTGCCCTCTGCCATCACGAATGTCGTAGGTGCGCCGCCGATCTTGCTCCTCATGACCAAGGTGGCCGAGACCACGTTCAGCACGATCCGGTACTTCTGCGCCGATGAACCGGAAGATCCCGCTCGGCGGATCTCGTTTGCTTCCTCCGCACCACCACTGCTCCGCGCCTTGCTCGACGAGATCTTCACCGTGATCTTCGTCGGGGAGGACGTGGCGGGTCGGGTCCTCTGGTACAACAAGGCGGGCTGGCGGGAGATGCGAGAGGAGCACGACCGGCACCTCCAGCGGTACAAGGGGAAGAGCCCCGAGTGGGATGCCTGGCTGGCTGAGTACGGAGAAAAGCTGGACAAGAACCAGTCCCACTTCGGAATCACGGCTCAAGAAGCCGCCCAGCCCCAGACGATCCAGTGGTGGCCCACACCCGCTCAAATGCTCGGTTTGAAGGTGCTCGGGCCTGAGAACCAGAGGTTCCTCGAATACATGCGGGATTGGTTCTACCGGGAGTTTTCTCAAGCCGATCATCTGAGTCTCCCTGGGTTGATTCGGCGAGGTGGGCCGTTTCTCTTGCCGTCCGACGAGAAGAGGTCTGAGAACATCAAGAAGAAGATCCGGTCGGATTGGGTGACGCACGCGCTCGTGTTGTACTTGGCCTTCTTGACCGAGATCGTGCTGCTGTGCGGTTTCGACTTCAAGGATCGATGCGCCTACATCTGGGGAATCCTCAAGGAGTACTCGCCGATCGCGGATGAGGTTTTCCAGGAGCGATACGTTGGCAAACTCTAGTCATCTGACCGCTGGGTGCCCGGCCGCCCAGATCCTCATCCACCCCTTTGAGGCGGGACGGTGAGCACCGCCTGCCCGCACGGCCAGCCGAGGACGACCGAGCCGTCGAGCACGTGCATCACCTGTCGCGGGGAATGGTTCACCTGGAAGTACTCAACCGTCTACGGCCGCGAGCGCGGGATCGCGTGGTGCCGTGAACAGGGCCGCGCCCGGCGACACGCCGCGCTCCGGGCAGTGTGACCGCTCCGCCGACTTCTTCACGAGCCGCGCCATCCCGCGCACGGAGGACCGCTCATGACGATGCTGCTCCGCCCCGCGCTCGTCAGCGAGAGCGTCGCGCCCGATGAGGTGCTGCGCTACCGCGACCTCGCCGCCTCCGTGCTCGCGCGGGCGGCCGAGGACCTGGGCGACCAGGATCTGTGCTTGCCCGCGCGGCCGTGGCTCCTGGGCGAGGGTCCGCACTCGCTCTGGGGCGGGAGTGAGTCGAAGGGGAGGGAGTCTACCGATTGAATATGAAAACCGTGCCAGTGATCTTCGATACGAAGGCACGGAGAGCCGTCAACGGGGTTGACATCACGAGCCCCTCAAGCGTCCAGGCTGCCGTGGTGTCGAGCAGGCTATCAAGGTAGTCGGGTCGGTACCGGACGAGGGAGCCCAAGAAGAACATGACGAGGTAGATCGCGAGGCACTCGTTCATCGGATGACCGGACATGCCAAGGGGCTTTGCTAGGGTGAAGTCGTAAGTGTCATCGATGTACTTTGGCTCAATGAAACCCCTAAGGGAAGTGTAGAGGAGAGCTATCGGAGGGGTCACGGTCGAAGAAGGGCTACTCTCATAGTATCGATAGTGGGCATGTTGCTCTGCGAACAGCCCAAACGTCTCGCGTGCCGCTATCAGGGGGAATTGTACTTCCTGATGAGAGCTAGTGAAGGTGGTCTTGTTCGGCTCTGGTAAATCAGCGAACTCGTATCCCTTCGGGACTGCAAGTACGTACCACATTTGGCCGTTGCCTTGATGAACAAGCACGCGAGCACGACAGTCCGTTTCCACAGCACACGTACCGAACCCCGCTTGTCCGTATTGGTACGCAATGTCCGAGGCGTAAGCAAGGAGACTTCTTACATCGAGTGATGTCGATGTGGGGAGGGACACTTGAAACTCTTGCTCGTAGAGCGAAGGGAATACACCTCGCTTCAGTATCTTCACGTTCTGCATTGCTAGGTCGATGCTCACAGAGTCGCGCTGATCGCGTAGGCCGTGGTGCTGGTCGTAGACGAGCCCGCGAACTTCTAGGACGGCCTTCGCGAGATTCAGGAAGGCGTAGTAGTAGAGCAGGGCGGCTGAGCGATAATGAAGTTTCTGTGCTGCTCGATAATAGTTCTCAGCCTGGCGACTGCACGCACGCACCTTCGTGTACCGCTCATCAATCTCGGTCTCGCTCGCATCTGCGCAGTGTTCTTTGACTAGGAGTTTCCCCGCTTCGGGTACTTCCGAAACAAAGCGTAGGACAGCGAAAAGTTCATCCGTGATGTCTGGAAGGTTGGAACGGAGCCGCCGGACCGGAGTGGGTGACCATTCCGCTCTCAACCAGCCGGTCCAGTTCCGCGCCGCCGGGAGAGGCATTGCTCTAGCCGCCTGGTGTGTAGGCAATCATGAGGCTCGGTGAATGCGGCTGGTATGACCAGCGATTGCCGGACTCGGCGAAGGCTGACGCGGCCAACAGCCACCAGGCAGCAGAGCGTGGTGACCAGTTGGGCCCGACACGCCCCGCCACCATCCGGGCCACGGCGGCGGTGACCAGGGGGACGATCGTGCGCCGCGAGAGCACGACTTCGGGCCCACGCGGCTTCACGGTGTTGAACCTATAGGTTCACGACTGCGTCAGTGAACCCACCTACCGTCAGTTCAGGAATTGTCTTCCAGCCGTCGCCGCTCCGTTTCTCTATCGAGAATTGCGCCCAATGCCGTCCGCATTTCTTGCAATGGCGGATTTCGAAAACGGATCGCAGATGATCGTCCTTCTGATGACGCTGATTACCGAAAGTCCTTTGCTGTTCGATCGCGGCTGCAATAGCGTCAGTCTTGATATGGTCGAAGATCTGAGCGGTGACCGCCTTCAATCCTTCGGGGTCCCCCGTGTATCGCATCTGCTTGCCCTTCGCCGAGAGGTAGCGTGAGCAGTGTTCACAATAGGGTTTCGACTCCAGGTAGCCCCAGACGGCCACACCGCCCACCGAGAATCCGATCACCTGGAGCAACGCGATGACGTACCCGAACCCACCGAGCTCACCCGTCGAGCCAGCCTTCACAGCACCCCTACCAAGGCGGACCTCCATTGCCATCGATCGGGTTTCGATGTCGAGATACCGACTGAACGAGATGTAGTCGCTGACCTGTTTCCCGTCGATGTTCAGGGTGATGTAGGACAGATAATGAATCGTGAAGAACGTGGCGAGTGAGGCGAGGACCACGTTCAGGAGTAGGAGTCGAGTGGGGCGATGGCCGAAGAACCACGATCCGAAGAAGTAACCGCTTGCACCTGCGAAACCACTTAGGAGCGCTCCCGTCGGAATCACGAACCAGTGCATCCAACTGTAGATCGCGAGACCGAATTTGTCTTCGACCCACCACAGGATTGCAGCCGTGATGAGACTCGTAACGAAGCCGCAGAGGCCCACGAGAAGGTCTTCGGCGGTGTGCTTGTGATGTTCCCGGAGGGCGGGCTCGATCATCGCGGCCCCTACGCCTGCCGTTTCTGCGACATCATCCGCCATGACTGTTGGTTGAAGTCGAACCACCAGACGTTCCCAGCAGAGTCCAGCGCATTGAGCACAGTCGACTTCTCGGTGGCCGCGACGGGGATCTGGACGAACTGATCCTGGGGAGCAGCCATAGGTGATGTCCCTCCTGCGTCGGAGATCGTCTAAGACCAGCATGGGAGACGCGAATTGTTCGGTCAAGAAAGGAAAGGGCGCGGGCGGATGCGCTGAGCCGCGCCCTGCGCGTGCGTCATGCCAAAGGCTGATGTCGACCGGCCAACGCGCCGACGTTGGAGGAGATCCGGGCGCTGCTCGCCCGCGAGCGTCCCGGTGACCGGCTCCCGCCTGGGGCCGCCTGAGCGCAGCGCCGCCTACTGGCTCAGCACGCGCTCCACCGTCACTGTGCCCTAGCGCAGTCGCCTGACCACCGGGCGCCCGGCGCAGGACAACCGCGACCGGGCTCGCGCCATGTCTGGGGCTCGTCCGGGCTCACCATGGCCAAGAGAGTCGGATAACACCGTAGCCGTGATCCGCGGCGACCGGCGTATCGAGTGGGCAGTCCCCGCAGGGAATGCGTCCACCCGGGCCCCTCGTTTTGAGCTCAGGACCTGCTACCTGGCCACCCTCTAACGTCCCCTGCTTGACGGAAGGATAGGGATGGCCTGATCCTCAGTGGATATGAGGGATGATCTCTCAGGTTCGACACCCCTCAGCTCCACCAACGCAAGAGAAACCAGGGCCCGTTTGAGCGAGAGCTCGCGGGACGCCTCCCCCTCGGGCTCGAGCGACTACTAGTTCTGCTTGGCATCGGCGTGCACAGAGCGGCGGACAGCTGGAACTTGGCAAGGCGAGCGGCGAGCTGAATACAGAATTGCAGAGCGTCCCACTCGTCATTCTCGCGCCATCTGTGCGCGGCCGACGCCGTCCCCGTCGAGCATCTGGTCGTCGTCCATTGTGACGGTCACCTTGATGAGCTTGCCGGTGAACTCGAAGGGGCTCTCGTAGTGAGCGACCGGCGAGCCGCGATCGCGTCCGATATCGAGGCCCGTCCACGAGATAAAGTTAAAGAAGCCGAGCCGCGAGTCGATACAGCCTGCCGGCATGCCATCGATCAGCAGAGTGAACTCGCTGAGACCCGGGCCTGTGCTGATGGTCGGCTGCATCGCTCGCGTGCGACGACGCACACGTACGCCGAGCCGGTGCTCACCTCGCGGTACCGGCGCCTCCGATCTTACGATCACATGCTCCCCTCCGATATTCATGTCGTGGACCAGATGACCGGACTGCAAATACAGGCTGTAGCCGGTCGTCGCATCGCCATGGGCTAT
>WNFC01003879.1_pt1 | contig 16255 bp, 19 predicted proteins | sample 5400541 | NCBI WGS metagenome assembly WNFC01 (sample SAMN13153342, study PRJNA577476) | soil metagenome | isolation source: 120 cm saprolite under Douglas fir tree site 2 hole 2 replicate 1 | place: USA:California | collected 2015-04-18
CGAGCACGCACGTCACCTTCCGAGCGCGGTCGAGCAGCTGGAGGCCGATCGCCGCCGGCAACCCGTAGCCCATCGACGAGAGCCCATTGGACATGAAGAAGGTCTTCGGCGCGTATGCCGTCCAACACTGACCGGTGACCGCCTTGTTGTAGCCGACGTCGCAGGTTGCGATCGCGTCGCGTGGCAGCGCGTCGCGCAATGTGGCGAGCACCTGCTGCGCGGTGAGGGACGCGCGCTTGGGCGACACGTACGCACGGAACTCATCGCGGATCTTCCGGACCTCGGCCGGCGCCCACTTCGCATGCCCCGCGCCGCAAAGCGAACGGATCGCGTCGATCGCCTCGTTGATCGGCCCGACCACCTCGACGTTCTCGTCGTAGTAGCGGTCGTCGTTCGGAACCGTGTTCACATGCACGAGGCGCGCCTTCGCCGTCCAATTACGATCGAACTCGACCGGGTCGAAACCGACCATCAGGACCAGATCGCAGGTGTCGATCAACTCGAAGAGCTTCGCGCTGCCGAGCCCTTCGATCGTGCCGATGAAGAGCGTGTGATCCTCTTGGAACACGCCCTTGGACTTCGGCGAGTCGATCACCGGGATCGACCATTCTTCGGCGAGCGCGAGGAGTCGACTGCTCGCGACATCGTCGTTCGCGTCCATGCCCACCAGGATCAGGGGACGCGTGCTCTCGCGTAGCAGTGATGCCGCTGCCCCGGCGACGCCGGGATCGATAGCCGGCATCGCCTCGGGCGCCATTCGGCGCGTGCCGTACTGGACCATGACAGCGGCCGAGGACGCCTCCAGCCGCGGCACGTCGCTCGGCACCTCGAGGTACACCGGACCTCGTCGCGGTCGCATCGCGACGCGCAGCGCGCGATCGAGGACGTCGCCCGCGTTCGACGGCGAGACGCGTGTCTGCCACTTCGTGATCGGCGCGTAAAGCGCCTGGAGATCGAGCTTCTGGTGCGTCGTGATCTCGTAGCGGTCCATCGGCAGCTGTCCGGTGAACGCGAGGACTGGCGAGCGGTCGAGGTAGGCCTGCGCGATCCCGGTCACGAGGTTCGTCGCGCCGGGCCCCAGTGTGGCGACGCACGCGCCCGGGACGCCGCTGGCCGTGGCCATCGCGTCGGCCATGAATGCCGCGGAGGTCTCGTGGCGCGTGAGGATGAACTCGAGCCCCGCCGCACGGAAGCCCTCGATGAGGTCGACGACCTCGCCGCCCGGATGACCCATGACGTAGCGCACGCCTGCCGCGCGGAGGCGGTCACCGATGAGACGGCCCACGGTCGTCACGCGGACGACGATATGCGCCCCGCTAGGATGCGTCCGCGATGCAACCTGAGGAGTTCCTCGTCCTCGTCGCGCCGCTCGGACTCGCGATCGCCGGGTTCGCCGGGCTCGTCGGCGCGTTCCACCACGAGAGCGCATGGACCGACCAGGCCTTCGTGCGGCTGCAGTCCCTCGTCATCGCCGCGTTCGCCATGACGTTCTTCGCGCTGTGGCCGCTCATCCTCCTGTTCGCGAAGGTCGATCCGCCCGAGGTGTGGCGTCTCGGCAGCGCGTTCATGCTCCTCTACCACGTTCAGATCCTGATCCGCCGCGGCCGCGCCCTGCGTCGCGCGGGCCTTCGGCTGCGCGACCTCGTCCGCTGGTACGTGGCGGTCCTCGTGTATCCCCTGCAGGTCGTCCATCTTCTGAACGTGCTCCTCTGGGCGTCGTTCGCGGCGTACGCGGCGGGGATCATCGTGCAGCTCTGGATCGCGAGCGCGTTCTTCTATGGCTTCGTGCTCGACGCTCGGCGGCGCCCAGCGCGCTAGCTCCGCCACAATTGCGTCGTGCTCGTCTCCGGTCGCGAGGTCAGCGTCACCAACCCGGACAAGATGTTCTTCCCGCAGCGCGGGCTCACGAAGGGCGACCTTGTCCAGTACTACGTCGACGTCGCCCCGATGACCCTGAACCACGTCCAGCGCCGGCCGATGCAGATGAAGCGGTATCCGAACGGCGTCGACGGCGATTTCTTCTACCAGAAGCGCGTGCCCTCGCCGCATCCGGAATGGCTCGAGACCGTGCGCATCCAGTACCCGAGCGGCAACGTCGCCGATTTCCCGGTGGTCACCGACGGGGCGGGCCTGGCCTGGATCGCGAACCTCGGCTGCATCGAGATGCACACCTGGCACTCGCGCGTGCCCGAGTTCGCGAAGCCCGACTACATGCTCATCGACCTCGATCCGAGCGAGGGCAACCCCTGGGAGCACGTGCGCGAGATCGCGATGGTGGTGAAGGACGTCCTCGACGAGCTCGGCCTGCCCTCCTATCCGAAGACCTCCGGGGTGAGCGGCATGCACATCCTCACGCCGATCGTCGCGGAGGTGCCGTTCCCGGAGGTGCGCCGCCTCGCGAAGGCCATCGCCGTGCTGGTGGCCGGCCGCGTGCCGAAGATCGCGACGACCACATGGGTGGTGAAGGACCGGTCGGGCGTGTTCGTCGATTACGGGCAGAACGCGTTCGACCGAACGATCGCCTCCGCGTACTCGATCCGGCCGATGCCCGACGCGCGCGCCTCGGCGCCGCTGCGCTGGGACGAGGTGCCCGACGTCGATCCGGGGAAATTCACGCTCGAGACGATGCGCGAGCGCATCGCCAAGCTCGGCGACCTCACGGCGGACATCTGGTCGCATCCCGTCAGCCTGCTTCCGGTCTTCAAGGCGCTCAAGCTCAAGGACCCGGTCCTCGACGACCGAGTCCTTGTTCGTCCGACCCGCCGGCCCTGGACCGAGGAGGAGCAACGCGCATGGCGCGCGAGCGGCGCCGGCCGGTGGAATCGCGGAGGCGAGAGGCGACCGCCGAAGGCGTAGTTGCATCACACCCCCGGCTCGCCCCTGGGAGGGATGGTGATTTGGTCATACCATTCGCCCGTTCCGCTGGAGGGTGAGCCATGCGTAAGTTCGTCGCGCTTTCGATCTCGGTGATTCTCGCCGCGTGCACGCAACCGGCCGCCGCGCCGTCACCGACCGCGTCGCCCGCACCGACGGTCGCCGCCACGCCCGCACCGACGCCCACGTCGCCGATCCCGGCGATCCCCGCTCCGGTCGCCGTCGAGATCCCGGTGAAGGGTGCCGCGCTTCTGGTGCTCGACATCACGAACACCATCTGCGACCCGCGTCCGTCGTGCGTCGCGTCTGTGCCGAAGATCGCGAACCTGGTGAAGAAGGCGCGCGACGCCAAGGTCCCGATCATCTACAGCACGACCACCACGGCGGGCACGCTCATCCGGCCCGAGATCGCGGCCCAGAGCGCCGACGTCACGATCGCCGGCCGGGCCGACAAGTTCTTTGGCACGACGCTCGAGCAGATCCTGAAGGACAAGGGCGTCGAGAACGCCGTCGTCGTCGGCGCGGCCGCGAACGGCGCTGTGCTCTACACCGTCTTCGGACTCAGCCTGCGCGGCATCACCGTCGTCGTGGCACAGGACGGCATCTCCGCCGAGCCCGAGTTCCCGATCACGCTCACACGCTGGCAGCTGCTCAACGAGCCGGGCTTCACGAATGCCGACAACAAACCGCTCGCAAAGGGCTTCGTCACGCTCAGCACGACCGATCTCGTCACGTTCAAGTAGCGCTGGCGCGGGCGCCGCAGATCACTTAGAGAAGTGAAGGAGGTCCGGAAGATCCGGATCTCCTTCGCGTCGTGCGGTATCGAGCTGCGCCCACGTGCAATCCTTCGGCTCCTTGTCCGGCCGGAACCGCAGGAAGCGCGTTCCGTGACGGAAACGCTCGCCCTCGAGCTTGTCGAAACGGATCTCGCAGACGATCTCCGGCCGGACCTCGTGCCACGGCAGATCCTTCCCGCCCGACCAGCGCGAGCCGCCGCCCGGGATGCGCCCGACAAGCTCTCCGGCGAACTGCTTCGCGAAGGTCCCCTCCTCCTCGATGAGCGGCGGCAGGAGCTTCTGCAGCTGGGGCTCCAGGCCGGCGCCGATGCCCGAGGTGTGGCCGACGAAATCGAGGGTTCCTTCGCCGCGATAAAGGCCCAGCAGCAGGCTCGCGATCTTCTTGCCGCTCGTCCGGTATCCAACGATGACGCAGTCGATGGTGCGATGGTGCTTGACCTTCTGCACCGCCTCCCGTGATCCGGGCATGTACGGCTTGTCGGTCCGCTTCGCGACGATCCCATCGAGCCCCAGGACCTCAAGGCGCTTCAGCCACATCTCCGCGACCTTGGTGTCGCGCGTGGTCTTCGAGAGCTCGAAGCCATGGACGTTCTGTTCGAGGAATGCGCGGCGTTCGGCGAGCGGCCGCGTGTGGATGGGCTCACCGTTCCAGAGCAGCACGTCGAAGGCGATGAACCGCGCGGGCATCTCTCCCGAGAGCTTGCGGATGCGGGACTCCGCGGGATGCAGGCGTAGCTGCATGAGATCGAATTCGAGGCGACCGGACATCTCGATGACGATCTCGCCATCGAGCGCGGAATGCGGGGGAAGCTTTTCGCCGAGCGGGCGCAGCTCTGGGAAGTACCGCAGGAGCGGACGGCCATTGCGGCTCCAGAGGCCGAGCGCGCCTCCGTCGTTCTCGAATACGCCGCGGAAGCCGTCCCACTTCGGCTCGTACCACCAGTTCGGCCCGACGGGGATGTCGTCGACGAGCAGGGCCTCCTGCGGCGGGAACGGGACGTTCGGTCCCGCGGGCGAGACGATCTCGTCAGCGGGTAGACGGCCGGAGGTCGGATAGCGGCGCGCGGATCGCGACGGGCTCACGCCATGAGTCTGGAACAGAGCGAGGTCCTCCGCCTTTCGGCGAAGGACCTCGCTTCAAGACGACTGCGTGCGCGCCGCTACTTGCCGCGCTTCGCCAGTACCGAATCCTTTGCCTGCTTCGCGATCCGGAACTTCAGCACGCGCTTCGCCGGGATCGAGATCGCCTCGCCGGTCGCCGGGTTGCGGCCCATGCGGGCTTTGCGATCGACGACCACGAGCTTGCCGACGCCAGGGAATGTGAAGCCGTTCCGGGCTTCCTTGTATGCGAGGGCCGCGAGCTCGTCGAGCACCATCGCGACCGTCTTCTTGGGCAGGGCCGTCTTCTCTGACAGCCGGTTCAAGGTCTCTGACTTCGAGATCCCCGCCACTTCGTCCTCCTGTGCAGCCTCAAGGGCTTTGTTGGGTGCTTTGCGCGGTTCGCGGGGCATTCTCACACATGACGGCACACACGGGCGTGGGGCATAAGGGCAATATCAGTACCACGTGACCCTCGTGGTGACCGATGAACCGCCCGACCGCCCGGCGTGGGCGAGCGAGACACTGCGCCTCGTCGGCCTCTCGACCGGCGCGTGGCGCGAGCGACTCCTGGAGCGGGTGGCCCGGGCGAGCGATGCCGAGCTCGGCGTCGGGGCTGACGAGGCGTGGGGGCTCGGCCAGATCGCGGTCCACCTGCTGCTCATCGAGCGCGGCGTCGCCGTGATCGCACTTCACCTGGCGAAGGGGGAGCCGGCCGGGCGCACCGGCCAGCCGCGACCGGCCGCGGAGGCGGTCACGCGGGACGGGATCGCGAGCCTCGCGCGGAAGGCCGCCGACGCGATGGCCCAATTGCGGTCCGACTTCCCGACCGCGCCCGACCTGGGCGCGGTCGCACGTCACCCGTACTACGGCGACCTCAACACCTTCGGTTGGCTGCTCACACTGCCGAACCACTACATGGGCCATCTCGACGCTCTCGACCGCGGCACGGCGAGCGCTCTCTAGCGGCATACTCCGCGCGCAAGACCCCGGGAGGACGACTCCAGTGGCGACCGACACGACGCCCGGAAAGGGCAGCACCGCGCTCGAGACCTTCTCGCGAGAGGACCGCAGCTTCCCGCCGCCGGCGGGGTTCGCGGCGAAGGCGAACGTCCGGGACGCCGGTGTCTACCAGCGTGCGTCGCGCGACCTCGAGGGCTTCTGGTCGGAGCAGGCGCGCGCTCTCACCTGGCGGAAGCCGTTTACCAAGGTTCTCGAGTGGGAGGCGCCGTACGCCAAGTGGTTCGGCGGCGGCGAGCTCAACATCTCGGAGAACTGCCTCGACCGCCATGTGAACGCCGGGCGGGGGACGAAGGTCGCCTACTACTGGGAGGGCGAGCCGGGCGACACCCGGACCATCACCTACCAGGAGCTCCTCGACGAGACGTCGCGCGCCGCCAACGCTCTGAAGTCCCTCGGCGTCCGGAAGGGCGACCGCGTCGCGATCTATATGCCGATGATCCCGGAGCTTCCGGTGGCCATGCTGGCCTGCGCGCGGATCGGGGCGCCGTTCACGGTCGTGTTCGGAGGCTTCTCGGCGGAGGCCCTCGCCGGTCGCATCAACGACTCCGAGGCGAAGGTCCTCATCACCGCGGATGGCGGCTACCGCAAGGGCAACGTCGTTCCCCTCAAGAGGAACTCCGACGACGCGATCGCGCAGACGAAGAGCATCGAGAAGGTCCTCGTCGTGAAGCGCACGAAGACGGATGTCCCGTGGAATGCCGATCGCGACGTCTGGTGGCACGACCTCGTCGCGAAGCAGAAGCCAGAGTGCCCGGCCGAGTCCCTCGAGAGCGAGCACATGCTCTACCTGCTCTACACCTCCGGCACGACCGCGAAGCCGAAGGGCATCGTCCACACCACCGCCGGGTACCTCGCCGGCGTCTCGACGACGCACAAGATGATCTTCGACATCAAGGACGACGACGTGTACTGGTGTGCCGCGGACATCGGTTGGGTCACCGGCCATAGCTACATCGTCTTCGGGCCGCTCGCCAACGGGACGACCGGCGTGATGTACGAGGGCACACCGGACTTCCCCGACAAGGACCGCTGGTGGTCGCTCATCGAGAAGTACAAGATCAGCGTCCTCTACTGCGCGCCCACCGCGATCCGCACGTTCATGAAGTGGGGCGCGGAGTACGTCGCGAAGCACGACATGCGCTCGCTGCGCCTCCTCGGATCGGTCGGTGAGCCGATCAACCCCGAGGCCTGGCTCTGGTACCACGACACCATCGGCGGCGGTCGCTGCCCGATCGTCGACACCTGGTGGATGACCGAGACGGGGATGATCCTCATCACACCGCTTCCCGGGATCACAACGACGAAGCCGGGCAGCGCGACGTTCCCATTCCCCGGCGTCGGCGCCGATGTCGTGGACGAGGAGGGAAAGAGCGTCCCGCTCGGCGGCGCGGGCTACCTCACCATCACGACGCCCTGGCCGGCGATGCTCCGTGGCATCTACAAGGACGACAAGCGCTACCGCGAAACGTACTGGAGCCGTTTCCCCGGGAAGTACTTCGCGGGTGACGGCGCACGCCGTGACAAGGACGGCTACTACTGGCTGATGGGCCGCGTCGACGACGTCATGAAGATCTCCGGGCACCGCATCTCGACCACCGAGGTCGAATCGGCGCTCGTGTCGCACCCGGCGGTCGCCGAGGCCGCGGTCATCGGTCGGGAAGACCCCGTCACCGGCCAGGCGATCTTCGCGTTCGTCACGGTCCGTGGCGGGAAGGAGACGTCTGACGCGCTCTCCGCGGAGCTCCGCGAGCACGTCGTGAAGGCCATCGGCTCCATCGCACGGCCGAAGACGATCATGTTCACGCCCGAGCTGCCGAAGACGCGCTCCGGGAAGATCATGCGTCGCTTGCTCCGCGACATAGCGAACGGGCAACCGCTCGGGGACACAACGACGCTCGCGGACGCGACGGTGGTGGAATCGATAAAGACGGCGAGCGCTGCGGGTAGGGAAGACTAGCCTAGCAGGCCCTCCGCGCAATGACCGTTCGCGACCTTCGCCCTGTTGACGTCCGCGTCGTGGTGCCCCAGAAATACGCGGACCAATACACAGGAGAGGGGGACGAACAGTTGGCAACACGGACCGCCGCCGTGACGACCACGGCGAAGCCAGCCTACGGACTGCCCTTCGTCATCTCGGCAGCGTCGGCCGGCACGATCGTCGAGTGGTACGACTTCTACCTCTACGCGACGCTCACACCGTTCCTTTCACCGCTCTTCTTTCCGGGCGACAATCCGAGCGCGGTGCAGCTCTCCGGGTTCGCAGCGTACGCAGCAGGCTTCCTCGTCCGGCCGTTCGGCGCCGTCATCTTCGGCGCGCTCGGCGACATCATCGGTCGCAAGTACACGTTCCTCGTGACGATCACGGCGATGGGCACGTCAACGGTCCTCATGGGATTGCTTCCGGGCTACAAAGACATCGGCCTGGTCGCCCCAGCACTCCTCGTGATCCTGCGTCTCATCCAGGGGCTGGCGCTCGGGGGCGAGTACGGCGGCGCCGCGATCTACGTCGCCGAGCACGCGCCCGACAACAAGCGCGGCCTCTACACCTCGTGGATCCAGACGACCGCGACCCTCGGCTTCTTCTTCGCGCTCGCGGTCATCCTGTACTTCCGCACGACGATGGCTCCGGCAGACTTCGCGAGCGTCGGCTGGCGGTACCCGTTCATCCTCGGCGCGCTGCTGCTCATCGTCGCGCTCTACATCCGCATCCGCCTGCGCGAGACGCCGCTGTTCGCGCGCCTCAAGGAGCAGAAGCAGGCCGTGACCGGCGCCGGCAACTGGGCCAAGGAGAGCTTCAGCGGCCGCAAGGTCGGCACGATCCTCCTCGTCCTGCTCGGCCTCACCGCTGGCCAGGGAGTGGTCTGGTACCAGGGCCAGTTCCAGGCGAACTTCTTCATGACGTCGTACTTGAAGCTCACGTTCACGCAGTCGTACACGGTGATGCTCTGGGCCGTTGCGCTGGGCACGCCGTTCTTCCTGTTCTTCGGCTGGCTGTCTGACAGGATTGGGCGCAAGGTCATCATCCTGGCGGGCTGCCTCATCGCCGCGGTGACATACATCCCGATCTATCACGCGATGTATGACGCCGCGCACGTCGAGTACGGTCCGAACGGCGTCATCTCGAAGGCCAACCCCGACACACTGCTGCTCGTCGGACTGGTTTGGATACAGGTGATTTACGTGACGATGGTCTACGGACCGATCGCCGCGTTCCTGGTGGAGTACTTCCGCGCGAAGGTCCGCTACACATCACTCTCGATCCCGTATCACTTCGGGAACGGCTGGTTCGGTGGTCTCCTGCCGCTGACCTTCACCGGTCTTGTGGTCGCCACGATCCCGATCCAGACGTCGTACGTGCCTTGGCTCGGTATCTTCGACCTGCGCAACCTGAACACGACGAACGACCCGAACGGCAATATCTATCTCGGTCTGGCGTACGTCATCATCGTCGCGCTCATGTCGGTGGTCGTCGGGACGCTCTTCCTGAAGGAACCCAAGAACGTCAAGATCTGGTCAGAGGTCGGCGGCGAAGAGCCGGGCATGATGACGGAGGCCACGCCGGCGGACTGACATCTGCGGCCTTAGTGCGTTCTCAAGTGGGAGGCCTGCGGGCCTCCCACTTGTGCTTTCAACCGCGCCTCCCGCGTGACTGGGCGCGCAGCCGCTCTTCCCTCGCGGCGAGCGCCTCGTTCTCATTCAGTCCTGTGCGCGCGTTCCAGGACTCCCAGCCCTCCCAGCCGCGGATCCAGATCATGTAGCAGACCGAAAGGCTCGCGCCCATGATGCAGAGGGTCGCGAGGAGGAGGAGCAGCCCGCCGACCGGATCACCGGACTCGGGAAGAGGCATGACCTCAGGTTAGCGGACCCCGGCGGACGGTCCGATCGTTTTCGCCAGCTCGACGTGGTCGGGCACCGGCGTGTAGCCGAGCTTGATGTTCACGCCGCGCATCGCTTTGTTCGATTCGTCGTTGACCGTGCCCATCGCGCGCCGGCCCTTGGCCTTCGCGCGCGCGAGCGCCTCGACCTTGAGTGCCATCGCGATGCCCTTGCCGCGGTGGTCGCGGGCGACCCCGGTCATCCAGGTCCAGCCGTCCTTGCCCTGATGGTCGCCCGTGGTCGTGAGTCCGGCGATGACGTCACCGTCGTACGCCACGAGGCTGAGGTCCGCGAGCATCTGGCCGCTCTTCACGGCCATCGTGTGGAAGCGCTCGAAGGGCCAGTGCGGTGTCGGCGTCGCAAAGGGGATGTCGTCCCACATCGGCGCCTCGGCCTCATAGAGCTCGTGCCAGAAGCGCTCCTTGCCTTCGGCGTCGCGCTCCGCGAGCACCTCGCTGAATGACCGGATGCGGATGCCGGTCGTCGCGACGCGGTCGAGAGATTTACGCCATTGCGCCGGTTCGTACGATGCGAGCTCGCGGTACGACATGATCCGCCGGCCGATCTCGCGATAGCCGCGCTTCGTGGCGAACTCGAGCGCGAACGGCTTCGCGGCGCTTGCGCCCGCGAGGAGCCGGGGAACACGGCGGCGCCGCGCCTCGGACTCGAGGGTCTCGAGGATCGCGCTCCCAAGGCCGCGGTGCCGATGCTCCTTGAAGACGGTGAGGCCGATCTGCTGCGACCCATCGGGTCGCTGCATCATGCCCACCTGGATCGCGCCGGTCGCCGCGATCTTCCCATCGGATCCGGTGACGCTGACTCGGATCCGCTGTGGGTCCTCCATCATCCGTTCCCACCGACGCCACTCCTCGGCCGACTCGGCCTCCATCGGGTGCGATTCGGCGTTCCCCGCGGCGACGATCGGCTCGCGGTCCGCGTCCTCGAATGGCCGCGTGCGATAGCCCTTTGGCAGCCGCGCGTTCAGATCCACCAGAACTGCCTGTGGGGCAGTCACCGTCTGCGACACGAGATGCGACGATACGAGCGCGAGCGCCGGCGTCAATGTCGCCGGCGCGACGCGGCCGGACGACGCACATCACGCCGCGGTAACGGCACTCGTCTTGCCGCTGACCGTGCTCATCGAACGACAGGAGGTCGAGATGAAAGACAAGGCCGAGGGCAAGTGGGACGAGTCAAAAGGCAAGATGAAGGAAGAGATCGGGAAGGCCGTAGGTGACCGATCGACCGAGATCGCCGGCAAGACCGAACAGGTCAAGGGCAAGGTCAAACAGGGCATCGGTGACCTGAAGCTCGACGTCGCTGAAGAGAACGAACGGGAGAAGGATCGCTCCGAAACGCGCGGATAGACCGCCGTTTCGGCAACCTTTCGAGCGCCGGGCGCGCACAATGGGGGCATGCGTCCGGCGCTCGTTGTACTGGCGGCCCTGCTGGTGGCCTGCTCGGGCGGTGCGCTTCCGGCGGCCGCGCCGCCGCCCCCGCGCCTCGTCCACGCCGCGCCATCCGAAGACCTCGCCGCGGGTCAGGAGGAGGTCTCCATGGAGATCATCGAGCTCATGTGCCGGCCGTGCGCCGCGCAGATCGTCAGCGGCTCGCGTGAGCTTCCCGGTGTGAGCAGCGTCACGATGGAACTCGCCACGAAGACGCTCACGCTGCGTTTCGAGACAGGGCTCACCGACCGGGATCGCGTGGTCGCCGCCGTGGAGCAGATCGTCGCCAACATCCAGCAATAAGCTGATCGCGCATCACGCCGATCCCATCGGGCATCTCATCGGATGGCTGTCGGGCGCCCGCTCGCGCCCGCGCGACGGTTGCTCGCTGTACGTGTCCGATCGCGGCCTCGCCCACTGGATCCTCACGCGCCGCGGCTACGTCGCGATCACCTTCGGTCACGTGATCGTCTTCACGCGCGAGCCGACCGAACACTTGTGGCGTCACGAGCTCGCGCACGTCCGGCAGTACGAGCGGTACGGCCTCGCGTTCCTTCCGCTCTACCTCTGGCTGTACGCGCGTCACGGTTACGCGGCCCATCCATTCGAGCGTGAAGCAGAGGAACTGGCTAGGCTCGGAACATGACCCCGTACGACATCGCGATCCTCGGTGGCGGTCCCGGCGGATACGTCGCCGCACTACACGCGGGCCTCAAGGGCGCGCGCGTCGCGCTCGTCGAGCGCGATCGCGTCGGCGGCACCTGCGTCACCGTGGGCTGCATCCCGTCGAAGGCGCTCCTCGACTCGAGCCACGCATACCACCTTGCGGCCCACGGCACAGAGCACGGCATTCATGTCGACAACCCGAGGTTCGTGATGAGCGAGGCCGTCGCGCGCAAGGACAAGGTCGTGGCGCAGTTCGTCGGCGGCGTCGAGCAGCTTCTCAAGGCGCGGAAGGTCGATCTCATCAAGGCCGAGGGCACGCTCGTGTCACCCACGCAGATCCGCGCCAAGGCCGCAGATGGCGAGCGCACCATCGACGCGACGAACGTCGTCGTCGCCACCGGGTCGAAGGTCGGCGTGCCGCCCATCAAAGGCCTGGCCGAAGCGCGTCCGCTCGACAACGTCGGTGCCCTCGCGTTGCGTGAAGTGCCGAAGCGCCTGATCATCATCGGCGCGGGTGTCATCGGCATGGAGCTCGGCACGTTCTTCGCCGAGGTCGGCTGCCAGGTCACCGTGCTCGAAATGCTGCCGCAGGCGCTCGCCTTCGCGGAGCCCGAGCTCGTACGCATCCTCCTGCGGGCCCTCGAGCCCAAGGGGGTGACCGTGATCACGAATGCGAAGGTCACCGAGGTCGCGCGCGCCGGCGGCACCGTCACCGTGACCGCGGACGTCGATGGGGGGTCGCGGTCGTTCGAGGCCGACGAGGTCCTCCTCGGCGCCGGTCGCGTCGCGAACTACAGCGGTGTGGAGCAGGCCGGGCTCGCGACGAACCGCCTCGGCATCACCGTCGACGAGCGCATGCGGACCAACGTGAAGGGCGTGTGGGCTATCGGCGACGTCATCGGCGACCCACGCGCGCTCAAGCTCGCGCACGTCGCCTCGACGCAGGGCGAGGTCGCGGTGGACACGATCCTCGGCGAGGACGCCGCGATGGACTACGCGGCCGTGCCGAACGTCGTGTACACGCACCCCGAGCTCGCGTCGGTCGGGCTGACCGAGGCGCAGGCCAAGGCGCAGCACGGTGACGCGGTGAAGACGGCGCGGTTCCCCTGGGGCGCCTCCGGCCGCGCGGTCGCGCTCGGTGAGCCGGTCGGCGTGACGAAGATCGTCACCGCAGGGAAGGACCAGCGCATCGTCGGCGTGCACATCGCCGGAGCGCAAGCGTCCGAGCTCATCGCCGAGGCGACGCTCGCGATGCGGCTCGAGGCGACGGTCGAGGACGTCATCGCGACGATCCACGCGCACCCGACGCTCGCGGAGACGTTCCGCGAGGCCGCTCTCGTTGCCGCGGGGAGACCGATCCACACCGCTAGGTAGCCGACGCGCTCCGCGATAATTGACACGGGCCGTTAGCTCAGTGGATAGAGCAGTTACCTTCTAAGTAACTGGTCGCGGGTCCGATTCCCGCACGGCCCTCAGCGCATCGCGAGGACTGCGTAGGCGCCGGCGCCGATGAGCAGGATCAGGACGATCGCGAACCCAAGGAGACGCAGCCGCCGCCGCGATCCTCGTCGTTCCGCGCCGCCCGCGGCCTCCGGCCGGTCGCGCAGCGCCTGCGTGGTCGCGGCATCGCCGCCGCCACCCGTGTCGCGGGCGTCGAAGTGGCGCCGGTCCTCCTCTTGGAAGCGCGCACGGAGCTGCTCCTCGATGCGCTCTCGCTCGAGGCGTTGGCTCTGCTCGAGGTCGGTCTGCGTATGCGCGGTCGGCTCCTCCACCGGGGCCGGCGGCGGCGCCGGTGACGCCGCGGCCGTTCGCCGTTCCAGGCCTGGCTTGAAGAGCGGCTCCGGCTCCGCTGGCGGCGTCAGCGTGGCCCCTGTCCGCGGCTCCGCCGTCGCGTGATAGACGCCGGTCGCAGTCCGGAACTCGACGTCTGGCTTGTGCACGGCCGCGGCATCGCTGCCTTCCGACGTCAACTCCCACGGTGCGACCTCGCCGGCCGCACGCGTCGCGAGCACCCGCCCATCGGCCTCCACGCTGCGTGGACCGACCGTGACCGCGGTGAACGGACCGAGCTCGGGTGCCGCGTCGCGCTCGCCTGCCTCGCCGAACAGGGTGAAGCGGACGAAGACACGGTCGTGCGCGGTCACGCGCATGTCCTGACGCCGCGTGCCGCCGGGCTCGTCGCCGGTGGCGCGCCGCAGCTCAAGCTCGGCCTCGAGCCAGCGGTCGATCGGGACCCGAGGCTCCTCCGCCTGGTGCACGCTGCGGCGTTCTGCGACGAGCCGTCGGTCGCGCAGCACCACCAGATCGAGGGGCCCGACGGGCGGCAGCTCGCGGTCGGGAGGCTCGTCCTTACTGAGGAACGTGATGTAGAGGCCGGGCTCCATCGGTTCTGAAGCCTACCGAACAGAACACGCGCGCAGTACGCCTAAAGTAGGGACGTGGCCGCCAAGGCTCCCGATGCCTTCGTCGCCGAGCTGTGGGAGATCGCGCGGGGGCTCTTCATGCCGGACCATCCGTGGTTCAAGGGCATCGTCGAGCATCGCTGGACACGCGAGCAGATCATCCTCGGCGAGATCCAGCATTACCTCCGCGTCCGCACGAATCCCATCTTCTTCGGCTACATCGTGACGAACGTCGCGAGCGAGCGGAACTACACGCTCATGGACGTCGTGATGGAGAACTTCATGGAGGAGCTCGGCGGCGAGAAAACGCACGTCGACATCATGCTGCAGTTCCTCACGCACGCCGGCATCACGCGCGAGGACGCTGACCGGGCCGATCCCGCCCCCGGGACGCTCGCGGCGATCGAGATGATCCGCTCGGGGTGCCAGAACCGCAGCGCGCTCGAGGGCATCGCGCTCCTCGCGTTCGTCGAATCGATGCATGGCGGACCCGACGGGGCCGCGGCCCGCGTGTACAGGGAGCTCGTCGGCCACTACGGCTTCCCGCGCGAGGCGGCCGCGACCTACGAGCTGCACGCCGAGCAGGACACCGGACACGGCGCTTCGCAGATCGCCGTGCTGCACGAGCACGCACGCGACGAGGCTACGCAGGAGAAGGTCCGTCGCGCGGTGCGTCTGGGCTGCGAGGCGTTCAACTTCGAGTGGGACGGCCACGTGCAGGCGATGACCGGCAAGCGCGATTCGTACTGGAGCGGAAAGTCACCCTTGAAGCTCGCGCACCCCGAGGTCCGGCTCCCGAAGGACTAGCGAGTGCGGATGCTGTTCGAGTCGGAGCGCATCCACGTCACCGCGACGTTCCCCGCCGGTGCGGGAACGCGCATCGATGGCACGGCGGCGCGCGGGGTCGCATGGCTCGCAGTCCGGGTGTTCGAGGCGGGGGAGGCGATCCCGAAGGAGTACGACCATGCCCGCCCGGTGGCGCGGGTGCTCGAACGCCTTCCGCGCAACGAGTCGCACCGTTCGGCGATGCCCTCGGCCTTCATGCCTGTTGATGGCAAGGCGCACGAGGTCGTCATCCCGCGATCGGTGCTCACGTCGATCCCGCCTGACACGATCGTCGGGATCGATTGGGAGTTCGCGCCTGAGAGCTAGAGCGGCCAGGTCTTGGGCAGCTCCGCGCGCAGCTTCGCGTACTCCGCGTCGCCGGCGTACTTCTTCCGATAGGTCTTGAGCAATTCGATCAGCTCCTGCTGATCCATCTCCAACACGTTCGAGACCATACCCGTGGTCTCCTCGAAGCCGAGGCTTCAGTTGCCGCGTCAGCCCTTCATCCGGTTCATCACGTTGCGATCGCGTGCGTTCATCGGGGCGGACTTATGCCTCAGTGAAGCCCACACGGTGCGTGCTCGCGGCCTCGACGAGCGGCGCGGGCGTCCCGTCGGCGCCCATGCGCACCCGCACGCGGAAGAGCACGCGCCAGGTCTCGTGATCCGTCACGACGACGAAGATCACGAACGCGTTCTCGACCTCCTCACCGGGCGCGGCCTCGATCCGGAGCGTCTGCTCGACGTTGACCGACTCGACCGCGACGACGTTCAGGTCGATCGGATCGGATCGGAAGCGGCTGTGCGGCGCGCGCACCGCCACGAGCCGGACGTGGTCGCTGCCCGCGTTCGTCACGCGCCAGCGCACACGCCACGAGCCGTTCACCCGAACGGCGTCGCGCGACTCGAGCTTCAGGACCGGCTCGCTCATCTGAGCTCCTTATAGAAGACGACCGTCGGTTCGAGGCTACCGTCTGGCATCGCGGCGTACCCCGGGATCTCCCCAGCGCGCGTCCAGCCGAGGCTCTCGTACAGGCGCACCGCGTCGCTCCCGGCGATGGTGTCGAGCACGAGCAGCGTGCGGCCGCGACTTCGCGCGCTGTCCTCGAGGCACGCCATGAGCATGCGCGCCACGCCGCGCCGCCGGGCGTCGCGATGCACGAGCACCTTCGCGACCTCCGCGCGGTGCCGCCCGTTCGGATATTGCGCGAGTCGCAGCTGGGCAGTACCGACCGTGCGTCCGTCGG